>Ga0180438_10008930_pt1 | contig 12613 bp, 7 predicted proteins | sample SS_ome_12_FD_132455 | JGI IMG/M metagenome (GOLD analysis project Ga0180438, IMG submission 132455) | Hypersaline lake sediment archaeal communities from the Salton Sea, California, USA - SS_3_D_2 metaG | ecosystem: Environmental > Aquatic > Non-marine Saline and Alkaline > Hypersaline >...
ACGCCACCTTTGTCTACTCGCAGGAGGTCTTCTACAACGTCGGCGTACGCTACCGGGGCGAGAGCACCCGCGACGTCTGGCCCCGCCCGTACCGAATCAAGTTCTCGGACGAACACGAGTTTGAGGACCGAGAGCGGCTCAACCTGGTGAGTGACGAACTGGGACGGGAGGCGCTGTCCCACGATCTCTTTCAGCGCGTGGGATTACCAGCCCCCAACACGCGTTTCGTGACGCTCTACATCAACGAGAACCGGCAGGGAGACTATCTTGACATTGAGCAGGTTGACAGCGACTTCCTAGAAGCGCACTTAATGGACAATGACAATGGCAACCTCTACCGCGGGTTCGATGGGGCCGATCTGAGCTATCGTGGCCCCGACCCGGACAGCTACCGTCCCTACTACCTCAAGAAGAACAACGAGGACGCGGACGACTATGCCGACATCATCGCGCTGACCGACGCGCTGACCAATAGCCCCGACGAGACCTTCCGCGCTGAGGCAGAGGCGGTGGCCGACATGCGCCAGTGGCTGCGCTGGTTCGCTGTTCAGGCGGTGCTGAATAACCACGAGGGAGCTTTGTGGATCGGACAAGGCGACGATTACTTCCTATACCACCGCCCTTCCGACGACCGCTTCATCCTCATTTCCTGGGACCACGATTCCACCTTCGTGCTTCCCGACAAGGGCATCTGGCTGCCCAACTGGTATGCAGGCGAAATTGTGCGCCGCATTCTGAACTATCCAGACTTCACTCGCTGGTATTATCGGGACATCGCCAGCATCGCAGCAAACGAGTTCTCGACGGCAGAGATGTACCCGCGCATTGACGCCTTGCCCCACGTCTTGAGCGATGGAGATCGGGAAGAACTCCGACATTACGTCACCGCACGCATCCCGGCGCTGAACGCAGAGATACCCAACACGACGCTCGCTATCACTACCAACGGGGGAGCGGATTTCCCCACAAGCCAGTCAGAGATCACACTGGAGGGGGAGTGTTCCCCCTTGCGCGACGTGTACGTCAATGGGAGCCCGGCGCGGGTGCGATATCCAACCGCGACGACCTGGCACTACACCAGCACGCTCTGGACGCGAGATAACGTTTTCGTCGTGACCGACGGGCTGCACATCCGCAGGATAACGGTTTATCACGATGACTTTCACGGCGGCACGCTGACAAAGGACACCACGCTCCTGACCAGCAGTTACCCGTACGCTATCACCGATGATATCATCGTCCCGGCAGGCGTCACGCTGACCATCCAACCAGGCGCGACGCTTCAGTTCCAGGCAGATCGGTATCTGCGCGCGAACGAAGGGGGACGGCTGTTGGCCGAAGGGACGAATACCCAGCCCATCGTCTTCACCCGACAGAGCGATGCCTACTGGGGCGGTATCCTCCTTGACCGCACTCAAGCCGACAACCGTATCACTCACGCGGTGGTCGAATACACAAAGGAAGTGATCGTCCAGCCACGCACGCACGGCGTCTCTGCCTATGGTTCGCGGATCACCATCGCCAACAGCATTCTTCGCCACACGGACGCCAGTGCCGCGGTTCAGACCTACCCTTGGGGTGACTACTATCCGGATATTCATCTGCTGCGCAACGAGATTTACGATGTCGAAAGCGACGCCGTACACGTCACGGAGGGATTTGCCCTCATCCAGGGAAACCACATCCACGATATCTATCATGGCATCTATGCGTTGGAAGGCATCGAGGTCAGCAATATGAGCACACCGGCGCTGGTGCTGGACAACCACATCCACGACATCTCCGACGATTGCCTGGACCTAAACTACTCGTCAGCCATCATTGCGCGCAACGAGTTGCACCACTGCGGCGACAAGGGCATCTCTATCGGGCACCCATCCTCCACGACGCTAGTGAACAACTTGATCCACACCTGCCTTGGCAAAGACGAGGACCGCTACAGCGGCGCCGGCATCGCGATCAAGGACGGTGCAGTCTCGCGCATCGTGAACAACACGGTGTCCAATAGCAGGCACGGCATCTACCTATACGAAGGACATCAGGGGCAAGGTGGAGGTGCCGCTACGGTGGTCAATACGATCCTGTGGGGCAACAACTCGGCATTAGACCTGGATTCGCTTTCGGCTGTCACCGTCACATACTCCGACATCGAGAGAGATAGTGGTGCCTGGCCCGGTGAGGGAAACATCAACACCGATCCTCTCTTCCGCCACCCGCAACGGGGTGACTACCGGCTCCAGGAGGAATCGCCGTGTGTTGACACAGGCACATCTGTGGGTGCGCCGGACGAGGACATCCGGGGTGTCTACCGACCCCACGGCGACGGATACGACCGCGGGGCCCACGAGTTTTTCGAGTTCTTTTTTTCCCATTTACCATCAATTCTACGGTCGCATTGATGCGCGTTAAGTGTTTACCGCCGAGATCGCTGAGAGCGCAGAGATGACAGAACGGGAAAATCTACACAGGATCAGAAAGAGCATTATCGGCGCCGCTATTGAGGTGCACCGCGCTCTGGGGCCTGGCTTTGGCTGGAGCCGTAACCGAGTTCTGGATCCCGCGTTGGCTTGTCGTGCTACGAGGGACGTGTTATAATCAAATCTGCAACCCCGCCCCTGTAGCTCAGAATGGATAGAGCAGGAACCTCCTAAGTTCAAGGTCGCGCGTTCGAATCGCGCCAGGGGCATTTTCTGCTTGCCGATCTAGCAGCTACCAGGAGCAAAATGATGACACCCGAGGAACGACTAGAGGTTCTCAAGATGATTCAAAGTGGTCAGATCACCGCTGACGAGGGCGCCCGCTTGTTGGAAGCGCTGAGAGATAGAGAGCGCCCACCGGAGGAACCTCGACCGGCAAGCAGAGGTATGGGGACACGTCTGTTCCGCATTCGGGTGACCGACCTGGAGACAGGGCAGCAGAAGATCGACATGCGCATGCCCTGGAGCTTGATCAGCGTGGGCGCCGATATGGGTGCGCGCTTTGCTCGGAAAGAGATAAGAATGGAGGAATTCGCTGAGGCCGTTCAGGCTGGCACCGAGGGCAAGATCATGGAAGTGGTGGACGAGGAGGACGGCGAGCGGTTAGAGATCTTTGTAGAGTAGGTTTTGTGGAATCAGAGCAGTTCGCCACTTGATCTGACCGCTCTGTTCGGAAACTCTGTGGCTGTGAATTCGGGAGTCGTGACGACCCCCGAATCGTCATTCCAGCCGGTGGAGAACCATAAGCGTCCGGTCATCGGAGGGGATGGCGTCACCGATGAAAGCATCCACGGAGTCATCAATGGCGTCCAGTAACGCCTGGGCGGATCTGCCAGCAGCCGCCTGAATAGCTGCTCGCAGACGCTCCTCACCGTAGCTCTCACCCTCCAGGGAAAACGCCTCTGTGATGCCATCGGTGTAAAAGACCAGACTGTCGCCAGGCTCCAGAGAGACGACGTGCTCCTCCAGTTCAATTCCCTCAAGCACGCCCAACGCTATGCCTCCCTTCCTAAAGCGCTCCAGTTTGCGCGTGCGAGACCGTAACAGCAACGGTAGGTTGTGCCCAGCATGGACATAGGTCAGCTCGGCTGTCTCCAACGACAGCACTGCGTAAACGGCGGTAACGAACATACCGGACTGGGCATCAGGCACCAACAGGTCATTGACGCGCGCCATCGCGGCGGCCGGTGACGTCTCCTCCAACGCTGCCGCCCGCACCAGGGTGCGCGTGAGCGCCATAAAGAGAGCAGCCGGCATCCCCTTGTCGGCTACGTCGGCGATGACCAAACCCAGCCGCCTGCCGGGCAACTCGAAAAAGTCATAAAAGTCGCCAGCCACCTGGCGAGCAGCCCGCCAGGCGAAGGCCAAGTCCCAGCCCGGTAAGTCTAACCACTGACCAGGCATAAAAGTCTGCTGAATCTCGTGGGCGAGCTGTAGCTCGCGCTCCAATCTCTCCCGCTCAGCCATCTCTTGCTGAAGCAGATCGCTCTGTGCAGCCAGCGCTGCCTGGTGTGCAATCCCAGTGATGATCTCCATCCGCCTGGCTTCCGTTCTCTGGCGGAAACGACCCGGCGCACCAACCTCCTCCAGCACCATCACGCCGAGGACATCCCCCTTCACAGAAAGAGGAACAGCCAGCAGCGGAAAGAGTCCTCTTTCGACATTCTCGGCGGAATCCACGGATAGCGGGAGGAAACTGGCGACAAAGTCAGGCGGAACCTGTGGCGATATGTCCCGATCATATCCCTCGCCTTTATCATCAGCAGACTTCTCCGGGACATTTGTCGCGTGATCAGGAGGATAGACAACGCGGCAATCGCACTCGCGGACAACGTCGAGAAGAGGAAAGTCGCCAGGTGCGTAATGCTGGGCCAGGAGAGTCGCCTGCGCGTCACGCGGGACACCATAAGCCTGTGCCGGACGGAAGGCAGATTCCACATCGTCCCATAGAAAGATGACACATCGCTCAACCCCAACCAGGATGGGGGTGATCCGAACGATAGTACTCAGAATGGCATCTAGATCATTCAGGTTAGCCACGGCCTGCGCCACCTGCAGCAATGCCGCCGATACATAGGCCTCTTCCCGCTGCGACTCCCGCAGTCTGGTGTTCTCGACAGCTGCCGCGGTCTGGAGCGCGACTCCCTGGATGATCACCAATCGCTCATCGCGGACCGCCCCCGCTCCCGCGCCCTCCAATTCGGACCAGTCAGTGCGATAGTCGATCAGCATCACACCCTGCACTTCATCTTGGGCCAGGAGGGGCAGCAGCAACAGTGATTCGAAGCCAAGGTCCCAGACCACCAAATCCGACAGCCTGGGATCAGTCATTACATCATAGATGAATATCGGCACGCGGTTCCGGCGCACGTCATCAAAGGCCGGCTCGTCGCCCCGCGCGATGGTCCACTCCTCGAAAGTGACCTGCTGCGCCGGGGTGAGTCCTGAGGCTGCGGCCGGCACAAATGCTGCCTCAAAGTCATCCCATAGAAGGATAGCACATCGATCAACGCCCACCAGCGTCGGCACGAGGTGGGCCACTGTCTCGAGGACTTGCTCAAGCGTAACCAGCGAGCGAGTGGCTTCAGCTACCTGAAGCATCACAGTCGAGATTTGGGCCAGTTCCTGGGCTTCCTGATAGAGGCGGGCGTTTTCGATAGCGACGGCGGCGTGACTGGCGAAAGCCGCCGTTATCATCCGAGACTCGGTGCCATATCGTCCAGACGTACGATGGGCCAGGGTCAGCACACCCAGGCGTTGATCACCAATGCGCAGAGGCGCGGTGATGGCAGAGTAGTCAGCCGGAAACTCGAGAGCAGCACCCAGTGGCTCTGGAGGGGACTGGAATGTGCGAATGATCGGTTGGTCGGCGCTCAACGCCTGGCCAAGCCAGGAATCATCGTCAGGCGAGACAGCGTCAACGCACATCTCTGTCACGTCTCCACGAATAGCGGACAGGCACAGATCGCTATCACGCAGGAGCCAGATGGCGGCTACATCGCAGGGAAGGGTGCGCTCCAACTCAGCCAGGATGGCGTCGAGTACCTGATCAAGAGCTATCTCGGAGGAAAGAAGGCCAGCCACCTCCCGTAGACTGTCGGAGACCTGACGGCGCCATCGCTCGGAGCGATAGAGATTGGCGTTGCGAATCGCCGTGGCCACACTGTCAGCCAGTGCTTCGAACAGAAATCGGTCTTCGTCGCCGAAGGTATCCCGACGATCGCTCCGAACGTTGAGCACACCCAGCACCTGATCACCAAAGACCAGGGGAACGGCCAGCTCTGAGCGGGTATCGTAGGGCGGCAACTCCGAAGGCTGGCAGCGAGGATCACGGCTCGTATCGCCACATAGCACTGTCTCCCCGTGACGCGCTACCCAGGAGACAATGCCCTCCGAATCGCCCAGATCACACACCCACTGCTCCATCTCCCATTCCTGGGCGGGGGAACCGATGCCTGCTCGACAGCTGATCTGCTGGCGGGCAGGGTCTATGGTAAAAAGATACACGAAGGTGTAGCCAAACTGCCTACGGATGAGATCTACAACTTCCTCAAGAAGGGTGTCTATATCGAGAATAGAGGCCACAGCTCGGCTGACATCAGCCACGGCCGACAGTTGATCAGCACGACGACGAAGGTCGCTGTACAGCCGGGCGTGCTCCACAGCCATGGCGATGTTGTCCGCCAGAGCACGTAGGACGAGGATGTTTGTCTCGTCAAAGGCATCGGTCCGACTGCTCTGCACGTCGAGCACACCAAGCACGCGCGCCTCGATCTTGAGCGGCAGGGCTAGCTCAGATCGCGTCTCGGGCAAGGTTTCCACGTATCGATAACGGAGTTCGCGGCTTACGTCGTTAGCCACGATCTCTGCGCCGGCCTGTGCCGCAGAGCCAATGATACCCTCTCCAAGTCGGACCTCCAGAACCGGAGCCTGACCATCCAAGTTCGGCCAGTGACCGGCGGGACTGGCGCTCGCCTCGCAGCGCAGCGTGCCCTCACCTGACTCCAAGATGAACAGAGCTACATAGTAGTAGTTGAAAGTCCGGAGGATCAGGTCTGTGACGCGGCGGGCAAGTTCTCCGAGCTCGAAGACATCAGCCACCTGGGCGCTGACCTGGCGCACCAGGGAGAGTTGCTCGATCCGCCAGCGCTCGATAGCCATCTGGCGGGCAGCTTGCAGGGCAACGGCTGACTGGGCGACCAAACCACTGAGAAGTTCAATCTCATCATCGCTGAAAGGAGGACCACCCGGTCGTTGTACCTCCAGTACGCCCAAGACGGTCTCATGGGCGCGTAGCGGGATCGCAACTGCTGGAACATCCCTCTCCAGTTCTCCCTCGCCAGGGACAGATGGTCGTCCCACTTCAGCGGGTGAAACTAAAACCTGCCCTACGTCGAGAGCGCGACGCATCAGATCGGACGTGGGCTCAGCCGGAAATACTCCCACGTCCTCCGAGTCCGGCAACGAGTAGGGTGTCTCGGCCAACCAGAGATCAGCCTGACCCTGGACCAGCCGAGCCGCCATCTCCACGATCAGCGCCCTCTGAACACCAACTGCCTGCTGACCAGCCAGTTGCTCGCCCGGTCCAAGCACTTGCTGGTATGCTGGGTGAGCAGCCGCCTGCCCTCCACCACTCAAGATCCGGTCTCCCTCCGCTTGACCATCGTCAACACGTTGCCAGAATCCGGCGTAAACACAAAGTGCACTTCGTCCATCAACTGATGCATGAAGTAAAGCCCCAAACCCCCTCCGGTACAGTCCTCATCCTCAAGGCTTGGGCACAGGTTGGGTTGGGGCACGCACGAGGGATCGAAGGGGCGGCCCTGATCCCGCAGGATCACGGTCAGCCCATCGTCAGTGACGCGACAGGTACACTCGATATCTCCGTACCCCTCGCCACCATAAGCGTGATCGATGATATTGCTGCAGGCTTCATCCACTGCCAATTGTACCGCAAAGATGGCGCGTGCGTCGAGACCCGCATCCCGGGCGGCGCCAGTGACGAACTCACTGATGGCAGCCAATCCCTCAAACTGACCAGGAAATGTAAGCGTCTTGGAGGTTTTGATCCTAGTGCACACGGAATTCGAAGCACTCCCTTCCGACACCAAAAGGCCGCCTCAGCACCTTATCCAGGTACCCAAGGCGGCTCGGCGTGCCAGCCCAACCTAGGCCTCGGAAGAGTAACCGACCCTAGAAACTCCCAACCGCCTCGACATCTGTATCGAAGAACTTGAACAATGGCACGAAACCCGCCAGGTCCAAAACATCATAGATCTTCTGAGGCACGCCAGCTAGAACCAGTTCTCCTCGATTCCAGCGCTTGCAGGTCTTCTGCGCGCTGATCAGCACGCGCAGACCCGCACTGGAGATAAACTCCACACCGTTCATATCGAACACGATCCTGAACCGGCCCTCCTCGTGAATCTCTGCAAAAACCTCTGCCAACCGGGGTGCTGTGGCACTATCAATGCGACCAGTGGCTTTGACGAGATCACAGCGCTTGAGCTGATTCGCGGCAACTTCCATTATCGACCTCCTCTGCTTATTGTTTTCTCAATCCACCTAAGAAGTAGCACATGGATTATATCACAATCTCTACTATCAAACAAAATGGCGACGAATCGCTTGACTTACTGACTCACGTGGGCTAGAATTGCTCAAGACTGATGGTTGGATCAACGCGGGTTGCCATCGATCCTCACCATGAAGGAGAGGCAGGACAGAGAGAAGCACCATGACTGATACTACCTATGTCTACCAACCCGTCACCCCGACTGTTGTCGCCCAGTTGCGTTGCATTGTCGGAGAACCACACGTTTTCCACGATGATCCGGAGCGCATGCTGGACTATGCCCACGACGAGGTAGCTGGTGCCGAGTACACCCATATGCCTGAGGTTGTGGTCAAACCTGCAACCGCAGCCGAGATCTCGGACATCCTCCGGCTGGCCAATCGCGAGGTCATTCCAGTCACCCCGCGTGGCGCTGGATCAGGGCTTTCTTGTGGCGCGGTGCCGGTCTACGGAGGCATACTGCTTTCGCTGGAGCGCATGAACCGCATCCTGGAGATCGATCGCGAGAACATGGTGGTCGTCGTCGAGCCTGGCGTTGTGACCAATGATATCAACGACGCAGTCGAGGAGTACGGACTCTTTTACGCTGGCTACCCAATGAGCGTGGAACTCTGCTTCATCGGCGGCAACGTGGCCGAAAATGCTGGCGGTGGCAGAGCCATCAAATATGGCGTCACGGGACATTACGTGCTGGGGTTGGAAGTGGTGCTGCCCACTGGTGAGATCGTGCAACTGGGTGGTAAGCGGGTCAAGGACGTCACTGGCTACGACCTCCTGCACCTGATGATCGGGTCGGAGGGGACGCTGGGCGTCTTCACCCGTATCACCCTCAAGCTGCTGCCCCGGCCTGTAGCCAGCGCGGTCCTGTTGATTCCCTTCCCGGACATATCGTCCGCCATCGGTGCAGTACCGAGGATTATGACCCGGGGCCGAATCATCCCCACCTCTGTCGAATTTATGGACCGCCTCTCAGTACAGACCGCCTACGATCACATAGGAGAACGCCCTCCTCATCCCGATATCGGCGCTATGTTGCTGATCGAAGTGGATGGCCTCAGCCATGATCAGGTCGAGACAACGTACAACGCCATCGTCGATCTCTGCGTGGAGCTAGGAGCGCTGGATGTCTACGTAGGCAACACGCCCACTGCCGAAAGAAGGATGTGGCGCCCCCGCCAGGAGATGGCAGAGGCATTCAAGGCCGTCTGCCCAGTACAGAGCCTTGAGGATATCGTCGTGCCCTTGGCACAGATCCCTGACCTGATGCCGGAACTGGAACATCTCGCCCAGAAATACGACGTGCTGATCCCCTGTTACGGTCACGCAGGGGACGGCAACCTCCACGCAACCGTCGTCAAACGACCGGAGACCTCGATGAAGGAGTGGCAGGAAAAACTACCGGCAGTCCTGAAAGATCTGTACCAGGTGGTCGTCCGGTTGGGTGGCACCATCAGTGGAGAACATGGCATCGGCTCGAAGCGTGCGTCTTACCTGCCCATAGTAATGGACCCGACGCTGATAGCGCTTCAGCGGCGCATCAAGCGCACCTTCGACCCGCTCAACATCCTCAACCCGGGCAAGATCCTACCACCTGCGAATGGAGGGGCTGGCTAGCAGCTCAATCCCTTGCCATCTCCCTCCACCACCACAAACAGCAGGTCATTCACGTTTGTCCCCGTCGGGCCGGTACGCACCAGATCGCCCAACGCATCGAACAAGGTGTAGCTGTCGTTAGCCGACAGCGCCGCCTGCGGGTCAAGCCCCAACTGCCGGGCACGAGCCACCGTCTCACCGGTCGCGATCGCGCCAGCGGCGTCCGTGGGACCATCGGTCCCATCCGTCGCCAATGCCATGACCAACACACCCGGCCAGCCATCGAGCGCCAGCGCGGCCGCAAGCGCCAGTTCCTGATTGCGGCCGCCTCGCCCCTCTCCCCGCACGGTCACCGTCGTCTCGCCACCCCATACCAGGCAGGCCGGTGAGGGCAAAGGGTCGCCGTGAGTGCGTATTCCCTTCGCCAGTGCCGCAGCAATCCGGCCTACCTCTCGCGCCTCCCCCTCCACGTACGTGCTCAGAAGCAGCGCGTTGAGACCCAGCTGGCGAGCTTTCTCCACCGCCGCCAGCGCTGCCAACCGGTTGGAGCCGACAAGGACATGTTGCACCCGCTCGAACGCCGGATCGCCCGGCTTGGGGGTCTCCTGAAAAGGCACCGACCGGTGAGGCCAGATCCCATATCGATCTAACACCGCCTGACCATCCGTCACTGTCGTTGGGTCGGGTACAGTGGGACCAGAAGCGATAACATCCAGCGGATCGCCAACCACGTCGGACAGCACGAGGGTGATCAGTGTAGCCGGGGCCACGAGACGAGCCAGGTTGCCACCCTTGATGCGTGACCAGTGCTTGCGCACAGTGTTCAACTCGTTGATCGTCGCGCCTGAACGGAGCAGCGCGTCGGTGATCGCCTGCAAGTCGCTCAGAGTAATACCGGGCACGGGCAGCGTCAGCAGCGCCGATCCGCCGCCGGAGATGAGGCAGAGAATCAGATCTCGTTTCGTGGCCTGGCGCGCCAAGTCAGCGATGGCCTGCGCCCCACGTACAGAGTTCTCGTCGGGCACCGGATGCCCTGCTTCCAGGATTTGAATGCCCGAGATTGGAGATTCGGAGGTTGAGTGGCCATATTTGGTGACCACGACACCAGCGTGTACCCGACTGCCCAGGATATCCGCGACGGCGGCGGTCATCGGCACGGCGGCCTTTCCGCCCCCGATGACCAACACGCGCTCGTACTCGCTCAGATCGTAGCGTCGGCCAGCGACGATGAGTGCGTCTCCCTCAAGATAGACCTGGCAGCGTACGGCAGCTCCGGGTGCGACTGCAGCCAATGCAGTTTGTTCCAGGTTCGCAGCTATAGCGTGCAGGTCTCGGACGGCATTGAACATGCTCTTATCTTCCGCGTAGGCTGTCCACGGCAGCACCGGCCGCCCCTTCGGGAGTACCCCGTCCCCGGAGCACGGTCCTCACCGCATCCTGCATAACAGGCCCGATGACCTCCATCACCTCCGTCCGAGGCGCTGGAACAGCGGCATCCATCACCTCGCGCAACACAGCCCGGTCCGCTGTCGATAAGTCCCACTGCCACAATGCAGCGCGCGTGCCCGGCACGTAGCCAGCCGCCCGCGTCCACTCTCCGTTATTGTCAGGGGCGATGAGCCAATTAAGCAACAGCATTGCCACCGACTGACGTACCGAGTCATTGGTCACCAGCGCTACCACCCATCCCTCCCGAGCGATGGTGAGGGGATTCCCATCCTGGGTCGGGATCGGCGCGGGGGCAAAGGTCTCGTCGGCCTCAAGCCAATAGCGACCGGCCCGCACCACCGCCATGTCACCTTCCCCTTCCTTGAACCGCGCCCAGGCCTGATCCGCATCGTTTATGCCCAACACGACCGTCGGCGAGATGATTATCGACACCGGCGGCAGGATGATGGTTGGCGAAATCGCAAACGGCAGGGTCAACGAGGTGGCCGGTGAGATGGGAAGCGAGGTGGTCGGGACGACGGTCGGAAAGACGACCGGGGAGACAAAGGGGGAGATGACGGGGGCGACGGTGATCGGGACCTTGGTGGCGCGGACGCAGTCACTGTAAAAGCCCAGCACACTCACCATCACATCCTCGTCTAGCGAGGGATTGCCTTCGGAATCGGTCAGACTGCCGCCCGCAGCTAGGTACTGGATCAGCGTCGCGTCGTTGACATACCCGTCGCGCCCACCAGCGGGAAACAGAAAGGAGACCGGCGGGGATATGAACTGGGTCCACGAGACAGGGGCTGAGTCGAGCAGGGCCGGGCGATACGCTAGGTGATGCACGTCAGCACCGATAACAAAGCCCATGGTCTGATCGCCCACCGTCGCCAGATCGGCAGCAAACGGGAAGCGTTCGGTCATCTCCGCCGATGAGAGGAGCGGATCAAGCGGCTGGACGAGACCCAGCCCGGCCGCGGCCTCCAGTTCAGTCGCATCCAGCACCAGCAGGTCCGGCATAACCGAGGGTGCGGCGTCCCGCGCCGTACGCAAAAAGTCGAGCAAACCGCCCCGCCCGTGGGCCCGCTTCACGACCACCTCAACCTGAACGTCGGGATAGGCGTCGCTGAAGTCATCGAGCTGTTGAACGAGGACATCGGCGCCCGGGTTGCTACCGTACGGATCTAATTCCTCAGGCAACCACAACCCAAGCGTAACGACCATCGGCTGTGTTTCTGGGGCCTGCGTGGGAGCGATTATAGGCAGCGGGCTCTCTGCCGGAAGTGGCGACACAGGCGTCGTGGTCGGCGTCGCCCTACCGCACCCAGCCAGGCCCGCAAACAGCATCATACACAACGCCCAACGCCCAACACATGAATTACTGACGCAACAGATGCCTCTAGACCCCATAATGCCTCCCAACAGGTATGTTCCCCCCTATCCACCACCTCTCACGGCCGTCTCATTCTACCCCGCAATGGCAGCCCGCACAAGTCCTGACTACCGCCCAGTCAGGGCTATACTCAGCATCTCCCCT
>Ga0180438_10008931_pt1 | contig 12613 bp, 9 predicted proteins | sample SS_ome_12_FD_132455 | JGI IMG/M metagenome (GOLD analysis project Ga0180438, IMG submission 132455) | Hypersaline lake sediment archaeal communities from the Salton Sea, California, USA - SS_3_D_2 metaG | ecosystem: Environmental > Aquatic > Non-marine Saline and Alkaline > Hypersaline >...
CCCTAGCGCCAGCATCCAGTCCCCGTTGCCCGGCGCTCATTCGCGCGTGATGCTCAGCAGCGTCCCGGCTGCCAAGTCTTGTACCACAGAGATCTCACCGTCCGGCCAACGGATCTCGAGCCAGTCCGGCTCACTGCCCTCCGCCAGCCCAAAGTGCACGCGGGCCGCATCTCCCGAGAGGTACCCGCTGGCAGCCTTGACCTGGCGATAGGCGGTTCCCTCACGGGTGTGAAGCGCCAGCGTGGCGCCCAGCCCGCGGCTGTTCCCGATGCCGGGCCAGAACAGGTCGACCTGAAGGCTGCTGCCTTCGCAGAGCTGATTCTCAAACAGGCGTGCCTGCGCACGGAGATTGTTGACGACGATGTCCAGGCCGCGTGCAGTGGCTTCATTGTGCAGGGCGCCATCCTTGCCCCGCACCTGAAACATGTTCTCACTGGCCTGGGGGTCGCCCTCGGGATGGGCATCGCTCAGCAAAGCCCGCAGGACCGGCTGCCAGGCGGCTGCCGTCTCGGCGTTGTCGACGCCAAATTGATCCAGCAATCCCGCGTCGTACGTGGCTCCGACCAGATCCAGGTCCCCATCTGCATCCAGATCCCCCCAATTGGCAGCATAAAGCGGCCTGCCCACGGCCGGCAACAGGAATTGGGTGAAGCTCCGGCGTCCCGCCTCAGACGCGGCCCCGTTGTGCCAGTAGTTGGGGGCGGAACCTGTGCGCGTCAGCAGAATATCCTGCCAGCCATCGCCGTCCAGATCCACGATGGCGACCGAGCGGGTATCCCCCACCTCCATGTGCTCAGCGCGAAAGTCAAGCCCGCCTCCGTTCCACAGGATGGTGTTTGGGCCTGCATGGTTGCCGAGGACGATGTCCAGATCGCCATCGTTGTCCAGGTCGTTGATCGCCACACCACTGCCGTTGGCCTCAAAATTGCGCACCTGCTCGCCGCCAGGGACCGTGGTGGTGTGGTCGAGGGCGTGTCCCACAAACACCCCGGCGCAGTCCTCTGCCGCGCCGGCAAGGGGCGTTACTTTTACTTGAGCCGGCAACAATTCTGCGGGCTTGGCATGCCCTCCGTTGGAACTGCAACCGGCCAGAAGAAGAGCGACGACGGCGATGGCCAGGAGGTTGACGGCGCGAGTTTCCCGTTTCATCTTGTCCCCTGCCAATCAACCCTTCAGGCCTCCGGAGATCGACATCCCCTTGATGATCCAGTTCTGGGCCAGCACATAGACGACGAGCACCGGCATCATACCCACCACTGCAGCCGCCATCAACATCTCCCAGCGCACGGTGAATTGCCCCTTGAAGGAATTGAGTCCAACGGGAACGGTGCGCATGGCTTCTGAATTGGTGACGATCAGGGGCCACAGGAATTCGTTCCAGTTGCCCAGGAAGACAAAGATCGCCAGCGCCGCCAGGGCGGGTCTGCTGTTGGGAAAGATGATCTGCCACCACACGCGGAACGACGAAGCCCCATCGATCCGCGCCGCTTCGTCGAGTTCGATCGGAATCCCACGGTAGTATTGGCGCAGCAAAAAGGTGCTAAAGGCCGAAAACGAGACCGGCACGATCAGCGCCGCATAGGTATCGAACCAGCCCAGATTGCGGACGATGATAAAGTTGGGTACCAGCAGGACTGGGAAGGGGATCATCAGCGCAGATAGATAGATGAAGAACAGGGCGTCGCGCCCCCGGAACCGCAGGCGGGCAAAAGCAAAGGCCGCCAGGGATGAGGTGAGGAGCTGCAGCGTCGTGACAGAGATGGCCACGATAAAGCTGTTCAGGTAGAAGCGATCAAAGGGCATCGAGGTCAGGGCTTCCTTGTAGTTGGACCACTGAATTGTGGTTGGGATCAGCTTGGGCGGGTATTCACGGAACACGTCCGCCCCGGGCTTGAGCGATGTACTGACCATCCAGATGAACGGCAACAGCATGAGCACACTGCCCAGGATCAGGAGAATGTGCAAAACCAGGTGGCTCCATCTGATCCGGCGGCGCGAGGACCGGCGGGGCAAAGTCGTGCCTGCGGGGGTTGCCATTTCACACCTTCCTATTCCGTCTCATAATGGACCCACCGTCGCTGGAGCCTTAGCTGGAAAAAGGTCAGTACCAGGACAATGGCGAACAGGACCCAGGCGATGGCCGCTGCCTTGCCCATGCGCTGGAACTGGAACGCATTCTGGTAGAGATAGATGACGATGGAGAGGGATGCTTTGGGGAGCTGGCCCTGTGTATTCGAGGTCATGACAAAGGGCTCGACAAAGATCTGAAAGGCGCCCAGCATCTGGATGACCAGGAGAAAGAAGGTGGTGGCACTGACCATGGGAACCGTGATACGGCGCAATCGCTGCCAGGCACTGGCGCCATCCACTTTGGCCGCTTCGTACAGAACCTCGGGCACAGCCTGAAGCGCGGCGAGATACATGACCATCGTAAAGCCGGTGTTCTTCCACAGCGTGAAAAGCACGACGCCGGGCTTGGCCCATCTCGGATCGTTGAGCCAGTCGGGCGGCTGGATCGGAAGACCGGTCGCCTCGGCCAGGTTCCAGATCCAGGCCGCGAGCACGCCAATGTCCCGGTTCAGCAGGAACTGAAAGACCAGCGCGGCTGCCACGGCGTTGGTCACGACAGGCATGAAATAGATCAAGCGGTAGAGCCGCAGACCGCGGATCCCTGTATCCAGCAACACGGCCAGCACAAAGCCGGTCACGAGCTGCAAAGGGGCAATGGTCAGCATGTAGAAGAAGGTATTGCGCAGAACCTGGCCAAATAGTGGATCGGTGTCCACCAGTTCAATATAGTTGTCGAATCCGACAAACTTGGGCGGGGTCAATAGATCCCAGCGGTGAAAGCTCAGCACCAGCGAACCGATGATTGGCACCACCACAAACACGACGAATCCTATGAAACTGGGCAAGATGAAAAGATAGCCTTCGTTCTGTTGGTCCGCCCGCCACCGGCCAACTCCCAGTCTACGGAGCAAGGAAGTCTGGCCACCAGAACGGGCCGAAGAGGCGGAGCCTGTAGCGGATCGTCCCATTCACACCTCCGGCAGGATGGGTGTTGCGTGCTGCGCCCCCCATCGGACGCAACACGCAACACGGATCTACTTTGCCTGTGACTTGCTGCTACTTTGGATACCCCGCATCTACGAGGAAACCATCCACGTCTTCACAAAGTTGTGGCAGGGCCTCAGCCGGGTCGGCGGTGCCGGCCCAGATCTCGGCCAGGACGGGACTGAGCAAGGTGCCGTCGAGCTCGTTCCAGTCGGCGAACCAGCCATTGAAGGCGGGCGTCGTGTTCTCTGCCATGGTGATGAAGGCCTGCCGGTTCTCGGGTGGCTGGCCACTCGCCAGGAACGCATCCGACTCTGCCGCAGACCGCGTCGGCGGCATGATCTCGCCGGTGCTGATATACACCGCCTGCCCACCATCGGCGGCCTGCAGGAACTCGACAACAAGGAGGAGGCGTGGGAGTTCATCGTCCACGCCGCACCACTGCCCGCAGCGGCCCGCACTCCACCAGGCGCCATCGGCACGGGCGCCACGTCATAGTTCATGCCCGCTGCGTTAAAGCTCGGCACACGGCTGGCGTTCTGGACGATCATCGACACCTGCTCCGCCTGGAACACGGCCATATCACCGCCCGCCTGGTTCAGGTTCGCATCGCGCATCGCATACTCGTTGTTCATCAGGTCGGCGACAAAGGTGATGGCCTCCACCGATTCAGGGTCTGCCAGCCCGCAGCGTGAGGGGTTGAACATGTCATCCAGGATGGTGCCACCGTTGGACAGCAGGAAGTTAAAGTACTTCCCCCCCTCCATGCCCAGCCCGTAGCGCGAGACACGACCACTCGACTCCACCACCGTCAGTGCCTCCGCCGCAGCCTGGAACTCGTTCCAGGTCCAGGAATCGTCGGGGTAGTCCAGGCCGGCCTCGTCAAAGTGGTCCTTGTTGTAGTACAGCACCTCCAGCCCGATGTCCCGCGGGAAGCCGTACACATGGCCCTCAAAGCTGGTCGTCTCCAACACGCCGGGCCAGTAGTCCTCCAGGTCGTACCTCGAGGCCTCGATGAACGGGTTCAGGTTCTCCAGGACGCCGTCAGCTGCATAGCTGGGCACCGGGAACAGGAACAGCACGTCAGGGATCGATTCGGCATCGCCCGCCGCCCACAGCGTCTGTAGCTTGGTAAAGTAGTCGCCCCATGGCTGGTGCCAGATCTCGATCTTGATGTTGGGGTTCTCGGCCATGAACGCCTCGGCCACCTTCTCGTGCGTGGCCTTTTCCTCAGGACTCCCCCAGAACCCCCACGTCAGCGTCACCTCCCCCGCCGGCTCCTCCGCCGGAGGTGCTTCCGTTGGCGCCACCTCCTCCGTAGGTTCGGCTGCTGGCAGCTGAGTCGGTTCAGGTGGTGCCTCTGTTGGGCCACACTGGGCAAGGAGCATGGCCAATGCCACTAGCAAAGCAATGGCAATCCAGGCAGTCCGTTTCATTTTCTTTCCTCCTCTGTGTTCAATCTGAATCCGATGGACCGTTGACAACCCCTGATCTATCTGTGGAAAGCGTGCATCACCTCCCTTCAGGCTATCCATGGACCTCCGCCAGGCTGCAGTGCAAACTCGTCGACTTCGGCGGCAACCGCCGACTGTGGCTTGGCTGCCACCAGATCGTCAAAGAGCGGCAATTCCCCTGTCCTAACGGCATGCTCGGCGTACAGATACATAGCCGCAGACCATGCCTGTTGGCCATAACCCATGGGATGACCGCTTTGGCCATGCAGCCACTCGTTGAACTCCCACAGTTGTTCCATACCCTGGTGGTTTGCCTGGGCCAGTGCGAACAGCAGGCGCTCCGCCTCATATTGCCAGCCATGGCGCACCAGGGCGGCGATGTGAAACCCGCCGATCATCGGCCAGATTCCCCCATTGTGGTATTGGTGGGGCACATTCAAGTTCCGGCTACGGTAATACTCGCGCCAATCGCTCTCACCTGGATAAATGGGCGGGTGGATCGCTTTTGTTGGATAGGGCTCCGCAATGCCCACTTGATACATGTAGCGCAGAATATGCTCGGTGTGGTGCCCATCTGCCACCCCGGTAAGGATGGCCAGGCAGTTCCCCAGACTGTCGCACCAGTCACCATACTCCCGGAACGCGACCCAGGGCAGGTAGAAAGGACGGCTGGAGATCGTGCCGATGTTGTGGTAAAGCATGAACCACTCGAGCCGTATCGCTTTGAGTTTCTCCAGGTGCTCGGCGAAATGCTCGGCGACCCAGCAGCGGTCGATCCACAGCAGCAGATTGATGCGCTCGTGGACCCCAGCCGCGCCAACCGTGACCCGGTGGCGGAGCCTGTCAGCCGGCAGATGCTGGCGCATCTGCTCGTAGGCCAGCAGGGCCGCATAGTACAGGACATTGTCGTACAATGTGTTGTAGCGCACGGCGACCAGATCCATCCAGTTCCCTGCTTCTGGTGTCTCCAACAGCCCACACTCGTTCATGTCCTGGAATTCCAACCAGATCACCGCCTGGTTGATGCTGGGCCACCATTGGTCCAGGAATTGGACGTCGCCCGTCACCAGGAAATGCAAATAATGCGCCAGAATGAACCACAGGTTGGCGTCGACCGCCCCCGCATTCTCGGTGCTCACATAACCGGTATCGGGGTTGACATTGAGCGGGACCATCCCCTTGCTCGATTGATAGGTACCCAGGGAGACCAGGCTGGCGCGGGCTGCGGCCGTTAGCTCCGCTTCACCCGTAACCAGGGCTCCCAGCGAGGTGATGGCGCTGTCTCTCGCCCAGATCTGTGGATAGCCTGCCGCCAACCCAGAGGCTCTGAAGCCTGCCGGGGTTGTGCAGCGGTGGAGCACCTGGCAGGCCAGGTCGTGTGCAGCAGCAGCTTCGTTGTCCTCGAACCTGGGCGCATCTGCGCCAACCTTTGGCGGAAAACCAGTGCATTTCATCTAGTCCTCCACGGTCAGCCCGTGGACCGCTGTCTCCAAGTCCGGCCCGAGCTGCTTTGGATCGTAGGCGAGAAGGGACGCCTGCGGCTGCAGCATATGACGCACAGCACCTTCCAGCACCACGTACGCACCATTGTACATCCAGGGCCCGGTCAGCTCCACGTTGCGCAGCGGAGGCGTGCGAAAGGCAAACATGTCCACCGGATAGTGTGTGACCCTGGCGCGACCGATGTCCAGCGGGGCCTCGTCGTCCTTTCCGGGTCCCAGTTGGGGCACAGCCACATTGTGCGTCTCTTGATCGGTGAGGAGTTTCCCGGAGTGCCATCGGGCACAGCCGGCCTGCCCGTAGAACAGTAGTGCGCCACGCTTGGCCTCATCGGACAGTGCGCTATCGTCGCCGGCCACGTAGCGATCCCAGGGACTGTCGAGATAGGTCCAGGCTTCGATCTCAAAGGCAGCAATGGCATTCACAAGGTGCTGGATTCCAAGCCAGTCCGCAGCGACATCAGGACAGGCAGCAGCAAAGAGCTCCTGGTACTCGGGGACGGCGAGGAGGCGTGCCATCAATCCATCCCAGATGGCCACAGAATCCTCGTCAATGATGTTCGCCAATTCGTTCGGGTTCCCAAATACATCCTTAGAGACGTCTCAATTGCCGCTCAGCTCCTTGTCAAAGAACAGGACCTGTCGCAGCGCCAGAACCGTACCCTGAATGACGCGGCAGCGTCACCAAATTTGGCAGAAGAAGAACGAAAAGGCTGGCGCTGGCCTCCAAACCGATCGACAGTTTCGCCGGTCTGGGTATCCACATCTAGCCGCTCCCCTCTATAGATCCTGCGTGCCAATATTATACGGCATAAGCGCCTGCCGGTCAAGTGAGTGTGTTCGTGCACGTGCACTCGCTCAGGAGCCGGGATCGAATTGCGCTGCCAGCCTCCGGCAGGGAACCTGCCTGCCTCTTGGCCAGGCCTGTGGACGGCTGTGCAGTGGCAAGACAGCAGCGGCCGCTACGGATTGAGATCCCTCGACGACGTGCCGGCTAGCATGGGGTAGGCACAGGTGGATCCGACCTCGACCACGAATGTAGTACACTCTTGGTACTCCTGGCGTGGGATAGGGCCGCTGTCTGGAGGCGAATGGTACCACGAACTTGATCCACAAGCTTCTTGGGACGGTGCTCTTCCGCGGGCTGACCCCCGCCGCTTGACGGAGAAGGATTTCGGATGCATAATTACCAGTGAGGCGCAGCTCAGCGCGCAACTTCTTAGGAGACTAGCAATGACCACCATCTCGATTCGAGGAGTATCCCTCTTTGTCAAAGTCGTCGGACAAGGATATCCGTTGGTGCTGATGCACGGCGGCCCTGGTGCAGATCACGCATCCATGTTGGCATTTCGGCCTTGCGCGGATCACTTCACATTGGTCTTTTATGACCATCGCTGCAATGGCCGCTCCGAGGGGGCGGCCGTCACGTCCATGACGTGGGAGAACCTCACCGCGGATGCAGAAGCGCTGCGCCAGGCGCTTGGCTTCGACAAGTGGGCGGTACTCGGCCATTCCTTCGGCGGCATGGTCGCCTTGGAGTATGCGCTCCGTTATCCCCAAAGCCTGTCGCACCTCCTACTGCTCGACACTTGCGGCGATACGTGGTGGGTGCAACAGAACGCGCCAGAGATTCTGGCGAAACGTGGTTACAGCTCGGCGACGGTAAAGACGGCCCGGCGCTTCTTCAATGGCCAGATTGAACCCAATGAATTTATGTCATCCATGATGAGGCTAGCGAGAGCTTACTACCACCGCGTCAGCCCCTTACTGTTGGCACGCGAAACGGTCATGGGCACGCGCATCAAGACGCGACCCGAGGCGCAGATTTTTGCGTTTAGCCAGTTGCTCAAGGGCTGGACGGTCATGGATCGGCTCAGCGAGATACAAGTGCCCACCCTCGTTATGGCCGGCCGTGACGACTTTCAGTTTCCGCCTGAACATCAAGCGGCACTTGCAGATGGAATAACCAACGCCCGCCTGGAGATTATCGAGCGCGCTGGCCACAATGCGCCGACCGAGCGGCCCGCTGAAGTCATCCAGGCAGTCAGAGACTTTATGGCGGCCGTGACACCCAACTACGCCTAACAACTCGATGGAGCCGCAGCAACAAGAAGGACAACCTATGAACATGAAGAAGCTCCTTCTCGGATCGTTGGTCGTCGGTGCCGTGCTCGCTGTAACCCGCAACCTAATTGCCAAGACCGCTTCGGCAGAACCGGTCCCCAAGAACTCCGATCATGATGAGATCGACGCTTACGTCGAAGGGCAAATGCGTCGTCTGAAGATGCCCGGCGCATCTCTGGCGATCGTCAAAGGCGACAAGATTGTGCACCTGCGCGGCTTTGGCCGCGCCCGTCCCGGCGGTGAAGCGCCCACGCCACGGACACCCTTCTTCATCGGCTCACTCACCAAGTCATTCACTGCCCTGGCGGTGATGCAGCTCGTCGAGGCCGGTAGGGTCGAGCTGGATGCCCCGATCCAGCGCTACCTGCCCTGGTTCCGTGTGGCAGATCCCCAGGCATCTGCCCAGATGACCGTGCGCCACCTGTTGAACCAGACCAGCGGCCTGCCGACATCGTCCGGGGAGATTCAGCTGGCCGACTTCGACGACAGTCCGGGTGCCACCGAGCGCCAGGCGCGTGCGCTGTCCACGCTCGTGCTCACCCGCCCGGTCGGCTCGGCGTTCGAATACAGCAACTCGAACTACAACTTGCTCGGGCTAATCATCGAGGCCGCCAGTGGTGAATCCTACGCGGACTATGTCCAAAAGCAGATCTTCACCCCACTGGCTATGGGCCACAGCTATACGTCGCAGGCCGCAGCGAAGCAGAGCGGCCTGGCGGTAGCCAACCTGGCGGTAGCCAACCTGGCGGTAGCCAACCTGGCGGTTGGGCACCAATACTGGTTCGCCATTCCCTTCGCCGCGCCCAATATGCCCTTGCCGCATGGTTCGCTTCCAGGCGGTATGCTCATCTCCAGCGCTGAGGATATGGCCCGCTACATGATCGCACTTCTGAACGGGGGGCGCTACGGGGACGTGCAGATCCTCTCCAGCGCCGGTATGGACGAGCTGCACCGCGGGGTGACAGACTTTGGGTTTATGGGCCATTCGTTGGGGCAGTACGGGATGGGATGGTTCGTCGATGAAATCGGAGGGACAAAACTCGTCTGGCACAGCGGCACCCTCCCCCACTTTTTTGCCTATATGGCGCTGCTGCCCGAGCAAAAGAAAGGCGTGGTTCTGCTCTTCAACGCCGACCATCATTGGATGAACCCCGTACTGACAGAGGTCGGGACAGGTGTGGTCGCTCTGCTCGCCGGCGAACAGCCCAGCAGTTCGATCCCGTTTGTTGGCATGATCCCCTGGATGCTGCGCGGCCTGCTGCTCATTCCAGCCCTCCAGATCGTTGGGGTCGTCGCCACACTGCGGCAGTTGCGCCGCTGGCGTTTGGATCCTGAGCACCGCCCGAGTGGCGGGCGCGCGTGGGGGGTGCATATCCTGCTCCCGCTGATCCCAAATCTGTTGCTGGCCCTCACCCTCATTCCGATGCTGGGCAAAAGGCGTGGCTATCTGATGTTCTACAAGCCCGACTCCTCGTGGACCGTCTTGGTCTGCGGTAGCTTCGCTCTGGTATGGAGCTTGATGCGGACCGGGTTGGTCCTCAGGGCACTGATAGGGAGAGAGAGCTTGGATTATGGCAAATTACTTATGGAGGATACCATACCATGACTGAACAAGTCGGACCCTATCGTGTCGTTGACCTCACGCCGGGGCGCCGCGTGATGATCAACATGCTCAACCTGTCAGGGCCGAAGCACAGCATGTACGGCCTGCTGGAAGTGGACGTGACGGTCGCCCGGCAGTTCATCGCGGAGCACAAAGCGCGCACCGGCGAGACCCTTTCCTTCACCGGTTTCCTTACCCTCTGCCTGGCCCGCGCAGTGGATGAAGACAAGTCAGTGCAAGCCTACCTGAAAGGCCGCAGACAACTCGTCCTGTTTGACGACGTGGACGTTGGGTTGATGATCGAGCGCAAGATAGGAGAAAAGCGCAGCCTGATGGGTCATGTCATCCGGGGCGCCAACCACAAGACCTATCTGGAGATCCATCAGGAGATTCGCTCGGTGCAGTCCGAACCGGTGCCGCCGAGCAGAGGTATGCCCACCTGGTTCCAATCTGCCATGCTCCTTCCGTGGCCACTGTCCAAGCTAGTTAGAGCTCTGCTCGATATGGCCATGCGCCGCGACCCGACGATTGCCACGTCCATGGGAGGCACCGTTGGCATTACCGCTGTTGGTATGTTTGGCGAGGGCCATAGCGGCTGGGGGATCTTTCCCGTAACCCAAGTGCTCGGCTTGGTCGTGGGCAGTATTGTCTGGAAGCCGGCCGTCGTGGATGGCCGCGTCGAGCCGCGCGAGATCCTCCACCTGACGGTGCTGTTCGACCACGATGTCATCGACGGGGCTCCGGCAACGCGGTTTACGCGGCGGTTGATGGAGTTGATCGAGAGCGGTTATGGGTTGGACGAGGGTTAGGCCATATCCGCGATTGACATCGAACCGGTAGCAGTACGGACAGGACAAATGCTTGCCCAGATCTCGATGATCAGTCCCGCTGGGGTGGCGCCATGAAGTACAATGGCTCCCAGTGTCATGTGAGGGTCAAGCATCCCCCATCCAGCTCCGGTCTTTCCGCAATCCAGTGCCCCAGCCAGGTTTGACATTTGGGGCATTCACTCATACAATTCTATAGGATAAGGGATCTGGTTGTGCGCTTCACGCCTGCCACTCGTTTGGGGGCTTGTACCTGGCGAGGCAGTGCACAGCCGCTTGGGTACATCCGCTGTCGTAGAGTACAAGCGATGTCACCCGCACCAGCCTTCGCTTGCACGAGCGCCCGCACCATGCGGGGGTGGATGGGAGCATTCCATGATTGAGGTGCTCTCAAAGCTGTGTTCATCCATGATCGTGCCGCAAGGGAACCCTCCCTTGGCGACTGGCCTTTGCTTTCCCACTGCTTGGGGCCATACCCCTCTCACGCTGCGCCCGTCTCCGCATTGCACGATCGATCTCTGCCGATGCTGTCTGGCTGCAAGCCAGGCGCATTTCCCCTGATAGGTGGGTCGGGCAAGGGGGCCTTTGCACATGCTGGATTCTCAAAACCTCGTACTGAGCGCCAAAGAGCAAGATTTTGTCTCCGCGGTGCTGGACACGGCCGGCGCCCTGGTGGTGGTTCTCGACCGCCAGGGACGAATCGTGCGTTTCAACCGGGCCTGCGAGCGGACAACCGGCTATTCCTTCGACGAGGTCAGGGGCAAGCTGCTCTGGGAGTTGTTCCTCGTCCCCGCAGAGGTGGAGCGGGTCAACGTCGTCTTTGAGGAGCTCCGAGCGGGCCAGTTCCCCAACGAACACGAGAACTACTGGACAACCCGGGATGGGGGTCGCCGGCTGATTGCCTGGTCCAACACGGCACTCCTGGGTGCCGACGGCGCGGTCGAGCACGTCATCGGCACTGGCATCGACGTCACCGACCGCAAGCAGGCCGAACAAGCCCTGCGCACGGCCCATGACGAACTCGAACTGCGGGTGCTGGAGAGAACCGCCCAGCTCGAGAAGGCCAACCGGATCCTGAAGGAGGAGGTTGTCGAGCGCAGGAGCGCAGAGGAGGCGCTGCGGGAGACCGAGGGCCACCTGCGCTCACTGATGGAGAGCGCCGAGAGGTACGCCATTTTCCGCCTCGCCGTAGATCCATCCCACCCGTACGGGTTGCGGATCGTACTGGCCAGCCCTTCGCTGAAGGAGCTGCTGGGCCTTCCTGAGCTCACTGACGTGTCCACGTGGATCGGCAACATCCATCCCGATGACCTGGAGCGCGTTGTGGAAGCCAACACCCGCTCCATAGAGACTGCCACGCTGTTTGACGAGCAGTATCGCGTCTTCAAACCGGAGCGAGGCGAGTGGGAATGGGTGCACAACCGGTCGACGCCGGTGTTTGACGCCGCAGGCACGCTCACCCACTATAACGGGCTGATGGTCGACATTACTGAGCAGAAGAACGTCGAGGAGCAGCTCCGCCGGCAGAGCGAGTACCTGGCAGCACTGCACGAGACGACCCTCGGTCTGATCAGCCGGCTGGATAGTAGAGAGCTGCTGGAAGCGATCCTGGAGCGAGCATTGAGCCTTATCAGCGCAACCACTGGCTTTGTCTATCTGGTGATGCCGGAAGAGGATGAGCTCGAAGTCAGCGTTGGGGCGGGCGCCAGCCGTGAGTACGTGGGCCGACGCCTGAAACGAGGGGAAGGCGTGGCCGGAAAGGTCTACGAATCGGGGCAGCTATTGGCCATAGAAGACTATAATACCTGGCCGGGCCGTTCCTCTCAGTTCGGGCGGACTCCCTTCGGCCCTGCGATCGCCGTGCCACTCGTGTCCGGGACAGAAGTGGTCGGTGTCCTGAGCGTCACGCGTCCGCCCTCTGCGCCTCCGTTTCGCCAGGACGAAATCGACCTGAGCCGCCGCTTCAGCCACCTGGCTTCCATCGCCCTGGACAACGCGCGACTATACAGTTCGATCCAGCAGCATTTGTCTGAGCTGCAACAGGCGCAGCAG
>Ga0180438_10008933_pt1 | contig 12610 bp, 16 predicted proteins | sample SS_ome_12_FD_132455 | JGI IMG/M metagenome (GOLD analysis project Ga0180438, IMG submission 132455) | Hypersaline lake sediment archaeal communities from the Salton Sea, California, USA - SS_3_D_2 metaG | ecosystem: Environmental > Aquatic > Non-marine Saline and Alkaline > Hypersaline >...
ATGATAATGGCATTAAGTATAAAGAATTTAATATAGTTGAAGATACAGCGGCCCGGGAGGAAATGAAGAATAAGTGTGCCTCACTGGGAGTCCCCACAATTTGCTTCGATAGTGAAGTGCTAGTTGGATTCAATGAAGCGCAGCTAAGGGAGAAATTGGGTCTTTAGTTCAGCAGGGGAAGTCATGTATGAACTGATTATTATTGGTGGGGGCCCAGCCGGTATGACAGCAGCAGTGTATACAGCGAGAAAAAAGCTGAATACATTGCTTATAAGCTATGATATAGGAGGGCAAGTTCTGTGGACTTCCGGCATCGAAAACTACATGGGATACCAATTCATCGAAGGCCCCGAGTTGATGCAGAAATTTGAGGAGCAGGTAAAGCAGTTTCCCCTTGATAAGAAAACTGGAGATAGGCTCAGCAGCCTGTCTCAAACAAACAGAGGTTTTGAAGCGAGAACAGATAAGGGTGAAAGCTACCAGGCTAAGGCAGCTATAGTTGCCACGGGCAAGCGCCCCCGCCAGCTAAATGTTCCAGGTGAAGAAAAGTTGAAGGGCAGAGGAGTTACCTACTGCGCTATCTGTGACGGTCCCCTCTTTGCCGGTGAAAACGTTGCCGTCATTGGAGGTGGCAACTCAGCCCTAGAGGCCGCGGAGGATATGGTCAAAATAGCCAAACATGTTTATTTAGTATCACTAACTCCTCTTACCGGTGACCAAATCCTGATCGACAAAGTGAAGGCTGCCAACAACTTGACAATGTTCATGGAGCACGAAGTCCTGGAGATAAAAGGGGAGAGCTTGGTTAAGGGGATAAAAGTAAGAGACTTGAAAAGTAAACAGCAAAGGGAATTGGACGTTGGTGGCGTTTTTATTGAGATCGGTCTTATCCCTAATTCAGAGCCATTCAAGGGAATAGTCCATCTGAATAGCTTCGGGGAAATCGAAGTTAGCTGTGCCAACGAAACTGGCGTACCTGGGCTCTTTGCCGCTGGGGATGTCACTAATGTTCCTGAAAAACAAATAGTGGTGGCTGCCGGGGAAGGAGCAAAAGCTGCCCTTAAAGCTCACCGCTACCTGCAGAGGCTCAGCGAATAAGCATAATTTAGGAAGGAGCATTGAAATGGCTGTCAAAAAAGTTGGCGAGAAATACCGCTGTAATGTCTGTGGCAATGAGGTGACAGTGACAAAGGTTGGTGGCGGCACTCTCGTCTGTTGTGGCCAGGATATGGAGCTAATTAGCTCATAGCCTGCGAGGCAGATTCAGCCAGCCATTAGACCTGGCTTCAGACCAGTCATCCTTTGTGACGCGTACCGCTTTGTTAGCTGATGGTGGCTGGATAGCTCAATGAACTTAGGACTGGGGGATAGAATTATGGAAAGTGAACAAGCCAAAACCTTAGACGTTCTTCAGCTTGCTATTCAGATGGAGGTAGAGGGCAAGGATTTCTACCAAAAAGCAAGCCAGAAAAGCAAAAATAAGCTCGCCAAGGAGCTATTTCAACATCTGGCTAACGAAGAAGACGTCCACCGTAAGAAGTTTGAGGAAATATATGAAGCCCTCAAGAGAGGGCGGAATTGGCCTGATGTGAAACCACCATCCGAGAAAGGGAAAAGACTCAAGTCTCTGTTCGCCGAAGCCACTAAAGCACTAGGTAGCAAGATTGAAGTGGCTAAGTCTGAACTCGAAGCTACCAAGGTAGCCATGGATATGGAGATAAAGTCCTACAATTTCTATCTCTCCCGAAGCGAACAAAGTGCCGCCCCTATGGAAAAGCGGTTCTATGAGGCCCTATCGGGCGAGGAGAGGGTGCACCACCTCACCCTCCTCGATTCCTATGAATATCTTAGCGACCCTGAGGGTTGGTTTACCAAGAAAGAGCATTGGTCATTGGATGGGGTTTAGATAAGCAAATAGGAGGATTCATATGGGTGACATTGCTTTAAGCATTGAGAAGCTAGCTGTAGAGGTAGAGGGCCGGGAAATTTTGCATAACATAAATTTGGAGATGAAACCGGGCGAGACTCATGTCCTTTTCGGTCCCAATGGTAGTGGCAAAACCACATTGCTCATGGCAATAATGGGTTTTCCCAGGTATCGAATAACCAAGGGCAAGATCATTTTCGAAGGCCAGGACATAACTATGCTGCCGCTGGATGAAAGAGCCCGTTTGGGGATTGGCATGTCCTTCCAGCGGCCACCGGTGATTCGGGGGGTAAAAACGCGTGACATGGTTACTGCCTGTTTCAAGGGACGAGAACAGGAAGAAAGCATCAGTCAACTCGCAGATAAGGCCGACCTGGCTGATTTTCTGGACAGGGAGATAAACTATGGATTTTCCGGAGGGGAGATAAAGCGTTCTGAGCTTATGCAACTACTGGCGCAGAGGCCAAAATTGACCCTGATAGACGAGCCTGAGTCAGGCGTTGACCTGGTGAATATAGCTCTCATCGGTGAACTTATTAATGGACTGCTGGAAAAGGATTGCCCGATACTTGAACGAAAATGCATGGGGCTCATCATCACCCACACCGGTCATATTCTGGACTATGTTAACGCCCGCACAGGCTATGTCATGTGTGATGGTGTAATCGGGTGCGTGGGAGACCCTCACGAGATTCTAACCACCATTAGAGAGAAAGGCTACGAAGAATGTATCCAATGCTTTCTGAGGAGGACACCCCGTGGTTGAGACGAAATCATCTAAGACGCACAAGGATAAAGCCAAAGCGGCAGCAGCCAAAGCAGCGGCCCTCGGCGAGGATATAGATTTGGGCCTTTATATCAGCTCAGCTGAGGAACAACCTTACCAGGCTGACCCGTCGAAGCTCCCTGCCAAAGCCAAAGAGCAGATGCTGGGCGCAGGAGTCATTTTGGATGACCCAAGCCAGAGAGCAGGAACCTTTATCCAGATGGATAATGCTCCCGTTCATAGTTCGGTCAGGCAGGAAGGTATCGAAGTGATGGCAGTCAGCCAGGCTCTGGAAAAGTATAACTGGCTGTCAGACTACTGGTGGCAGGCAGTAGCCGTGGATACCGATAAGTACACTGCCAATATAGAGTTGAACCAGCATAATGGCTACTTCATCAGGGCACTGCCTAGCTACAAAACCATCTACCCTGTTCAGGCTTGTCTCTATCTAACAAAAGCGCGACTGGCCCAGAACGTACATAATATTATCATTGCCGAGGAGGACTCGGAGCTACATATTATTACCGGTTGTGCCACTGCTTCCGAGGAAGAAGCCGGCCTGCATCTTGGCGTCTCTGAATTCTACATAAAGAGAGGGGCTAAGGTTACCTTTACCATGATACATAATTGGAATCCAGAGGTAGGAGTTCGTCCCCGCACCGCGGCAATTCTTGAAGAGGGTGGCTTATTTCTCAGTAATTATGTGCTTATGAAGCCAGTGCGTTCACTGCAGATGTACCCTACAGCCAGATGTGTGGGTGAAAATGCAGTTGTCAGGTTCAACAGTATCCTGATGGCAGCCCCCGGGTCATCGCTGGACGTTGGTTCTCGGGCCATCCTCAATGCTAAGGGAGCAAAGACGGAAATCGTATCTCGTGCCATAACTACTGGGGGAAACATTGTTGCCCGAGGTTATGTAGAAGGCAATGCCCCTGATGTCAAAGGGCATCTGGAATGTCGCGGGCTAATTCTAGGAGAGCAGGGCACAATCCATGCCATACCTGAACTTAAAGGTACCTTGGCCGGTATTGATTTATCCCATGAGGCAGCAGTAGGCAAGATAGCCGAAGAAGAAGTTGAGTATCTAATGGCACGAGGGCTAACTCGAACCGAAGCTACAGCCACTATAGTCAGAGGATTTCTCAGGGTGGATATAGAGGGATTGCCATCCTTACTCGGCGCCGAATTACAGCGGGCTATTGAAGCCAGTGAAAAGGACCTTATGTAAATAAGACTAACAGGAGGTTAATCATGAATCTCAACGCTTTGCATAACTGCAGCTACGGCTTATATGTGATAAGCTCCAGAAAAGGGGATAGGCTCAATGGGCAAATCGCTAATACCTTGTTTCAAGTAACATCTGACCCGCCAACCATCACCGTCAGTATTAATAAGCAGAACCTGACTCACGAATTTATCACTGAAAGCAAAACCTTCGCCGCTTCTATACTATCCCGAGATACACCTCTCTCTTTTATCGGTCATTTTGGCTTCAAATCGGGCAAGGAAGTAGACAAACTCAAAGATGTCAATTATAAGCTTGGTGAAACTAAGGCTCCCATAGTACTTGACCACACTCTGGCTTACCTCGAAGCCAGGGTAATCAACCAAGTAGATGTCGGGACTCACACGATATTTATAGGGGAGCTTGTGGGAGCAGATGTCCTCAGAGAAGGTGAACCAATGACTTATGCTTACTACCACCAGGTTAAGAGAGGCACCACTCCTAAAACAGCTCCCAGCTACATCGAAGAGAGAAAGGAGGCAGCACCCAAAATGGCAAAATACGAGTGCACTGTTTGCGGATATATCTATGACCCTGAGTTGGGCGATCCCGACGGCGGTATAAAGCCGGGAACACCGTTTGAGGAAATAACTGATGACTGGGTGTGTCCTGTCTGTGGAGCAAGCAAAGATCAGTTCAAAAAAATAGAGGGATAAATGAAAGCAAGACATATAAAACCAAATGTTTACTGGGTGGGCGCTATTGACTGGGACAGACGTCTCTTTGATGCTCTGATACCCCTTCCCGACGGAACGAGCTATAACGCCTACCTGGTGCAGGGCAGCCAGAAAGTTGCTTTGATAGATACCGTGGATCCTTCCATGATAGATGTCCTCATGGCTTATCTAGGGGACGTTCCAGTTATTGACTACGTCATTGCCAACCATGCCGAGCAAGACCATTCCGGCTCTATTCCCCAGGTTCTAGCTAAGTATCCCGATGCTAAAGTGGTCACTACCCCCAAAGGCAAGGATATGCTCGTGGCTCTCTTGCTTATCCCAGAGGACAGATTCATCACCGTAAACGATGGTGAAACTCTATCCCTCGGGGATAAAAGCTTGGAGTTTATCCATGCCCCATGGGTACACTGGCCCGAGACTATGCTTACGTATCTAAGGGAAGACAAGTTGCTCTTTCCCTGTGACCTTTTCGGCTCCCACTTAGCTACCACAGACTTGTATTTAACTGATGAAGGGCAAGTCTATGAAGCGGCTAAGAGGTACTATGCTGAGATCATGATGCCCTTCCATACCAGTATTGAGAAACATCTGGAGAAATTGAAGGGTTATGAGATTGACTCCATCGCCCCCAGCCATGGCCCTATGTATGACAAACCTTCGTTCATCTTGGAAGCATATCGAAGCTGGGTATTCGGCCCACCAAAAAACACAGTAGTCTTGCCTTACATCTCCATGCACGGCAGCACCCAGAAGATGGTGGTACATTTTGTCAGAGCTTTGGTTGATAGAGGTGTCACGGTAAAACAATTCAACCTCTCAGTAGTAGATTTAGGCAAACTGGCCATGGCATTGGTGGATGCAGCCACTTTGGTCATCGGCACCCCTACTGTTCACGTTGGCCCCCATCCCAATGTTGCCTATGCTGCATTTCTAGCCAACGCCCTAAGACCCAAACTCCAGTTTGCCTCCATCATTGGCTCTTATGGCTGGGGCAGCAGGGCTGTGGAACAGCTCACGGGAATGATTCCCAACCTTAAGGTAGAGGTACTCGACCCTGTAATCAGCAAGGGATTTCCCAAAGAAGAGGATTTCAAAGCCCTTGACAACCTAGCCGGCACTATCGCGGAGAAGCATAAAGAGCATGGCTTTGTTTGACAATGTTTTGTTGGAAAGAGAGTTAGGATGTCCAAAGCAATAATAGTTTATGATTCTAGAAGTGGAAATACAGAAATGATGGCCAATGCGATTGAAGAGGGAGTGAAAGAGGCTGGAATCAAAGTACTGTCGAAAAGGGCCATAAACGCGACTGCAGAGGATCTTGCAGATGTTGATGCCGTGGTCCTTGGTGCTCCAACTTACCATAAGGACTTGATCCAATCAATGAAAACATTCCTCTTTGAAATGGAGAAGGCAAATTTGAAGGGAAAGGTTGGGGCAGCTTTCGGGTCCTACGGGTGGAGCGGCGAATCCATCCAGATGATGACTGACACTATGAAGCACATCTATGGAATGAACATGCTAGAGCCAGGATTGAAGATACTACGCAGACCGAGTGAAAGCGGGTTAGAGCAGTGTCGGAACTGGGGGAGAACGATTGTTGAAAAAATGAAAGAAACAATCTAAGAAGTAGGGAGGTACTTAGTACGTAGATTAGGTAAACACTTAAGGAAAGGGGAAAAAGAGAATAATAGAGAAAGGGTGCAGTGAAATGTATCAAAAGATACTAGTCCCTCTTGATGAATCGGCGCTAGCGGAATGCGTCTTGCCCCATGTAAAAGCAATAGCCAAGGGGTGTGGTACAGGAGAAGTGGTGCTCTTAGAAATCATAGAGCCCCCTCCTACCTGGGCAGCAGAAGGCATCGATTTTGATGCGGTGCAAAATGCCAACACGAGAGCGGCTGAAGCATATCTTACGAGAATACAAGCTCAGCTTAGCTCAGAGGGATTTAATGTTAGGTCCGAAATATTAACAGGCAGACCTGCTGAAGTTATCACCGAATTTACTCAAAAGAATGCAGTAGATCTTATAGCCATTGCCACGCATGGTCGCTCCGGCATAAGTCGTTGGGTATTTGGCAGCGTGGCGGACAAGCTAGTGCGCTCATCTTTTGTCCCAGTGCTACTGATTAGACCTCGCGGTTGCGAGCCCAGCATCTGATATCATTATGGATTACGAAGCTAATATCGGAAAGAGGCTTTCTGGCTACTTAGTCCGGGGGTCATGGAATATGAAATAAAGGTTAAAGCTATGCCGAACTCGGCAGAACTAAAAAGGAAATTGGCTAATCTTAAAACTAAGGAGGGCGTGCAAAGAAATTTGGAGACATTTTGAAAGGAAAGGAAGCTGAAGGGAAGGAAAAACACGTCCCAATAATAGAGGTCGGCAAAGGAAAGGGTGAGGCAGGCGCAGACATTGTCCATGTAGTAGTGGGCAAAGAAGTGCCCCACCCCAATACCGTGGAACATCATATTGCCTGGATAGAGCTCTATGGAGTGAAAAAAGACGGACAGGTAATAGACCTGGGCAGGTCTACTTTTGCACCGTCTTATACCAATCCCAACGTCGGGTTTCAGGTGCCAGTGGAGCAATTTAACGCCTTCTGCGCTGTCTCTTACTGCAATATACATGGCGTATAGGAAAACTGTCTGGAAATTTAGAATGGGAGGTAAACATGGAAGAAATAAAGGAACAAACAAGTCACATGCCCCGCATAGGTGAGCCGGCGCCAGCTTTTGAGGCAGTCACCACTCATGGAGTGCTCAAGCTGGAAGATTTCAAAGGAAGCTGGCTAATTCTCTTTTCCCACCCGGCGGACTTTACCCCGGTCTGCACCACTGAGTTCATGGCTTTTGCCGAAATCTTTCCCGAACTACAGAAGCGCGGTGCGGAGCTTCTGGGGCTTAGTGTAGACAGCACATCCTCACACATTGCCTGGGTGCGCAATGTAGAAGAAAAAACCGGGGTAAAGATACCATTCCCCATAATCGCCGACCTCAGTAAGGAAGTGTCCCTGGCCTACGGGATGATTCACCCGGGTCAGAGCAAGACCGAGACTGTCAGATGTGTGTTCATAATAGACCCCAACCAGGTTATCAGGACGATACTCTACTACCCACTGACCACCGGCAGGAACATGGACGAGATACTGAGAATAATAGACGCCTTACAAACGACGGACAAAAACGGAGTAGCTACTCCAGCTAACTGGAGGCCTGGCGATATGGTAGTGGTACCACCTCCGAACACTCAGGAAATGGCTGAGGAGAGGCTCAAGCAGGGATACGAGTGTACGGATTGGTATCTATGCAAGAAAAAACTCTAAGCATATCTTGATAGGAGGATAAAATGGCGTGTATTAGCCCTGATGGTAAACCTACTGAGTCAGGTACCAAGATGCTCCGTGCACTGCAAACAGGGCTGGGGTCTCCCGAGGAAATTGCCAGAGAGGCTAGGCTTCCCCTGTTCAGGGTTAGAAGCGGCCTCCGTGAACTTAATCAGGCCGGCTTAGCCAGCCAGAAGGGGGACAAATATGAACTATCACCCAAGGGGATTGAGGCGCTGGGTACCTAGTCTACTTAGCAGCCGAGTAGGATATAGTCTTTGAGTAAGGCGACAAGAAACTATTTCCCAGCAGTTGCTATGTTTTTGCTAGGCCTGTTGGAGGTAGCATCTGGCTTCGTACTATGGCTCGTTCTGCCTAGAGGCAGTGGCTACATGGGAGGCAGAGGATTAGCTTCAGAGGCTAACTTATTGTGGTCAAGAGATACTTGGCTTGCGCTCCACATATGGGTTGGCGTCGCCCTAGTGATTATGGTGGTGATACACCTGGTGCTTCACTGGAGATGGATAGTCCTTGTGACCAGGAGGCTAGGCCTAGAAAATAACAATTAGGGAGGAAAGAATGGACAAAGGTAAAATTATTGCTTTACTAAATCAGGATCTTGAGGGCGAACACGCAGCCATCATTCAATATTTGGTCCATGCTTATGCCATGGGTGAGGGCGAGATGGCTTGTGAAATCGAGGCAATCGCCAGGGAGGAAATGCGCCATTTTGATTGGCTGGCTGAGACCATAGTCAGCCTTGGCGGTACTCCCAGCCTTGAGAGAGGAGACATGCGCACAGGCGGCGAGTCGGTTCCCGATTGGATGAAAAAAGATGTGCTTCAGGAGGAAGATGGCATTGCCTTATATGAAGAACATATCAAGTCTATTGACAATCCTAAGATAGGGCGGCTACTGAAGCGAATTCTTTCCGATGAAAAGTCACACCGAGGCAACTTCGAACACTTTGTGAACAAGGCCCAAAAGGAAGGTGCCGAGGATTTAAGAGGCCCTCGACAAGACAAGGTTGCCCAAGTTCTCAACTGGGGCATCGAGCATGAGTATACCGTGATTTTGCAGTACCTTCTCCATTCCTATATGACGCCTAACAAGGATGTCAAGAAAGAAATGGAGGACCAGGCTATAAACGAGATGCAGCACCTTGGATGGTTGTCCGAGGAGCTGGTTGGCGAAAAAGGCACTCCCAGAATTGAGCACATCGAGGTTGATAAATCCACCAAGACCGCCGACATGCTTCGTGCAGATATCAAGATCGAGAAGGAGGTGGCGGCTGAATACGACCGCGCTGCCAAAGAAATTGAAGAGCCCGACCTGAAAAAGCTTCTCACACGAATAAGGGACCACGAAATATACCATGCTGATATATTTGATGACCTGCTGAAGGAAGAGGAAAGGCAATGCTAATTGCTATGTCGAGATGGCAGCGGAATGCCAGCTCTAGCCTCGGCAATGGGAGAGGAGAGTAGACAGCCCAACCGTTGACTAAATATGCTGTGAATCTGGAAAGAGACAACGTCTTGGTTGAAATTTAGGTTGCTTCACTATAAACTGCGAATTTCGCAAAATCCAAACTACAAAGACATGGGGTGGGGAAAGAACCGTGGTTGAAAAAACTAATTCCAAGAAGGTAGACAGAGCTTCCATACATATAACTGGGATGACCTGTACTACCTGTGCGGCTACCATCGAGAAGGGCCTTTCTGAAACCCCTGGTGTAGAACAAGCTGATGTTAACTTCGCTTCGGAGAAGGCTTCAATAGAATACGACCCCACTAAGGTAGACCTCGCCAAAATTAAGAATACCGTCTCACAACTGGGTTATGGGGTCGCCACCAAGAAGTCCATATTCCCGGTGGGCGGAATGACATGCGCTTCCTGTGTTGCCAGAGTAGAGGAGGCTCTATCTAGTGTGTCAGGGGTAATTTCGGCCAGCGTGAACTTGGCCTCGGAGAAGGCCACCGTGGAGTACCTTGAGGGAACAGGGCTGGCTGACATGAGACAGGCGGTAAAAGACGCCGGCTATGAACTTGGCCCCGAGGTACAGGCTTTGGAGGATGTGACAACTGCCGCCCAGCATGAGGTTCGCGTTCTAAGGAATAGGTTTATCATCGCTGCCATCCTCGCCTCATCAATCATGGCCATAGGCTGGGGACCTTCCTTTGCTGGCAAGTCCTATCTATTATGGGCCTTGGCTACGCCAGTTCAGTTCTGGGCGGGCCTGCGATTTTACCGCGGAGCATGGGGTGCGCTGAGACATAGAACCTCCGATATGAATACCCTGATTACGGTAGGTACCTCGGTGGCGTACTTTTACAGCATGATAGCTGTTATTTTTCCGAGCCTTTTTGCCACTGCGGTACTGGAACCCCACTTATACTTCGATACCTCAGCTGCAATCATTGCCTTGGTTCTCCTGGGCCGTTTTCTGGAAGCTAGAGCCAGAGGACAGACCTCGGAAGCAATAAAGAAGCTTATCGGCATGCAACCGAAGACCGCCCTGGTTATCCGTGAAGGCGAAGAGAGGGAGATTCACATTGAAGAGGTTCAGGTTGGTGATCTTATTCTAGTACGTCCTGGCGAGAGGGTGCCCGTGGATGGCATAGTGCGCCAGGGCTACTCCAGTGTTGATGAGTCCATGGTTACTGGAGAGAGTATCCCTGTGGAGAAAAAGGTGGGTGACGAAATTATCGGTGCCACCATCAACAAGACGGGTAGCCTTGAAGTGGAAGCAAGCAGAGTGGGTAAGGATACAACGCTGGCTCATATCGTCAGAATGGTGGAAGAAGCTCAAGGGAGCAAAGCTCCTATCCAGCGCTTTGCCGATGTCATCGCCAGCTACTTTGTGCCGGCAGTGATTGGCATTGCCATCGTAACCTTCGTAATCTGGTATTTCGTGGGGCCAGCTCCAGCCCTCACTTTTGCCTTCCTCAACTTTGTCGCTGTGCTCATTATCGCCTGTCCCTGCGCCCTGGGGCTGGCCACTCCAACGGCAATTATGGTCGGCACGGGCAAGGGAGCGGAACACGGGATCCTTATCAGAAATGGCGAAGCCCTGGAAAGAGCTCACCAGATAAAGACCGTACTCCTAGACAAGACAGGCACTCTGACCCGTGGCGAGCCTGTGGTGACCGACATAATCGCTGCTCACTCTTTCTCCCAAGAAGAGATTCTCCGGTTGGCTGCCTCCGCCGAGCATAACTCAGAGCACCCACTTGGCGAGGCAGTGGTAAAGGCTGCTCTAGAGAAGAAGCTGGAATTATCCCCTTCCTCAGATTTTAACGCCCTCCCGGGGCAGGGTGTAGAGGCTTTGGTGGAGGGCAAGAAGCTTCTCTTGGGCAACATCGGGTTAATGGAAGAACGGGGTTTTTCCCTAAATGGGCTGATGGAAAAATCCGCCAGACTCCTTGAAGAAGGCAAGACAGTAATGTTTTTGGGACTGGATAGTCAAGTGGCAGGAATTATTGCCCTGGCTGACACCCTGAAGCCAAATGCCAAAGAAGCGCTCCAAGCGCTATGCAAAATAGGCATTGAGACAGCAATGCTCACCGGAGACAACCGACGCACGGCTGAGGCTATTGCCCGAGAGGCAGGCATTGACCGTGTCCTGGCTGACGTGCTCCCTGAGCATAAGGCCAGCGAGGTCAAGAAATTGCAGGAGGAGGGAAAGGTGGTAGCAATGGTGGGCGATGGAATCAACGACGCTCCAGCATTAGCTCAGGCAGATGTTGGTATCGCTATTGGTACAGGTACTGATGTCGCCATAGAAACTGGAGACATTACCCTGATTAGCGGTGACTTGATCGGAGTGGTAACCGCTATATCCCTCAGCAAGCGTACCATGAGGACTATCAAGCAGAACCTATTCTGGGCATTTGCTTACAATACTGCCCTTATCCCGGTAGCAGCCGGGGCATTATATCTTGTTTTCGGGAATGTAGGTGTACCCTCTGGGCTTCATTTCATTCTAGGTGAGTATGGGTTCCTAAATCCGATTATGGCCGCAGCAGCCATGGCAGCTAGCTCCATCACCGTGGTATCCAACTCACTGCGTTTAAGAAGGTTTAAGCCAGTCAGGCCTGGCGACTAATGAGAGGAGGTGTTCAATGGCCATAGACCCAGTTTGCAAGATGGAAGTAGAGGAAACCAAGGCAGCAGCTACTTCCGAGTATAAAGGAAAGAAATACTACTTCTGCGCCGTTGGTTGCAAGAAGGCTTTCGACCAGAACCCCGAGAGGTACCTCGCTGAGGGGAAGAATTAAATTTACAGGGGGTGAATAGTATGTGGAAGTGTACTAATTGTCATCACGTGGAACTTAGTATTGATAAACCTCAGCAGTGCCCGGTCTGTGGTGCCGAGGCGGAAAAGCTCGTCACACATGAGGTCCCAGGGATAAAGGGGACTAAAACTTTGAAGAATCTTAAAGCTGGCTTCGTGGCCGAGTCCCAGGCACATCTGAGGAACTTGGCTTTTGCCATGAAGGCTGAGCAAGAGGGCTATTCCCAGGTGGCAAGGTTGTTCCGCGCTGTCGCCGAAGCTGAGGCAGTCCACGCCTTCAACCACTTCCGCCTTCTAGGTGCTGTGTCGGGCACCCAGGAGAACCTCGAGAG
>Ga0180438_10008934_pt1 | contig 12610 bp, 14 predicted proteins | sample SS_ome_12_FD_132455 | JGI IMG/M metagenome (GOLD analysis project Ga0180438, IMG submission 132455) | Hypersaline lake sediment archaeal communities from the Salton Sea, California, USA - SS_3_D_2 metaG | ecosystem: Environmental > Aquatic > Non-marine Saline and Alkaline > Hypersaline >...
CTGCAGGCGATGTGGCTGCCACAACTCGGCTATTTCTGGCAGCTCCCCAGCATGAGCGGATCGCGGGCGCGCTGGAGGACGTGTACGCCTGGACAGACGAAGAGCGGCAGGCGCAAGCAGACGCCGGGCGCGCGTTCGTGGTCGAAGAGTACGAGTACGATGTGATCTGGGAGCGGTATTGGGTTCCATTCCTCAACACTGTGGAGGAGACGCTGTGGTAAAGATAGGCTGGCTACAATCCAACATTGGGATACAAGGCGGCGCGGAGTTGAGCTGTGGGGCGCTGGTGGAGCACGCGCCGGACTGGGCCGAGGTGGTGTACTGCCCAGCCAACAAACGCCCGCCAAAGGACATCGAGGCGTTCGTGATCCAAAACTCGACGACCTACGGCAGCCGGTGGATCGAAGAGCTATGTACCAGGCCGGTGATCCGCCAGGTGCGCGATCCGTGGTATGCAGGCGACGCGATCCTGCGGCGGTGGATTCTGAGCAACGCGGCGGCGGTGGTGTTTTCCAGCCCGGTGCAGGTCGAAGCGTTCGGCTACGAGCACGACCGCCCGGTGCACATCCTCGCGCCGCCGGTGAACCTGGCGCCCTTTCGCGAGGCAGCGCTGCCGGCTGAGGAGCGCAGCGGGGCGGTGTTCGTGGGGCGCGTGGACGTGTACAAGGGCGCGCCTGCGGCGGTGGATTGGGCGCTGCGCACGGGCGAGCGGCTGCTGATGATCGGCGACGTGATGATGGGCTTTGGCGCCCTGCCGCCCTACATCCAGATCGCGGGGCGGGTGCCGTATAAGCGGATGCCCGAGGTGCTGGGGCACAGCGAAAAGCTGGTGTTCTTTCCCGAGTGGCCGGAAGCGTTCGGGCGGGCGGTGGTTGAGGCGTGGGCGGCCGGCTGCGAGCTGCTGTTGCGGGGCAAAATCGGCGCGCAGTGGTGGATCGAAAACGCGCCGGAGCGGTTGGGATTCGAGAGCGCGATCGCCGAGTTCTGGGACGTGGTCCGGGGGGTGCTATGAGCCGGGCCATTTTTGTACTCAGTACCCCGCGATCGGGGTCCACGGCGACAGCGGGCGCGCTGCACCGCCTGGGCGTCGATATGGGCGAGGGACACCTGCAGCGGCCCGACGCGAGCAACGAGCGGGGCTATTACGAGGACCTGCGCTGGCAGCGGATCAACAAGCAGTTGGCCGGCTACCGCTACGAGACGCGCAAGGTGTGGACGCTGCCGGCCCGGCAGGCGGAGCAGTACCGCCTCCTGGCGGCGGAATGCGCACAGGCGCCGCTGTGGGGCGTGAAGGGTCCGCGACTGGCGTTCACGTTTCACCTGGTGCACCCGCTCGTGGCGCACTTTGCCAAGGTGCGGGTGGTGGTCGTGCAGCGCGCGCGGGCCGAGGTGATCGCCAGCCTGATCCGCCACAGCCAAGTGGCCTACGGCGGCGCGCTGCGGATGGCAGAACACGAGGCGGTACGCCTGCTGGAGCGCTGGGAGACGGCGCTGGCACACAGCCTGGGCTCGTTCCACGGACCGGTGCACGTTGTCGAATACGGCGAGCTGATGGGCGCCAACCAGGTGGCCGAGCTGCACGCACTGGAGGCGTTCTGTACCGAGGGGCTGGATGTACAGCGGCGGGGGATCGAGGAGGCGCTGCGCTGGCTGGACCCGGGGTTGAGGCATCACGGCAATGGGGCAGGATTATGATCCCCCTGGTGATCATCCCGACCTTAGACGCTGTGCGCGCGCGCAAGACGGTGCAGGTCGTGCTGGAGCGGGCTGGCACCTCGTGCGAGGTGTTGGTGGTCGAGGATGGCGAGCGGCGCGGGTACACGCGCACGGTCAACGTCGGCCTGGCGCAGGCGCAGGACCCGGACACCGGAACGTGGCGCGACGTGTGTATCCTGGTCGACGACTGCGTGCCCAGCGAGAACTGGCTCGCCACCCTCCAGGAAGAGGCAAAGCGGCGCGCGAGCCTGCGCGTCTGGTTTGCCGGACCGTCAGGCACCTGCCGCACATTTCCGCAAGCGGCGGGGCGGCTCGGGGATCGGCGGCGCCCCCAGGTCGTGGCACACCTGGCGGGCTTTTGCTTATGGATCGAGGCCGAGGCGCTGGCGTGTCTCGGCTTGTTAGACGAACGATATACGCACTATGGCTCGGACGTGGACTATCAACGCCGGGCCGCGCGCGACTATGGCGCGACGAGTTTGTGGGTGCCGTCTGTGTACGTGGCTCACGAGCTACATCCACCACACGCTGAATGGTGGGCGGAGGATCAACGAACACTTGAGACACAGTGGAGCAATGTCCACCAGGAGGCATAGATGACTCGTCATCCAAGTTTTGGAGTAACTTTGGGCGTGGACTGGGCCAGCGGCACCGCGTACACGAACATTGGCCAGGTGCGCGACGTCGACGGGCCGACCATCGAGCGCGACCCGATCGAGGTCCCGCTCGACCACGATATGAGCGGCGGCGACTACCAGCTCAAATTCGCCGGCGTTCCGCGCGCGGGCCAGATCACGTTCTCGCTCAACTGGGACCCGAAAAAGACGATCCACAGCCAGAGCGCGGGCGGTCTGATCGAATCGTTCGACGACTATTACAACGGCACCAGCCTGCCGGCGTGGCAGTACCAGAACGCGAATATCACGGGCGGCACGGCCACCTGGACGTTCGACGGCTTTGTCCAGTCGTTCTCCTCGAATATGGGCGCCGTACAGGGCAGCCTGGAGGCGGAGCTGACGATCGAGATCAGCGGCAAGCCGACGCTGACTATCACCTAAAGCATCGAGAGGGCATCTATGGGAAACAACACGTCCCGCTACCTGTCGCGCGAGGCGATCCTGACCGGGTTCAAGACCCGGGACGTCGAGGCATTCAACGGCACCGTGCTGGTGCGCGAGGTGCCGGCGGACCTGATCCAGCAGTTGATGGACAAGGGATTCATCAACCCGGACACACGCGAGATCGACCTGAGCAAGATCAGTTTTGTTGAGCTCGCCGCGCGGTGCATCGTGGATCCGCAGACGTACGAGCCGCTGTTCACACGCGACGATCTGGACGCGCTGGGGCAGGCCGGCTTTGGCAGCATCCAGCGCGTGGCCACGGCGGCGATGCAACTGACGGGCTGGGCGCCGGAACAACGCCAGGAGGGTCAGGTCCCAAACTGACCCCACAGCGCCGGTTCCTGTTCCGCCTGGCACTGGCGCTCGGCCAACCGAACCCAGACGCGATGCTGGCCCAGATGCCCTGGCGCGTATACGAGGAGTGGGCGATCTATGCACGAGAGGAGCCGTTTGGGCAGTTGGCACTGCGTCTTGGCTATGCGGCGGCGGCGCTGGGCAACCTGCTGGCCAAGCCGAAACACAGGCGGTCCTGGCAGCCGGCGGACTTTATGCCCGACGCACCCCTCCCCACTCCCACGCGACAGGCGCAAACGAACGCCGACCAACATCTCGCGCAAATGCTGATGTTCACCAAGATAGTAGGCGGCAAGGTGATCGACAAACGCAAGGACAAGAAACGTGCCGGCAGGGATTGAAGTCGCACGGCTGGTGGTCCCGCTACTCGCGGACACCAGCCAATTCGAGCGCGAACTGAAAAACGCCAGCGGCGCGGCGCAGAAATTCGGCGGCGCGCTGCAAACCGTGGGCAAGGTGGCGATCGGCGCGGGCCTCGGCGCATTGACGGCGGCGGTGGGCGGGTTTGCGGCGGTGGTCAAGACGACACTGCCGCTCGCGCGCGATTTCCAGAGTGCGGTGGTGGATCTGGATATCGCGGCCGGCGAGAGCGGGTTGAGCCTGGGCGAGCTGCACGACGCGGCGCTGTCCGTGGGCGGCGATGCGCGCCTGCTGGGCGTCTCGGCCTCGGGTGCGGCGGAGAGTATGACCGGGCTGTACAAGGCCGGCCTGTCCACGACCGAGATCTTTGGCGACCTGCAGGGCTATATGGACGGCACGGTCGAGCTGGGCGGCGCGCTGCGGGCAGCCATCGACCTGGCGGCGGCGTCCGAGCTGGATATGGTGCAGGCGTCAGACCTGGCGGCGATCGCGCTGTCCACGTTCGGCAGCGAGCTCGAGACCGACGAAGAGCGGGCCAACTTTATCACCGGGGCGCTGGACAACTTTGTGCGGGCGGCAGACGCCAGCGTGGCGGATGTGACCGATCTGGCGGAGGCGCTGCAAAACGTCGGCCCGGTGGCGGCCAACTTTGGGTTTTCGCTGGAGGACACCAACAACGCGCTGGCGGTCCTGAGCACGCGCGGTATCCGGGGCAGTGAGGCTGGTACGGCGCTGCGCTCGATGCTCACCAACATTATGCGCCCGACGAACAGCGTCAAGGAGGCGCTGAACGCGCTTAACGTCCAGCTCTATGACCAGGAGGGCGCGCTCAAACCCCTTCCCCAGATTGTCGGCGAGTTCAACCAGGCGCTTGCCGGGACGACCGAGGAACAGCGCAACCAGTACATTCAGACCCTCGCCGGCACGTACGGGATGCGCGCATTCAACACCCTGCTGGCCGAGGGCGTCGAGGGCTGGGACGCGATGACCCTGGCGACGGCCAACGCGACGGGCATCCAGGAGCAGGCGCGGCGCAAGGCAGAGACGCTGGCCGGACAATGGGAGGCGTTCACCGGGAACATGGAGACGCTGGGCATCCAGATAGGCGAGTCGTTCCTGCCGCTTGGGACACAACTTGTCACATTCGCGCAGCAGATGGGGGAGCAGTACGGGCCGATCCTGGTCAGCGCGTTCCAGCAATTCTCCGACGTCCTCGGGCCGGTGATCGAGTATGTGGCGGGCCTGGTGCAGACAGGCGACCCGCTGAACGACTTTTTTGTCAATCTGGCGCCGGGCATTCAAAACGCCGTGTTGTGGCTGATGCAGTTTGTGGAGACTGTGCGACCCACGATCGAGCAGATCGCCGGCTGGTTATCGCAAAACGTCGAGCTGCAAGACGTGCTGATCGCGCTGGGCGTGGCGATCGCGACCGTGGTTGTGCCGGCAGTGATCTCGCTGATCACGACGCTGGGGCCGGTGCTGCTGATATTCGCGGCAGTCGTGGCCGCAGCGGCCCTGCTGCGCCAGGCGTGGGAGAACAACTGGGGCGACATCCAGGGCAAGACGGCATCGGTTGTCGCCTGGCTCAAGCAGGCGTTCGAGGACGTTAAGGCGTTCATCGGCTCGCTTGACGAACGGTGGGCGGCCTTTCGCGACAACGTGATCTCGATCTGGCTGGCCATCCGCACCTTTATCGTCGAGACGTGGACGGCGGTGCAAGAGTTTCTGACCACCACACTCGAGACCATCGCCAACGTGTTCGAGTGGATCTGGACGGGGATCAAGAACACGCTGATCGTCCTGACCGGCCTGCTGTTGGCTGTGCTCTTTGGGCGCTGGGAGGATGCGGCGGCGATTCTGGCGGCGATCTGGGAGGGAATCAAGGAAACGGCATCGAAGATCTGGGCAGCGATCAAGAAGACGGTGACCGACATCGTCGAGGCACTGGGCGCCTGGCTGAAAGAGACGGCCTGGCCGGCGATCAAAAAAGCAGCGGTCGACGCCTGGGAGGGACTGAAAGAGAGCGTCAAGGAGAAGGGCGAGCAGCTCTGGCAGGCGATCAAGGACCTGGTGGCCAACATCAAGCGCACGATCACCGAGACCGACTGGATGGCCCTGGCGCGGGGAATCATCGAGGGGCTGATCGAGGGCGTGCGGAGCAAGGCCAAGGCGCTGATCGACGCGGTGAAAAAGGTCGTCGACGACGCGATCGCGGCGGCCAAGCGGCTGCTGGGCATCGGCTCGCCCTCGCGTGTCTTTATGGAGATCGGCGCGCAGACGATGGCCGGGATGGGGCTGGGGATGGTGCGGGCGGCGGACGTGCCGGTCACGGCGACTGCCGGCGCGATCTCTTCGACCATCAACCGTACGCTGAACATGACCGTCAATGCCAGCTATGCCAACGCACAGAGTGAGATGGACGTGGCGCGCGACGTGGCGACACAACTTCAACTCCTGGGGTGGACCTGATGGGCAACATACCAGTCCGCGCACGTATCAGCTTGATCCGGGGTAGCTCGACCTGGTCGTTGACCGACGGCACGTACTGCCGTTGTTTCGGTATCCAGAACGCGGGGGCGATGGCGGTCGGCCGGCTGACGGATCGCGGCCCGCTCCAGCACGGGCACACGGACCGGGGGTTCCGCGCGCAGTCGCGGCGCCTGCGCCTGCTGCTCTACTTTTCGATGGGCGACGAGGACGACTTTTGGGACCGGCGTGAGACGCTGATCGAGATGCTGGAGCCGACGAACACCCAGGCGCAACTGCGTTTCCTGCTGGGCACGACGCCCAAACGGCGGCAGATCGACTGCCACCCGCTGGGCTTTCCGATGGACACCGACCCGGCCCAGGCCAGGCACCAGCGGATCGCGGTCGATTTCGACTGTCCCTATCCGGCCTTTTACGATCCGACCGGCGAGACGCTGATCTATGGGATCGGCTACGCCGGCAAGTCGTTCCAAATCCCGATGGACATCCCGCTGGGCATCGGGCAGAGTACGATCGACGAGACGGTGACCTTGACGTACAGCGGGTCCTGGCGCTCGTATCCCTACCGCATCCGCATCGTAGGGCCGATCACGGACTGCGTGATCACGAACGAGAGCACAGGCGAAAAGCTGGACTTTACAGGCGCGTCGATCGGGGCGAGCGACTATTACGACATCGACCTGCGCTACAGCTACAAGACGGTCGTGGATTCAAGCAACGTGAACCAAATCGCGGACCTGACCAGCGACAGCGACCTGACGAGCTGGCACCTGGCCACGGCGCGCGAGGTGGCCAACGGGCAGAATACGATCTCGGTCACGGGCACGGGGGCGACGAGCGAGACCGAGGTCTACATCCAGTATTACACGTACTATGCGGGGATTTGAGAGAGGTGTGCAATGGCACAATGGTCGTTAGGCTGGACCACATCGGGTACCGGTGATGGGGTGTCGGGCGGGTATACAATGGCCAAATTCACCGAGATGCTCGAGGCATGGTGGGCGGATGACTTGACCGACGAGGGCGTGTTCAACAACTACCAGAACGAGCTCGCGGTGAGCGCCTCGGGTGGGTCGGCCTCGCCGGTGACGATCGCCACAGGCGCGGCGCTGGTCAAGGGGTTCCATTATGTCAACGATGCGGCGGGCACCAAGAATATCCCCACGCCGGCGGGCAGCACGCGCGTGGATCGTATCGTGCTAGAGGCCGACTGGAGCGCGCAGACGGTGCGCTTTGCGCGTGTAGCCGGCACGGAGGGGGCCGGTGCGCCCAGCCTGACCCAGACCGACAATACCACCTGGCAGATCCCGCTTGCGCAGGTCTCGATCACCACAGGCGGCGTGGCGACGGTGACCGACCAGCGCGTGTACCTGCACCCCAACGTCGAGGTCGAGGCAGCGATGATCCAGGCCGACGCCGTGGGCAGCGCGGCGGTAGGGTCGGCGGCGATCGCGCGCTCGCACCTGGCCAACAACTCGGTCAGCACGGTCAAGATCCAGGCCAGCGCAGTGACGGCGGCCAAGATCGCCAACCGGTCGCGCAAGCTGTTCGTGCCGGCGTCGAGCGGGGAAAACTCGGCCGGCGAGTACCGACCCCCGGGTGGTGGCGGCGTGTTCCTGCGTGAGGCCACGGGCACAGGCGGGGACCGGCGGGCGGCGGGCTGGGGCGTGGTGCCCAACGATTACGCCAGCGGGTTCTCTGCCGTGGCGATGATCTACTCCACCTCTGCGGAGGCAGCCGGCAGCGCGTCCCTGGCCCTGACCGGCTATTATCTCACGCCTCCCACAGGCGCGGAGCACGCGGGCACAAATGCAGCGACAACCGTGTTCGATGTCGATGGCGTCGGATCGATTGAGGCCGGGCCGGTGACGTTCGCCGGGATCACAGCCGGGGATGTGTTCCGGTTGTACCTGCAGCGCGATTCGGACGACGGTGACGACTCGTGTACGCAGAACCTGTATTGCCGGGGGTTCGTGGTTTCGTATACGGCGGATAGCTGATGCCACTGACACGGCAGGCGACCTGGAAGAGCAGGGAAAGGTCGGCCATCGTATTCGAGTACGATGGCCGGCTTTTAGCAGTACCCTACTCCACGATCGAAAACCTGACGGAGGCGCAGATCGAGGGGGCGATCGTCTCGCTTGCCACCGGGCAGGGCATCGAGCTGCCCTCCGTGCACATCCACTGGAACGATGACGGCAGCGTAGCCCTGGCTTTTGGAGAAGAGCCTGCCATATGGCCGGAGGATCAGGCCAGTGACTGAAGTCTTTAACATTCAGCACGAGAGCGACCTGAGCGAGTATACCTCGACGGTCACCGATGGCGGCGATCTCTCGCAAAGCGCAGGCGCAGCGCTGGCGAACACGGCCGGCGGGATGCAGGCCGTCCTGAACGACACGACGGCCATCTATGGCGAAAAGACGTTCGACCAGCTCACCTCTACGTCGTATCGTTATCGGCACTACGTGGACCCCAACGGCTTGACGATGGGGACCGCCGATCAATTCTTTATGTGCCAGATCACCCGCAGCGGGAACCAGCGATCGGCAACCCGGCTGAGTTATTCGCCCGGTACGTATTTCGTCAGCGCACACACGATCAACGATGCTGCGGCAGGCGAAGCCACCAACAACTACCCGATCACGGACGCCGAGCACTATGTCGAGGTGTTGGTCGAGTATGCATCGGGATCGGCGGCCAGTGACGCCAGGCTGACGCTGTGGATCGACGACGTACAAAAACAGCAGGTGACGGGGCTCGACATCTACAACCTGAGCAAGCCCGACGCCGGCAGGCTGGGCGCGATGGGCGTGGATGCAACGACCAGCGGCACGTTCTTCCTGGACGAGTTCGTCCTGCGCGACGACGGCACATATATCGGCGCAGTAGGGACCGGCACCGTCCCGGCCGACATCTCGGTGCAGCGCTGGGAGGGCGTGCAGGTCAACGGGATCGTCGAGCAGGATGTCAGCCTCACGGTTGGGCGGCGCCTGGGCGTTCAGGTCTCCGCCACCTCGGTGGGCTCGGCGGCCTCGACGACCTCGACCGGTCAAACGGTCACCCGCTACGAACTGCGTGTGCGCGGATCGAACGGGTCGGAGGTGGCCCGGTTGGGCGTGGGCCAGCCCGACCCGAGCGGCTACCACGTTGGACCGTTCCAGTATCAGAAGCAGGTCAACGCAGCCGGCGGGCTGATCGTGCGATTCAGCGGCAACCACCCGGTGCTGGACGAGCTCGAAGAGAACGGGCAGATTGAGGTATGGCGGAACGTGGACGGGCGCGGCTGGTATCGCGATTTCCTGGGCCTGTGGCTGAACGATTATGACTATGTGTACCGCGACGCGCTCGAGTTCACGGGCTACGCACCGGGGCCGCTGGAGATTCTCAACTGGTCCGTTGTAGCGTGGCCGGCAGGGTCTGCGAACCGTGCGGCGTATTCTGCCCAGGCTGCGGAGACGGTGGCCAAGTCGATCGTAACCAACAACCTGGTCGTCGCCTCGGCGGGTACGGCCAACGGGCGCGACCTGGACTGGACGGGACCGTTTACGATCACCGTGGAGGCCGACAGCGCCCGGGGAAACACGATCAGCAAAAGCGCAGCCCGCGCGCAGGTGCTGGAGACGCTGCAAGAGATCGCCGAGATCGGCGGCGGCGATTTCGACTTGATCCGCGACTCGACCGACCCGACCTCGTTCGAGCTTCGCTGGTACAACGGTCAGCGGGGACGCGATCGCACAGACACGATCACCCTGGCCGTGGAACGCGAGAATATGACCAATGTCGTCTATCGCCGGCGGGACAGCCAGATCACGACGGCGGTCGTGGTCGGCGGCAAGGGAGAGGAAAAGAACCGGGACATTGTCGTCCGAACGAGCGCAGACGACGGCGCAACGCGCCACCGGGAGAGTTTCAAGGCGGCCTCGTTCGCGGACAAGGGGGACACCGCCGAGCTGCAATCGGATGGCGATCAGTACCTGGAGGAGCACGGGCGACAGGAAGAGTTTACCTTCGACGTGCTGCAAACGCAGGCCACGCGGTATGGGGTGGACTATACGGTGAACGGCAGAATGGGGGATCTGGTGACCGTGGTCCGCCCGCACGACGGGACCACGCAAACACACAAGATCGTCAGCGCGCTGGTCTCTGTGGCCAGTGACGGCAGCGAACAGATCAGCATTCGCACGGAGCAGCAGTAATGCCCACGTCCAAGAGTGCCATCAATCGCGCAATCAACCTGGCGGCCCGCTTGGAGGATATCGAGGTGCGCCTGCGTGCGCTGGAACGTGCCGAGCGGGTGTACTTTGCCGGCGGCGGCACGGCAGGCGCGCACAACATCCTCTCTGTCACGCACACGGACAGCGCAGCAGACACTATCCAGCGGGGTGACCTGATCGCCGGCCGAGGTGTAGGGCCGTCGTGGAAACGCCTGGCGCACCCGGGCGTGGCGGATTATGCGCTGGTCTCGAACGGCAGCTCGATCGAGTGGACGGCAGACCCGCCTTGGAGCGGTACGGCCAGCGCGCACAGCATCCTCTCCGCCACACACACGGACAGCACAGCGGCGGTGGTGCAGCGGGGGGATATGGTGATCGGACGTGGGGCGAGTGCCACGTGGAAACGGCTGGCGCACCCGGGCGTGGCAGATTATGCGCTGGTCTCGAATGGCAGCTCGATTGAATGGACGGCGGACCCACCGTGGAGCAGTGGAACAGCCGGCGCGCACAGCATCCTCTCCGCCACACACACAGACAGCACAGCGGCGGCGGTGCAGCAGGGCGACCTGATGGTCGGGCGTGGGGCGAGCGCTACGTGGAAACGCCTGGCGCACCCCAGCGCGGCCAACTATGCGTTGATCTCGAATGGCAGCTCGATCGAATGGACGGCGGACCCACCTTGGAGCACCGGCACGGGTAGCGTGGGGCGCTACTCTGGATCGATGAGTCTCGTGCCGACAGACGCCGAATTTGACTCGGTTACAGGTACCACTGCCGGCTCGCAAAATGGCGGCTGGCACGCGATGATCCACGACCTGACGTATGATCGAGAGATCGTGCTGTTCTCGAACGGCACGGACTGGTATTACTGGAAATTGGACCTGGCGCTATGACAACGTGGACGATCGAGACGGGGGACGCATCGTTCGACGGGGACGCGGAGGGCGTATCGCCGGGGGACATCATAGAGATCGAGGCGGGCAGCCGGGGTGCGCTGACGATCCGGGATGTGGTCGGAACGAGTGGCAGCCCGATCTATATCGTGAACGCGGGCGGTGTGTCGAGCATCAGTGCAGCGGGAGCCTCGTTCGGTCTGTACATTCGCAACTGCCGGTATTTCGTGTTGAGCGGGCGCGCCTATGAAAACGCATACGGGATCGTGATCACCAACTGGTCGACATTTGGCCTGTTCGCGGTCGAGGGCTCGGACCACTTTACCATAGAGGGGATCGAGATCGGGCCGGATTATAGCAGCAATGGTGGGGGCGGGATGGCGATCCAGACCGACGTCGAAGACGTGGATCCGTTCACGCTCGAGGATGTGGAGATCAGATATTGCTACATTCACGACGCGGACACGGAAGGGATCTATTACAACAACGACTATGACAGCGGAGAGGGGACACAGCCGTTCGATGGCGTCGAGATTCACCACTGCCTGATCGAGTCGTGTGGCTGGGAGAGCATCCAGCTCAAGAACGGCGAAAACGCCGAGATTCACCACAACCGGATCATAGACGGGGGCGCGGCGAGCGGTGCATCGGCCGGCCAGTCTGGGGCCGGGATTATGGTGATCGGCGGCTATGGCGCGCCGTCGATGCAGAATTACGACATCCACCATAATACCATCGACAACTGCGCGCGTGGGATAGAGTTTGACACATTCGGCGATGGCTGCTCAGTTTACCGGAACCACATATTAAACAGCGTAGTAGTTGACACGTGGGGCGGTGAGGGGATCAAGATCAGTACGAGCAGTCACGGTATCCAGATCTACGAGAATACGTGCCATACCTACGAGGACGATGGCATACAGACGGCTGGCGGCGACACCGGCACGGGCAGCGAGCGGCTGGACAGCAATATCTGTTGCTCGGATGAGGGCGGGGCAACGCACATCAATTCGAGCTATGCGAACCAGCAAGACAACGCGACCGGCTCGGTATCCTCGATGGACTTTGAGCCGGGGGATTACAACGATACTATTGGAACAGAGAGCGCGGCGTGGGCTGCGGGATCGGCGGGGATCCATTGCGGCTGGAAACAGGCAACGTGGTAGGGCAGGATGACGGGCGAGCTGGGGCGCGAGGCGTTCGACGCGCTTCTCGCCCTGACCGATGTACAGATCCGGACGCTCTACAGCATCCTGGATCGCGAGACGTACGAGCAGATGGCGCTGCGGCTGGTGATCTCGCCGGAGGCAGGACGCAGCAGGCGCAAGACGTTATACCGCAAGCTCGGCGTCCGGGGAGAGCGCGGGGTGCTGCGCTGGGCGGTCGAGTGCGGACTGGTTACACCGGGGCAGGTGATTGACCGGATCATCAATGGGGGGACAAAGGACTGGGCAGAGTTATGACA
>Ga0180438_10008935_pt1 | contig 12609 bp, 8 predicted proteins | sample SS_ome_12_FD_132455 | JGI IMG/M metagenome (GOLD analysis project Ga0180438, IMG submission 132455) | Hypersaline lake sediment archaeal communities from the Salton Sea, California, USA - SS_3_D_2 metaG | ecosystem: Environmental > Aquatic > Non-marine Saline and Alkaline > Hypersaline >...
CGGATGTGCATGCCGTCGACGTCGGCATCCGTGGCTAGGACCACATGCTGGTAGCGCAGACGTTCGACGGAATCCTCGATGTTCAGGCTGCGCATCAGGTTGTAGATCTCATCGTTCTTATACAATGCATCCCGTTTGAGATCGCATACGTTTAGCGGTTTTCCTTTCAACGTGAAAATGGCCTGGGTGTTCACATCCCGGCAACTCACGAAGGAACCACCGGCAGATTGACCTTCCGTAATGAAGATCGTCGACTGGGTGCCTTTCCGCTTCTTCTTGTTCAGGTGGATTTTGCAGTCCTTGAGCTGGGGGATCCGGATAGAGACGGCCTTGGCGCGCTGACGGGCCATCTTCTTCACGGACTGGAGTTCCTTGCGAAGCTTCTCCGTCTCTTCGATCTTCTGCAGGATCTTCTCCGCCTTCTTGGGATTCCGATGCAGCTGGTCGGCCACCACGTCCCGGACCTGGTTCACCAGAGAGGCGCGGATCTCCGTGTTCCCCAGTTTGTTCTTGGTCTGCGACTCGAAGACAGGCTCCTTCAGGCGGATGGCCAAGGCCCCGATCAGGCCTTCTCGAACATCGTCTCCCTCGAACCGGTTCTTCGCGAACTCGTTGATCCCTTTCAGCAGGCCTTCCCGGAAAGCACTCAGGTGCGTTCCCCCGTCCACGGTGTACTGTCCGTTGACGAAGGAGTAGTAGTTTTCGTTGAACCGGTTTGTGTGCGTGAAGGCTATCTCGAGCATCTTGTCCCTGAAGTGAATCGGTTCATAGAGCCTCTCGAAAGGGCATTCCTCCCGGATCAGATCCAGTAGCCCCCGTGCAGAGCGGTAGGTCTTTCCGTTGAGGAGGATTTCCAGGCCCATATTCAAGTGAGCATAGAATCCCAGCCTTCTGGATAGATGGTCCTCCCGGAACGAGAAGGAGCCGAAGATCTCCGCGTCCGGCCGGAACCGGATCAGCGTTCCGTCCGATTCGTCCCGGGCTCTGCCCTTGGTCTCCTTGGCGAGGCGCCCCTGTTCGAAGCGGGCCTCTGCATACCTGCCGTTCCGAAAGCTTCGAACCGTGAAGCGCTCGGACAAGGCGTTCACCGCCTTTGTGCCTACACCGTTCAACCCGACGCTGAACTGAAACACGTCGTCGTTGTACTTGGCGCCCGTGTTGATCCGGGAGACGCAGTCCACGACCTTGCCCAGGGGTATGCCGCGGCCGTAGTCCCTGACGCATACCAGATTGCCGTCGATGGAGATGTCAATCTTCTTTCCGAACCCCATGATGAATTCGTCGATCCCATTGTCGATGACCTCCTTGAGCAGGATGTAGATCCCGTCATCGTAGTGGGACCCATCGCCCGTGCGGCCGATGTACATGCCGGTTCGGATGCGGATGTGTTCCAGGGAGGAGAGGGTCTTGATCTTGCTCTCGTCGTAGTCGTGTTTCTTCCCGGATGGCATCGGAATTCCTCGAGCCCCCTCGCGGCGTTGCGGTTGAATAGGGCAAAAAAACGAGCTGGCCCAACAGGGACCTGTCCGTGGATGGCAGCAGTATAGGCCACAGGTTGTTGTGTGTCAAAAGGAAAAGGCACAAGATGTAGGGTGCGGAACGGGGCGTCTCAAGTATGGGATCGCCGGATCCGATGGATCAATAAAGGCGTAAACGGAAAGGGATGGAGGTACCCGTGAGAATCGTCGAGACAGGCAATCCGGGCGTCTGGGAGGCTAAGAGCGGCGGGCACGTGGGGCTGTTCCTCTTTGGTCTGCCCTTCTTCCTGGCAGGCCTCTTCGTGATAACCCTTCCCCTGGGCCTGGTTCCCGTGGAGGGAGACCCTGGGCCCTGGTACTTCATGGTGCCCTTCGGGTCGATCTTCGCCACCGTCGGGCTGGTCCTGATGCTGGGCAGGAGGGGCATCGTCATCGACCGGCAAAGGCACCGGGTCGTCAAGTGGTATGGCCTCCTGTTCCCCATGATCCGCAGGGAGAAGTTTCTCACCCTCTGCGACCGGCTGACCCTGACCCGGGAGGTCCAAAAGAGCGACAAGTCGACCCGGATCGTCTACCCCGTCCGTCTCGAGGGAAACGACCAGGACGCGGCAATCCATATCGAAGAGCCCCTCGACTACCAGGAGGCAAGAAGGACGGCGGAGTCACTCGCGGAGTTCCTTCGCCTGCCACTGGAGGATCTGTCATCCGGGAAGGAGGTCGTGCGGGAGCCGGACCGGCTGGACGAGTCGATCCGCGAACGGGCCAGGCGGACAGGGGAGGAGATGCCCGACGCCCCAGCCCCCTCACAGATGCGGTCTACCCTAACAGAGGAGTCCGGCACCCTTCACATCCGGATTCCCCCGACAGGCGTAACTTCGGTGCACCGTTTTCATCTGATTGCCGTTCTGATCTTCGTCGGGGTGGCGGCCTTTGTCCTGAGGCCCTTCCTGAGTGTGGATGCGCAGGATCCAATGAGTTTCTTGTTCATCGGCTTCATCGGTGTGGGATTCGTCTTGCTGCCCTTGGTCTCGGTCCTCTCCCGTGTGGCCGGGCAGGCGAGGCGTGGCTGCACGGTCCAGGCCTCCCGGAGTCTTCTCCGGGTCGAGCAGGGAAAGAGGGTCACCGAGATCCTTGTCGACGAACTGGAGGAACTGGAAATCCACGAGTCCCCTCCCCCGGCCGGTATCACCAAGACCCCGGATGGACTACTGATGATCGACAAGAGTGCCGTGGGCCAGGGATCTCAGAATCGCCGGTTCACCTCGACAGGTACGGGTCAAATGACCCCCGTGGGCCCGGTCCTGTCCTTCTTCATATCCGTCATGACGAAAACGGCCCCCGGGCCTTCCATCTCGGCCCGCTCCGACAGGAAGTCGGTCCGGTTCGGGGCGGGATTGGGCAAAGAGGAACTCTTCTACATCTACGCCCGGCTCAAACAAATCCTTGCATTCTGATCCGGGTGAAAAGAGAAGAGATGGCTATCGATCTTGGTAACAGTAAATCCAGTAGTAGTACTCGCTCCACGGGCTCTCGTCCCCGTCTATCACCTCTATCCGCACCGTAATTGCGTCTTTCCCTGATGTGTAGCGGGCAGGGATCTCGTATTCCGTGTCCTTCCAGCGCTTGGAGGTGTTCCACCCCAGCGTAAGCCAGGGGGCGGGCATGCGTAACTCATCGACAAACACATCCGCCTTCTGGTCCTTCTTCCCTGCATCCATTCTTCTCCGTATACGGACACCGTGGTTTTCAGGATCCAAGCGCACCACGAAACGGCTGCCCGACTCGATCGAGCGGCCGTCATCACGGATGGACTGGGGGGAAAGCCAGGCCGGGAAGCTCAAGGGAGGCCCGAAAATGGGCAGCACCCTCCCCACGGTGCCATCCCTGTCCCCTTCGTAGTAGAAGGTGGACTCCCCGGCCCAGCCGACTCCTTCGGCTTCGTATTGATGAAGGCTCTCGGACGATTCATCGCCAACATCCAGGGAATCGGTCAACGCGAGGGCAGGAGAGGGTCGGGCATAGTAGTAAGCTACAGAGTTGTATCGTGCATTGTGTTCATTGAACCCCCCGTGCTCGATACCAAAGAGAAGGCTCCTGTAGAACGGGATGGGATCGGTAACGTGAAAACGGTAGCACCCGGTGGATACGAGCCCGTCTGCGTCTTCCTTACGACCGGGATTCCCGTGGAAGGGGAGGCTGAACTTGCCGAAGATGAAATACCAGCCTCCGTTGAAGTAGTCCTCTGCACCGGTCCCATAAAGGCTGGGGGAGAGGCTGTCATCCGCATAGACCCTCTCGTCCCCCTCAAGATAACTCTGGCTCTCGAATCCGGTCTTCTGGCCGAACATCGTCAACGTGCAACCCAGATACCGTCCCCACCCCTCTGTCTCGAGGATCCGGTAGTCGTTGTTCAGGCTGGTCGGGTTCTCCTCATTCCATTTGGCGTGAAATGTCCCGGTCTTGCCCGGACCCGCCCAGGAGGGACGTTGTGACCAATGGACCTCATAGCGGAATCCCGTCGTTTCCGAGCCTCGGTTTTCGAGCCATACCTGGCCCTGTGTATCGAAGGGCATCGGGAAATAGCAGTAAAGCAAATTCTCAAGCAAATCGATCCCGAGAGGATAGGCCTTCACCGGTTCGGGGCCCAAACCCGACCCGAAAAAATCCAGCAACGGTGCAGCCACCTGGGGTTCCCTTGCTCCGTCCCACAGGGCAAGGAGCCAGACGGAAGACAGACCGGATTCAGCTAGACTGTCAGGCCAGAGCTCGAGCGACAGGATCCACGCCGAACCCTGCTCCTGGAAGAAGATCTCGCTTGATCCCGGCCCCAGCACGAATCTCCCTTCTCTAGCCGAGAATTCCTCCGAAGTGCCATAAGGATCCCGGCCGGCACGGTTCAGGCGATCGAGGGTCGTTGAAATCCCTTCCTCGCCGGTGAAGGTTACAATGTCCTTCGCGTCCATGAACCTGTAGTAATCTATGTTGTAGTACAGGAGGGCACCTCCGATCCGTATCTTGCATCGTTCCCGGAAGGGCATGGGCACGTAACAGTAATACCCACCGCTGGACGCCTCCCTGGAGCCAGCCAACGGGAAAAGAAAGGGCGAGACTTCCCCACTGAAGAGATCCTTGGCTGACAGCTCCACCACGGGCTCGTCCATCCGATCCAGGAAGATTTGCACAGGACCGATTGTCTCGATGAAGGGTGTCGTGACCCATATCCTGTTGATGCACCCGGGTCCGTGTTCATCAAGGACCACGTTCATCCCATCTTCCTTGTAAAGATAGGTCTCCCGCCCTGAACGTGCCCCGTAGTTGCCGAAATCCGTATTGCCCCCGTCCCGGCTGTGGCTCGAGACCTGCCGGGTGATGGTATGTCGAGGAGACAGGGGAAGAAGCCGGAGATCGTGAAGGAAGGACAGGCCATGCTGAGGAATGGGATCAGAAATCGACGACGAAGAGTCCTCGGGCATGTCCTCGTCTTGCGAACAGCCGGTCCACAAGAGATGGGTCAGAAGACAACAGACAAAGAGAAGGAGAGGGGATTTCAATTCACTTCAACAGCCTCAGCAACGCTTTTCAGGTCAAGGTTAGACAGCAACTTTCGGATCTGTGGGTCGTTCATTGCATCCCGAAAGCTCTTGTTGTTCAGGATAGCACTCAACTGCTTCCGGTCCACAGCCTTGTGGAATTCCTTGTCGTTCATCAGACGCTTGAAGGCCTTGTTCTGTTTGATTTCCTTCATTGCCGGGTCATTGATGAGCACTCGGCGTTTCTCCTTGTCGCCTAATGCCAGCGTCAACCCCTTGAGCTTGTCCACATCCGGGATGCCGATCACGGAAAAGACGTTGTGTTGTTCTGCGAAAACCGCGAGTCGAGATGTTTTCAAGTCCAGATACTTGTCAGGAATCAGTTTTTGTAAGGGTTCGCGGAGCAGTACGAGTGCGCAGGCAACCAGGTAGACGATCAGGAATCCTTTGATGGCCCCCAATCCCCCGCCCATGATTCGGTCCAGGAACTTGATCGATTGCGACGATCCTCGGATGATCTTGACAAGGATGGTGCCGATCAGAATCAGGGCTATGTAACACACCACCCAGGCCAGGAAGAGCGACAGGACATCGCCGAGGAGTGTTTCAACGTCCATCCATTTCATGAGGAATGGTTTTGAATAGGAGCTGGCAGGGTAGGCAAGAAAAAAAGCACCCACCAAGGCCGCGATTCTTACGACCTGGGAGAGGAATCCACTGAGGAGGCCCAGAATAAGGAAGGCCAACACAAAGACCACGCAGATGATATCCAAACCCATAGGAATCCCTCAAGGAATCGTCGTGCCCCAAGGGACCTGCCACGCTCCTCGCGGTCAGGCAGATCCTCCGACGATCGAGAAGAGAAGGCCGAACAAGAGCAACTGGACGATCCAGCCGATCAGACAGACCCCCACGGCGCGCCACGTGCTCTGGTAATCCAGGGCCTGCCGGACGGCGATGACCATAGCCACGAGCATCCAGATGGAAGCCGCAAAAAGTATGATTTTCCCGAGGAAAGGGACGAACCCGAGCACGCGGATCACGCCCGGTGAGCTCGAGAACCCGATCGTCCTGAGCAACTCACCCAGATCCGCCTTGGTCTGTGGCTCCGGGAGGAGTTTCGTCCCGATGAAATAGGTGAGGAAGGCCCAGACGAACCATCCGACGAGTGATGCGATGAGCCCCACGATGAGCCCCGAAAAGCCCGCAACACCGAGACTCCCCACGCCACCGGCCACACTGGCGATGGCCACCACGGCCATGGCCTGAGGCATGGCCGTTTGATCCTTCTCCACCTCCTCATAGAGCGTTACATCCAGCTTTGCCGCCCGGAGCATCCGATCGACGAGAATTGCCATGGCTCCCTCCCTTCTTTGTTCGTTTAGGCCCCTTTACCCGGGTAGCACCCGATCGGCGAGGTGAGGGCCGGTTCTCTGGATGACCGAGGATCATCCACGGGACTTTTCTTCGGGACAGGGGGTAGAACGCAGGAAGAAGATTCATAGGTGCTCGGTTCCGACCAGACACAGCATATGGGAAGCCGTAATTGCGTGTCAATGCAGCTCTTTTACATCGTTTTTACAATTGTTTTACGTCGGACTGACAACTCCTCGCGGGGCGTATGCTAGGCTCAGAAACAACGAACGGTATGATCCCATTCAAACCCAGGGACCACCTGAAAAGGCTTTTCTGGTTGCACTCCTCGAGCGCTTCTGTGGATACGACTCCGCTCAAACAAAAGACGAATACCCTGCCCGACCGGGTGATGTGCAAGGGCCGGAAGATGAAAGCCGGTTCGAGCGGGTTCGCCGGGAGCTGGGCAAGGCATGTTTCCAAGAAGGGAGAACCTTTATGAACGCCGCTGAAATCGCTGAACGGGTCGCAAACCTGGACGATGCCGCGACCGCCGAGGTGAGCAAGGCCCTCGACGCAGGCCTTGATCCGGTCGAACTGCTGCGGGCCGGGGTCATTCGTGGCCTCGAGCTTATCGGTCAGAAGTTCGAGGCCGGGGAGTATTTCCTGCCGGAACTGATGATGGGAGGCGAACTCGCCGAGCAGTGCATCGCCCTGATCGATCCCCACCTTCCCGAGGACGCGGGCGCCTCCGAGGGGGTCGTCGTGATCGGTGCCGTGCAGGGTGACATCCATGATATCGGATACGGTCTGGTGGCCAAGCAGCTGCAGCTGGCGGGATTCGAGGTCCACAAGGTTGGCGTCAACGTGCCGGCCATGACGTTCATCGACAAGGCTCAGGAGGTCAATGCGGACATCATCGGCTTGTCCGCCTTCCTGACGACGACGATTCCGAACTGTAGGGAACTGGTCGACTACGTTCGCGATATGGGGCTCAAGGACAAGTTCAAGGTGATCATCGGGGGTGCGGAAACGAGTCAGGAAAAGGCGGATGAGATGGGGGCGGATGGCTGGGCGTTGAACGCGGTGGAGGCTGTGACGCTCTGCCGGCGTCTCATGGGCCGGAAGGAATAGGGTTCGACCCGCAAGGAGGGTACGGAATGATACCGATCATGGATTTCCAGGAGCGATCGCTGAAAGGGCCGGTGATGAAGAGCACGCAGTTCGACCTGGCCTTTGCGAAGAAGGTGAGAGAACTCGTCGGCAAGTACGAGATCAAATACGACCCCGATGAACTCATCGTCGACGACAGGACCGCCGACGCCGTTTTCCAGGCGGGCGTGGAACTGCTGGCAGATGTCGGTCTCTACCATCTGGAAACGCAGCGGGTGGTTCAGTTCGGCGAGGAGGAGATCAACGAAGTGGCCAGGGAGTACCGGGAGGACCCGCCAAAGCAGGTTTTCGGTCAGGGGAAAGATGAGATTACGGTGGAGTATCGCACTTGCGATGACAAGCGACCCCCGATTCTGGCAGGCGGAGCCCCAGGCTCGATCGGTGAGGACTGGTTCGAGCCCTACATGCAGTCCTTTGCACAGGAAGAGACGAACAAGGCCTTTGGGATTGCCGGCGGCATCACTGGGGTCGGTGGTGTCGAGCCCAAGGCGGGCACCCTGAGCGAGGTGTATTGTGGGCTGTGGGAGTGCAGGAAGCTGTTGGAGGTCATCCAGCGGGTGGGAAGGCCTGGTATGCACCTGGGCCTGCTGTGTACCGTAAGCACCGTGGGCGGGACCATGGCTTGTGTGGGGCCCGGCCTGCGGGAGCCCCACAACACCCAGATTGGCATTCACATCATTCCTGAGCAAAAGCTCGACTGGACCCGTCTGTTGTTGGCACAATTCTGTGAAGATCGGGGCATCACTCCCTGGAGTAGCTGTATGTCCATGGTGGGAGCGCTCTGCCGGGATGGGGCGGAGGCGGCGGTCGGCCTCGTTGCGAACTTGCTCGGGCAGTTGAGCTACGGACACGGGACCATGAGCAGCCTGTTCTCCAATCACCTGGATGGGAGGTGGGCGGATGCGGAGACCCAGTGGGCCTTCAGCGGTGCGGCTCGTGCCTCGGAACGCAACATCCGTGTGCCCATCGCCGGGGTGTGTGGAGGCATGGAGCAGGTCTGGAGGACCGAGGCAGCCATGTACCAGTCCGCAGCTATGGCTGTGTCGAACACGGCGAGCGGATTCTGCTACGCCTGGATTGCCGGCCATTCAGGGCTGGAGGCTCGCCTGGTCGGCGAAATCCTGAATGGGGTCGCCGGTATGGAGCGAGGCAAGGCCAACGAACTCCTGAAGGCGATCCTGGAGGTGAAGGACGAGAAGTTCAAGGAGACGGCCGGACCTAGGGCCTTTGCCGATGCCTATGACCTGAAGACGGTCCAGCCGAAGTCTGCGTTGGTGGCCGACTATGATCGCGTAAAGGAGAATCTGGCAAAACTGGGTGTCCCCTTCGCCTGATGAGAGGGTAGACAAATGGCGAAACCTACCGACCCGACATGGTACTCGGACGTTCAGGCTCCGATGGAGGTGGATGATCCGGATACGGCGCAGTGGGATGAGGAAGTGGACGTTGCCATCGTGGGATTCGGCGGGGCCGGAGCATGTGCGGCCATTGAAGCCGCTGACAACGGTGCAAGGGTCATGGTGGTCGACCGGTTCATGGGAGGGGGGGCGACGGTGGAGAGTGGGGGTGTGCTCTACGCCGGTGGCGGTACGTCCCATCAGAAGGCGGCAGGTGTAGAGGATACACCGGAGGAGATGTACAAATACCTGTCGATGGAGACGAAGGGTTGTGTCGAAGACAGCACCCTGAAGGAATTCTGTGACACGAGCAATGAAACCCTCATGTGGCTCGAGAAGCAGAACGTTCCATTCGAGGGCAGCCTGTGCCCATACAAGACCTCCTATCCGACGAACAAGCATCGCCTGTACTACTCGGGTAATGAAACGGTAGAGCAATACAGCAAAAATGCCAGGCCTGCACCCCGTGGGCACGTTGCAAGCGGAAAGAAGGGACTCAAGGCCGTTGCCGGCCCCACCTTCTTCCAGCCTCTGAAGGATTCCGCGTTGCGAAAGGGCGCAATTCTCAGGCCTCAGACCAGAGTGAATCGCCTGGTCGTTGATCGAGAGGGTTCGGTCGTGGGCCTGGAGTGCCAGGAGATACCCCAGGGTACCGTCTGGTCACGATTGCACCGCCTTTTCGCGGCTGCGGACACCAAGGTCTACCGGTTCGTCGCGGTTCTTGGGAGCTTTTTTCGTTCCCTGACCGAGATGATCGAGAAGAGGAAGGCGAAACCCGTAAGGATTCGAGCCCGGCGAGGTGTGATTCTCTCCGCCGGTGGATTCATCTTGAACCGCAGCATGGTAGAGCACTATGCCCCGAACTACAAGGACGGACTGCCCCTCGGCACGGCCGGCGACGACGGCAGTGGTATTCGACTCGGGGAGAGCGTCGGAGGCGTTACGGGCAGAATGGACCGCGTTTCGGCCTGGCGCTTCATCAACCCACCCCTTGCCTGGGCGAAGGGGATCATCGTGAACGGCCGGGGAGAGCGCTACTGCGACGAAACGGTCTATGGTTCGTTTCTCGGAGAGCGGATGTGCGAGGATCAAGGGGGCAGGGCGATCCTCATCATCGACAAGACCCTCTTCAAGCAGGCCCTTAAGGAGATTATGCCGGGCAAGGTCATGCCTTTTCAGTTGATGGCAGCGGCCAGCAACATGTTCTTCAACGCCAAGAAGGGGAAGACGGTCGAGGACCTTGCCAGGGCCTGTAACATGAGCCTCGAAAAACTCCGCGCCTCGATCGACACCTACAACGACGCAGCCGCAGGGAAGAGCGCGGACCCCTTGGGAAAACCAGAGAAGTTCATGCATGCCCTGGAGGAAGGCCCGTACTATGCCATGGATGTCTCGGCGGACAGCAAGCTGTACCCGTGCCCGATGATCACATTCGGTGGTCTCTTGGTCGACGAGAAGACAGGCCTGGTCAAAGGGGCCGACGGCTCGACGATTCCGGGTTTGTATGCCGCAGGTCGTACGGCAGTCGGTATTGCCTCCAATTCATACGTTAGTGGTTTGTCGGTGGCGGATTGCGTGTTTTCCGGCCGGCGAGCGGGTCGCCACGCGGCGTCCGCCTCAGGATGAGGCAGTACGAGGGGAACTGCGGGCACGGAAAGAGAGGACAATTCTAGAGCTTTTCGCGGAGGTTGCCTCAAATGAGCGACAACAAACCCACAACGAATTGGGACTACACGGTTGACATCCTGGTCGTGGGGTCGGGTGGTGGTGCCATGGCAGCCGCTCTCTGTGCGCACGATCGGGGAGCGAAGACGCTGGTGATCGAGAAGGACGAATACTATGGCGGTTCGACCGCCATGAGCGGTGGTGCCCTGTGGATACCGAACAACCACTTGATGGAAGAAGCGGGCGTGAAGGATACACCTGAGGAATCCCTCGAGTACCTCAAGCACACAACACAGGGTCAGGTGCCGGAAGAACGGCTGCATGCATACGTGAAATACGCACCCGAGATGGTGAAATACTTCTGCGAGCATTCGAGGCTCGAACTGCAGGCCCTACCCGAGTATTCGGACTACTACCCTGAAGCGCCGGGTGGCAAACCAGGAGCCCGGACCATCGAGCCGATCAACTTCGATGCGCGCCAGCTGGGTGACGAGTTCCTTCGGATGCGAGAACCGGCTCTCCAGACCCTGATCATGAAGCGAATAGCCATGACCGCAAAGCAGGGACACGTCCTGCTTACCCGGTCGCCCGGGTGGGGGCAACTCACGTTCAAGCTCATGGCAGGGTACTGGTTCGATTGGGGGGGACGGTTCAAATCGAAGCGTGACAGGAACCTGGGCCTTGGAAACGCACTCATCGGGATGCTGCGCCTTTCCTTGATGGAGCGCGATGTCTCGCTCTGGCTGAAGACGAGTGCACAGGAGCTCATCCTGGAAGAAGGGCGTGTGGTGGGCGTCTTGGCGAAGAGGGAGGATGAAGTCGTCCGGATTCGTGCCGAAAAGGGTGTGATCCTCGGTGCCGGAGGTTTCGAGAGTAATGACGAGATGCGAAAGAAATACCTGCCCAACCCGACCCAGGCAGAGTGGACCTGCGGCAGCCCGTGCAACACGGGAGATGCGATTCTCATGGGCATCGAAGTGGGGGCTGCCCTCGAGTGGATGGACGATGCTTGGTGGGGGCCCACCACGGTAGTGCCGGGAGAGGAATGTGCGCGGATGCTCGTGGTGGAGAAGAGCCTGCCGGGCTGCGTGTTCGTCGACAAGCGCGGTGAGCGGTTCGTCGATGAGGCGGCGCCTTACATCGACATCGTGAATGCAATGTACAAGAGGCACTCCCCTGAGGCGCCTTGCGTGCCCGCCCACATGGTGTTCGACGCAACCTATCGCAAGAAGTACCCCTGTGGGCCGTTCCTGCAGAGTTCACAACAACCGGATTGGAGGCTACCCAAGGAGTTCAAGGAAGGATACCTCAAGAAGGATAAGACCGTGGCCGGTCTCGCGGAACAGATGGGGATCGACGCGAAAGGGCTCGAGGCAACGATCCAGAAGATGAACGAGTACGCCCGTACCGGAAAGGACCTGGATTATCAGAAGGGAGACAGTCTCTACGACCGCTATTATGGCGACCCGAACGTCAAACCCAACCCCTGCTTGGCACCGATTGAAACGCCTCCGTTCTACGGTCTTCAAATCGAAGCCGGGGACCTGGGGACAAAGGGGGGCCTCAAGACCGATGCCAATGCGAGGGTGTTGAACGAGGCGGGGGAGGCAATTCCCGGCCTTTACGCGATCGGAAACTGCTCGGGCTCGGTAACGGGGCGAACCTACCCGGGGGCCGGATCCACGATCGGCCCGGCCATGACCTTCGGATACATTGCCGTCCTCGACGCTATCCCCACCTGAACAGCTTTCGAAGGCCCAGAAAGGCCTTGGCGTATCCTTCTTGAGGCCGGTCTTCGACGGCTGAGGTCTGTTGCCGGTTCTCCCAGAGACACGCCCGCGGTCACAGAACGTGGCGAGGAGGGTACGCAGACCAGCCCCTTCCCAAACAAGAGGGTGTCGATTAATGGAGAATTTCTACTTCGCAGTCATTCCCTCTATTGAAGGAGATGTCAAGACAAAGTTCTCCGTTCACCCGATTTTCTTGCATCGGGCGTCCCAGCTCCGACCTGTA
>Ga0180438_10008936_pt1 | contig 12608 bp, 11 predicted proteins | sample SS_ome_12_FD_132455 | JGI IMG/M metagenome (GOLD analysis project Ga0180438, IMG submission 132455) | Hypersaline lake sediment archaeal communities from the Salton Sea, California, USA - SS_3_D_2 metaG | ecosystem: Environmental > Aquatic > Non-marine Saline and Alkaline > Hypersaline >...
GAATACACAACCCAGGTGGGCGTTGTCGGCGATATCACCGATATGTGGATGCTGTATTAAAACCAGTTTTATTTATAAGCACTGTCAAAAGAACCAAGGAAGGTATATTTCGAGTTTTACAGAATATGAAGGCTTGATATGTTGATAAATGAAGTTTTTTATCGACATATTTTTCGTATATGTCTATAACATCAACATATTTCTTGAATATGTCGATAAATTGTGTTTTCTTCGACATATATTTTATCTTGAAAGAGGCTAATTGTGAACTTTAATCGAGATAAAGCCTTCAATTCATTACCTTTATTGCCGCCTGAAGCAGATATCGAGACAAAACCCATAATGAGACAGCTTGTGAAAGCCTCAAGGGAATTGGCAGAACTTAAGAATGCGGGAAATCTTATTCCGAATCAAGCGGTTCTTATCAATACCATTCCCCTTATCGAAGCACAGGGAAGCTCGGAAATCGAAAATATCGTTACAACCACGGACAAACTCTTTCGTCTTTCTTCAAAAGAATCCGAAAAAGCCGATCCAGCCACCAAAGAAGCATTGCAATATCGAACCGCCCTTCGCCAGGGGTATGAGGAGCTTAGAAACCGCCCCATTAATACCAATACCGCGATCAGGATTTGCACAACAATCCGAAATATCGATATGGATATCAGAAAAACACCGGGCGCAAAATTGAGAGATCGAGCGACCGGAGAAATCATGTACACACCCCCGGAAGGAGAAACCTCCATCCGGGAAAAACTGGCAAACTGGGAACGATTCGCCAACGAATCCGTTGAAATCGATCCCCTGATCAGAATGGCTGTGATGCATTACCAGTTCGAAGCCATTCATCCCTTTACAGACGGGAACGGAAGAACCGGTCGTATCCTGAACATTCTTTTCCTGATTCAACAGGGATTGCTGGATATACCGGTTCTTTACCTCAGTAGATATTTCCTGAAAAAAAGAAGCGATTATTATAATTTAATTCGCGGCGTAACCGAACGCCAGGAATGGGAATCCTGGATCCTTTTCATGCTTGATGCAGTGGAACAAACCGCGCGATGGACATCGCAGAAGATTTTTGCAATTCATGAAATGTTTACTCGTACATGCGATTATCTAAAAAATCGATCCTCTATCTATTCACGGGAACTTGTGGAAACCATATTCATCCAACCCTATTGCCGTATCGAAAATCTAGTCAATGCCGGTATAGCAAAACGCCAAACTGCATCTGAATATCTTAAATTTCTTGTACGTTTTGACATCCTTAAGGAAGAAAAGCATGGAAGAGAAAAACTCTTTATTAATCCTGCTTTTCTTAAATTGTTGACCACGGATAAAAATGAGATTGAGAGATATTTCAAATAATAAAACAATTCTTGACACAGCCAAGAAAAGTGCCCTAAGAAATGTTTAGATGTATTTGATGATTTAACGATATAAGATTGAACGTTTTTGGGGCGACGTAGCCAAGTGGTAAGGCGGAGGTCTGCAAAACCTCTATTCAGCGGTTCAAATCCGCTCGTCGCCTCCACTTTGATTTATGCCGGAGTGGTGGAATTGGCAGACACAAGGGACTTAAAATCCCTCGATGCTAACGCGTCGTGCCGGTTCGATTCCGGCCTCCGGCATTTTCTCCAAAATTCCCGTAAACCAAACAACGTTTACGGGTATTTCTTTTTTAAAGAGAATCTATCTTATGATGATTGGATGATTTCCTGTTCAAAAAGCTCTATCGATTTTTCTCGATATTAGCGCTTCCCTGTTTTATGTTCTGTTAAGTAATGGGAAGAAAACCTACATATGTTTTTCATTTGCTCCTTGTTGTTTTAGGCGTTCTTTTTTTTGCCCTCTTCCTGGTGAACTTCAAAATCCCCCCTTTTGAAGATGCGGCAATACTCATGCGTTATGCGGATCATTTCGCAGGAGGCCATGGAATTGTGTGGAATATTGGCGAGCCCCCTGTGGAGGGCGCCACTGATTTCCTTTTTATGGTTGCCATTGCGCTTCTTCACCGGGTCGGCTTTTCTTTGGAACTTTCCACGCGGGGTCTTGCCGTTTTTTCACATGTGATGAGTATTCTCCTGATCTACCTTGCCATGAGAAAAACGCAAAAAGCGAAAGTTCTTCCCGCAGTATTATCAGCTATGTATTTTGCAGTGGGTCCGGGTTTTTTTCTTGCCGCCTCATATTTCGGAACACCCTTTTTTGTCCTTGGTGTACTGGCAACCTGGATACTCGGGCAAAGAATCATGTTTGCAAAAACAAGAACCTTGAACTATTATATCTTTTTTTCAGCGGCTGCCCTTGTTACAGGATTAATTAGGCCCGAGGGGGTGTTTATTTCGATTTTTATTTTGATGGCTGTTTGTGTTATGATTCCACTCCGGGATTCGATTCGTCTAGTCATCGCCTTTGGATCGTTCTTTCTATTATTTGGCGGCATTTATTTTGTATGGAGATGGCATTATTTCGGCTATCCGTTTCCCAATGCTTACTATAAGAAAGGGGCGCGATATCTTTATAAAAACAGCCTGTACGAATCTGTAAAAAACGTGTTTTATCTCTGTTATGCGTTTATTCCCGCGTTTCTTCTTTCCCTTCGAGGGAGAAAAACTCTTAGATTGGCTTTTGCTTTTTTAATCCCCATTGTAGGCTCAACAGCCATGTGGATATTTCTTTCAAATGAGATGAATTTCGGCGCCCGTTTCCAGTATCCGGTTTTCGCCATTGCGATTCTTTCGTGGTATCCCCTTGTGAAAACCTTTCACGGGGAGCCGGGGCATTCAAAATTGAGAGCGTTCCTTTTTAAAAATCAACATGCCCTTTTTATTTTGGGATTGGCTATATTCGCAGGACTTTTCTTTGCGCGAGTTTGGGCTTCAAGGAATATTACTTATTCGCAGGATGGAAGATACGATATGGGCTTTATGCTCAGCGATTATGCGCACCGCGGTTATACGATTGCCACAACCGAAGCGGGTTTGGTTCCCCTGTATTCACGCTGGAAAACAATCGATGCTTGGGGATTGAATGATACATGGATTGCCCATAACAGAGGAATAACACAGGAGTATCTCCAAAAAATTAATCCGGAGTTGATCCTCTGGCACGAGTATTTTTCTCCTGTTTCCCCTCCCGGTCCAAACCGCCGGGGTGATTGGTTTCGGATGGTTATGACTCTTAAAAGGTATGCCGAGCTCAACAACTATACCCTTGCCGCCGCATTCGGACCAAATAAGGATAATACCCATTACTATTATGTCCGTTCCGATATCCCCGGGAAATCCGAGATCATTGACCGAATCAGGTCGATTAAGTATATATGGTCTGATAACGGGATTGTGTGCGAAAACTATGCCTTGAACGATGAATAAAAAAGAGGAAAATTTCTCATATTGAATCCCGAGTCCGGATTCGAGATGAACTTTATTGGAATTCGTTAATGATAAGCTTAAACTTGTCCGAATTTGAAAATGGAAGTCTCTTTTTACCAATCCCGCTTCATGAATAAATTCCTTTTTTTGGTTAAAATTTGAGAATCAAAACCTGGTAGGGTTCGATTTCAATCTTTCCCTCAAAGGTTCTTCCTGTAAGCAGATCCGTAGCCTTTTGCGGGAGGATAAGATTTCCCGGTTTATATTCAGTTTCCAAAACCGCCCAAGCTTTGCCAAAAGCTCCTTCGCGCGGCACAACCAGCACATTGGGTGTTGCTTCGGCAACAGGGAAGATTCCCCGCTCCCCGCACAGATCGAGGATGAATTTCTTCCAATCAGAATTTTTGAGCATGGTTCCCAGAATGATAATCTGCCCCTTGCCGATTTTCCTCCGCGTGATTGCAGCCAATCCTTCCAGGGGATATTCCGTGTAGGAAGCAAGAACCTCGGCATCCCTGGGCTCCAAGCCGTTATACCAGATCGAACCCGAGGTTTTTGTTCCGTCCGAAAGAGTGATCGGGAATTCCCTTGCTGCGGGCAGCTCGTATTTGCACCGGATCCCCCCCCACTCTTCCAGAAAGCCGAATGGCGCATGTTTGAATTTTGTGGAATCGAGTGTGCGGATATCCGTAAAGGGACCCACAACCCACGTGCCTCCCTGCTCCACCCATTTTTTGATGCGGTTCGCCAAACCTCCTTCCTCCAGAGCCGGAAGGAAAAAAGACAGAATCACTTTATACTGCTCGAGCGGGGAACTCGGATCGATCACATCCGGGCGAAAAAGGAGCTCGTTCAGGGGCTTGTAAACGTCTGTATAGAGTTTCCAATAATCGAATCCGGATTCCAGGGGTTGAAAGGAAAAGAAATGCCAGGCAAAATGGGAGAAATGGATGCCGATCCCTCCGGGTTGGGCACGGGCGCCGTTTAGAAAATCGGAAGCCTTTTCATATTCCTTGGCAATTTCCTGAACCTCCTCGAAGATATGAAGGGGTCTTCCCTGGGAGGAGATTACCGAGCCGTGCATAAGCTCCTGCCCGGAGCGGTGCGCGCGCCAAAGCCAATAAAGATTCATTTCGCCGCCAAGCGCGATCGGGAGCCAGGAATTCACCTTGAAAAAGCCTTTCTCGTTATAACCCGATGGCGCGGCGCTTCCTGCCCAGCATGTCATGGTTTCCGTATTCCAGAAGGGAACAGGCTTGATGGGGCGACACCAATCGAACCAGAAAATCGCCTCGGGTAAATTCGGCATGTGATGATAATGATTGAATTGAACCAGATCAAGGTTCCTGTGAATCCTGTAATAACTGAGCCCGCCTGTGGGCATCATATCGGTTCCTACGGGTTGAGTGGCGATTTGGTGGAGGATTTCCGCCTGGAGATCGCAAAATTCCGCGTATGATTCAAATTGAAACAGGGTCCATTCCATGAGCAGGGAAGGATGATGCCAAATTCCCTCCCTGGGAAACGGAACCTGGGAAAAGGATTGATAAGCCTGGCTCCAAACATGCGTTCCCCAGGTTTCGTTGAGATTTTCAATAGAGCCGAATTTGCTCTTCAGGCGATTCCGGAACTTTTCAAGGCACACCTCGCAGCAACATCCCCTTTTGCTGTTTGTGTAGAGTTCGTTATCGATCTGCCACCCGATCACGTTTTCATTGTTGCCGAATTCCTGCGCCATTCGAGTGACGATTGCTGCGCAATATTTTCTATAAACGGGATTATTGGGGCAGGTGTTGCGTCGTGCGCCGTGCTGGGCTCTTATCCCTGTATCGCTGACCATAAGGATATGGGGATGCTTTTCCGAAAGCCACGCAGGGGGTGTGCAGCTTGGTGTTCCCAGGATCGTGGCAATACCCGCTTTTCCTAATTTTTTCACTACGCTATGGAGCCAGGAAAAATCGAATGCTCCCTCCACGGGTTCCATTTTGCTCCATGCGAACTCGCCCATTCGCGCTGCGTTCATGCCGGCTTTTTTCATGAGCGCAATATCCTCGTCGATCAGCTCCGGGGACCAAACCTCCGGGTAATAAGCAGAACCAAGATATGGCGGTTTGAAAGGTTTCATTAATATCCCTCCTGCCAGGATTTTTGATATATCCTACACGGCGCAGCAAACAATCACAAAAAAGAAAGATACCGTGTTGTTTATTCCCTCCAAATCGAAATCGGATCTCGGAATCGGGATCGATACTCGCAGTCTCAGTTTAAACTTCCGCCTTTCATGCCTTAGGCTTGACTTTCAGAGTTATGCCTTCGGTGGAATTACGCCGTGGCAAGCGGTATTCATGCCTTACCAATGTCCCGAACTAAATCCGTTACCTATGTCTTGACCATACCCAGCATTCATAATCCAGATCCGCCGTTGGCGGATCGTCGCTTCGCTCCGCATTCAGAATCAAAATCCACCGTTGGCTAATCGTTACTACATTCGGTATACTCAAATACTTAAAAAATACTTTTTAGAACAGTTATTTAAGTCAAGAAACTTATCGTTAGTATTTGACAATTGAGGTATGGGGTGAAATTATTTCACATCTGATTGATTTAATCCTAATCATACCAAAAGGGGAGAGGTTTTTATGAAAAAAGGCATGAGCAATATTATTACCGGTGCGATCCTTCTCGCGTTGGGTATGCTTTTCGGAGGCTCCATCTTTACTGGCAATCCCGGCACGATCGATTATATCTTCGATATCCTGGGGATCGTTCTTATTGTTTCCGGGATTGTGCAAATGGCAAAAGAAAAAAAAGGTGGATGATTCACTCGGTTTCCCAGGGCACAAAACGAGAAATATTTTTTCTATTTTCTTTTTTCCGACTTTTCGGCACATGGGATGCAACATATCTTTCCTTCGATTTTCTTGGTTCTTATAATCATGACCCTTTCTTTACAAAACGCACACTGAACAGATTCGAAAATCCTGGCATATTCCGGCTCCTCGATATCCGTTTCCTCCAATTTCAGCAATTCCTCTTCCGGCGCCTCCAGAAGCCAGCTGATATATTTGCTCCTGTTGTTTCTTATATGTTCCGGCGCATTTTCCGTATGGGAAACAACGCGCACCCCTTTTCCTGTTTTCCGGTTGAACAGGGTATAAACAGGTTTTCCGTAATCTTTGAAAATAAGGTTTCCCTTTCCGAAGGTGCATCCGGAAACGCACTGGAGCGCATCCACGCCGCATGCATTATTCTCCACAATGGCAACGATTTCCTCATCTTCCGCCCTTTTCCCCTCCAGGCGCCTTAAAGCCGCTTTTGTCATCCTGTATCCTATGGCAAGCCCCGGGCAACTGTGCCCGTGAAAGGAAATAATGTTTTCATAGCTCATGACCATTTTTTAAAAGCCCTTCCATTGTTTGTAAAGAGGACGCACATCTTCCCCCACTGCTTTTGACATGTATAAAACAATCTCCTCGTTCGTAAGATGTCGCCCGGGTTTGAAATCCAGCTCCCCTTTTTCCCCGGCTTCATGGCACAGGTGAAAAAATTTCCGGAACGCATCCTTTCCGTACTTTAAACGAATTGCGTATTGAATCGGCTCCACATGATCGACTTTTAACTGGGGATTCGCCAGAATACGGCTCCCTTCGTTTGCGCATTGTTTGTAATACGGGTTGTCTTCAGGATTCTTGAAAGCCGGAAAGAGATCAGGAACCCAATTGAACGTGGTAAGCATCCGAACCGAGGATTCATCGAACCAACTGGGGAAATGCGCACAGTAAAACATGTGAGTCATCTCGTGGCACCAGTTGCCCTGATCCGTTGCCATGGAGCCCGCCTTGAAATAAACGCCCCATTGATTCTGGTATGCTGTGGCGCCCGGATTATCCCAACACGCATCTTCTATCACGTGAATCTGGATGGGAGTTGGCGGCGCCCACCCCATGTAATCCCTGTAATGTTCGTAAATCCGGTCGAATTCCGTGAAAATCCTATTAAACGACATTCCCGGATCGGCATTTGGCGTAAGGAGCAACACGAATCTTTGCGAATCCGATACAGCCACAATGGTTGACTTCAACGCTGGGGACAAATCCGAGGCGCTGTCCTTGTAAAAAATAAAACAATCCACGTTTGTGGTGGTATGGGGAGTGACGCTTAAAAGCCTGAACGCATGTGTGCCTTTTTCAAGAGGGGGAAGCGTTACGTGCGATGTCTTGAAATGATCCCACCATCCTGTATCCGGAACCGTTATGGGAACCGTGATTTTCTCATCGATCTTGAGTTCTAAATTCCGCTCCGGGTTATGTTGCCCTGTAAAATTTGAATAATGCCCCTGTGCATAGGAATAGCGAACCGCAAGTTTCAGGTTTTTCTCATCATAAGGAAGCGCCAGGGAAAACCGGATTTCGTCCCCCGCATCCCGCCCCCAAAAGGCGGGGGTGAGGGTTCCCCCGGAAGCCCATATACATCCGCCCGGTTTCTCTCCTGCACCGTATTTTGCAACATGCTTTTCCGCCTCCACAATAAGCGGGAAGGAACCAGCTTCATACTGTGCAAACCCGGGTTTTAAAGCCAGCATAAAAAAAACGAAAAAGGCTAAATCTTTCATGGAGGGACTCACTTTTTATTATTTTCTTTTTTGTTTACTTTTCATTGCAAAATGAACTAGAACTCCGAACAACGCCAGGAGCAAGAATAAACCGCAAAACGCTCCCCATAATGGTTTATCATACAATTCTCCCATTCTTTCTCCCAGGTAGAAAATGCCCAGTATGGGTAATAACAGGAGGGAACCCAGGAGCGGTGATTGACATAACATGATCGGGAGCCAAAGGATAATAATCCAGGGGGAGGATATAATATCTTTTTTATCAGTTTTCCCCTTTTTTATTTCGCGTTTCCCTAATATATAGAGCAACACACCCGTGAGTATAATGAATATTAAAAAAACCAGGAACGTGGCAGCTCCCCTGGTTTGAATATCCTTGATATGAATCATAACCAAAAAGGCTGTGAGCCCCAATACCGCAGAGATATAAATTATAGTACTGAACCGTTCCGCCCAAATGCGGTTCAGGCATCCTAGCAGCAGGGAAGATGTCAGGCTCCAACTTACAAAAAGAAGAAGATAAACCAATACTGAATCAAGAGCCCCTTCTTGATCATCGATCCCTTTCTCGAAAAACGCTCCGTAGCTTAGAAATAAGGATATCAGGAGCATCAAAATGCCAAACCCGAGATCGAAAAGGGTTTGGTTGAATTTCTTTTCAGGTTTTTTGTCTTCACAATGCTCCCGGTTTTTAGTAGAAAATTTCAAACCCATTGTTCTTTCATTCCTGGTGAATTTTAAATCCGTTTTTTGGTTTCTCTTAATTCAAGTATCTTCGAATCAACAGTAGAAAGAAAGTCTTCAAGTTTTACTCTTCCTGATACAGCCGCATAGAGTTCATCGTGCAATGAAAGAGAAATAATGTTGCCTTCTTTTACTTTCATAAAACAGGGAACGGTTTTTGGTTTGAGATTATACAGGGCGTATAGAAGAAATTTCTCATTAAAATTTGAATGAACACGCCATCCTTCTAAGAATAACATATTGATGTTTTTATCCAATTTAGGAAGAATGTATTCTTCAACAAAGGATTGTGAAGTCTTCCGATTAGTATAACAAAAAAATTCCGTGCCGTCAATTTCCTGTAAATAAGATTGGTAAGCTTCATGAAGTTCCTTGAATCTTTTCCTTTGGGAAATAGTGGCAAGGTAATAAAAAGGATAAATAATAGCCAGAAGGAGGAGAAAGCAACACACTGTTACACTAATTATGATTATCAAAACTATTGTTAGTACTTTGTTGATCCATTTTTTCATGGTTTTCATCTGATTTTCCCTGCAATAACCGGATGTTGGTATGGATATGATTACAGGGATTTTTATGAATTTCCAAACGTATGTTTTCCTCTAAGCCCTTTCACGCCATCGTATATTCCCATCACAGTAATACCCACAAGCATTATGGCTAACAGGATTTTCCAGCTTTTAAGATCCCAGAATACAACAAGGATTACAAGTATTAATAAGGAAACTGCGCTCATTCCCAGCTGGTAATAGGAAACTATTCGATTACCCCTTGGCACGAAAAGTTTTGCACCTTGCGATTTCAAATATTTTGCAGCTTCGGTATTGTCCCGGTAAACAGCCTCAAAAAGGGGGCTGGCTCCGAACTGGTTGATGGCATTCACATCGAACTCCTGGCTTACAAGCCATTTTATGGTTGGCATATCTCCCCCGCAACAGGCTTCGTGTAATAAGGTGCAGTCTTTTTTATCCGGCACACATAATTGATCCCGGTGTTCCTTGAAAAACTCCTGAAGCAGCTCCGGATTTCCCTCTCTGGCTGCAAGGCTTGCCTTGAACCTTATTGACTCTTTTTCATCTAAGGTTTGTATGTTTTGTGTTTCCATACCAGTAACAGGGCGCTTACATTTTTCTCATCACAAAAAATTCATAATCGGGTGAAGCAGTCTTATTGGATTTTTACCCTGATGGCATCTTCCATCGTATCCTTGAACGGGACATCGATCCTTAAAAGACCATTTTCGTATTTTGCCAGTGCTGCTTCCGGTTTTACAGGGCAGCAGAATGCCAGGGCAGCTACATACTCGAACTCCGCCCTTGGCGCGCATAGGGAAAAACTGTCCTCGTGCATCTTGAGCCTTATATCCTCTTTTTTCACTCCCGGAATTGCAGCCTCCAATGTAAGCTTGGTGTGATCTTCGTTCACATATACGCAAATCTCGGGGGAGACCTTGATTTTTTCTTCAGCCATATTTTTTCGCCTCCTTTATATCAAGCTAACATAGCGATTCTTTCCGAATTTTACATTTTCATTGTGTCATTCCCTAACCGCATCAAAGAATTGTTCCATACCGCGCACAATGGTTTCAGCCTGGATTTTCTGGTATTCCGGATCGAGCAGGCGCGCCTCGTCCCCCGGGTGCGACATGAACGCCTGTTCCACTAACATCGACGGCAAGCGTGTATCCCGCAGCGGGAAGTAGTGAAAATTGCCCACAACCCCGAATTCTCCCCAATCCAGCTTTAACAGCTCATCATACACCAGTTTCGCCACAAGCTGGCAATGCTTGTCCCTGTAATAGGTGCTCGTGCCTGAAACGCGCAGGAATCCCCGGCTTGTGCCTGCGGCATTCGCATGGATGGAGAGGTAAAAATCCGCATCCGCTTCCACAGCGTTTTCCACCCGCTCCGCCAGGCTCGGGCTCGAATCCCCGGGGCGAACCTCAACCACCTTTGCTCCCTTTTCCTCCATCACCTTCCTGATCGCTTTCACGGCATTGTAATTGATGGTTTTTTCCTTGGCTCCCATGAGCCCCACAGCTCCGGAATCCCTTCGTCCGTGACCCGCTTCAAGCGCAATAGTCAATCCTTTTAAGGGAGAGTCCGGGGCTTTTGCAATTTTCGGGGGACGCCTTATTTTGATCGTTAATCCGCCCGCGTCTTTCTCTGTATGGTATCCCCAAATCTGTTTGCTTTTGATGGGGACTGTTAATCGATACCTGTCGTCTTCGATCTGTTCTCCGGTTACGGTTCCGATCACCTTGGCTCCTGATTTATGGCTGAACCAGGTTGTGGCAAAGTGCGTGTTGAAAAAATCGATAAAAAGGCGGTTTTCCGGCTCGGTTTCCGGGGTGATGGCAAAAACCACGTTCTCCTTCAAGGGAATCCAAAGGGTGTCAAACTCTTCATCGCCGTTTATGATGCAGTACGTGAAAAAAGCGCGGGGCGGGGGAGTGCCCTCCGGAAGCATTTTTATGTTCCTGCTGCTTACCCACCCGGAAAGGGAGCGCGATAATCTTATTTTATAACGGCTGCCGGTTTTTCCAATTATTTCGAAACGCGTTCCTTCCGGCACTTCTGTAAGGTAAGGTCCCCCCAAACGAACATAGTGCGTGCCAAAAGAGATGGCGGCTTTGTCGCTTATGGTTTCCGCCACCCTGATCTTTGTGGGGTTCCATACCTCGATCATGGTTTCCCCTGTATCCGCTGTGAGCTCAATCTCTTCCTTTACTTTTTCAAATGTAACTTCAATGGCGGATTTTTCCGCAATATATTCTGCCGGGATTTTGTAAACAGCTGTGTAGATTCCTGTTGAGTTCTCATCCGCGCTTTCCGTGAGAGGAACGGTAAGCTTTCCCCCCCACAGCGAAGCCGAAACCTTGCCTCCCCTTGGGGCTTTAACCTTGATTTCGAGCATTTCGCCCGGGAGAAAGGAGTGTTCGCTTTCCGGCGCCAGGATTTTCAGGGTTTTTATCTCCTTTGGGGGCTCCGGCTCTTTTCTGGTTATGCTCAAATACCGCGTTGTCTCCTTTTGCTCCGGAGAAAGAGCTGTTATTTCAATCCTGTTCTCCCCGAGTTCCAGGGGGATATTATCCTTGGCAAATGCGCCTGTGGAATACACTTCCACTTCCTCTGATTGAATCCTTATCTTCACATCAGCATAAGTTCTTCCCAGGATATGAACCACGTCATTCGTGGTTTCCGTATCAGGTTCCGGACGGATAATATGAAAAAATGCCTCCTCCCTGGCTTGTTTTGCTTTTTCAAGAGTAACCTCGATTTTTTTGACCTCCCCGGGTGAAACCGTGATTTCCTCCAGCTTTTTTTGCAACGCTCCCTGGTGCCAGATTGCGGGTGTTACAGGAACGGAAGGCACTTTTAAAAACGCAAACCGCCCATCCGCGCTAGTCGTCCACACGTGCCGAAACACCCTCTGCCTCATAGTTTGTCGATCCCTTGTTTTCGGAATGAGCCGCACCCAGGCATCCTCAACAGGATTTCCCTGTTCGTCCATTATTGTTCCCAGAATTATCCCGAACTCAGGGTTTGTCTTCCATTCGAGCTCCGGAGTGGGCGCCTTGGTTTTGTAAAGGCTTTCCTTCAATTTTTCAAAGCCGCCTTTGCCCTTTGTGGAGCCATAGGCAAAAAGCACGGTTCCCTGGATTCCCTTCTTCCTGCTGTATAGGATCTCATTTATATTCTCCTCGAAGTCCCAGGTTTTTCCGTACGCCCTTTGCCCCCCCAGGAAACGCTCCTCTCCCACGCCCTTTATAAAATCGTCCACCAGCTCGTTATAGTTTGGCTTGGGCTCCGGAATGTTCCAATAGATCATGGGCATAAGAAGGTCCATAGCGCCGATATCGATCCAGTTCC
>Ga0180438_10008937_pt1 | contig 12608 bp, 12 predicted proteins | sample SS_ome_12_FD_132455 | JGI IMG/M metagenome (GOLD analysis project Ga0180438, IMG submission 132455) | Hypersaline lake sediment archaeal communities from the Salton Sea, California, USA - SS_3_D_2 metaG | ecosystem: Environmental > Aquatic > Non-marine Saline and Alkaline > Hypersaline >...
AGATAAGATAGCTATTGTGACAGGAGCAGCACGCGGCATCGGTGAGGCCGTTGTCTATCGCTTCAGCGAGGAGGGGGCGAAGGTAATTCTCTGTGATATAGACGAGCCTGCCTTAAAGAAGGTTGCATCAAACGTCAAGGAGATTAATGGAGAATTTTTGGTTGCTTTGGGCGATATTACCAATAGAAATTTTGTCCAAACCATGGTTAGCAATGCCGTGGAAAAATTTGGAACTCTTGATGTGATGGTTAATAATGCCGCTATTACACAGGATGCGATAATACACAAAATGACCGAAGAACAGTGGGACCGAGTGATAGATGTTAATCTTAAAGGTACCTTTAATTGCCTTCAAGCAGCTGCAGTTTTCATGAGGAGCCAGGGGAAGGGTACCATTATAAATATATCCTCTGATTCGCGTTTTGGCAATCCAGGTCAAATAAATTATTCTGCTTCAAAAGGGGGTGTAGTGGCAATGACTCGAACGGCCGCTAAAGAACTGGCTCGAAAGGGGATAACTTGCAATTGCATTTCTCCTGGAAGCATTTGGACCGACATGATGAAAACTATTCCAGAAGAAATTCGCGAAAAAGTGAAGGTTGGAGTTCCATTAGGGAGATTTGGAGATCCAAAGGAGGTGGCACATCTCTGTGTGTTTCTTGCCTCCTACGAGGCATCCTATATTACCGGTCAGACTATCAATTGCGACGGGGGGGCGTTTATGGTCTGACCAATGTTAGGACATTGTAGACACATGTTAAGCGGGAAAGATTGGTATCGAAGTGAACCTCACGAGATCATCTATCAGACACGGTTCATAGATTTGCGAATACACATCTCGAAGGCAATTGATTGTTTTCTTTGGAAGATTTAGCGTCTCAATATTCGACATAGTTAGGTTCGAACTTTAACTACTTTAGATGACATAAAGAATTAGATCGATGATTAGATCTGAAAAATAGGATGGTCTATCCAAATGCCTCTTAATACTAACACGGTATTCTGGTGCTGATAGACTGTTTGCTTTGTGATGCTTGTTTTAAGGGGATACATTGACGTAATTAGTTAGAAATTGAAACCGGTTCGATATATCCTAGGCACGGTTTAACAATTAGAACACTCCAAAAGGAGAGATTATAATGGTGGGTATTGTTTCGTATGGGGTTTATTTACCTCGGCTTCGTCTAAATAGGAAAAGTATCTTCACAGCAAACAGCTGGATGTCGCCCGGAGTTCATAACCTTAGCAAAGGGGAAAGGACCATGTGCAACTGGGATGAAGATGCTTTAACAATGGCTGTTGAGGCATCGAGAAATTGCACGTTTGGCTTGGACAAAAAGGAGATTGATGCTGTATATCTTGCATCTACCAGTTTGCCTTTTCAGGATAGGCAGAATGCTGGGATATTAGCAACCGCCCTCAATCTAAAAGCTAATATTGCGACAGCGGATCTTACATCATCACAACGGGCTGGAACATCCGCATTTATTACCGGGCTTCATGCCATAAAGGGAGGAGATCTGAGTGACATTCTGATTGCTGCATCGGATCATCGCATTACCAGAATAGGATCTAGCCAGGAGATGCTATTTGGCGATGGCGCTGCTGCTTTACTACTGGGAAGTAATAATGTTATTGCAGAATACAAAGGCTCATACTCCATTTCGGACGATTTTGTCGATCACTATCGAGGTCAGAACAGCCGATTTGATTACCGCTGGGAAGAGCGTTGGATAAGGGATGAAGGATATAATAAGGTAGTTACACAAACAATTAATGGCTTATTTGAGAAGGTTGGCATAACGGGAGGCGATATTGACAGGTTTGTAATGCCCTGTGTATTTAACAAGATTTCTTCTGGTCTCGCCAAGAAATTTGGTATTGACCAAGAGAAGGTTTGCGATAATATGCATTTGGTCAGTGGAGAAACCGGAACGGCACATTCTTTGATGATGCTTGCTTCGATATTGGAGAAGGCAAAACCTGGTGAAAAAATCCTTCTAATTGGCTATGGTCAAGGCTGCGATGTAATTTTACTCGAGACAACGGGCTCGATAAAAGATGTTAAAGCAGGGGAGAATTTTAGAGCAAATCTATCTAGGCGGAAAGAAGAAAACAACTATATGAAGTTTCTTGCCTTCAATGATTTGGTAACACTGGACAAAGGCATTCGCGAAGAAACAATGCATAAAACCTCAACTGCCTTAAGCGTCATGTATAGGAAGAAGAAGATGATCCTTGGCTTGGTTGGAGGGAAATGCAATGAATGTGGTACGCCACAATTCCCAAAGATGGATATCTGTGTGAACCCTGAATGCAAAGCAGCGCATACTCAAGTGGACTATGAATTTGCCTATCAACCAGCAAAAGTTTTATCATGGACTTCCGATTCACTTACCTATGCTGCTGATCCTCCTGCTCTCTACGGCATGATTCAATTCGACAATGGGGGGAGGATTATGGCTGATCTTACCGACTTAGATCAAGACGAAGTTCGTACAGGGATGCCGGTAAAGATGGTCTTTCGTATTAAACTCGTTGACAAGCAACGATCTTTTATAAGGTATTTTTGGAAGGCAACCCCATTGATATAGCAATGAGGAGGTTAAGACATGGCTATTGGAATTAAAGATAAGGTTGCAATCATCGGAATGGGGTGTACAAAATTCGGTGAGCGTTGGGATGTAGGTGCAGAAGAACTTATGGTTGAGGCATTTGAGGAGTGTCTTGCTGACGCAGGAATTGAACGAGATCGGATAGAAGCCGCGTGGCTTAGCACCTGTTTAGAAGAGATTAATGTGGGTAAAGCGGCCCTTCCCCTATCTTTAACCCTGCGTCTTGCTGATATTCCTATTACGAGGGTTGAGAATTACTGCGCCAGTGGCACCGATGCTTTTCGGGGTGCTGTGTATGCAGTTGCTTCAGGCGCATGTGATATTAGCCTCGCTCTCGGGGTTGAGAAATTAAAGGACACTGGTTTTGGAGGGCTGCCTGAATTTGGTGACCCATTGGCCTTCCAATGGTGGCCCAACGGTTCCGCCCCCGGCTATTTTGCACAGCTTGCCAGCGCATATCAGGCAAAGTTCAATGTGGATCCAAAAGATTTGAAACGAGCAATTGCACACGTATCAGTAAAGAGCCACGATAATGGATTTTTTAATCCAAAAGCGCACTTACGTAAAAAGGTTACCGAAGAAGAAGTTATCAATGCGCCTATGGTTGCTAAGCCACTGGGCCTTTTTGACTGTTGCGGTGTAAGTGATGGGGCCGCCGCAGCCATTGTTAGTACACCTGAAATTGCAAAAAGCCTGGGTAAAATGCCTTTAATTACCGTTAAAGCATTGCAATTGGCCCTCAGTAGCGGTATTGAAATGGGGCATAACTCTTGGGATGGCTCTTATGTTATTACAACACGTGCAGCTAGTAAAAGTGCTTACGAAGAGGCCGGGATTAGGAATCCACGGGAAGAGATTAATATGATGGAGGTCCATGACTGCTTTTCCATAACGGAGCTTGTGACAATGGAGGATCTCCATATTTCCCCTGAAGGTGGAGCAATAAAAGATATTATGGATGGATTTTTTGATGCGAACGGCAAGATCCCCTGTCAAATTGACGGGGGCCTGAAATGTTTCGGACATCCGATCGGAGCTTCTGGTATCAGAATGCTTTACGAAGTGTACCTCCAGTTATTAGGCCGTGCTGACAAACGACAGTTAAGGAATCCTCGTTTAGGCCTGACGCATAACTTAGGAGGTCTGCCGCATCGGAATGTGGCCAGTGTGGCTATCATCGGGAAAAAGGAATGATCTCTGCGCTACTCTTAAGATTTATAATAAGAGACTTGTGTTCATGAAAAACCGACTCTATATATCCCGTGCAGAAATATGAGGTTTCTTACTATCATAAAAAATTATACTGAAAAATCTGAAAAAGAGACTATGCATGTTTAAGAACAGAATTACAAAGATGTTGAATATAACGTACCCAATCATAGGCGGGACGATGATGCGGATCACGACACCGAAATTTACCGCTGACATTTCCAACGCAGGAGGATTAGGAATTCTGGCTTCGGCCATGTATCAAAGCCGTGAGTCATTCACTGACGCCATCGACCAGGTTCAAAACCTCACTGATCACCCCTTTGCTGTAAATATCAACCTGTTTCCTATGATTCGCCCCATTGACAACAAAGAGTATGTGGACGTTTTAATCGAAAAGGGTGTGAAGATCGTTGAGACATCAGGTCACTCTGCGCCTGAGCACTTGTGTGCCCGTTTTAAAGAAGCAGGCTTGATATGGATTCACAAGTGTGTCGGCATCAAGTATGCCCTTAAAGTGCAAGGCTTAGGCGCCCACATTATTACCGCGGTTGGTTACGAGAACGGAGGAGCGACTGGAGAAATGGATATCGGTACGATGGTTTTGGTACCCAGAGTGGCTGAGAGTATTAAAGTTCCAGTGATTGGGGGTGGAGGTGTCTCGGATGGAAGAGGATTCCTTGCAGTCCTAGCTCTTGGTGCTGAGGGCGTTATTGTCGGCACTCGTCTCCTTACAACTCAAGAGGCACCGATCCACCCCGACTTGAAAAAAGCACTGTTGCAGGCATGTGAGCTAGACACCATGTTAGTTATGCGATCCATAGGCGGCACTCATAGGGTTTGGGTCAATACCGCAGCTAAGAGATGTGCGGAAATGGAGGCGAACCAGGCAGATCTTCCCAAGATCCTGAGTATTGTTGCAGGAGATAAAGCTCAGAAAATGTATGATAAAGGGGATCTAGATGCAGGAATTATTTCATGCGGACAAGGTGTGGGCCTAGCTCATAATATACCCACTGTGAAAGAACTCTTCCAGGGCATAATTGCCCAAGCCACTGATATAGCTAAAAAGCTAAGTATGAATTAAAAGCAAAGTTGAGATTAAAAGGTGTATAGTGAAGATTCAGATGCAAGACACACCATATTTTGATGTAAATATTTCTTCCCTAAGAGAATCAAACACGGTTCACTCAGATTTCCAAATCTTTGTTAACATCCTTCCTTTGAATCAAATGAAAAGATTAGTTGCAGAGAGCAAGCTATAGCTATATCTCGATTAGAATAGTAACGTGTTGCGAGTTGACTTCATTGGACGAGACAAATGAAGCGAACAGACATGTTGGCAGAGTAAATAATCCCATACTTTCGCACGTGGTTGTTTTCTTTAGGATCGTTACGAGCATTAATTTTAATATTTACCGGTCATCGAGATAATTTGAAAAAAATGCTAAGGCATTGAATCTTTCCGACGTTAATTCATTTGAGAGGAGAGAATGGAATGAGTATTGAGAAATTAATAAATGGGCAACGGGGAACAGAGGTCATAGTTTTAGGCAATGAAGCGGTAGCTAGGGGGGCAGTTGAGGCAGGGGTATGGGTTGTTTCGACTTATCCCGGAACGCCTTCTTCGGAGATAGCTGATACATTAGCCGAATTGTCCAAGTCTTTTAATTTTGATTTTGAATATTCAGTAAACGAAATAGTCGCCTCCGAAGTCGCTGGCGCGGTGGCGATTTACGGAGGAAGGAGTATGGTGATTTTTAAGGGTGCTGGTTTTTTCGTGGCCTCTGATGCCATTTTTCATCTCGGAGTAGCAGGGATTTCCGGATCTCTAGTCATTGTAGCTTGTGATGATCCATCAGCCCACAGTTCCGGTGATGAGTATGACATGCGAATGTTAAGTCATGTCGGTTCAATACCTGCATTTGTTCCTTCAACCCCAAGAGAAGCAAAAGAGATGACAATCGAGGCTTTCAAACTGTCCGAAAAAATTCATCTTCCAGTTATGGTAAGACTGAGCACTCGCATATGCCATCAGACTGGCATTATAGAGTTGGGGGATATCCCGAAAAAGGCAAGGGTAGGCATTAACTGGGAAAAGATGAATAAAGAGAGATTGCGATATGTTATCCCGGGCGGCGCCTTTGTTAGAATGGGGATAGCGAGACAGATTGAGGGAATCAATAATGCTAAGGAACTGTGTGAAAAATCAAAATATAATAAATTTATTAAGGAGGAATCAGATATTGGGATCCTCACTTGTGGGGTGACTCATAGCTATGCCCTTGATGCCTTAAAGCACCTTAATTTAAAGGCATCTATTTTTAAAGTGAGTGTATCTTTTCCAATTCCTGAAAGAGAATTGAAGGAATTTTTTCAAGGGATAAAAAAGCTCTTTGTGGTCGAGGAACTGGCTCCATACCTGGAACTCTATGCCAGAGCATTTGCTAAAGAGGTGAACCATGAGCTTGAGATATTTGGGAAAGAAAATGGATATTTCCCTAAGATTGGAGAATATGATCCCTCAGTAGTCATCAAGGTCTTGTCAAAGGTGCTCATGATAGACGCACCAATCGATTACGATGAACTAGAAACCAATGCAAATGCACTCAAAAAAATTGCTTTCCCTCGGTTCCCAGTTTTGTGTTCCGGATGTCCGCACCGAGCAACATTTTATGCTATTAAGAGGGCTACAAAAGGTAAAGCAGTCATTATGCAAGATGTTGGTTGTTATGCAATGGCTGAATTTCCGCCCTTTGAGCTTGGAAACATTAACCTCTGCATGGGATCGTCTCTCGGTGCTGCATGCGGCTTCAATTATATTAGTGATAAACCGGTAGTTAGCGTCATTGGTGATTCAACTTTCTTTCATGCAGGATTGCCGGGTTTGGTAAATTCCATATACAACCAGGCAAATTTCAGTTTGATTATAGTGGATAACCATGCCACTGGAATGACTGGATTTCAACCAAATCCAGGTACCGGCATTCGTGTGAGCGGTAAACAAGGAAAACGAGTTATTATAGAAGATGTTGTTCAAGGTATTGGTGTAGAAGATATAAGGACCGTAAATAGCTTTGATATCAAAGAGTTGCAAAGAGCAATCAAGGAATCTATTGCTTTTAACGGCTTGTCCGTGGTTGTCTCTAGAGGAGAATGTGCTCAGACTAGCAAACGAAAGAAAAAGGGCAAAACTATTTCTTACAGGGTGGAGCCTGATAAGTGCAATGGCTGTTGGATTTGCATTGAAAATTTTGGATGTCCTTCTCTTGAAAAGCATGGCGAGATAGTAGTAATTGATTCCGAAAGTTGCAACGGGTGCGGTGTATGTGCGCAGATATGTCCATTTAATGCTATTATTAAAGAGGGTCAAGATGGAAAAATTTGAGATATTAGTTGCTGGTACTGGGGGTCAAGGGGTTCTTTTGGTTGGCAGTTTATTAGAACAAGCAGCCCAGCTCAGTGGGCATAGAAACGTGATTGGTGGTGAAATCCATGGTCTATCTCAGCGAGGAGGGAGCCTATCGAAGTATGTGCGTATTGGAGAAGATGTCCACGGACCTATTATTCCCATTGGAGGAGCTGATTTAATGATAAGCATGGAGCTTGTAGAAAGCGTAAGATATCTCGACCGTTTGGCCAAAGATGGCTACATCGTGATTTCTAAGACAAAAATGCCGTCAGCTGCAATGTGGGCAGCTGGTATCTCGTACCCGAAGACAGAGGATATCTTGGATATCATTAGGCAAGTGACGAATAAAGCAGTTATCTTCGATGCAGAAGAGATCGCGCGTCAGGCTGGTAACGTTTTGACGGCAAGTGTAGCTATTCTAGGAGCAGCTGTTGGGGCTGTTCCAGACCTCCCAATCTTACCAGAAAGCCTCAAAGATGCCATAAAGATTAATTTTAAAGATAGAAAAAAGCTCATTGATTTAAACCTCAGAGCATTTGAAATGGGAATGAACGCTACGGCTAGAAAATGAGCAATTGGTGCTGAGAAATTTGGTGCTAATTTTTGGAGCGACTCTTTTGCTTTTTGTTGATTGTAAGTAACAGGTACATGACGATAATGCATAATGATATTCTGAGCATAGAGTGAGGATGCAAACATGTATTTTGGGTTGAACATAGCAGGGAGTATAAGCGGAAAATTAAGGACGCTATTGAGAAAACAGTTCATTTAAAATTCATATGCCAGCAATTACTTTACTTCTTTTAAACAAGCCTCTTTCTTTCACTTCTTGATGACCCACGCTAATTTTGCTCCCTTCAGAAATTTTTACTCCTTGTAGATTTCGTTGCTCAGGTGATACTAGCTTTTGATCTACGTTTTATATTCGTAGAAACCTCTACCTGTTTTCCTCCCCAAAAATCCAGCTGAGACCATTTTTCTTAAAGTATCCGGAGGAAAAAGCTTTGGATCCCTTGTGCCTTTATATAGGGCCATAATTGCATTCAACATCGCATCCAATCCTGCCAAATCCATAGCCTCAAAAGGACCTATAGTATATCCTGCACCCAATCTCAAAGCTTTATCGATGTCTTTTACACTGGCAACACCCAGTTCAAGAAGTCGTATAGCTTCAAGGTAAATCCATAAGTTGATCCGGTTAACAACAAAGCCGGGAATATCTTTATGAACAATGAGAGGTTCCTTCGTTAGCGATTGTACAAATTCACATGTTATCTTCATTGTTTCGTCTGATGTAAGTAAACCCCTTACTATCTCGACAAGCCGCATAATGGGCACAGGAGGAAAAAAGTGGGTCCCTACCACTCTCTCTGGATGATTTGTTCTTGAGGCGATATCAGTTATTAGTAGAGCTGATGTGTTTGTGGCTAAAATGGTTTTAGAAGAACAAATTTTATCAAGATCTGAAAAAATTTCTTGTTTTAATTGTAAATTTTCGATAACCGCTTCGATCACAAGATCAGCGTCTCGTGCATCATGGAGATCTTTGGTTGTTTCTATTCTACCTAAAATCTCTTCTTTTGCGCCCTCAACTTGGCCTTTTGAAACCAGTTTCTCCACTGACCATTCGATGGCTTTCATTCCACTTTTAAGGGCATCTTCGTGTATATCTTGAGCTAAAACACTATACCCTGCTTGTGCTGAGATTTGGGCAATTCCACTGCCCATCGTACCTAAGCCTACAATAAATACCTTTCTGATTTCCATTTTACTCCCATAGCTTTTCATTTGATTTCCTCAAGAAACTCCAAAGCATATATCTAGTGCACTATTGTTTGATTTGGAGCCCTCTCAATAGTCTCCTTTTAAGTATCATATTAACAGGTGGCAATCGCTTAAACCCACCAATTCAGATAAGAAAAATTTCTTAAACATTTTTATTTGGATTAATACCTTCTCTCCTTTTTTGCCTCTATGCAATTTAATTTAGACAAAAGTTAAAAATAGAATTCTAAAAGCTTCCATTTATATTGTCAAAGATTCTTGAAAAATCAAGTATAAATTATTGGAGATTAAATGGTGAAGATATTTTCCCATTATTTTAATGATAGAAGGTGGAGTATCAAATGAATTCACTAGATAATGTGTTTGATCTCAATGATCAAAAATTATATAATACGTGCGTTAGTGCATGAGTAGAGCTGACCTATTGAAAGATAACATTATATTACTCGAAGCTGTGTCGGCAAGTTAAAAATTTTTATCATCTCATTGAAATCAACCACCTTTATCTTCCTGTCGTTATACAAGCCTTATAAATTCCATTATTACTACTATTTAATTATGACACACGCATATAAGATTCCAAACAACTCAGCTGGTATCTCCAAGTATGCGGATAACTGTGTATTAAACCAAAATCCTTTTTACAGCACTAGCTTGCGAAATAATCTCGAAGATCTTTTATGCAAGAGCCAAGCTAAAGGCCGAGACGATGTACTGGAAAGAATTTTCTCTGATAAAACAAAAACACTAAAATCAACAGCTAAAGCCTTACTGGATGAAATTAAACTCAGAGAATCTCTTCACTTCTTTCTGAATAATAAGATTGATTACGAAATATCCAGGCAGAATGCAGAAATTGTGTAGCTGCCAGAGCGAAAATCCCAGTATGATCTCAACGGGTTTGTTGATATTAAAAAATTAATGTTGAAGCTCGAGGACAGAGTTTTAGACCTCGAGAAAGAGAAGAGAAAGGAATATGTTGAGTGCTGGAGGGATTTAATGTTCTTGAAGAAATACGTGCTTTCCTCATTAAAGGACTACTGGGATTTGGTAAAAAGAAGGGATTTGCTTTCAGCTGAATCATATGGATTGACAGAAAATGAGGACGGAGAGAGACATTCATGAACTGTGCAAAAAACTGAAACCCATAATAGGAGGGAAGGCGGATAAGCTATGGTACACCTATTTGGCAGAGGATTATAAGAGTAGAAATGATGTGGCTCTAAATATCCAGATTATTGCTGAAAAACTTCTAAAAAAGCACGCCCTTGAGAAGGAAAAGGTATTGCTTGAGCCGCCATCTCCCGAAGATGCACGTGGCGAATTTCTGCTCGGAAGTATTGTTTATAATAATGATAGGCTCCATCACCTTTATCTAAGGAAAGATGATTTTATTAAGCAGGTGGGGATTTTTTCTGTAACAGGTGAGGGTAAGACAAATCTCGCTTATCTTCTTGCTCTGCAACTCTCGAAAGCAAAGGTTCCCTTTCTCGCGGTAGATTGGAAGCGAAGCTGGCGTAATTTGTTAACCTTGCAGGAAAGTTTGCCTGAATTAAAACAGGTCCAGGTCTATACAATAGGTAGGGATATATTGTCTTTTCATTGGAATCCTTTCAGGCCTCCACCGGATTCCGATAAACAATCATGGATAAGCACCATCTCTGAAGTCCTTGAAAAATCACACCTATCAGGACCAGGCGTAGCCTATTATTTTAACAAGATATACCTGAAGTTGTTCAGAGAAATAAATGATGGGTATTATCCAAACTTTTTTGATGGCTTAAGAGAGATGGAGAAGATACGAGCATTTGAACGTGAATTAAAGTGGAAGCAGACAGCCTTGAGGATATTTCAGAGTTTCACAATTGGAAGTGCATCAAAGGTTTTAAATGCGAGAAACCCGATCAAGCTTGAGCACTTGCTTGATAAGCCTATTATCCTAGAGTTTGATCTTGAGATGCCAAAACCATTACGGATATTTTTATCAGAGATAATCTTGCGGTGGATTCACCTCTACCGATTGAGTCAGGGTGAGACAGAAGAGGTGAGACACGTCCTTTTCCTCGAAGAGGTGCATAACCTCTTTACTGAGAACAAATGGATTTATAAGGATTCAAATGTTCTTGAGAATGTCTTTCGGGAGATAAGGGCATTTGGCCAGGGAATAATAAGCATAACACAACACCCGTCGCTGTTGCCGATTTATCTGCTCGGAAACTGCCATACCCAGATCTATCTTGGTTTGCAGCATGCTGATGATATTAAAACAGCACGGAAGTCCTTGTTCCTTCGATATGATGAGGAATCATATCCAAATATCCTAAAAGTCGGTGAGTGCATAACCAAAATAAAGGACAGGGTGGAACCGTGTCTTGTAAAAATACCCCTTGTCCCTGTCAGAAAAGGACTAATAACTGATGAGTGGTTAAGGGTAAATACCCCCGGGTATTTACATGAAATCAGCGAGGAAAACAAGCCTCACCACCCCCGTATTTACCACCAGATACATACAAGAGGGAAAAGAAAGGCAGACAACCTAAGAATAATGGTACGAGACATTACAGATTTTTAATTGACATTTTTTTAAATTCTCTATCCAACACGACACAAAGATACAGGACCTTAAATCTTAATTCAAAATACGGAAATGAATTTAAGAACAGGCTTATCTCGCAAGGATTGATTCAGCCCAAAAAAATAATCATCAGCAAAGGCTGGGTAACGCTTTTTGACTTGACGCAGAAAGGAAGGATGACATTAAGAGATTTAGGATATGAGGTTAAGAACATGCGGGAAGGCATAATCCATAAATTTTGGAAACATAGAATAAGTGAGTATTACAGAAGCAAGAATCTGGATGTCTTGGTTGAAGAGACGATTAATGGCAGGCCAGATATCATTGTTTTTAACCATAATAAAAAGGCTGCTATAGAAATAGAAACAGGAAAATCAGATATAATCGGCAATATTCAGAGGGCACTAAAAGCAGGTTTCGATGAGGTGGTACGACTTTTTGACATTTTTTCTTAATTTCCATATAAAAGATCTCCATTTGAGTTTTTAGGAATATGGAAATGTAATCCGTATTTAAGAGTTCTTATCTTGGCTAACTTTGATATTAGCTATGTTTAGCATTAAGGATTTTAGTCCACAAATTGACAGGGACTGGAATGGAAAGTTTGTTGATGTCGCGCTGACTGCTGAAGATCTATTAATAGCAGTAGAAATCCAGATGAACGTAACCCACACCAGAGATAATATAGAGAAAGATATTCAGATTTCAGAAATGGATTATGTAATTATAACAGCCAAAGATAAAAAGGTTCTGGAAGATATTGAGGAAATTGTCTCCACACTGCCTGATGAACTCAAAAGTAAGACCTATGTGTATTCCTTATCTAAATTGTTGAAAGAAGACCCTCGAGACCTAATTGATACTATTCAAAGGAAGGTTGGGGAAAATGGTTAACCAAAATCTTAATTCAGGAAATAATGCAATGACCCATGTTTCACCTTATGAGATGTTTATCAGAAAACACTTTGAAAATGTGATTATCGTATTTTTTTACAATGCGGCTCTGGCCTTA
>Ga0180438_10008938_pt1 | contig 12607 bp, 4 predicted proteins | sample SS_ome_12_FD_132455 | JGI IMG/M metagenome (GOLD analysis project Ga0180438, IMG submission 132455) | Hypersaline lake sediment archaeal communities from the Salton Sea, California, USA - SS_3_D_2 metaG | ecosystem: Environmental > Aquatic > Non-marine Saline and Alkaline > Hypersaline >...
AGTTTTTCAGAAATCAGGGATTATATTTTAGGAATTATCGGGCTAGATGCAAGAAAACTCAGTGAGGCGGATATCAACGGGGATGGCGCGATCGATGTAGGAGACCTGGTGTGTTACCGGATTCTTAAATTAACATAATCCGCAAATCCGTCTTCCGGGCGCCTGTACACGCTTATGCTTAAAGGATTCAGGCTATGCCAGTACGATCCCACCCTGTCGTTTTCACTGTAACCCGGTGAGGGGGAGGAACCCAAATCCGCGCCCCCGTAATGCCTTTGATTATAGTAATTCGATCCGCTATCGTATTGGAGCATATTCACCAGGTAACGATCCGTATTTCCGCCCAGGAAGTGATTTACAACCTTGGTATCGTTTTGAGCAATTGCGGTCAATCCAAGTTCGAAATCCGGAGGCGCCATACGCCAGATTCGCACTCTCACCTCCAGGGCATACACATCCTCCGGACGTCGGTATACTGTAATGTAATAATTGGAAAGAGACCTCCAGTATGCCCCCGCCCGATCGTTTTCACTCATTCCGCCGGGCGGCTTGGTTCCTATATCGTTCCCTCCGTACATTATATTATTGATCCCCAACCCCGAGCGATATTGCATATCCACCAGGTAATCCAGGATATTGCCTCCCACTTCGTGGATAATATTTGTGGCGATTGCCCCGGCAGTAAGCGCCAACCAACCGCTGTCATAATCCGGCTTGGGCATATACCAGATGCGTAAACGGGTATTATTCGCAAAGTCGTCCTCACCCCGGCGAAATACCGTAACCTGGGAATCGTTAAGATTATACCAATAAGCCCCCACGCGATCGTTATCGCGGGCGCCGCCAAAGGATGTGGAGCCGAAATCCACCCCCCCATAATACCTTTGGCTGATCGATTCGGCATTATCCTTGTATTGAAGATTTATCAGATATCGATCTACCGAACCGCCGATATTATGGGTGAAAACCTTCGATCCTACATTTATTCCCGTCCAAAGGGTGTCGTAACTTGGCGCTGTGGGTGTCCAGCAATTCCAGATGCGCACCCTCATCTGCGGGGCGTAAATATCCTCGTCCCTTCGCGCAATTCCTACATGAGAAACCGAAGTATTCCACTGGAGCCCTCCCACGCGATCGTTTTCCCCCATCTCGTCCGGGGGCAGAGTCCCGAAATCCGCGCCCCCGTAATAACACTGGTTCACTCCATAAGCCGGACTCTTATACTCCAGGTAAATGATGTAATCATCTCGATTGCCGTAAATGTTGTGAAGATAATTTATTTGCATATCCTGGAGAACAGTTTGCCAATCGCTGTCATACGTTGCAGAATACATATTCCAGATTCGCACCCGCACCTCCAGAGAAAATGTATCCTCCGAACGCCTGGTCACGCTGATGCTCGAATCTGTAAGGTTATGCCAATACACCCCCACTCTCTCGTTTTCCCTGGTTCCGCTGTGAGACCTAGTTCCGTAATCATTTCCCCCGTAAAAAATCTGGTGCACCCCATCCGTGGGTTTCCTGAATTCCATATACACAATGTAATTATCCGTAGCTCCTCCAATATTGTGCGTCAAAATCTTGGGTGTAAATCCCGGTGTAACGCTTACCCAACCGCTGTCATATATATCGCTTGGGTCAATCCAGATGCGGATTCTTACCTTTTCCGCATATTGATCTTCTGAAAGCCGCGCGATCCGGATCGAACTGGAGGTCAGGTTGCTCCAAAAGCATCCCCAACGGTGATTGTTGACTGTCCCTTCCTTGGTTCTTGTTCCCAGGTCTGCGCCCCCGTAAAACTGGTGGTGAATTCCGATATCCGATTTGTAATACTGCATATCCACCACGTAATCATCCGTATTCCCTCCCAGGTTATGGGTGATGATCTTGGATTCTCCCGTGGCAATGGGAATCCAACCGCTATCGAACTGCGGACCCCCGGACCAGGCTTTGCTGAGCCTTTGCCCATCCTTGGTATATCGAATTTCCTGTGGGAATGTATTTTGAATGTCTTTTTCACTCCCGGGATCTTCCTCGATAAACTTGAACGATTCTTCGGTGTTTGCCATATTTGCCGCTAAAAACATAAATACCAGAATAAACACCCAAAATTCTTTTCCTTTTAACATACTTTCTCCTTGTTCTCTGTATAAGCTTTTTAAAAAGATTTATCGTGTTTAATCATGTAATAAATAATATCTCCAATATCGACAACCGAGTCTCCGTTCACGTCTCCATCGATATAAACCCTGTCCCAAAGGATCATTCTTCCAAGTATATGATCCCTCAGCTGGTATATTGTGTAAAAGGGTGGACATTGCCAGATGCGCACCCGCACATTATCCGCAAAACCGTCCTCCGGTCTTCGGTATACCGAGATCGAAGAAGAAGTCAGGCTCCGCCAATACGCGCCCACACGGTCGTTTTCTAAATATCCTAAGGGAGGATTCGCACCGAAATCCATACCCCCATAATGCCGCTGGTTTGTGTAATTCGAGCTTGTATCGTAAAACACCATGTTTACAAAATACAGTTGATTGTTCCCCCCGACATTATGGGTTAAAGTCTTCGCGTTATCTTGATTTACGCTGGTCCAATTGCTGTCGTAATCTGCAATCAGTGTGCGCCAGATTCTAATCCGCACCTCCGGCGCATAAAGATCCTCAGGTCTTCGGTATACATAAACAGAACTATTCGAAAGTGTTCTCCAATACGCACCCATACGGTCGTTTTCGCTGAGTCCGGTTGGCGCATTTGTGCCAAAGTCCGCGCCCCCGTATAAAATGCTATTTATCCCGTAAATGGGGCTTCTATACTGAAAATCCAGCAGATAATTCATCGCATCGCCCCCCAGGTTGTGATCCAACTCTGTTGCAATGCTTCCTGCGCCTAGCGCAACCCATCCGCTGTCGTAATCCGGCTTGGACATGATCCAGATCCTGAGCCGCACCTGTTCTGCATAAATATCTTCCGCGCGGCGTTTGATCGTTACAGAAGCGCTTCCGAAATTATACCAATACGCCCCTGTACGGTTATTATTTAGTGTGCCGCTGAAACTTGTGCTCCCGAAATCCATCCCTCCGAAGTAGCGCTGATTGATACTACCTCCTGATTGCCTGTACTGAAGGTCCACAACCCCTGTATCCGGGGCATTGCTGATATTGTGGTTTACTGTAAGAATAGTGTCAGGGGAGATATCCTTCCAAAGGCTGTCATACCGGGCGGAATCCGGCTTCCACGGATGCCAGATTCTGATCCGCACCTCATGTGCATATTCATCTTCCGCCCGGCGATAAACAGAAACACTGTTCGGGTTCAGGTTGAACCAATACGCGCCCACACGATCATCCTCCACCGTGTCAAGAGCCGGATTGGCTCCTATATCGTTCCCCCCGTAAAAAATATGGTGTACTCCGTACGTGGGATGGCGAAATTGTAAATCTATAATATAGTTTTCTATATACCCCTCTATACGATGGAGAAGAGACTTGTATTCATCCGTGCTCAGGCTGGTCCATTCGCTTGCATACGTGGGAGTTGGTCTGACAAATATCCTGATGCGCATCTGGTCTGCATACACATCTTCGTTCTGGCGCCATACACCGATAACTTCATCAGTAAGGTTGTACCAATACCCGCCTATACGATCGTTTTCATTCAAACCGCTGGATGCGTTTGTCCCCAGATCGCATCCCCCGTAATACATATGATTGATTCCGTAAATATCCGTATCTTTGAATTCCACATACACCACGTAATCATTTGTATTTCCGCCAACATTATGCGTTTTGGTGCTGAACGCCCCCTGGGAAATATCAAACCACCCGCTGTCCCAATCGTGATTCGCATCTGTCCAGATTCTCACCCGCACCTCCTCCGCATAAATATCGTTCGCGCGGCGAAATACTGTAATGCTGGTTACAGTCAGGCTTCTCCAATACACTCCGCGGCGTTCGTTGTTTGCTACTCCATCCAAAGATTTAGCCCCGAAATCCGCGCCCCCGTAAAAATCATTCCCCTGCCCCCTGTCCTCTGATCTATACTGCAAATACACCACATAATCGCCAACATCGCCTCCCAAGTTATGCGTAATTGTCTTAGCCTCGGATTTGCCAATCGCCACCCACCCGCTGTCAAAAGAAGGAACATCCCCGTAAATGCTGCGCGAGTCGCTCTCTATGCTTGTTCGGGAGCTGCCTTGGGATAATAGCTCCTGATATCCCTTTCCTACCCCCGGTTCCTCCTCAACATACGGTTTGCCAAATGTCTCCAATACTGAAAAACAAAGAATTACAACCGTGATAATAATTAACGCTTGATAATGGTTTTTTTTCATTTTCCTCCTCCAAATTGGCAATAGTTGCCAATCTCAGGCAACGCCAAACCTTTCATTGGGATATAAATGCTCTCTATGCCAAAACGAATTCATATTTTCAAGAAAATTCATTTCTTGATTGGCATAACTTTCCTTGACAAATGATTATACAATCTTGTATGAACAAATTTTATTAGTAAATTGTAGGCAATAGAGCACGATTGTTTACACAGCCAGGTAATATTTGTATTCTTATAAATATTACTTCATATAAGGCTGTAATTTTTCGTTATCGGAAGATAGTCTGATTTCTAAATATATTTTTGAATTCTATACAGGAGGGAAGAGAATATGCGAAACGTTTTTTATGGTTCGGTCGTTTTTTGTCTCTTATTGTTTCTGCCTTTTTCCGCTTCAGCCATCGATGTATCACCTTTATCCATGGACTTCGGTTCCATTATAGTGGGAGAAGGTCCTTTTGTGCCCCAAACAGTTACAATCACCAATGACTTGGTTACAACACCTATAACTTTTCTCGGCAACCAGCTCGAAATAATCGGTCCCGACCTTGCGGATTTCATTATATCAGCTGATACAGCTCAAACCGTTATCGCTCCGGCGGAAAGCAGAGTTGCCGATATTACTTGCAACCCCCTTTCTGGGGGAGCCAAAAATGCCACCTTGAGGATAACATCGGACGATTTAACCTCGCCCACCGTGGATATCCCCCTTGCTGCTCTCGCCAATACCCGCCCCATTGCCGGAACCTATTCCGGGGGGAGCGAACTCACATTTGACGGCGATACTCAGTATATCGATGTTCCCTACAGCTACATCCTGGATCAAACCTCCGGCTTCACAGTGGAAGCCTGGCTCAAGCCCTTCTCCAATAGTACAGGAAATTCCTATGCCATTGCAAACCGCGACGCCAGCGGCACCGGCGGCTTCGGAATGGGGAGAAATGGCGGCAATATCCTGATCTCCAACTTCGGAACAGGCGATTTCATCAGTGTGAACAAATACTTCTCCCCGAAAACATGGTATCATGTTGCGGTTGTGTTCGATGGCTCCAATAACGCCGATATCTATGTGGATGGCACATTCGGGGAAACCATCAACATGGGCGCGCCCATAACACAAAGCAGCTCAGGCTTCTGGTTCGGCGCCACCAATACCGTTACTTTCGACGGTTGGAACGGCAATATCGATGAAATCCGAATGTGGAACTATGAACGCACAGAAGCGCAAATCATGAATGATATGAACGCGATCCTCGGAGGTAAAGAAGCCGGGCTCGTGGGGTACTGGCGTTTCGATGAAGGCGAAGGCATCACCATCAACGATTCCTCCTGGTGGGAAAATCACGGAACACTCATGCCTCCCGGAACCACACCGGTTTGGGTAACACCATCCGAATCCATGGGCGGATTAATTAGCGATGTCCATAAAACCATTTACGATAATGCTGATACCAGCCTTACCCTTACAGGATACGATGCGGATGCCGATCCCCTCACAGCCTGGGTAACTCAACTTCCCGTTCCCGGAAACGGAGACCTGTATCAATATGTTCCCGGTGTAGGAAGGGGAGCTTTGATCGATTCCCTGCCTACTCAGATTACAGATGTTGATAAAAATGTCGTTTTCGCCCCTGATGTTACAGGAACGGTTTACGACGCCATTGTTCGCTGGAAAGTGAATGACGGCGCGCTCGATTCCAACAATCCCACTACTTACACCATTACCGTGCTCCCGATTCCCACTCAACCACCAACTCCGACACCCACTCCCACGCCCACACCAACGCCGACCCCCACAGGAACGCCAACTCCTACTGGAACACCTACACCTACCCCCACAGGAACACCTGTATTAGACGCCGACTTCTATGCCGATCCCACACAGGCTTTTGTGTTCCAGGATATCAATTTCTACGATACATCCACAGGACCACCCACAAGCTGGCAATGGGATTTCGGAGACCTTGCAGAAAGCTTCCTCCAGAACCCGGTTCATGCTTACGATACACCAGGCACCTATACCGTGAGCCTCTCTGTATCCGATACTATCAGTACCGTAACACTTACAAGGGAAGATTATATAACTGTTATACCCACGCCTCCACCCACACCCACACCTACGGCAACACCAACGGCAACCCCCACTGGAACCGTCACTGCAACACCTACGGCAACCCCCACAGGAACACCTACACCCACTCCAACACCCACGCCAACTCCGACCCCCACCCCCACACCAAGCGAATTCCCGCAAATTTATATCCTGACTCCGGAATCGCAGAAAGAGCAACCTGTGGACGATATCTATACCATTACGTGGGGTGACAGCGATGTGGATGATGACGCCCTGATCTCCCTGTACTATGATGAGGATACCACAGGCACGGACGGACTCCTGATTCAATCAGACATCAGCGAAGACGACGAACTCGATCAGTTCGATTGGAACACATCGCAAACCCTGGAAGGCATCTACTACATCTACGGCATCATTGACGACGGCACAAATTCCGCAGTGTCCTATTCACCCGGCACTGTTATGATCAGCCGCATCACGGAAGTGGATATCAAGAGCCACCTGTTGGCAATCCAGCTCATTCCGCCTGCACGGCTCGATTATGCGGATTTCAACAACGACGGCATCATTGACATCGCAGACCTGATCATTGTGATCATCAACAGGTAATAAAGTTCGAACAAATAAAATAAAGGGGCGGACCTTTCAAAAGTCCGCCCCCTTTTTTATCCCCTTATTCTTATCTTATAACGTTTCTCGAAAGAAATATCCGATCACTCGCCTTTCATGCCTTCGGCTTTACTTTCAGCGTTAAAACTTCGGTGTGGCATGCGATCACGATCACGATCACGAAATTTTTGACAAAGCCATATATCCATTACCTATCTCTTGATTAACTGTTCTAATTCAACCCCGGAATCTCTTCGAAATCCCTTATCACAGGGCAGCCGCATCCCAAAAGCCGCTCACGCAATTGATATCCGCTTTCAACCAAGATGCAGTCAAGCCCCAGCTCACTAGCTACCTCGAAATCGTGAACCGTGTCCCCTATAAAAAGAGCCTCTTCCTTTCCAAGCCCCCTTTTTTCCATGTATTCCTTTCCCAAATCCGTTTTTGTTCCCCCGCTGTGATCTCCCAATCCCCAGATATCCGTAAAATAATTCCCGATCCTGAAATGATCCACAACTTTTAAAAGACGGGATTGTTGCGAAACCGAAAGAACAGATTGCGTGATTCCCATTTTCCCGGCTGCTTCCATGGCTTTTTTTGCCCCCTTTCGAAGCCTGCATTCCGTTACCCTGTTATAGTATTCCCCTGTAAAATCAATGCAGATTCGTTCAAAAGTAACCTCTGTAAAGTCAAAACCCATTCTTTTGTAATATTCAATGATGGGAAAGCCGAACATTTCCCGATGTTGCTCCTCCGTGATCGGTTGTTTCCCGAATCGATGCAGCAAACCATTCACAATCTCCCTTAAAAGCCTTACATCGTCCAAAAGGGTTCCGTTCCAATCCCAGATAATATGTTTATACTGTTTCATCGGTTTTAAATTTAAAAATGTATATTTCTCAATTTGAAATTTGTAAATGTATATTTCTCAATTTGAAATTGAGGGATTTTGTCAAAAATCCCGATCACGTGTTCCTCGGAGTTTGCACGAAGCTTGGGAGCGTACATTCCGTAAAGAATCGATGGCAACGCATGAAATCGTCCCGGAATCTCCGCTCGCAAACGGTAACGAAGCAGATGCTCCCCCTGCCCCAGAGTATTCACGAAAAACACCACCTTTTCATCCCTCAGCTCCATGTAACTGTAAAATCCCTCCTGCCTCTTGCCTCCACTTTTCAGCTCCGTGGCTTCGCACCCCGCAGGTTTCATATCCTCGAAACACAGGTACGTGTAATCATTATCGCTTTTTACCCTGAGCTCCACCTGGAGAACATCCCCGCTTTGAAGCTCGTCACCGTATTTCACAGGTGTGCGTTTATAACGGAGCCGTTTTTCCTTCAGCTTTTGCCCCTCCGATCCTTCAACTTCCGCCTCGTAAGGAATTTGCTCCAGCTTGTAATACGTTCGATCCACCTTGAGCTCGTGCCCCGCAGCTGTAATGTGCTCCTCCCTTGTGAAATACTTAAGGTACGTGTTGAAATAAAGTGCGCCAGGACCTTTTTTCGTGATCTTTAAACTGTGTTTGCCTCCGGTTAAGCTCATTCCTTCAAGGTAAAACCGGTTGTCATACGTGAAAAAGTTCTCCTTGTTTATCTTAATGCTTTTCGTGACTTTCCCATCGTCAAAATCCAGTGTTAAGGTGTAATCCGGATCAGCCTCACCCGTGGCAATGGCAAAATCGCTCATCGCAGCAACGCAAAGCGTGGTATCCCGCGTGGAATTCCAGTAATACCCGTTTCTGCGGTTATTGAGGAGCCATTTTACCAGCTGGGGCGCGGTTTCGCTTTTCGGGTTCACATGAACAATCGCCCGAAGAATCCACGCATTGGTTTCAATATCCGAGTTCCACCAGTACCACCATCCCGCCTCCGGGGTGCGGAACCATGCGGTTTGTGTTTCTTCATTCGCTTCCTTGTATTGCATGATGTTTTCAAGCACGATTTTCGCCCGATCAGGATCCTTCAGATTGGACAAAGCCATGCAAAGAAGCGCCTTTGCGTAAAGGTTCAGTTCATCTCGCCTTTTATAAAGCCGCTCGATAAGCTCCCCTGACCTTTCGTCTTCTTCCGAAGGTTTGAATGAAACAGTTTTTCCTTTCATGGAAAGAACATACGCAATATATGTGTGTTGTGCGGAAGGTCTCCAATGAATATCGCGCATTTTATCTTCCTCCCAACGGGAGAGGAAACCCATACCCCTTTGGATCATATTCTCATCAACCTTCTCATCGCACTCTTGAGCTGTGCATAACGCATAAATAACATAACTCGAAAGGTACGCGCTAGAGGAATCCCTCGTCCACCATCCCCATCCGCCATCCGAATGCTGCATGGAGCCGATTCTCCTGAGTCCCTTTTTGATCATTTTATTCAGCTTTGCCTCGTCGAATATCGGGTTTTCAATATAACGTGAAATCCTTTCTCCCTTTTCAATCCTTCGATCCTCTTCCATCCTGCCCCTTATTTTTTTCACATCCTCCAGTGTGATTCCCATGTTCTGCAAGGTTTTAAGCGTTAAAACGCACGGGAGAAATCTGCTCATGGTTTGTTCCGTGCATCCGTACGGGTAATAGATGCAATAGGGGAGCGCATCCATCATCGCACCGGTAAGGCTCGGGGCAAACTGCACCTCCAGGGTTGTGAGCTCCGGCTTTCTTTTTTCCGGGATTTCCAGCTCTACAGATAATGTCTTATCCGTATCATCCGGTTTCATGGAACCCGTTGTTGCAATCTGTTTTGTGATCCCGTGTACCAGTACGGGAAACTCCATTTGCATGGCATCCGATTCCTCATCCGTAAGCGCCTTTGCCAGGAGTTTTGCAGAGCCCTCCTTCAGCACCTTGACGCGCCAATCTACCCTTGCCTCGCCCCCTGCAGGAACCGCGACATCCGCGGTTTGCGGGGTTTCCCCGATCATTTGAAGCAGCTCTTCAGGAATCTCCAGGCTCACCCGCGCGGTCTTTTCCTCCTCCAGGTAATTATGCACATTTGCGCTGATCACCACTTCATCGTATTCCAGGAAAAACCGCGGCGCCTGGAGCCGCACCAAAAGGTTCTTTGTGGTAACTGCGGAATCCTCCGCCTCGCCCACACGCGTTTGTTTCGTCATCCCCCATGCATTGATCTTCCACGTGGTTAAATTTTCCGGCATTGTAAAGCTCGCCTCCGCATTTCCCTTTTCATCTGTTGTAAGGGTGGTTATCCAAAGCGCTGTATCCGCAAACTTTTGCCTGATTTCAGCTTCCGCAAAAGCCGGCGCCGCAGGGGAGGGCGAAGGCGTGGGAGCAGCCATTCCCGCACTTCCCGCATCCCTGGCTAAACTATCCGTTACTGTGGATGCCGATGCCGGGGATGCCGCCATCTTGCACGCCAATACTTCTCCGCTCACTTCTTCCTTTCTTTCCCTATCTGAAAAGTAACCGAATTGCATCCTGTCGATATCCCCTTCGCTTACAGTTCTCCAATCGCCCACCGTGGGTCCCCAAAGACCGTGCCATGATTGAGGCACAGGATGAAGCCTCTGGAAGGGGCGCTCCACATATCCCCACGAACTGAATTGCTCTATAAGGTTTGTTTGCATCCGGATGTTGTGGTAACGAAGATTCCCGTGAAAAAACTTTGCAATTTCCGGGGTGTACTCTTCCTGTATGTATAACACCGATTTATCGAATGCGGAAAGCGCAACCTGGGCTTTTGCCGGGTTCCCCTCCAATGTTTTCGCAGTAACTGTAACTTGCGCCTTTTCCCCGGGTTGATACTCTTTTTTATCCGTATTTACAGTAAGATTTAATACCCCCTCCTCCGGGGGAACGCATAATCGCGCCTTTTGCTGATGCACCCGTGTATCCGCAACAGTTGTTGCTTCAATGAAAAAATTAGGTCTGTGATCTTTTGTTATGGGAATATCCACAATTGTGCTTCTCCCGGTAAGGTGCAATAGCTCCCAGCTGAGGAGGTGATTGTTGTCCACTTCATCGGAAAAAAGAACATAACTTCCCAGGTGTTTCGTATTGATCATCACATGCGCCACTTCCCCGGGTTCGTAGCTCCTTTTATCCGTAATGATCTCCAGGTTGTTGAACCGGTACAGTTCCCCGTTGAAATCCTCCCCGCAAACCCACACCATGCAATAACCATTAACTATGCCGCTCCACTCGTCCGGAGCCTCGAACTTGATTTTCAGTTGCCCGCTTTTTTCGTATCGCAAGGGGAACTCGTAAAATCCCCGTTCATCTGTTTCCGCCTTCCACCGCTTCAGCTGCTTCTCCTTGATATGCGCATTTCCCGGTCCCCCGAACACAATCGAGGATACCGTGATCAATCCCTCGGTTTTTACAGGCTTTTGATCCGGGGTCAAAAGGCGAACCTTGATCTTCATCTCTTCCCCGGGGCGATAGTATCCCCGGTCCGATTGAATAAACGCATAATATGCCTGGCGTGTTGCCTTTACCGCGCCTTCCCCTGTAATTACCCTCCGGCTCGCATCCCGCACCTCCGCCTTGATAATATACTTATGATCCCGATCAGGATGATTTCGGAGTGCGGGCGTGGTATCGATTTCGATCCGCACAGTTCCGTCTTCCCCGATCAAATCCTCTCCCTGTTGCACCAGCTCCCGCACCGGATTTCTTGCGCCCCCGTAATACCACCATACCGGGGCAACCCAGCAACACCGCATCCCCTCCCACCAATCGAACCACGGGTATTCATACCAGGAAAGTCCGTACCCTCCTCCGTAAAGCCAATCCCAATCACCGGGAAAATAATAGGAATGCGAGTATTCCTCGCGGAACACCTTGTAGCTGACTGTGGCATCTGTAACCGGGGCGCCGAAATAATACTTCGCCCGAATCACTGCGTTCAAAGTCTCTCCCAGCTTGGTATGTGTTTCTCCCGGTTCAACAGTTACCTCGAATTCCGGTTTCTTGTATTCCTCCACCCGGAAGTTCGCTCCTCCCGCATAATTAGTCCCGGAAATGCTGATGCGATAAACCCCTAAAGGAGGCTCCTCTGAAAGCAAAAACTCGCTGTCCGCGCCCCCGTATTCATCCGTTTGAAGCGATACGCTTTTTACCTTGTTTCCCTTGGGGTCCATTATATCTGCCTGAATCCATTGATTCGAATAATTCACATAATTTCCGTTCTGCATTCTCCTCATCCAAATCTTGAAGCGAACCGTTTGTTCCGGGCGATACACCGGGCGATCAGTAATGCAAAACGCAAAAATCCCGTCCCGCATCCGGGAAGGGGAGTAATAACTCCAATAACTCATTCCACTCCATGCCAAACGCCTTTCCCCTGCATCTACAAGTACATGAAGATTTCCCCTGTTCCTCTCGCCTGGTCTCTCAAGTATCGCAAAACCGTTCTCATCCGTTACAAGATTGTGCATCTTTTTATAATAGATGTTTTTTCTCCGGAGTTTGCTGTGTTGGCTCCATACCTCCAGGATATTTACCTTTGCCCCGGAAATAGGCGCGCCCGTTTTGGCTTGGCTGATAAAATAAAGATTCCCCTCCTTCACCTTTTTCTCCACTATGGCAACATCCGTTAAAACGCACACTGCGCGGGAATCCCCCAAATCTAT
>Ga0180438_10008941_pt1 | contig 12605 bp, 10 predicted proteins | sample SS_ome_12_FD_132455 | JGI IMG/M metagenome (GOLD analysis project Ga0180438, IMG submission 132455) | Hypersaline lake sediment archaeal communities from the Salton Sea, California, USA - SS_3_D_2 metaG | ecosystem: Environmental > Aquatic > Non-marine Saline and Alkaline > Hypersaline >...
ATGGACCCTGCCGCAGAGCCCGTTGTTTATTACAGGCAGAGGGCATGGTTCGGAAACTGCCAGAAATATTTCGGGCATGCGGAAACGAACGATGCGGGCGAAGTAACAGATATCGTTACCTCAACGGAAATTCCCATAAGATTCCCAACTGAAGAAGCCGGAATATGCGATACGGGTGAATTTTCGGTTGATTCGATATTCGGCGTGTTTTCACCGGATTATGCAGGCCAGCTGAAGGATATCAACGACCCGCCCACACCTGCATTGTATGAGCCGATAGAATCATTGTGGAGATGCGATTCATGCATCACCGAAAAAGAGAACATAGTTGAATTATTCCCTATACTTGCAGGCCGCGATTGTCCTCCGGGGCAGAGCTGCGATGATTATGTTGAGAGGGGTGCAATAGGTGCTGACCAGGCATGCACACAGCACCCTCAGAAAGATTATTTCGCATCAAGATATAATGTTGACCCGATTCTTGTAAGGTCTTTCATGCAGGGTGATGAACCCTGTGCTGTTGCAACCGTATGCAAACCCGGTGTTGCACATGCTTCTGCAGGAAACTGTTTCCAGGTAGGAGAAGACATTTACAATAGAGGTTATAATGTTCTTGTAGATCCTCAAGGAAACTGCGAATTTGAAGACCTTTCAGCCGATGTTGAGGATGGAGGATACGGAACCGACAGGCCTCCTTACAGGTATTTCGCATGGGGCATAGGACAGATTACCGAAAGCCCCTATACTTACTGGCCTTATACTGAAGAAAAGCCCTATAATCCTGATGAGATGCCGGGTATTTTTGTTGATGAATGGGAAAGGGCTGCATCAGCACACAGAGGTGAGGCAATACCTCTTGCAGCTTCATGCGCTCCTCCTGACGGATATTTCAATCCGTTCAATGAGACGCATTCCATTTGTGTTGCCGTAGCGAAGATTTCGCGAGGTGTTGAACAGGGAATAAATATCTCCGAAAGATACGAACTCGGCGGAGGGGATTATTACAAGGACAGGATTATCGGTGCATTCATAGCAGCATATAAAGCGCTTGGTATCTGGGATGCACCATCGGTAAGCGCTTTGGGCTGTGGAACCAGAACGCTCGGAACATGCCTTGTAGACGAATACGAGACTCACGCAGTTACTGAAAACGACGGTGAATGCGGAGGGGATGCAAGCGCAGGATGTTTCCCGATTAATAAATGCGAACTTAATACTCTTGGAACCGAATGTGTTGCAAAAGAGGATGAGTGTTATTTTGAAACTGCAGGAGACGAAGGCAAGGATTTCCTATGGTTTACGCGCTGCTATTTCCAATATCATGATGTAACAGAAGAAAACTACAGAGGACATTATACCGGCTTCAGGAAGATGGGCAATTACGCTTATCTTGTCGAGTATTGTGAAGATTCATACTGCCCTTCATGGAAAAAACTTGCAGATGTTTACGAAGAGCTTGGCGGTACTCTTACCGAATTCAACAGGGAAGACCCGTTTGACCTTCTTGGCGATGATTGATGTTGATTCGCAACCCTTAAGTTTTTTAAAGGCTTTCATTTAAACAGTAAAACGGGTTGAGATTGTGAAAAATAACAAATTTTTAGCTGTTTTATTGGGAATTTTACTTTTTAATGTGGGATTAGCTGGAGCAGAGAATATACAGAAACCCTGGAATGACGGGATATGGGAAAACAACCATGAATATATATGGAATCTATGGATAGTCGGCCCGCTTTACAGCCCTTTTATGGAATCTCCTGTAAGCCAGCTGTATGTATCAGGGCTTGATGCGCTTGAAATAGGAGATGATGCTGTATCTGAAAAAGTATTTGAAACCCAGACAAATGCAAATTATTATCTTGATTTGAACAGGTACCTTTATTATGACTGCAACAGTTTAGGCTCATGCTCTTTTGACAGATGCATAAAGATATATTTTGATTTTGAGACCGGAGAAGTGATTCCCACCATAAGGGATATCGACAATTATGGCCTTTATACGATTCTTGATTTCAGGGAAAGTGTAGACTGTTTTTTCAGCGATTTTTCAGCATTAGAGCTTGATGACCGATGGAAGTCTGCGATGAATTCTGCTGTGGAATCTTTGGAACTGAGTGCGGACAATGCAACTGAAACAGTTGGTAATGCCAGAGCAGAATACAATAAACTCAAAGATGCCGGTCTTTGCGAAGACAGATATACCTGGAATCCTGGAAATTCATGCAGGGAATTGCAGAATGCGATTAATGCCATTGACAGCGGTGACGAAGGCTCTGTTTATGGAAAAATAAATGGGATGCGCAAAAACATAGATGAGATAAACAAGCAGGTGTGGGAAAGCAAAGGGCCCAACATGAGCCTTTATTATCCGACGATGGAGATGATTTGGGATGAAGATGGAATAGTTCCCCTTTATTCTGATTTGACTGCTGAAGGAGAAGCTGCTCTTGGAGAAGCTGAGGACATCTATGATGGAATAAAGCACGATGCAGATGATTTGAAGGAAGAAACCGATAATGGATTTGCAAGCTTGAAATCCAATAATCTTGATGTGATAACAGAATCAAAAATATCTGAAGGAGTTGTTGAAGCCCTTGAATCAGGTGCAGGAACAATAGCAGAAAAGTATGAGGAATTCGGTGATGCAAAGGAGACCGCGGATGGGCTTTATGAAGATTCCATAGATGCATATACTGATGGAGATATTGCCGATGCCACAATAGGAATGGATGATGCTAAAACTACTTATGAGGCTCTTGATGCAGAAGCGATAGTTGCAGATGCTGAAGCAGTTGTACTGGATAAAAAAGAGGAAGCAGATGAAGCGATAGAAAATGCTGAATCATATATTGAAGAAAATGACCTTGGAGCAGAAGCAAGGGCTATGCTTGCCGATGCCGAAGAAAAGAGGGATGAAGCTGATTCTTCTACTATTTTAGGGGACAGATATTTGCTTTATAAGGAAGCAGCAGAGATTGCCAATTCAGTTGCAGGCGGGAAAACTGCTGATGAGGAATTATCATATTCCGCCCTGGTTGCGGAAATAGAGGGCTTGCTTTCGGATGCTGAAAAGGACCTGATAGATGTTGCTGACCTAAGGCTGGAATTGGATTATGTCAAAACAGCAAAGCCCGCAAATTGCGTATCACGGCTTGAGAGCATAAAGCTTGAGATTGTTGAGAGGGCTGAACTTGCTTACGGGTATCTGCAGAATGAGAGGGATGTTCTTTATGACAAGCTTGTTGCTGCAGGGGCGGATAATCTGCTTTCCGAGCTTGAAGATTCTGAAAGGGGCCTTGTCTATAATGGAAAAATAGATTATCTGGAAGCTGTTGGTGATTTGAAAACACTTGGAGAAGAATATGAAAGGATAGCAGGTCTTCTTGAAGATGATGAGCATGCGGCAAACGATGCGATTGCAAATCAGCTTGTTGTTGAAACTTCATTGTTGATTGGAGATATTAAGATAGATGACAGGACTGATGTCACTTATGTCGTAACGGTAATGAATCCAAAAAGCTATGGAGGATATGAAATTGAAGTAAGGGTTCCCATTAATGGCGAGTTCAGCTTCATGTATTCAGATGTAGTATCAGGCTCTGAAGACCTTCTCAATGTAAGAACAGAAGGAAGCAGCATGTATCTTCTGTTCGGGGAGATAGATGCATTTGAAAGAGAGGTTGTTTCATTCGAGAAAAGCGCGATACTTGCAAGAACCAGGAGCATTGAAACAGAAGCAGTGGGGCTTGGAGACGGAACCGCAAGAGTTGATGAAACGATTTTATTCGAGCTTGATATTAATGATGAGGTAGTTGAAGTTCCTTCTGAATATTCAGGTGCTCTTATTGATGGGCTTGACCCGAACAGGCCTTTGAGGGAAGGAATCCACAGCATGACAAACAGCTATATTGAATATGATGCATACACCGAAACAAGAACCGATGCTGTGGTGAGCGGAACAGATACCCGGGCGACAGTAAGCTATGAGATAACCATAAATCCTGAAATCGACCTTATCGAAGTCCCTGTTTTTGCAGACATAGGAACGGATGAATACATAAGTGATGTTTCGATAGAATGCGGAATGTATGACTGCGTAAAGCAGAATAACGGCGGAAATTATGCAATAACGGTATACGGCCTTATGGAAGGGTTATCAGCCACTGTAAGCATCAGCTACAGCATAAACAACCTTGATGATTACATAACCCTTGAGCTTGACAGATATAGAAGTTCCAAAGAGGCTGAAATACAGCAGCTCATAGATGAGGCGGAAGCGTATCTTCTTGCAGGAAACAACGAAGCAGCACTGCAGAAGCTTGAGGAAATAAAAAAGAAAGTTTCCGAGCTTGAAAAGGAGAAGGCGAAGCTGCTGAAGAAATACTATGAGCTTGTCAGAAAGATAAACAATGAGATAGAAGACCTTGGAAATGCATTGACAAAATCTGAAGAGCTTGGAATAGAAAATAATACCGAAGTAATGAAGCTTGAAACAAGGAAACAGACCCTTGAGGATGAGCTTTCAAAAGTTAATATATCTGATGATTCGACAAAAGATGAAATACAGTCTGCCGTTGATGACCTGGAAAAAATAGACATGAACTGGCTGGAGAAGGAGGTTACTGCAATAAGCAAGCAGGCGGGAAAAGACTTTGAAAATTACAAGAAGGAATTTGCCGAATATGAGAATGCGAATGCGACTTCTTTGATGAAACAGCTTGAAACGGATATCAACGTTCTTCTTGCGACAGACAAGGCAACTGATATGGTGATAGTGATATCAGACCTTGAAAAAGTCTCTGATTTGCTTGAAAAACTGGAAGGGGAAAAATTAATAGAGCTTGAAAGCATGCAGATGGAATTCGACGACCTTAAGGATACTGCAGAAGCATTGCTAGTCAGATACGAATCCGAGTATAATGATGCGAAGAAATACGGAATGGACAGCATCTTCCCGATAACTCCGAAATCGGTCAGCACCCTTCTTTCCCAGACTGAAAAGCTTATAGAGAGTGAGGATATTGCAGGAGCAGCCCACAATATAGAAGAAGAAATACCTGAAAAAATAGAGAAAATGCAGGATACTCTGAAACTGATTTCCTCAAATGCCTACAGAAAGCTTGATGAGATAGATTACGAACTTGAAATAAAAAGAGGGGAGTTTTCAGGAGAGCAGATAGCGGAAATAGAAAAAATGAAAAGTGATGTTGAAGCTTCATTATCCGCAGGAAGTTACGTGCAGGCAATAAAGAAGGCAGGGGATGCGATAACCTATATCAAGAATACAAAGGGGAAAGGAAATACTGCGTTGTATCTTGTGCTTGCATCACTGCTTATAGTTGCTGCTTTGGGAGGTTATTTGATCTACCAGAAAAAGAAAAAGCCGAAGATGAGAATGTTCGGAAAGGAAAAACTTGAAAAATCGGCAGATGAAAAACCTCAGGAGCCTGAAAAAGAAAAGCCTGCAAGCTTATAGACGAGCTTTGCCGCAGTGAATTCTGATACAACATTATCAGGTATTGGTGCAAGCTCAACAACATCGAATCCTATTATTTTCTTGTGTTTTGACACTTCCTTAAGCAGGTCGATTGTCTGCTGCCATTTCAACCCGCCCGGTTCCGGAGAACCGACTCCGGGAATTTCCGAAGGGTCGAATGCATCCATGTCAATCGTGATATAAACATTTTCGGAAAGCTGGCTGATTATTTTATCAGCATCGAATTCAACGCCATGAATAAAATCTTCTATTTTTTCTTTTTTTATGTAATCGTACTCCTCTTCGCTCATGCTTCTTATTCCTGCCTGTACCGCCGGAACCTTTTCGCGTATTCTTCTCATGGGGCATGCATGGCTGAATCGTGAACCTTCGAATTCATCCCTCAAATCAGAATGCGCATCCAGCTGCAAAACGGAAAAATCATTGAATTTTTTTGCAGCATTAACTATTCCCGCGGATATGCTGTGCTCGCCTCCTATCGCTACAGGAAATTTCTTATCATTAAAAATTTTTGAGAAATAATCTTCAACCTTCCGAAAAGCTTCTTCCGGTTTTTCAGGAAGGAGCAACGGATCTGCGGTATGTATTTTCACTCCGTCAAGCAGGTTTCTTTTTTCTTCAAAATCAAAATGCTCAAGTTTTGCACTTGCATCAAGAAGAGCCTGCGGTCCGTTCTTCGTTCCCTTGCGGTAAAAAACAGTGCCTTCATAGGGAACAGGAATCACTACGATGTCCGAATGTTCATAATCATGCTGAAATCCCATAAAAGACACTGAAACCACCTAGAGATATTCATCCGCTATATGCTTCAGGCGTGCAAGGGATTCTCTCGGAGTTTCAACGGTATTCAGGAGGAATACCGGGACTTTTTCGAAAATCTCCTGAAAAAATTTCTTTCTTTTTTCCGTTTTCTTTTTTGTCCTGACAAGCTGGTGCGGATTGCAGAAATCATTCTTCAAAAGAAAATCTATCGCCTCTTTTGAACTGAGCTTCTGGACGGGAGGAAGGGATTTTTTCCTTGCAAGAATGACAAATGCCTTCAGATTGGAGCTTGTCTTTATCCTGTCCGAACCGAACATGCTTTTGACATCAACTATGGCTCTTCTTGATTTGTCCAAGCGTATATGCAGCAGCTTTCTTGTAAGCTCGGGCCAGGTGTTTGCCAGGTCGTCTCTTATGTAGGAATTTCTTTCCGAGGAATATACCGGAATGTAATTTTTTGTCAATCTTACGAAAAACCAGTCATCTGTAAGGAAATTGAATTTGTCGCTTCTCAGCAATCCATAGGTAAGCGTTGTCTTCCCTGAGCCTGAAGGGCCTACTATGGCCAGGCCGTGCCCACCTTTATCTACAAAAGAGCCGTGGATGGAATCCCTCCTGTGCTCTGAAGTGAAATCCTCCATGAAATCTGCGGATATCGCCAAAGCAGCACTCTTGACAAGCCCGTAATAGTCATGACCTGTAATTATCGCTGTTTTCGACAAAGGTTCATACATGACTTCCTTTTTCTTTTCGGACAATGCAAATAACCTTCCATGAGGCCTTATCCAGTCGGGCATCGGCTCGAAGTTATCCTCCCACATCCTGATAAATTCCATATTATCAGTAAAAAACTTGATGCAGGTTCCATGTATGGATGCCTTTCTTTCGTACAATGAAGATGAATAATATTTCTTCATCAAAGCATCTTTTTTCTCAGGGGAAATTATCTTTACCTTGTATTTCAATTGCTCACCTTATTCTATATCAGCAGGAACACAGGCGTCATTCTTGCACCTTGTTGCACATGTATATACTTCGGACCTTTCACGGTCGCCATAACAGAAATATTCCCTGAGCTTGTAATCATCCGTGCAGTCATCCTTGAAAACTTCGCCGTTATCCAGCTCGACTTCACCTTCAATCATCGGGTTGTCTCCTCCGTCTGTTTCAGTGCACTCGCTTTTAACGCATCTTCCATTTTCACACTTCAAACCCGAGCCGCAGAATATCATCTCATAATAACCTACGCTTCCGTTGCAGAGCCATTCCTTAACTATGCCGTCATCATAGCATTCATCCGTTTCAGTTGTTGAAACGAATGGAGCAGTAGATATGTCAACATGGCCTTTGAATATCGTATCGTTCCCGTCAGAGTCTTCACAGAATCCTTCAAATTCAATGCATGCACCGAATTTGCACCAGTAGCCCGGAGGACATTCGTCATTTATGCTCTTCATAGTATCATTTTGGCAGTAGTATTTCTTTGCAACATCTGAAGTGATACAGGAATCATTGTACCTTTTTCCATTGTATATTGTATAGTTCGAAGATAGGATATCATAGCCTGAAGGCCCGAAACAACCTGTGCTGGGATATTGCATCTCTTCTGTCTCGTTTTCAATTGTCCCATTATCTGCTGTTTCATTCATTTCTTCAGTTTCATTATCTTCTGTTTCATCCATATCCTCTGTTTCATTTTCCTCAGGCATTTCCTCTTCAGGAATCAGGCCTGTGCATCTCCAGTTTATATATGCGGTATTTGTTTTCTCATCAACAACACACGCAGGCATACAACCTTCTTTTTCTATGTCTGTTTCAAACCACCAGGTATGTGTTACGTCATTATATGTATATTCGCCGGTAAGGTTTCCCTCATCCATGCACGGACTGTTAATGGCTAGCTTCTGTGCCTCAACAAGCGTAAGGGGTTCAAACTCTTCTTCTGCCGTATCAACAGTTTCTTCTTCAGTATCCTCATAGCAGCCCGGACAGTCGCTGTCGAATATGAATTCCTCTTCCTGCTGCACCGGCTCTTCACCTATGCATCCAAATAGGAGTATTGCCGCAAAAACAAGTAATATGCCTCTCATGGTTTTACATTCGTAACAAAGCGTTTAAAATGTTTTCAAAACAGCCATAATTCCCTGCAGCTTCTCCAACTTCCTTACGGAGAAGCCCATAGAGGACAGACGCTTCATAGTATCCTTTGAAATATCCCTTCTTCTGCTCTTTCCCACAGAACCTACATAGTGGAATAATCTGCCCCCCGGCTTCAGAACGCGCTTGATTTCCTTGTAAAAACCGGCAGAATACAATTCCGGGGCATGTGAAAATCTTGGAGGGTCATGGATAATCACGTCAATGCTGTTGTCAGGCAGTTCCTTTATTTTTTCAAAACAGCTTCCCTGCTCAACAGCGACATGCTTCATTTCAAAAAGCTCTTTGCTGAAAGGATTGAGCTTTGCAAGCCGGATTACTGCCTCGCTTAATTCATAGGTATAAACCCTGCCGGCCTTTTTTGCAGCCTGGATGGCAGTATAGCCCAGGCCCATGCAGGTATCCAGCACAACGTCTTTTTTCTTTAGCTTAAGATGTCCTATAACCTGCTTTGCATAATCCAACGGTGTTTTGAAATCCCTGACAAGCTGCATTCTCAACCCGTCAATCTCAAGAACAGGAACTCCGGAAAATACCCTGAGGCTGTAGTAATGGCCGTCAAAGAAAGAAAGCTTCATAGCTTTATCGCCCTGCTTCAGATAAAGATTGTTATCCTCGTCAACCAGATAATCTCCTTGGAATTTCTTCAGCTTTTTCATAAATATCATCTGCACCTAAAGAATATTGCAGCTTACCGAGTTTATTTCTTTGCTGCTTTTAATTGTCCTGAAAAGTTCAATAATCCTTTCGGCATCTCCGGAAACTATTAATATCCTGAGGCAGTTGCCGTTCGAATGCTGGTGTATCTCGGTGGTTATTATATCTTCGAATCTGCTCATTATGTTTCCGAAACCGTCTTTCCTGCGGTGCTGATAGATAACAGTAAAAACAGCATCGTTTCTTCCGCGCAATGATTCAAGGGCGGAATATTCATTCATCAGTGAATCTATCCCTGCCCTTACAAGCTTTGAGCGGCTTTTGAAACCGAGTTTTTCCTGAGTCCTATTAAGCTGCTTCAGGGTATTTTTGTCCATTGAAATCGAAATTATTTCCATGTTATTAACTTTTCCGCTTGGATTCTCCATAATTAATAAATTATTTCAAAATATTTAATAACTTTATGATTCTAAGTTAATCAGGTAGATATTTATGATGACTTTATTATGGATTATAATAGCAACGATAATAGATGGACTTGCAGCGCTTGTAGGAGCATTTACACTTTCCCTGAAGAAGGACACTTTCAATAAGATACTCATGGCTCTTGTCGCTTTTTCCGCAGGTGCCCTGATTGCAGGTGCTTTCTTCCACATAATGCCCGAATCTCTTGAAGAAGGAGTAGAGCCGATGAATCTTTTCATAATAGTGATATTCGGTTTTGCATTATTCTTTATATTTGAAAAATTCCTTTACTGGCACCACTGCCATGAAGGGGAATGCAAAGTTCACCCATATACTTATCTTATTCTCTTCGGAGACGGAATACACAATTTCATAGACGGTTTAATCATAGCAGCCGCATTCCTTGTTGACACCGGGTTCGGAATAATAACTACCTTCATGATTATCTCGCACGAGCTTCCGCAGGAGCTCGGTGATTTTGCAGTTCTTGTTCATGGAGGAATGAAAGTGAACAAAGCCTTGATTTATAACTTCATCTCACAGCTTACTGCAGTCCTGGGAGGTGTGATTGGTTTCTTCATAGGAACAAGCATTGAGGAATTCGTTCCGTTTATTCTTCCGTTCGCTGCAGGTGGTTTCTTATATATCGGAGCATCTGACTTAATTCCGCAGCTGCACAATGAAAAAAGCGTTAAGAAATCACTGCTCTCCTTCACATTGTTCATATTGGGAGTTCTTCTGATGCTCGGAATGAAGATGCTCTTTGAAGGATAAGAACGAGGGCCACGATCGAGAAATTCAATAAAATTTCTCGGGCGTACCTGTTTTAGGAAAAACAGGGCCACGGCCGAGAATCGAACTCGGGGCTAGGGCTCCACAGGCCCCCATGTTACCATTGTGCGCTTTTTACAGCACTACACTACCGTGGCCATAAATGGTCGCGGGCTTTGAACGAGAGGTTCAAAACAACCGTGGCCATAAAAGAGTAAAGTTTAAAGATATTTTAGAGAAAGGGTTTAAATAGGTGTTGAAGTGGGCTCTGTTCACTGCTCACCAATAAATAGGTGATATCATGACTTCGTTAGACAAAGCGATTATTGCTTCTTATGATAGGGGCGGATTGCATTTCGAGATATATGTAGACCCGGATGCTGCATATGCATACAAGGAAGGGAAAAAACCGGATACGAAAAACATACTTGTAGCAGAGGAAATCTTTTCAAATGCAAAAAAAGGAGAGCGTGCAAAGGCGGGAGATGTGCAGAAAGCCTTCGGAACAACTGACATCATGGAAATACTGAAAATAGTCCTGAAGGAGGGTGACGTTCAGCTTACAACAGACCAGAGAAGGAAAAAGCAGGGAGACAGAAGAAAGCAGATAATAGCGATTCTTGCGAAAGAGGCTATAGACCCCAGGACAAAAACGCCCCATCCGCCGCTAAGAATAGAAAATGCGCTGGAAGAAGCAAGAATACACGTAGACCCTTTCAAGGAAGCAAGAGAACAGATTCCGGATATAGTAAAAGCATTGAGAATGATTCTTCCGATGAAATTCGAAAAAATACAGGTTGCAGTAAAAGTTCCTCCGGAATATGCGCACAAATGCTACGGAACCCTGAAAAATTATGGAATCAGGAAAGAGCAGTGGGCATCTGACGGAAGCCTTATTGCAGTAGTTGAAATATTCGCAGGGGCGCAGGGAGAATTTTACGATAAATTGAACAAATTGACAATGGGCGCAGTTGAAACAAAGGTGATTCAGCAGTGAAAGAGATATTTCCGGGGGTTTTCGACAAAGAAGGTAATCTGCTTACCCTTAATCTTGTTCCCGGAAAAAAAGTATATAACGAGAGGATAATCAAGGCAGGAGGGAAGGAATACAGGAGCTGGAATCCTTACAGGAGCAAGCTGGCTGCAGCAATCAGGAAAGGATTGAAGACTTTTCCTTTCGGCAAAAACTCAACCGTCCTTTATCTTGGGGCATCTACAGGAACTACTGTTTCTCATTTATCTGACATAGTGACTGGAGGGGAAATATATGCTGTAGAACTTGCACCGCAGGCTGCAAGAATGCTCATGGACAACACTGAAGGAAGGGAAAATGTCATTCCGATACACGGGGATGCAAGGAAATATCATGAGTATGAGGAAGTGGGAAAGGTTGATGTAATATACCAGGATGTTGCTCAGCCGGACCAGGACGATATTCTGATTGACAATGCGAAAATGTTCCTTAAGAAAGGCGGAATTGCGATGATTGCAATAAAATCACAGAGCATTGATGTTGTCGCAGAACCCAAGGCAGTATTTGAAAAAGTCCTTAATAAACTGGAAAAGCATTTTGAAATCATTGAAAAAATAAAAATAGAGCCCTTTGACAAGGACCATTTATTTGTTGTTTTGAAATTCAAGGGCTAAACTAATTCTTCAGCCTTGAACAATCTTTCGCAGTAATGGCACCTGTAATGTTCGTTTTCTTTTGCGAACATCTGCTTTACACCGGTTTCAGTGCCTGTTATGCAGTTCGGGTTCGGGCATTTTCCTGTACCGTCAAGCTTCTCAGGCAAATCAACAACGTATTTCTTCTTCACCTTTCCGCCTTCTATGATATTGATTGTCGCTCCGGGAGAAATCAATGCCAGGATATTCGCCTCTTCCTCCGTAATCATTTTCTCCTCAATCTTCACAATATCCTTTTTCTTGGTCTTCTTGCTCGGCACATGCATGACGAGAGCAAGCCTGTAGGGATAGTCCTCACCTATTCCGAGAAGCCTCAATACTCTTTCCCCTTTTCCAGCCTTGATATGGTCCACAACGGTTCCTTTTTCAATAACGTCAATCTGCATAATTATCACCTGTGTTTCATAACATAATCTATTACCGCTATCCTCAGCGGAACACCGTAATGCGCCTGCTCGAAGTATTTTGCCTGCGGCATTTTATCTATTTCAGGGTCGATCTCGTTTATCTTCGGAAGAGGATGCAGTATTATCAAATCCTTCTTCGTTCCCTGAAGGTCGCTTTTCATCAGCCTGAATTTCTTCATGACACTCTGCGCTTCGTACGG
>Ga0180438_10008942_pt1 | contig 12604 bp, 16 predicted proteins | sample SS_ome_12_FD_132455 | JGI IMG/M metagenome (GOLD analysis project Ga0180438, IMG submission 132455) | Hypersaline lake sediment archaeal communities from the Salton Sea, California, USA - SS_3_D_2 metaG | ecosystem: Environmental > Aquatic > Non-marine Saline and Alkaline > Hypersaline >...
ATATTTACTCCGTTAGAATGGCAGAGCAATACGGTGATTATAAGCAAGCCTCCCTTGTGGCCCAGAGTTGGATGAATGAGTACATCAAGGATTATGTAAACCTGTCCGAAATAGACCGCTTTCACATGAGATACGACCCCGTTTTGAGGGCCTTGAAGGTATTCGTTGCGCGGGGCAGCAATGCGGCTGTTGATGCAGCCCTTGTTTATTTCATAGACAGAGACCCCAAAGAAGCGTGGATTGTGTACGGAAACGACACTAACGCTTCCGGTTATGATGCCAGCGTGTCTGCCCTTGTTCGGGTGGATGCCGGAGATTATCAGGTATATACCGGAGATTATAATGCAAGGCTGTGGAAACTGGAAACTGCCGGTAGAAACGACAACGACAATGATTACTACGCCGGATTCAAAACGGGTGAGCTTGCTTTCGGCAACTCACGCCAGAGAAAGCATTTCAAGCGTGGATGGGTTGTCGCCCAACCACGGGGCAACTGGGACTTAGAGGTAAACTGGTGGGTTGACGGCGTTGCCCAAACAGCCAGGACGGTAAACCTCGCCGGTAGTGGCGCACTCCTTGGTGCCTTTGTTTTGGGAACCGATAAACTTGGGGCCGGGGGTCTCATAAAGGAAACCTTCGAGCTTGGCAACTATGGAGAGCGACTACAGCTTGAGATGTATAACGAAACAGCAGATGAAAACTTTTATCTGAGTCAGGCGTTAATAGACTTTAAGCCGTTGGGGCCAGAAAGTGGCGACTGAGGAACAAAAAGCAAAGCATGCAAAATATATGAAGGAGTACCTAAAAGAATATGCTTTGAAATATCCTGATAGGGTTCGTGGATGGAAAAAGAAGTGGCGCGATGAAAATAGAGAAAGACGACAGGCAACTTGGAAAAAATATTATCAGAAAACCAAAATAGTTCGTCTAGAAAGAAATAAAGAATGGCGAGAGAAGAATAAAAAAAGAATTTCTGAACTTAACGTATTGTGGTCTAAAACACCTCGCGGTGCTTTTTCTAGATATAAAACTAGAGCAAAGAAAAAAAATATAGAGTTTAATATTGGTTTTGAAGAATTTATAACGTTTTGGCAACAACCTTGTACATATTGTGGTTTGGAAATAGAAACGATTGGCTTGGATAGAATCGATTCAAACAGAGGATATGTTGAGGATAATCTAGTTCCATGTTGTACAAAGTGTAATGTGATGAAACTAGATATGCCAACCAATGAATTTATTGATCACTGCAAAAAAATAATCCAATTTTACGAGGACGAACATGGCTATTCTAGCAAGAAACACAACCTTTGTTGACGGGAATACCCTAAGCTCTTCGGATCTTCACACCGAATTTGATAACATTTACAATGGGTTAATTCCCGCCCAACTGGAAGATGAATCAAGCGATGCCGCAGCTCATCAGGCAATGAGCGATCCCACGGCAGGGGCTTTGCCAGCAAATATGAAAACGGAAATACAACAGCTTCGTTATCAAATAGACGCTATTCAGGGTACTACGCACTGGTACACGGCTACGCCTGATAATTTGACTAATTTGAATAGTACGGTAGCGGATCTTGCAAGCCGTACAACCGACCTAGAAAATAGGAATGCTGCCTTTCTGGGTTTTGTGGCACGTCCTCGCTTTGTGTATCAAGATAATGATGAGATAGAACTTCATGGGGGGGCTTGGGAAATCGCTGGAAGGGTGGTACATTTAGCGCAAGCAACCACAGTTACAATAAGTCCCACATCCAGTGAAACTTGGAACTATCTGTACCTTGATGAATCAAACATCACAGCACTTTCCAGTTATACAATAGACAGCTCAAGTATTCGCACTTCTACCACAGCACCATCATGGTCAAGCGCACTGAACGGCTGGTATAACTCATCTGACAGATGTATATGTGCATTTCATGGTGACAGTACGGGCGTAAAAGAGTTTTATCACGATGGGGGCGACTTATTTCAGTATGCCGCCTTCACGACTGACACCAGCTATGTAGCCCTTAACACCACATGGGTCGATGTTACATTAACTGCGCCAGCATTTGCAACCGCCACCCAGTCTACCCTTAAAGCCAAGTATGTTGATGCGGCCAATACACTTTATTGGCGAACAAATGGTCAAACCGCAAGCGTATCACATGAAATCGCAACACTTAGCACTGACAGTGAATATGAACGAATTACAATGAAAGTTATTTCAGATTCAACTCAAAAAATCGAAATAAAGGCGGGCACTGAACCATGCACCAATCAGGGCGGTGTTGATACTCACGGCTGGTATTTTCCACACGGCATGTAATCAATATGGGCTATCTACATCGCACCAAGATAGAACCTTGGTCATAGAGATAGCTTCCATTGTAACAGTAAAAGGATCTTGATAGGAAGTGAAAACAGTATCACCAGACATTTTGAGCCATTGCCATTCACCATTTATCAGGGCTCTGGTTTGAACGTGATAGGTGCTTGGAATAGCACTAGGCCCAACACACATTTCAACGGGATAATGTTCATTAAAAACAACGTAACAGAGAATCGCTTCATGGCGACACTGAATGGCAATTTCAGTACCTTCGGGATGATGAATGGGGCCGCTGAGGGAGTCATCATCCCATTGGCCACATGAGCAAAAAACAATGCAAATTGACAGTATGATTATTAATTTTCTCATGTCTAACATCATAGCACAATCACAGGCAAAACGCAAGAGGAAAAACAAATGGGATTATTTGACTTTGTAGGCGACATTTTAGGCTTTGGCGAGCCATCGGTTCCGGCTCCGCCCGGTTTCAGCCCACAGGAAACAGAACTTATGGGCCTACAGGCCGACTGGCTCAGGTGGCAAATGGAGCAGGCACAAGGCATGGCCCCCCTGTATCAACAATATATGCAGTCCATGTATGATATTGCCGGTCAGGAAACCGCCCTGCGTGATGAACTCATGCCCTTCCTGCTAGAATCAATGGGTCTGAGGCGTGGTGAAGGCGGTGAAATCGAACGTATCCCCGATGAGCTTGGCGACCTATACAGAGAAAAACAACTTGCCGCCCTACGTGGTGACTACACCAGCCCCGCACTCGAAACACAACTGACCCGACAAAGAGGCTTAATGGGAGAAGGTTTTGCCAGAAAGTATGGCTCTGATTGGCAAGGAACCACAGCAGGCCAAAAGGGTCTGACTCAATTGGGAGAATCAGAGAACTTGTTGCGAGAACAGGCACGGTTAAACTTTCTTGGGATGGGCCAAGGGCTTATGGGCCAATATGCCGGAATGGTGGGAGCGGGCCAAGGGCAACAATACGGGCAATATGGTGGCCTCGGAACCTATGGTTTCCAGAATCCTTCTGGCCTACAACTTGGTTTTGGTGGGGCCTTGCAGCCATATCAAGCACAGCGCGGTATGCAGTATCAGGGTGCATTGACCCAGGCGCAATTGGGCGGTCAGCAGCAAGCGGGGTTAATGGGATTGCTTGGCAATATAGGCGGCATGGCACTGGGCGGTTGGCTATCAAGACCTAGCCCGTGGCAAATAGCTTACTAGGGAGACATAAATGGCAGGCTTAATTAATTATCAAGACCCATACAGTGCGTTGGGGCAGGGTTTGTCTCAGGGTTTGGGCAATATGGCCCAGATACTTCAGATGAGGTATGCGAGAAGGCAACAGGAAGTGCAACAACTGAGAGAGCAAAGACAGATCAAGCAACAGAAATATGTCAACAAGCTCAAACAGCTTGATACCATTATAAGTTTTGGAAAAAGCATAGAGGATGATGCCAAAAGGATAGAGTATTACAAGAAAACCCTTACGCCTGAACTTTATCAAGACCTGCCCGATTTAAAACCCCTGGTTGAAGGCTTCAAAAATCTGTCATTTGAGGAACAAAAAGCCACTTCGCCCCTACTTAAACAGCTTGCCAAAGCAACAGCCGAAAATGATACCGAGACTCTTAGGACTATACTGCCCCAAATAGAGGCGATGGGCATAAGGGAAAAGCATAAAGAATTGGTTAAGGAAAGCTACCAGATATTAGAAGAAGAACGAAAAGGATTGTTCGACCTTTACAAACAACAAGTGGGGATAGCGGCACAAGGTTGGAAGCCAAAAACAAAAGAAGAATATATGGAAGCAAGAAGGGCCGGTGCCCCTTCTATGACCCAAATTGTAAGAGGAGAACAGTGGGAAACAAAAAAAATGGTTGGTGCAGGAGAGCGCAAGGCGGCACTTAAAAGTAAGCCGAATGACAGGGGATTGTTTGATCAACATGCAGAGACATTTAATAGGATAACTGATACCAACGAAATAGCCATTTGGGATGATACACCTACGGGAGTATTTAAAAAACCACGGGGCACAATCATTATGAGATTGCCTCCAGCCGCAATTAAGAAGGGTTGGACACCCAAAAAAATTCAAGAAGAGGCAAATGCAAACTCAATGTCCGTGGCAGAATTTTTAGAACAAAAGCTGCATGTACCAATTAGATAATGATTTCTTACGAACAATACAAAAAACAGCAACAAGAAGCTGCTATTCCAGCATACGAAGAATATAAGGCATCTGAACCCAAAGAAGAAAAGAAGCCTTGGTACAACTTCCTCTATGAAGACCCAGAATGGCTTAAAAAGCATCCCAATCTTTACGGGGTTTATGGCGCTGTAAAGGGTATAGCGGAAGGCATTGGAAAGGTAGGCTTTCCAAAATACGCAGATCCCAATGAAATAAAGAAGCTGTCTTCCCTTCCCCCAGAACAACAAAGGCAACAGCTTCTTATGGACACCCTGGAAAGCGTCACTATGATTGCTTTTGGTGCTCGTTCCCCCAAAGCCCCCAAGATTTCCAAGCAAACACAGAGGGTAGCAACGGAAGTTATCGAAGAAAAAACAGCCCCGGATTTCATAGGGCGTATTCAGTCTGCTATCAGAAAAGCAAAGCCCCTACGCAAAGAGCAGGAAAAGCTCTACACTCTGGAGAGAAAAAAAAGACTAGCAAAAAGAAAGGCCGCTGGTGAAGGTTTAACGGGAGAAGCCCGTGCTAAAGCAGAGACAAAAGCCCTTGGCGGTGAAATGCCGAAGGTGGATTTTGAACCGCTTAAAATAAACCAAGAAGACGCAAATGCGGCATTCAATCTAATCAAGCAGAAACTTCCAAATGATTTTCAACAAACAACTGCTTATCGCGGGCTTTGGAAAATGTTTGACGGAGCAGTGCCGCAGGAGAGTGAGCTAGCCCAACTGCGAAAGGTATTTCCACAGACCTTCATAAGGGATTTGCTTAAAAAAAGACCAGTTTTTATACAAATGAAAGAATTAGGGTATGAGGCAATCAATATTCCCCGTGCTGTCATGGCTTCCTATGATTTGTCTTTCCCATTAAGGCAGGGAATTTTTCTTGCCCCCAGCCATCCAATCCGGTTTACCCAGTCTTTTTTTAAGATGTTTAAACAATTTGGAAGTGAAAAAGCATACAGGGCAGTACAGGATTCCTTGGTAAAAAAGAAATGGTATGGCCTGTTAGAAGAACAAGGACTCCAAATAACAGAGGTTGGCGGATCTTTGGCAACCAGGGAAGAAGCCTTTATGGGGGCCAACCTTGCTGAGCGAATACCACTTATAGGCCGTGGGATACACGCATCCAATAGGGCTTTTACGGGATTTGGAAATAAGTTTCGTGTAGATGTTGGAAATGACTTGGTTGAAAAGGCATTTAAGGCAGGACTTAACCCAGAAAATAATCCAGTATTAACCAAAGCAATAGTCAAATTTGTCAATGCGGGAACAGGCAGGGGCGGATTGGGGCCGTTTAAGGATGCAGCCGTCATGCTTAACAGTGTTTTCTTTTCACCCCGCTTAATGGGGTCGCGGCTTACCTTGCTTAACCCTGCTTATTATATAAAGCAACCAGCGTTTGTTAGAAAAGAAGCATTAAAAAGTCTATTCGCTTTTGCTGGGGCCACAGGCACAACTTTGGGGCTTGCTGACATGATTCCAGGCGTACGGGTGGGAAAAGACCCCAGAAGCGCAGATTTTGGCAAAATAATAATAGGCAATACCAGGGTAGATATAATGGGCGGCTTTCAACAATACATGCGATCAGCAGGACAACTTATCTCTGGTAAATATATAAGTTCAACAACCGGAAAAGAATATACATTGGGCGAAGGATATAAGCCACTTACCCGATGGGGAATTATAGGCAGACAGGCTGAATCAAAATTAGCCCCGCCTGCTTCCTTCGCTGTCGCCTTATTAAAGGGGCAAGGTATGGGAGGAGAAAAAATCAGCGTACCAGAAGAAATAGGCAAGCGCTTTGTGCCTATGGTGGCACAGGATGTTTATGATTTAGCAATGGAAGACCCTGATTTATTGCCGTTGGCTACGCTTGGTGTTTTTGGTGTGGGATTACAAACGTATGGCCCTCAACCACCCAAACTGACAGACATGGGTGGTCTGGGCAGCCTAGAGGGAATAGGTGGAATATAATGCCAGACGGAATGCTAACGCCGGAAGAGTTCGCACAGGAACAGGACAACGATCACAAGATCAACATCATGTACCGCCTTATCTATGAGTTATATCGACGCAGAAGGCGAGATAGCATGACCGAAACGGCTAAGGCCATGTTCGGTGGTTTCTGGGGTGCAATTGCCTTTATGACTGCCCGCCTTATATTCTGGAAGTAACAATGCCCAAGCTGGTTTGTCAATACAAGCAAGATAGCAACAAGATAGAGCTGTGGCCCCTAGAGAGACACAGCTTTCTTGATTATACCAATGTGTATGATTATGGGGCTAGAGGCGACGGCATTATTGATGATACTACCGCAATACAAGCAGCAATTACAGCCACACAGGGAAGCGGAAAGCTATTCTTTCCACCCGGCACATACGTACTCTCACAAAAATTAACTATCAGTAATTCAATTAGCATTGAGGGTATTCCGGGCTTAACGATTTTGGATATCAGTGGATATGCTGATGCCGGAATTGAAGCTGCGGGCACAAAAACGGGAACAACCACTACCCTAACGTCAAATGCCAGTGAGGGAGATACCGTTATCAGCGTTACCGACGCTTCCAGCTTTTCGGCTGATGATTGGATTATGCTTCGCAGCACTGATGTTACCGGAACTGCAAGCCAGAAAAAGGGCGAAATCCTACAAATTTCTAGCATTTCATCAAATGATATCACCCTAAGATCATTTATTCATGATGATTACACAACAGGGACAACGGCAACCGTGGAATTGTTCACAATGCTTGAAGACGTGTACGTTTCTGGCTTAACAATTCAAGGTGGGGATACAAGCAGTACGGCTCATGTTGGTTTGTATTTCGATACTTGCCGTAATATTAGAGTCGAAAACTGTACCTTCCTTAAAACACATAGCATAGGTGTACGTCTTCTTGATGTGATAGGTTTTCAGATTAAAGGGAATCATTTTGAGGATATTCTTCGTGCTGGTTATGCTTATGGAATTTCTTGCGGCTATTCCTGTCAAGACGGATTGATTGAGGGGAACACCGGAAAACGATTGCGGCACCTTGTAACGCTAGGCGGGGGAACAACCTATGCGGGTGTTTCTCGGCGCATAACAGTGGACGGCAATGCCGCCTATCAATGCAACGATGCTGGTTTTGATTGTCATAGCGGCCCCGAAGATATTACATTCTCAAATAACACAGTAGATGAATCAAGCAATGATGGCATTGTTTTTCAAGCATCTATGGGTAGCATCATAGGAAATACAGTTGTGGGCGCAGACCGCTATGCAATTTTTGCCCAACTCTGTTCTGCAAAGGGAATGGACGTAGTTATAGCAAACAACAAGTGTCATGGCGTATCTCAAAGCCGGGGAATATTTGTTACGGTCAGCGATGGCACCTATCAAACCGTTGATAGTATTCTTATAAATGGAAATAGCATCAATGCTGGAAGCTATGGAATTGATATTTACACATCCCAAGCCATTACCATTCCAGGGGTAGTAGTCTCAGGAAATTCCGTTAAAAATGTGACTGTTGATGGAATTACTCTTACAAAATGTGTTGGATTTTCAGTAACAGGAAACCATGTTGAATTTGCCAGTACACGGAAAGGAATACTCGGTGAAAGCAGTACAGACGGTACGATCTCTGGAAACTATCTTATTGGTAGCAACACAGATACCGCCACTAGAGCAATAAAGCTCGAAAGCGGAACGGATGTCGTCATTTCGGGAAACAGAATCAAAACCTCAAATAAAGGCATATTTCTTGATGATAGCTGTGATTACTGTGTTATTGAAGGCAACAATGCCAGGGGTTGCACAACGCCTTTCACCCTTGGGGCTGGAACTCATCATATAGTGGGAAAAAATTATTTCGGGGCCAGCTATACAACAACCGTTACAGCCGCAGGCCCCACAGACGATTTAGACGTAACCGGAATAGAGATAATCTATATAGATACAAATTCGAATAACGTCACTTTAGGAGGATTGACTGGGGGAATCCTTAATCAGCAAATCAATATTGTCATTATAGATGCTACAAATAATAGTGTCATTGAACATGCTGAGGCTACCGGCAATCAGGATTTTTACCTAGAAAGTGGGGGCGATGAAACCAAGACAGCGACTTATGGAGGCTGGCAATTTGTTTGTGACGGCACTCATTGGTATCAGGTGAAATAATTGTACAGCTTCACTGCACACTTTCATCTCCACCACACCCGGCCTTGCCCTCCCATACACCTCTTGCTTTTTTCCCGAAGGTTATCTGAAAGTTTATTTAATAATTCCAATCATTTACCCCCAAAAACCAGTATCATCACGATACTGGTATGCCCACGCTAGTCAAGGGATTCAGGCGGTTGTTCCAGGGGGTTGTCGCTAAGCTCCGGGTTCTCGTAAATATTGCCGATGATTTCCATATTATGTAATCCATGAATATCTAGGGGATAACCACCAAATTCTCGATCTCCTCGCTGCAATGCAAAACCGCCTCTCTTTGGATTCCAAATTATATGATAAAGAAATGGCTCTTTTTCTTCATAGAATAAGGCTGTTACCAAATCAGATTCATATATCTCTTTCCCGTTCTTGTCCTTGAGGCCGGTGTATTGCATGAGGATTAATTGGGGATCATTGGGAATATATAGCCCATCTAATAAATGATTATTTAGGGCTAAAGCAGTAATCTTTTTTAAATCAAGTATGGTTTCTGTAGATTTATTCCATGCTCTAAATTTAATTGGCCTTTGCATTTTTATACCTCCTTTGTGATTCTGCCCGACAAATCCGGCATTCTCTGTGTCCCCTACAATTAATATAGATATTTTCTTCAGTATATTCGTGCCCATTGGGACAATGAGTTATGTTTTTCCTGTAATCCATTTTTCTGTGGCAAGATGGACAAAGAGCCAGCCAATCATCACGATTCCTTTTATATTCGCCGCTGATATTTGCCCATTCAATCCTACTAACGTCAGCATTGCCACACAAATCACATCTATCTGGCTTGGAAAAATGCTTTGTCATCCAAAGATGTTTAGCTACATAGCCAGCATTCTCGCCCTTCCATCGCCTACTCTCAGAACCAAACTTACCAATTAATGATTCACTCACTCTTTGACGATGTAATGCTGGATTGGTTTCTCTCATTGTGTCCAGCTCCTTTCTGGTGCCATTAAGGTGCCAGCCCCTCGGAAACCTAGAACCAGCACGATAGGTCACGGGTTCAAATCCCGTCGTGCCTATACAATATTTCTTCCAAAGCAAAGGCTATAGAAGCAACAACGCCACTCACAGTTAATGTGGGGCTTTTTTGTTTTTCTATCGCTATATTTGCTTTCAATAGCTTCCAAAACCTCACCATTTCTTCAATTTCCTTCTCTTCCATCTTCCTTTCCTTTGGTGTCATTGGGTGCCATTCGGGTGCCACTGTTCATTTTAAATATACCCCTCAAATGGCATTTGCATTCTGCCACACCTTGAGCAAGTTGCATTTGGTTTTTCTCTATCGAAATCATCTTCCATATTAAACATCATGCTTTTATCAACTTTTACAAACCGACCACATTTTGGACATACAGGGATAAAGCTAACCCCTGTCTTTCCATAAGTCACACGCCGTAGATTTTCATATTCATACATTTTCCCGTCCCTTCCTAAATTCCACCACTTTCCCCCCACCATAAATCTGCCTCAAATCCTCCAAATCCATGTCAAAATACCTGTCAAAACTCTTGGTGGTTGAGTGCATGGTAGCCCTTTTTATTTCTTCGGGTGTTCTTCCTTGGAGTCGCAACCACTGGACTGTACTGTGACGGGTTCCTCCGTATAGATCGATACCTGTGATCCCCAAAGCTCGACAACTCCGTTGCCACCAGGTATAGAGACAACGCTTTCCGAATTTCCCTCTTTGATGTGCAGCGACACCGCGACGGGCCTCGTGTCTGAAGAAACAGATGTTAGGTAGGTTTCGAGTTCGTATAAAGGGCCAGTCAGAATTGAGTAACGGTATAGATTTCGTTTTCTTCCCTTTATTATCTCTAACATAAATCACCCCCAATTCTCGGTTAATATCTCCTTCCTTAATCTCGATAAGCTCCCCCGGCCTGATACTCGGATATGTTATGAGCCATTTGATTGCAAGCCATACTTTGTGGGGAGCGTGAGCCTTGAGCCAATCCAAAATAAGTAACTGCTGCTCTCGCGTAATAGTTTTGCGCCTCCGAAGCTCAAAGCGGATAGTTGGAAACTCAGGCATCTCGAAATGTCGTTTGTCTCGTTTTTCACGCTTAACAACCCAAACGAAGAAAGCGTGTAACGTGGTGAAAATATTTGCCTTAGATTTCTCCGTAAGTCTTTCTGGCAGGGAAGAATAGAAAAGCTCAAGCTCGCTGTATTGAATGTCTTTGATGTTGCGGTTTCCAAAGAAATCGCAAGCGTACCGAAGATGGTTTTGAAGATTAGATGGACATCGTACCCGTTGAACCCTAAGTGCAAGCCACTGGTCAGCAAGATTAGAAAAGCCCAGCGGCTTACTTGCCTGCCAATCTCTCGGATCGAGTGTGCCTTCATCATCTTCATGCCTTAATCTGTTTAAAAACCGTTCGCCCTCTTGCTCATTTTTAAATCTCTTATAAATCGGTGGTTTGCTTGGATACTTAACCCTATACCCCGTATGTGTTGAATAAACTCGCCCTTTCATCGTTAGCCCTCCCTGTGGTTCAGGGGCGAGCATAGCATATTGAGCGGGGAGGTTCATCTATTTTTCTGGCACTGCCCTATTGGCCTCGATGTCTTTTTCAAAAAAATACTTCTGTCGCTCCCAATTTTCCTGCATTTGCTGGTACTTTCCAGAATTAACTCCAGCCTCAAACCCTAGAGCATAACTGCGGTACAGCAGAGCTTTCAGTTCATTTGCATCCATCTTCTCCCCCCTTCCTTTCTCCAAAATCTTCTCTATCCTTTTTCTCCGCACATTCCGGGCAGAGCAGTAAGGGGATGCCGTTGGAGAAGTAAATGACACCCTCACCGAACCACATTTCCGTGCCGCACTTGTCGCAGCTGGAGATTTCGTCTTGTACGTCTTGTAGGAACTCGGTCATTTTCCTCCCTCCTTCCTTACGAGGTTTAGATTTCCTCCCCATCCAGTAAAATAACCTTTTCGGAATGTCCAATGTCTCCAATATCTGTAATATCGAATTGCCTAATATAAATGCCCCAAGCTAAATTGCCTGCATAAGTTGGGTCTGAATGACCGAATCGGACATCAAAATCTGGATATTTCATAAGTTTTTTGGCAAGGTCTTTTGCTTTCATTTTTAATTCTCTCTATACCAATCTTCATCGACTGTTTGCACAATTGGCTCCTTCCAAAAAACAGCGTTACATGACGGGCATTCCCATGACCCGTCAATATTTGAAATAAACCTCTCCTTGAGGTCGTAATGCCCACACACGGGACATTCCTTAATTTCTTGGTCGGGGTAGGGGTTCACTTACATGCCTTCTTCAAATCCTTGATGAGAGCAGCGTATTGCTCATCATTGAAGGTTGTCACGATTTCTTCCGCATTGATTGCCCCATGCTGGCCGATGGTTGTAAAGTAAGCATCGTTGTCTTTCTTGGCATAGGCCTTGAGTTCGCCCCTACGGTGTCGGGCTTGAGCCTCATCTTGCGAAGCAGGCTCATGGTCGGGGAGGTCGTCGTCTAGTGGGGGCTCCTTAATCGGCTCTACTTTTTTCATCGACTTTTCCCCACTGATTATCTCCGCTGGCATATCCTCGATATCTTGAGTAAAAATGTCTGAAGCAGCGGTAGCATTAAGGGTGGCGGCTATCAGCGCACGTTTACAAGCCATCTTCATAAGGGTATTATCCAGATCCCAAGGATTCTCGTTCTCGATCTGTTCAAAAATGAACCATTGCTTGTCTTTTTTACGGGGCGAGAACTGAGGTCCACCAAGTTTTTCCGAGTCCCTGTCTTGCCAATATTCCTTTGGTACGAGCTTGCCAGTGTTTTGTGAGCGATACCGATACTTGGTTTCCCTGCTGTTACAGGAACCTACCCCGCTGGCTATCGGATTCCCCGTGGGAATGTGG
>Ga0180438_10008943_pt1 | contig 12602 bp, 11 predicted proteins | sample SS_ome_12_FD_132455 | JGI IMG/M metagenome (GOLD analysis project Ga0180438, IMG submission 132455) | Hypersaline lake sediment archaeal communities from the Salton Sea, California, USA - SS_3_D_2 metaG | ecosystem: Environmental > Aquatic > Non-marine Saline and Alkaline > Hypersaline >...
AATCCCTCTCGCCGCCCCCCCGTGGCAACTGTGGCGATCATCGTGCTCAATGTCCTCGTATTCGCGCTGGAGTTCATCGTTCCCAGCTCCATGCTGAATGAGATGGCCAGCACCTGGGGACTGGTGCCCCGCCGCTTGGTGAGCTTGGAGCCCATGGCTTTCCTCACACTGTTCACGTCGATGTTCCTGCACAGCGGGCTGGCACATCTGCTAGGCAATATGCTCTATCTGTGGATCTTTGGCGACAACATTGAGGGGGTTCTGGGTACGCTGCGCTTCATCGTCTTCTACCTGCTGTGCGGAATTGGAGCAGCCCTAGGGCAGACGGTGGTCAATCCATCCGGTACGGTGCCCATGATTGGCGCCAGCGGGGCCATTTCCGGGATTCTGGGTAGCTACTTGGTGCTCTATCCTAGGGCGGAGGTCGAGACTCTGCTGTTCCTGGGATACTTTGTGCGCTTGGTCCGGCTCCCCACGCTGGTTGTCCTGGGATCTTGGATATTCACACAGCTGCTCAGCGGCGTCCTATCTTTGGGCGTGCGGGCTGCAGGTGGAGTAGCCTGGTTTGCTCACATTGGAGGGTTTGCTGCCGGCGTGATGCTGATTAGTCTTCTGCGGCGGCGGAGGTGGTGGGAGTAATGCCGGGCGCAGCACAGGTACTCTATCGACTGCAGCTACTAGACGGAGAATTGGCAGAGCACCTGAGCAGGCTGCGTGAAATGGAGAGTCAGCTTGGGGAAAGCCGCGAGTTGCTGGCAGCGCGGCGCGCGCGTGAGCAGGCGGAAGCGGACCTCGCTAACTGGCATGCACGGCTGCGCGAGCTGGAGATGGACCTGGACGTTGTGAACGGTCGGATCTCAGCTACCGAGCAGCGGCTGTACAGCGGACAGGTCACAAATCCGAAGGAGCTGGCAAGCCTTCAGCAGGATCTGCTGTACTCGAAGCGTTCTCGCGATGAGACGGAGGACGAGGTCCTGATGGCCATGGAGCGAGTCGACAAGGGCGAAAACGGGCTCTCAAGTGCGGACAGGAAGCTGAAGGCCACGGAGAGCGCATGGCAGAAGGAACAGGCTCGACTGGCACAGGAGATCGAGCGAGAGCAGGCAGTAGTCTCCGAGCTCAAGCAGGCCAGGGAAGAACTGGTGGCGCCGCTCGACGCGCGTCACATGGCTTTGTATCAGGAGCTGTTGCGCAAGAAGGGCGGACGCGCGGTCGCGCGTTTGAGTGGGAGTATGTGCGAAGGATGTCGCGTGACGCTGCCGTCAAGCCAGGCGCAGCAAATACGCCGTGCACAAGAGCTGGTCACCTGTCCGAACTGCGGTCGGATATTGGCTTCGGATGTCTAGACCGCGGTAGGGGACCTCCATGCCACCTGCTCATCTGCTTGCCCGGAACCCTGTGGCGACGCTGAGCGTTGTGGAACTGAGATGGGTTCTGCCTTGGGGGTTCCCTGGCACTCCTGCAATGGTGCAAGAGACTACTACATGGGGGTAGAATGGGCACAATAGTCACACCAGAGGCGGGGGGACTGCCCAAATCGGCTGACGTGGTGATCGTCGGCGGCGGCATCACTGGTTGCGCAACAGCATTCTATGCGACCGAGGCTGATTTTGGCGTGGTGGTGCTGGAGAAGAGTGAAGGCCTAGGCTCACTGACTACGGCTGCCTCGGAGGAGTGCTTTCGCGCGCAGTTCGATGAACCTGAGAACGTGGCGATGATGAGGGAAAGCATCGCCGTGTTCGAGGATTTCGCCGAGGTGGTCCGCATTCACGGGTATGACATTAACCTACACCAGCAGGGTTATCTGTTCCTCACCGGCGAAGAGAGCGGTGCTGAACTGCTGTGCAAGCGTGTCGGGCGGCAGCACGAGATGGGCCTGTCCGACGTTGAGTTCATGGACGGTGACGAGACACGGAAGCGGTTCCCCTTTGTAGGGAGCAACGTTCTGGGCGCTACATATCGAGCCAAGGATGGCTGGCTTTCGGCACACGAGCTGGTGCACGGGTTCGCCAAAGGAAGCAGGGCGCTCTTTGCGCTGCGAACGGCGGCCATAGGTATTGAGACGGATGCCGAAGGCGTGGCCAGCGTGAAGACGACGCGCGGCGAGATCCATACGCGGTGTGCGGTTGTCGCTGCTGGGCCCTTTTCTGGAGTTGTGGCGGCCCATGCAGGTGTCTCGCTGCCTCTTACACTGCTGCGACGGCAGAAAGTGATCCTGGGAGATGTGCCTGCAGTGCCACGTGATGCGCCGATGACAATCGATGCTGACAGCGGCGCCTACTGGCGGCCCGAGGTCGGCGGAGCGGCGTTGGGATGGGCGCTGCCCGAGCCACCGAGCGAGCCACTGGATAGGGTTCCCACAGACTGGACGTTTCCAGCCGTTGTGCTTGAGGGTGCAGCGCGGCTGGTACCGCTGTGGAATGAGGTGGCCGAAGCGCTGACTCGGGACAACGTGTTCCTCAGTGCTGGGCAATACACTTGCACCCCGGATCACAAGCCGATAATCGGACCCTGTCAGCAGGTGCCCGGGCTGTATTTCAGCGCGGGTTTCAGCGGACACGGCATAATGGCCAGCCCTGGGGCAGCACGGCTGTTGGTGGATTTGATCATCGACCCGTTGGCGAATGCCGACAATCCATTTCGTCTGGAGCGGTTTGCGGAGCAAGGGATGACTGTGTGCAAGGAAGAGATGGTCATCTAGGTGCTCCATGTACAGTGACAGGATGTGGCTGAAGCAAGCATGTCGATAGGCAACCCGTACGTGGTGCACCGGCCGCTGTCGGAAGACGACCCGCATGTGCGGCGCTATGATGCGCTGGTGGATGTTGTTCAGGGCGCAAAACGTGGCCGCCAGATTGTTTTCGTGTACGGCGCGGCGAAGACAGGCAGAACCTCATTTCTGCGCCAGGTGTCCCGGGAATTGAGCAGAGACTTCCGCTTGGTTTGGGTAGATTTCCTTTGGCCGGAGGCTGGGACGCCGCAGCAGGCTTTCGCCGACATGCAATCCTGCATTGTGGAGCAGTTGTCGGGTGGGCCTGACAGGTTGGCGGTTGAGGCTGCTCAGGAGAAGGAGTCTGCGGCGGGATCGGAGATCATCGTTCTGGTCGATGGTTTGTCACTTGCAGATTTGCGAGGTGAGGCTGGGACAGAGTTCGTCACACATTGGCAGAATTGGCTGGCGTCCGCATCACAGATGCGCTTTGTGGCGGCGATCGAAGGTACTTCGGAGGGAGCGGGGTTGTTCAGCCCTGCGCTTGCCTCACTGCCTGCGGTGCAGCTGAAGCCTTTCACACTCGAGGAGACCGAGGAGCTTCTGGTGAGGCCGGTGAGGGGGCGGCTCAACTACGATTTCGCTGCCGTCCGCCGGATTTGGCAATTGACTACCGGTCAGCCGTACTTGGTCCAGCTCTATGGCTACGTGCTCTTCTCGGGGCTGGCGCCGTCAGGACGGGTGACGGTGCATGACGTGGAGCAGGCACTGGATGCTGTCCTCGCGGCGGCACACGATCTCATGGACCGCATGTGGCGCAGCTGCTCGGCAAAAGCACGGCTGGTGCTGGCCTTGTCGAACGAACTGTTGGGCCGCCATGGTGTGCTGGATGTGCTGGACTTGCGCAACGCGGCGCGACGGCAGAGTGTCGAGCTTGACGAGCCGGACATGGAAGAGGCACTGGACGACATGCTGGCCGTCGGTGTGGTGCGGCGACTGGGGCGGGATAGCTTCGCTTTCGCGACAGACCTGTTCCGGAACTGGCTTGCGGCGCACAAGCCGGTGGATCGCACGCTGCGCGAACTGCAGATGGATAAGGGTCTGGCGGTGTCATTTCGGGCCAAGAGGTGGCGGCCGCCGAACTGGGGATCGATTGTGTGGTGGGTTCTGGGTGCCGTGCTGCTGGGCGGAGTATTCGCACTGTGGAACCTGCGCGGCTCGGCTGAACTCCTGACCGCGAACGGATCGCCCACTGCGACTCCCAGACCCTTTGCCACGCGGGCTACTCTGGTCGTTGGGCCGCAGCTGGGGGACGTGGCGTACATGGCCAAGGAGAACCCCGATGCGGACTGGGAAATCTGGGTCATGCGGGGGGATGGCTCGGACCCGCAACAGCTGACAGATGACCCGGCCGATGACATGTCTCCAGCTTGGTCGCCTGATGGATCGAGCATCGCCTTTGTCACCGATCGAGATGGCAATCGCGAGATCTATGTCATGAAAGCGGATGGGACGCAGCAGATCAACCTGACCAACCATGGTGCCGAGGACTGGACACCCGCCTGGTCGCCCGATGGAGGGAGCATCGCTTTCTCCTCCTACCGGGATGGCAACTGGGAGGTCTACGTCATGGGATCGGATGGGTCGAATCCGATACGGCTGACGGACAATGCTGCTGCGGACTATGGGCCAAGCTGGTCGCCGGACAGTCAGGAGCTTGTGTTTCACTCCAATCGAGATGGCAACTGGGAGATCTACGTCATTGGCCGCGATGGTCAGGGGTTGCGGCGGCTGACAGAGGATGAAGCGACGGATTTCGCACCAGCCTGGTCGCCTGATGGCACCCTCATTGCCTTTGAGTCGTACCGTGATGGCAACATGGAGATCTATCTCATGTACGCCGATGGGTCGGAGCCATACGACATAAGCAACGATCCGTACTCCAACGAGCACGGACCGTCATGGGCGCGTGATGGCACAAGGCTGCTGTACTTCTCCAACCGCGACGGTGGATGGGACATTCTTTCGATCAGACCGGATGGCACGGAGAAGAGCAATCTGACGCTTAGCCCAGCTCTGGAGCAAGCGCCAGAGTGGCATGAGTAGTTCCTGAACATGGCACGGCCTCAGGTGTAATCCGCTTGATGAGGCAGCACGACGCCCAAGCGCTCCTGCAAGGCCTGTAGTGAAACTCCGTGGATGGCCAGGGTCTTGCGCCGCGAAGTCTCCCCTGAAACGATCTGCACCTGGTGCCTGGAAACGCCCAGTCGCTCCGCAATCAGTTCAACAAGCGCTGCATTCGCCTGCCCTTTGGCCGGCGGCGCGCTGACCCGCACCTTCAGGGCCCCACCGTGTATTCCCACAATCTCGCTCCTCGCGGCACGGGGAACCACGTGCAGTGACAGGAGGATGCCCTGCTTGCTGGGGCGCAGAACCTGTTCCATTCGTTCGGCTCAGAACAAGAGCGAGGAGATCAGGCGGTGACCCAGCTCGAGCAGGACAAGCGCAACCATGGGAGTGATGTCCAGGCCGCCCATGGGTGGGATTACCTTCCGCAGCGGGGCCAGGATGGGTTCGGTGAGCTGGTAGACCCATCGCACCAAGACATTGTACGGATCTGGGTTGATCCAGGAGAAAAGCACGCGCAGCAGGATTGCCAGATCGAGCACCCAAAAGAGAAAGTCAATGAGCCTGTACAGAGTTATCATGGTTAGGAGTCCTCTCCTCTGCTCGCCCTAGGCTCCTCGAGCGTTGATATGCTGCCCACACGCCCCGGGAGAGGACGGTGCGCAAGCCGCCCTTCTCCAGCTGGTACAGAGCTTCGGCTGAAGTACCGCCTGGCGATGTGACCATGTTCTTGAGTTCAGCTGGGTGCGCCGATGACTCCTTGGCGAAGAGCGCCGAGCCAAGCAAGGTTTCGGTTACCAGCTTCTGCGAGATACGCCGCGAGAAGCCTAGGTGCACCCCAGCGTCGATCAGTGCCTCCATTACTAGGAAGACGTAAGCTGGGCCAGTGCCACTGAGCGCTGTCGCCATGTCCAAGTAGTTCTCGTCCTCGACAAAGATCTCCTCCCCAAGTGCGGAGAGAATCGCCTTGCCCTGTGCCTTCTGTTCCGCACTGGTCTCAGCAGACACCGTCCATACGGTCATCCCAGCGCCCACTTGTGCAGGTGTGTTGGGCATGGAACGTATGATAGCGCCGTGGTTGAGACCATCATGCAAGGTCTTGAGCGTCGCACCAGCGACAATGGACAGCACGAGGCTACTCGGGTCCAACTGCCCCACGAGTTCTGGAAGCACCTTGGGCACCACTTGGGGCTTTACCGAGAGAACTGTGACCTCCGCACCGCGCACCGCCTCGGTGTTGTCAGTAGTCCAGCGAACGCCATAACGCTGCTCAAGTTCGCGGCCTCGTGCTACACGGGGCCCGCTTGCGACGATCCGCTGCGGTGCAAGAAGTTGCTGCTTGAGGATACCTTTGATCATGGCCTCCGCCATGACGCCACTACCGACGAAGGCGAGATTGCCACTGTGAAGCATGTCAGATTGTTCCTCCTGGATAGGTTGGGCACTTCAATGTGCAGGACCGTGGTCTCGCCTTCGATGCCCACTGCTTGCCGTTGCCGCTGGCCAGCGGCAACTTCGATAGCTTACCGTATCTCCGCCGCGCAGTCAAAGAGACACTGGGGAGTGAGGTACCAAGCATCTACAATACGAATCCACGGTGTGCAGGCGCGGGAGATTTTCCGGAGAGGGACTAAGGCATCTCTGGGTGTCCGCCTGACTCGCGTAGCCCAATCAGGGCTGCAAAGCGGCCGGTGTTGCCTGACTCGGCGCGATGGGAGAAGAACTCATCGGTGCGGCACGCTGTGCACAAGCTGCTGTCTTCGATGTGGTGCAGGCCGAGCTGCTGCAGCTGAATTCGCACGGCACCCGGCAGATCGAAATGAACACTCCCATCCGGCTGCCGGGCAAGCAGCGCTTCCGAGGAACCAAAGAGACGTTTGACGGGCTGTATGACGTCTGCGCCGACCTCGTAGCAGCAGGGCCGGATTGAAGGCCCAAGAGCTGCCAGCATCTCCGCGGGCTGGCTGCCGAAAGTCAGGTGCAGCGCCCGAACCGTATTTGGCACCACGCCAGCTAGGAGCCCGCGCCACCCGCAATGTGCTAGGGCAATGGCCTGGTGCATGGGATCGTAGAGCATTAGCGGCAGGCAGTCAGCAAAGCGCATCAGCAGGTACGTGTTCACAGACTGGGTAAGCAGGGCATCGGTCGAGGGCAAGACGGCTCCGTGGTGATCCGCGCCAACGACTGCGACGCGCGCGCCATGCACTTGCTGAGCAGTGACCACATCGCTTGGCTCAAGGCTCAAGGAGCTGAAGACCAGCTCGTGGTTCGTCTGCACCGCTTGCGGATTGTCGCCAACCCGCTGCCCGACGTTGAGACTCCGAAAGTGTCCCTGACTGCTTCCACCAAGGCGAGTGAATACGGCGTGGACGACCTCAGGCCGGGCGCTGAGCGATGCGAATTGGTAAAATGCGAGTCCGTTGTGGCCTCGTCTGATCATGGTGCGCCGATGAACTCCAGAGCCAAGCCGACTCAGGCGCCGCGCCCGGACGGCTTGGTATCGTGGTGGTGGAAGTGGCCAGAAATCGGGGTGTGTGTCCGGATGAAGCGCCACGGCAGCTCCGCGTCCTTGGAACGCTCAGTAGTGAATTCCTGGGCGGTGAGATCCTGTTGCTGCAGCGCCTGGCGCCACTCTGACAGGGAAGGCGACTGCAACGAAGCCAGCACCTTGCTGAGCCGACGATCACCTCGAGCCAATACGGCCTGTACTTCGGCCCAAGCCAGACTATCCCACTTGACGGCCACGCCGATCGAGCGCAGGCCGTCGCGAACGTGCCTGAGACGTCTTTGCAGGAGCGGCATGGGAGCGAAGAGCTGACGCTGGAAGGGGGTTTGCGCTTTTGGCACGAAGGCAGCGATGCTCGCGACCACCTTGCCCGTGTAGAACTTGCGGATGTCTCGGACAAGGTCCACCACGGCCTCTACGTCCGCATCGTCCTCGCCAGGAAGCCCCAGCATGAAGTACAACTTGAGTTCGGGGAACCGAAACTTCGAAGCTGACCGTGCGGCCTGGATGATGTCCTCGTGATGCACGTGCTTGTTGATGGCTTCACGCAGCCTATCAGAGCCAGCCTCTGGTGCCATGGTCAGCGTTCGGGCGCCGCTTGCAGCCAGAGCTGCGAGCAGAACCTCAGGGAGAGGATCGATGCGCAGCGAAGAGACTGAGATGGATAGGCCGAGCCTAAGGATGCCACTGCTCAGCGCTGCGATTTCGGTGTAGTCGGATACTGCAGCGCTCACCAGTCCAATGCGGGAACGGTACTCCTTGCCCACCCGCACCTGTTCGAGAATCGCTTCAACACTGCGCTCTCGCGGAGGGCTATAGATGCAACCGGTGAGGCAGAAGCGACAACCCCGGCCGCATCCGCGAGCGATTTCAATGAGATACATATCGCCGAATTCGCTGGCGCGGGTCAGGACGCTGCTATGCGTCGGATAAGCGTCGAGATCGCGAACCCACTGGCGAAGCACTATCGAGTGCTGCGGCGAATGCAGTGCGGGGACGTACATGCCGGGGATTTGCGACAGGCTCTCCAGCAACCGTCGCCTGCCTGCCCAGCTGTCCCGCAGCGCGTCCAGTAGCTGTGGGAGTCCCTCTTCTACCTCACCGATGCAGAAAGCATCACACACTCCGGCCAAGGGTTCAGGGTTGGCCGACACAGCCGGCCCGCCTGCGATGATTACGGGGTCAAAATCGTCTCGCTCTGCTGAGAGAGCTCCAATGCCGGCATCCCGCAGCAAGGTCATGAAGTTGAGGTAGTCAAGATCAAAAGAGAAGCTAGCAGTCAGCACTGGAAACTCGGCCAGTCGACGCTGCGATTCGAGGGACACCGGCAGGGTGCCGTGCTGTGGTGTTCGGTAGCCGCAAAAGACACGCTCGCACGCCACGTCCGGCTGTGCGTTCAACAGGCGATAGAGGGTGTGTACAGCGAGGCTGGACATGCCCACATAGTAGCTGTTGGGATAGACCAAGGCGACGGGAAGCCTGCCGCCCCAGTCCTTGATTACTGATCCCTGCTCACCGCCAAGGATGCGTCGCTGGGCTGCAATCGTCTCCCACTTCATCAGCTAGTAGTCGAACAGCGGCTGCATGGTCTCGCCCTCGTGGATGCGGCGGATTGCCTCAGAGAAGAGCGGTGCAACAGACAACACCTCCATGCCCTTGATTCGCTTTTCCGGTGGTATGGGAACAGTGTTGGTCGTGACGATAGACTTGACCTCTGGGATGGCGGCAAGGTTCTGGATAGCCGGGCCGCAGAAGATTCCATGAGTGCATACCAAGGTGACTTGTTCGACGCCGTGGCGTCGCAGCAGGTCAATCGCCTTGACCATCGATGTGCCGGCCGCAATTTCGTCGTCGGCGAGGATAACGCGCCGGGCGCGGACGTCTCCGACAAGCCCATCCACCACAACTTCGTCGTCACTGATGCGTTTCTTGCTCACTGCTGCAAGTGGCAGACCCAGCTTCCGAGCCAGCTTGGCCCCACGTTTCGCGTGGCCAATGTCAGGTGCCACTACCATTGTGTCGGTGAGGTCTCGATCACGGAAGTAGCTGGCAAACACCGGCATCGAGCTCAGGTGGTCGGTGGGGACGCTGAAGAAGCCATGCACCTGATGAGCATGAAGGGTCATGGTCAACACATGGTCAGCACCGGCGGTCGCCAGCAGGTCGGCGATCAGACGCCCGGTTATGGATATGCGCGGTTCGTCCTTCTTATCTGAGCGGGCGTAGGAGTAGTAGGGGACGACGGCAGTGACGCGCTGCGCAGAGGCAGAGCGGGCGGCGTCGAGCATCATGAATAGCTCGAGAATGCGGTCGCTCACGGGAGGCGGGTAGAAGGGCTGCACGATGAACACATCGCGCTCGCGTACGGTTTCCTGCAGTTGAACGTAGAGGTTGTTGTTGTGAAAGTGGGTGGTCACCGAGGGACTGAGGTGCACACTGCGCAGCGAACAGATTTCCTCGGCCAGTTCAGGGTGCGCACTGCCGCTGAAGATGCACAGATGGTTGCTCAAAGCTACTCCTCCTTTCGCCAGACCCATGGCTCCACAGGATCGTTGCAGGCGGTGCGAGTCAGGGCCAGCACAAAGCCTGCTGCAGCCGTGTTTGTCAGACTAGGGGCTCACAGACGCCACGCTGAGAGCTGGGACGATGTATTCGTGAACCAGGACTGGATTGAGTACCAAGAGCGCAAGGTACAGGCAGGCTGCCGGCAGCCATCTCCAGCGGGCCGGTAGCCACGCGGTGACGGACAGCCCGGCCGCCGCTATCACTAGTAGCAGGATCGTCCATCCTGGCACGTCTCCGGTCATCGCACCCAGCCCTGCGCCCAAAGCTGCGCCGAGAAGCAGTAGCAGGGCAACCAGCCTGGAAACCTGCGGCTTGGAGAGCTCCAACACGCTCAGCGATACGGCAAGCGCCAGCGGGCCGAGTGCAGGATACAGGTAGCGACCCTGATGCTGGACGAACTTGAAGTTGTAGCCCAGATACGTGACTGCTGTCAGTGCTGCAGAGGCTGCGAGTAGGATGCCGGCACGCCTGTGGTATTCTGTCAGTCGGATCTCGCCGCGCCATATACGGAAGAAGAGGTGGGAAAAGCCGATAGCCAGGACGCCGCAGAGCACCGCCAGCGCCAGATACACTCGTTCGTCGAGCAGCACACCCATCCAGCCAAACTGACCCCAGAAGCTGCGGAATGTAGTGCGAGCAAAGTCTGCCAGAAACCGGCCCGGACCTAGCTGAGCCAGGAGGTCCCCAGTACGAAGCTGACCCAGGACCACCTCATCATGGCGCCGCCACGCCAGAATGTCCAGGCCGCCGTAGACACTGGCATTGCGCACGAACCATGGGGCTGACAGCGCCAAACCCATCACCAGCACGCGGGCCAGATAGTTGAGGCGCAGGTGCAGAGCCGATCTTGCGTCGGAGCCCCTTGGCGACCCCAGCCAGACTGCGAGGCCCAGAACTCCCACGACGGTGAGATAGATCGTGGTCTTGGTCAGGAGGGCGATGCCAAACAGTAGCCCCGTAGTCCATGCGCTGCGGGCATCGAAGCCATGGCGAACGATCTGCAGCGCGCGCCAAAGTATGTACAAGAGGATCAATTCGCCCAGGACGTCGTTGTTGATCGCTGCCGTCATGGCTACGTGCATCGGCAGCACGGCAACGAACGCTGTCGCTGCAACCGAGGCGAAGGTGCCCTTGTGGCCTGGGACGCCAGTGGCATTGTCGGCAAGGGCCTCCACGACCATGCGGTGAAGAACCCACAGTCCCGCAGCTCCGAGTGCAACCGAGAAGAGACGCAAGGCCAACACCTGCGAGTCAAGACCCAGGCGAGAGCTGGCCAGGTAGATGGGTGTGGCCAGAAGGTAGTACAGCGGCGGCTGATGCGACTCGTAGCGCAGCGAATCGATGGGCATCGTCGGTGGAAAGCGCGCTGCCTTAATCTGCTCCAGGTACTGATGTGGATAATCCCCGGACTGCAGGGTGGGGAACTGCCTCTGGGTCGCCAGGTGGGCAATATAGTTGAAATGTGCCGGCTCGTCTGGCGCCTGCCAGCGAGGTGTGTTGACAGCATAGAGCGCGCCCAACATAACATAGAAGACAATGACCAGTGCCAGGATGAAGCGCGCTGTGCGAGTTGACATGTCCATGCCGAACCGTCTCTTCTAGTCGGATGAAGACAAGGGTGGCTGGTGTGGGTATCTGCCGCGAAGATCATTCCACCGAACACGCATGACGTCGCGAAGGTTGCGCCAAGAGTCCTTGAGTGGGCTGACCTTGCTCTCGTCCCCGTAGTACCAGTGGACGGGCACCTCAGCGATGGCATAGCCCCACTTGCGGGCTAGGAACAGGATCTCAACGTCGAATGCTGTGACCACAGCACCTTGCACCGGGCCGGCATGTTCGGGATACAGCTTCATGTTGGCGAACAGATTCTGCGCTGCGTCGCGCCGAAACGCCTTGAAGCCGCACTGCGTATCGTGTATACCCGGCACTGCCAACGAACGGACAATGAAGTTGAAGACGCGCCCCATCAGGTGCCGGTAGCTCGGTTCATCGTAGCGCTGTGCGCCTGCTCCCTCGCGCGAGGCAATGGCTACGTCATACTCGCCTTCCAGATAGGGCAGCAGCTTCTCCACTTCGCCTATCGGTGTGGCTCCGTCAGCATCCATGAAGAGCACATACTGGCCGTTCGAAGAAAGGATTCCGGTCCGAACGGCATAGGCTTTGCCTCGGTGTGGGTTACAGATCAGGCTCAGCACCGGGTGTGCGGCGGCGAGGGCTTCCACTGCATCGGCGGTGCCATCGGAGCTGCCATCGTCAACAACGATGATCTCGCCATCATAGCTCGAGTCCTGAAGGTGCGTGAATACGCTCTGCAGCGTTCGCGGCAGGCGTTGTTCTTCGTTGTACGCAGGAACAACGATGCTCAGATAGGGGCGGCTCTCGGTGCGGACGATGTTGTGACTCCTTTGCGCTGGCTGTGAGCGGGGCTGACCGTGGCTGACTTTATGATACTCCCGTCCCCAAGGCTAGTCAATCGGCTGGAGCAGGTTCTCCAAGTAATCGATCGACACACGACGGGTGCGCTGGATCGCGCGCCTGGAGGGTAGCATGCGTGGCCAGGTGAGCAGGCCAGCGAGCTGACCGCGCAGTCTGGCCCGCGCTGCCTCGCCACGCCAACTACTCAGAGCTTCTTTCGCCACGCGCCGCTGTGAAGCGGCCATCACCAGGAGATACTTGCGCAGCAAAGGTCCTGGC
>Ga0180438_10008946_pt1 | contig 12600 bp, 11 predicted proteins | sample SS_ome_12_FD_132455 | JGI IMG/M metagenome (GOLD analysis project Ga0180438, IMG submission 132455) | Hypersaline lake sediment archaeal communities from the Salton Sea, California, USA - SS_3_D_2 metaG | ecosystem: Environmental > Aquatic > Non-marine Saline and Alkaline > Hypersaline >...
CGGGAAATGGTCATACTGAAGCCGGCAGAAATCCGGGCCTTACTGGACAATGCAAGGGATGAACGGGACAGGGTCCTTTTCATGACGGCTGTGCTTACGGGCCTTCGTGAGGGGGAACTGATTGGCCTTAAATGGGGGGATTTGGACTGGTCTAATGGTCAGCTATTGGTGAGGCGGACATTCAACCATGGGCGCTTCTGTGACCCCAAGAGCAAAACCTCAAGGCGCAGGGTTGACCTTGCACCGGAGCTCATAAAGGAGCTCAAGAAATGGCGTCTAGCGTGTCCTCCAAGTAAATTGGACCTTGTCTTTCCCAATACCATTGGACGGCCTGAAAACGCGGCTGGAATGCTTTACAGGTCTTTTTTTCCTGCACTTACCCGGGCCAAACTCCCAAGGATTCGCTTCCATCAACTGAGGCACACCTTTGCCAGCTTACTCATAGACCAGGGAGAGCACCCCAAGTACATTCAAAACCAGCTTGGACATAGCTCCATACAGGTCACAATGGACATTTACGGGCATCTTATGGAGACAGCCAACCAGAAGGCTGCCAGCAGGCTGGGAAGGGCTGTTTTCGGGGATTCTGAATCTAATGGTAGCAGTTTGGTAGCACAAAAAGCAGAAAGGGGCTAACCTTAATGGCTAACCCCTTGAAATTCCTGGAGGCGGCAACCGGATTTGAACCGGTGTATAACGGTTTTGCAGACCGCTGCCTTACCACTTGGCTATGCCGCCAGAGAAAAACTGGAGCGGGAAACGGGATTTGAACCCGCGACTTCAACCTTGGCAAGGTTGCACTCTACCACTGAGTTATTCCCGCCCTTGACATGAGATTCAAATGCCTTTTTCGATTTTTGTCAACAAAAAAGTCCCCCCTCCTGCCATCGAGAGGCAGGGGAAGGGTTTTGTGGCCCCAGCCACGGCCGCCCTGGTACAAAAGGTTAACCACTTGATAAAAATACTACATCGGCGGAACGCTAGGGCAGAGGTCCCACGAAGGCAAGGGCCCCCGGCCGTCAGTACCCATCAGAGTATTCCAACACCCTATGTACAAACCGTTTCGTCTCTTTGATCCTAGGCATTCTGCCAAGGGAACTCACCTTGGTGGGCCCGGCATTGTAGGCCGCAAGGGCCAGAGGCACATTGCCGTCAAACCGGCTCAGGAGCCCGGTGAAATAGCGTACGCCACCTAGTATGTTATCTCTGGGGTTAAAGGCATCGGTAACCCCCACATCCCTTGCCGTCTCCGGCATGATCTGCATCAACCCGCGGGCCCCGGCGCCTGAAACTGCATAGGGGTCAAAATCAGACTCTGCCTGAATAATAGCCTTTATGAGAGAAAAGGGCACCCCGTACCTGTGTGCAGCCTCCGAGATGTAATGATCATACCGGTTCAAGGACCGGTGGGCCGAACCCCTCTGATTTTCACCTATGTAAAGCCGGTAGCCCGGACTGGTAGGGACGTTGGAAAAATGAAGGCTCCCCTGGCTGTCTACATAGCGGTAGATATCGGCCCATGTGCCCGAGGGCGCCATCACGTGTATGAGCCCGCAGGCACAGACCCAGAGCCCTATAAGCCCATATGTTCTGTGGTGTGCCATTGCTTATGCAGTCATCGTATATTGGTCAAGTGGTCGAATGGTTCTCCCCACGCCAACGACTTGACCATTTAACCACTTGACCACTTAGCCCCTCGACTTCTTGACCTGTTCCACATACCGGTCCAGGCAATCCTTGCTGCAAAAATAGAGGGTCTCTCCCTTGATCACCTTTTTGATACCCTTTCTGGCAGGAAAATAGCTTTCACAGAAGGGGTCTTTTACCATCACGTCATCCACTTCAGCAGACGGCGGCTCCCTTTCCGACATGACCGACGCCTTCACCGGAAGCACCAGGGCCTTCAATGCCCGATAGCCTATGTAGATCAAAATGCCTAGAATAAGGAGTCTCATTCCAACAACATGACCCTCTTCTGGCCATCCTTCAGGCTCGCCAGCAAAGACCCTACCGTTTCTCCCAAAACGGGATGCACAAATCGTGCCGCAATGTCTGAAAGAGGCTTTAACACAAACCGCCTTTCGTGTAGCCGTGGATGGGGGACCTTCAGGTCACCTCCCTGCAAAATAAGATCATCAAAAAACAGGATATCCAGGTCCAAGACCCTGGGGCCAAATCTGGGGCTCTCTTCCCTGGGACCCATCTTCTGTTCAAGGGCCTGAAGTCGAGCCAGAAAGGCCTCGGGCTCAAGTGGCGTTCGGATCACAGCCGCCGCATTGACGAACCAATCCTGATCTTCTAAGTAGAGCGGTTCCGTCTCATAGAAGGGAGATTGGGCCTCCAGCACGCAATCCTCACTGGCCGCAAGAGCCTCTATGGCCCTGCGGCAATTCTCCACCCTGTTGCCGAGATTGGACCCCACACCAATGTATGCCCGATGCCTACCATCCAATGGACTGGATCCGATCTACTGCCTCACGTAAGCGGTCGCTGGTCACGGTAAGGGCCATTCTCACGTATCCTTCGCCAGCTGCACCAAACCCGTTTCCAGGGGTGGTCACGATGCCTGCTTCTGTCAAAAGCCTGCTCGTCATGCCGGCCGATGTGTACCCCTCCGGCACCCCCATCCAGACGTAGAAGGTGGCGCGGGGCTTTTCCAAGGAAAAACCCACACCCCTTAGCCCCTCTACCAGAATATCTCGACGCTCCTGATAGGTCTGCCGCATCTCCTCCACACACCGCTGGTCCCCTTCCAGGGCAGCCATTCCTGCTATCTGGATGGCCTGAAAGGCCCCGGAGTCGATGTTGCTCTTTACCTGACCCAAACCGGTGATTACCTCTTGGTTGCCCACGGCAAAGCCGATCCGCCAGCCCGTCATGTTGTATGTCTTGGAAAGCGAATGGAACTCGATCCCAACAGACCTGGCCCCGTCCACCTCTAGAAAACTCATGGGCCTGTACCCATCATAGGCCATTTCCGAATAGGCGGCGTCGTGGCACACCATCACATCATGCTCCTCGGCAAAGGCAATAACCGATTCAAAGAAGGCCCTGTCAGCCACGGCTGCCGTGGGGTTGTTGGGATAGTTGATGAACATGACCCTGGCCCTTTTGGCCACGTCCCGGGGGATGGCAGAAAGGTCGGGCAGAAATCCGTTCTCTTTCAACAGGTCCATGAAATACGGTTCCCCCCCTGCAAACTGGGTCCCGATATGATAAACCGGATAGCCGGGACTGGCCACCAGGGCAACATCACCGGGATTGATGAAGGCCAGGGGGAGATGGGCAATCCCCTCTTTGGATCCGATAAGCGTGACGACCTCACGGCCGGGATCCAGGTCTACGTCAAATCGGCCCTTATACCATGCTGCCGCCGCCCTATTGAAATCGTCCATCCCTGAATAGGAGGGGTATTGGTGATTGGCGGGATCTGCCGCAGCCACCTTTAAGGCATCAATGATATGGGGGGGCGTGGGAAGATCGGGATCACCCACACCCAGATCGACGATATCCATGCCCTTGGCACGGACCTCTTCCTTTTGGCGATCGATCTCCTTGAAAAGATATGGGGGAAGGCGTTTTAGTCTCTCAGATTTCTCAATCGTCACGGTTCTCCTCCACGATTCGTCATGTGTCATTGGTCATTGACAGTCTCGTAAAAAGTCTTTCATGAGCATAGTCTGGTCACTTCTTGCTAAGGGCTCTTAGTGAAGCGTAGCGTCAAGAATTTCGAACTCTTTGATCCGCCGTGGCGGAGAGCTTTTGCAATTTAGCGAAGCGAACTTACAACCCTCAAAAGAAGCCAACAAAGCGAATTGAAGACTTTTTTTGAAGCCATCACATTGGCTGTCTATGAAACCGCTTCCTTCCAGAGCCGGCCTTCGTAAATGACCTTTGCGTCTCCTTCCAAAAAGACATGGCCAACACCATGGCCCTGGTCTTCAAAATAGATCCTTAGGAGCTCGCCCCCCCTTGTCTGGAGCACCCCGGGAGAAGTGACCAGCCCCTTTGAAGCGGCAATGAGGGCAGAAGCCACCGAGCCGGTCCCGCAGGCAAGGGTCTCGTCTTCCACGCCCCTCTCATAGGTGCGGATGGCAAGACTACCGTCATCTAAAGGCTGCACGAAGTTCGCATTCGTTCCTGCCGGCAAATAGTGCTCGTGGTACCGGATGGCCCTTCCGAGCCGGACAACAGGTGCTGCCTCCAGGTCTTCCACCCAAGTCACCACGTGGGGGACGCCCACGGTGATGCTGCTCACGGTCAAGGTCTCGCCTTCCACTTTCAAGGGGTAATCCAGCTGGGCAGCAGAAGGCTCAGGCATCTCCAACTTGACCCTCTCGCCTGTGACCTCGGCGTGAATCACGCCGGCCATGGTCTCAAAACTGAGGCGGGGGCCGGCTATCCCCTTTAAAAGGGCAAACCTGGCCGCGCAACGGCCTCCGTTTCCGCACATCTCGACTTCGCCGCCGTCTGCATTAAAATAACGCCACTTGAAATCGGCCGTCTCTGCCCTTTCAATAAGGATTACGCCATCGGCCCCAACGGAGTGCCTCCGCCTGCAGACCGAGGCAATCCATGGGCCCAAGCCCTCTTCTCCGACCATGCGGTCACGGTTGTCCACGATGATAAAATCGTTTCCACTACCGCTCATCTTAAAAAAGGATATATCTGTTTCTGTCATGATCTCTGCTCTGTGTTACCCCGGACGCTCCTCGTCTTAGATCAACTCGTCACTCGTCGCGGGTCACTGGTTCCCCGTCATCCCTTCAGGCGCTTCACCATGCATGGGATAGACGGCCATGGTCCGTCTCTTCACTCAAAAGGGGGGATGGATTCGCCCCTGATGAGGTCTTCGTAGGACTCCCGCTTCCTCACCACAAAGAATTGGTCCCCCCGAACCATGACCTCGGCAACGCGCCGTCTGGAATTGTAGTTGGAAGACATGGTAAATCCGTAAGCGCCTGCGCTCATGATGGCCAGAAGGTCCCCTGATTGGACCTGGGGAATCTCGCGATCGCGGGCAAGAAAATCGCCGCTTTCGCAAATCGGTCCCACCACGTCGGCCTTGGCCGCACCTTCGCGACCCTTTACCACCGGCTGGATGGCGTGGTAGGCGTTATAAAGAGACGGCCGCACCAGATCGTTCATGGCAGCGTCTACGATTACAAAATCCTTCTCTTCACCGGCCTTTGTATAAAGCACCTGTGTCACCAAGATGCCAGCATTGCCTACAATGACACGGCCGGGCTCCAAGATGAGTGTCACGGGCGCCTGGCCCAAGGTCTCCATGATGGCCTTGCCATATTCCGTGGGATGGGGGGGCGCCTCTTGATCATAGGTAATGCCAAGGCCTCCCCCCAAGTCCAGATAGGAAATGGAAATGCCCTGGGCCTCCAGCGTGGCGACCAGTTCTTTGATGCGCAACAAGGCGTCGATAAAAGGGGCCACCTCCGTGACCTGGGAACCGATATGGCAACTGATGCCGATGACCTCTGTGTTGGCACAGTCATGGGCCGCCTTGTAGGCATCTACTACTGCGCCCACGTTCAGACCAAACTTGTTCTTCTTCAACCCCGTGGAGATATAGGGATGGGTCTTGGGATCCACATCGGGATTCACACGCAACGCCACCGGTGCCCTTTTATTCAACCGTGCGGCGCATTGGTCTATGAGCAACAACTCCTGAAAGGATTCCACATTGAACATGAGAATGTCGGACTCAAGGGCGTAGGCGATTTCCTCCTCACCCTTTCCTACCCCAGAGAAGACAATCTTCTTAGAAGGCATACCTGCCTTTAGGCCGCGAAAAAGCTCCCCCCCTGAGACAATATCCAGACCGCCCCCTAAGCCTGCAAAAAGCCCCAACACCGCAAGGTTTGAATTTGACTTGGCAGAAAAGCAGACCAGGTGATCCACGCCCTCAAAAGCCTGTTTAAAGGTGAGAAAATGATGCCGCAACGTGGCATGGCTGTAGCAATAAAAAGGGGTGCCCACCTCTTGGCCAATCTCAGAGACGGGGACATCCTCGCAGTACATCTGATTCTTCTTGTAGTGAAAGTGATGCATCGTCAGCTCGTTCGATCCTTAGTAGCAAAGCCCCCATCCCCCAGCACAGTGTTGACACGCGGGGTCTTTCGGGCTTGTTCCGATAGTCAGTCTCCTCCCGCAAAACGGGAGGCCTCAGGAAGCCCCACCAGAGGGGGGCGGAAAAAGATAAGGTCTTTTGATGTTACTTTGTCCGTGCTGTGAAACATCTGAATACTGTCATTCCGGCGAAAGCCGGGCACGTAGTGGCTCTGTTCAAGCCGTAAGGCGCAACCCTTGGCGCCATCCAGAAACTCCTGGATGCCGGATCAAGTCCGGCATGACGTCTAGGCACGTATTTCTCTCTAGCTACTTACATGGTTTTATGAAGCTGCTTTTTTTCGCCGGAACGGTAGAACCTTTCCGGGGCCACCACGAGAAGTGGTGGCTTATTATCAGCATTAAAAAAACTGAATATCGAATTAAGAGCAAGGAGCCGCAAAGGGACCAACAGTCCATTTGGACATTCCTTATTCCTTGTTCAACATTTTGCCCTTCGAATGGCCAAAACCTTTCCGGATGACCATCATTCCACGGTCACCTGAACGATGTTGGAGTCCTTACTCACGCCACCGCTCTCATCATAAGCCACGGCCTTAAAGGCATATCGGTGGCCAGGCGTCACCTTCACGTGACAAATGACCCGGCCATCGTCCACTTCTATAGGCTCAGGGCCGGTGAGTCTCACATCAAGGCGTTCAGAAAAAGGGATCGGACACCCGGGGCATGGAGCCTCCAAGTCAAGGGCATTGGACCCATAGACCTTAAAACCCTCCATCCCTTCAAAGCCTGCGTCACCCCTTTCTGGAACGGACCATACCAACCGCACGTCATGGCCAACACCCGATGCTTCCAGGTCTGCCACCGGCGGGGGCACAAGGGCCCGGGGCAACCTTGGAGGCCCTTTTATGCCGCACGCGCATTGTACCATCACGGCCGCCAAAGAGAGAACAAAAAGGAGTCTCTTGTCTTTCTCCCTGCCTCTTTTCATGGCATCAGCCTTCTGCCGCCTCTTTGGCAAGAATTTTCTTGGCCCCTTTGATGGCACGGACCACGCTCTTTGTGGCAGTACCTCCTGTTGAACGGCGTCTGTTGACCATCTGTTCCGGTGTCAGCAGTCCAAAGATATCTTCTGAAAAGAGTTCTGAGACCCCCCTAAAGGTCTCCAGCGGAAGCTCATGGAGTTCCTTGCCTTGCTCCATGGCATGGAGGACCAACTTGCCGGCACATCGGTGCGCCTGCCGAAAGGCCATGCCCTTGGTCACCAGGTAGTCGGCCACATCTGTGGCATTCAGCCACCCCTTTGCTACTGCCTCTGCCATGGCCGCCCGGTTTACCTTCAGATTCGGGATCAGTTTTTCGTATACCTCTAAAGCCCCCTTCACCGTGTCCACTGCATCAAAGAGAGGCTCCTTGTCTTCCTGCATGTCCCGATTGTAGGTCAGAGGCAACCCCTTCATCATGGTAAGCAGGGCCATTAAGCTTCCAAAGACCCGCCCAGCCTTGCCTCTCACCAACTCCGGGACATCGGGGTTTTTCTTCTGCGGCATGATGCTGCTGCCGGTAGCAAAGGCATCAGGGATCTCCATAAAGCCGAATTCCCGCGACGACCACAAGATGAGCTCTTCAGAGAGGCGACTTAAATGGACCATGCAGATACTGGCGCAAGCCAGAAACTCCACGATGAAATCGCGATCGCTTACAGCATCCATGCTGTTGGCCGACACCTCCGGGAAGCGGAGCAGGTCTGCCGTGTATGCCATATCGATGGGATAGGTCGTGCCGGCCAAGGCGGCACTTCCCAGAGGCATGACATTGATGCGCTTCAACACATCGCCGAACCGGCCCCTGTCTCTTGTGAACATTTCGTAATAGGCCATGAGGTGATGAGACAACAGCACCGGCTGAGCACGACGAAGGTGCGTATATCCCGGCATGATCACATCGATCTCTTTTTCCGCCAATGCCACCAGGGCGCCCCGCAGGGCTGTCAACCTCTGGCAGATCATGCCTGCCTCTTCGCGCAGATACATCCGAACGTCCAAGGCCACCTGATCGTTGCGGCTCCTTGCCGTATGAAGCTTTTCTGCCACAGAACCTATGTCCGAGGTCAGGCGGGCCTCTATGTTCATGTGGATATCTTCTAAGGCCTCGTCAAATGCAAAGGTGCCGGCTTCTATCTCTTTGCCTATGGCGCTGAGCCCTTCAATGATGCTGGAAGCCTCTTGCTGGGAAATAATAGACTGCTTGGCAAGCATGCGGCAATGAGCCATGCTCCCCTCGATGTCGTAACGATAGAGTCGCCAATCATAAGCAATGGAAGAAGTAAAAGACTCTACGCTTTGATCTGTCTTTTCTCTAAATCTCCCGTCCCACAACTTTTTGGACACAGGGCACCTCGGTCATCATTCGTCAGTAGTCATTGGTCTTTGGTCTTTTAGTCTTTCCCTCTATTCTTCATCAGGGCCTGAATACGCAGCCTCAGCCCATTGAGCCGGATAAAGCCCTCTGCGTCTTGCTGACGATACACCTCGTCTGATTCAAAGGTGGCAAAATCACTCCTGTACATGGACATGTCTGACTTGCGGCCCAGGACCCCACAGTTTCCCTTGTAAAGCTCCAGACGCACCGTGCCCGACACGGACTTTTGCGTCTCGTCAATGGTCGTCTGTAGGACCTTCATTTCAGGAGAAAACCAGAATCCATAATAGACAAGTTCGGCATATTTGGGGATCAAGGAATCGCGAAGATGCATGACCTCTCGGTCCATGGTGATCGATTCCATGGCCATATGGGCCTGTCTCAAGATCGTGCCTCCTGGCGTCTCATACACCCCGCGGGACTTCATCCCTACAAACCGGTTTTCCACGAGGTCGAGCCGGCCTATACCGTTTCGCCCCCCAAAGGCATTGAGCCTGGCAAGGAGGTCGGCGGGGCTGAGCTTCTCATCGTTGATGGCCACCGGGTTCCCCTGGGCAAAGGATATTTCTATGACCTCCGGCCTGTCAGGGGCCTCTTGAGGAGACACGGAAAGGGTGAACATGTCATCCGGCGCGCCCGCCCATGGATCTTCCAGGATGCCCCCCTCATAGCTGATGTGAAGCAGATTTCGATCCGTGCTGTACGGTTTTTTCGGGGTGGTCGGAACTGCAATCCCGTGGGCCTTGGCATAATCCATCAGGGATTGGCGTGAATTCAACGACCATTGCCTCCATGGTGCAATGATCCTTATGTCCGGTGCCAAGGCCTGATAGGTCAACTCAAAGCGCACCTGATCGTTGCCCTTTCCCGTGGCCCCGTGACTGACGGCATCAGCGCCCCGGCTCTGGGCAATCTCAATCTGTCGTTTGGCAATCAGGGGACGGGCAAGGGAGGTCCCCAACAAATAGTGACCTTCATAGATGGCGTTAGCCCGAAAGGCCGGGAACACATAGTCCCGCACAAAGGTCTCTCTTAGGTCCTCAATGACGACTTCTTCAGCCCCGGTACTGAGCCCCTTTTCCTCCAGCTGATCCAGCTCTTCTCCCTGGCCGACATCTGCCGAAAAGGCCACCACCGGGCACTGGTACGTCTCTGCCAGCCATTTGAGGATGACTGATGTGTCAAGGCCTCCTGAATAGGCCAATACGATCTTCTTGATCTTTGTTGACAAGTAAACCTCCCCGAGACCTCTGCACAACCCCTTCTCGCTTGTCTGTGTGGTCGCGCTAAGGAGTTGGTAACGCTTAGATGTTGAGGCAAACCCTCATAGCGGGCACTTACAAGGACAGGGAGGATCGGTGAACGTAGGCATACAGCCATTTCTCTCGACACCAATGTCATGGGCCACTCAAAGGCATTGGATGCCGAAGAGAAGCGATTCGCCCTGTCCGGAAATTGTCTATTCAGAAATAGACGACGTCACCACCTCCAAAAGGTTACTAAGGCCTTATGAAAAGCGCTTCCTCCTGCCTGTTCTTAGGCTAGTCCAAGCCGGACTAGCGATCACCCATATATCTTTCCAAAATCGCCTTGTGCATATGAAGCTTGTTTTCCGCCTGATCCCATACGATGGAATGCTCTCCTTCCAGCACATCTGCTGCAATCTCCTCGCCCCTGTGAGCGGGCAGGCAGTGCATCACCATGACATCATCCTTGGCCAACGCCACCAGGGCTTGATTGACCTGATAGGGCTTGAAGACCTTCTTGCGATGCCCGGACTCGGTTTCTTGCCCCATACTAGCCCAAACGTCTGTATAGATCACGTCTGCGTCACGAACAGCCCCCTCCGGATCAGAAAGAACCTGTATCGAGCCTTTTGTCTCCCTTTGAGCAGGTCCCAGGATCTCTTCTTTGGGATAGTAGTCTTCAGGACATGCAAGGACCAAGTGAAGCCCTAAGATAGCGGCCGCATTGATCCACGAGTGGGCCACGTTGTTGCCGTCTCCCACCCACACGATCTTAAGCTCCACCAGGTTACTCTTCCTCTCCAGTATCGTCATCAGGTCACTGAGCACCTGGCAGGGATGATACACATCAGTAAGTCCGTTGATCACAGGAATCGAAGCTTCTGCGGCCAATTCTTGGAGCAGATCCTGGGAATAGGTTCTGACCACAAGGCAGTCCAGGTATCTGGCCAGGACACGGGCCGTGTCGGCAATAGGTTCATTTCGAATCAGCTGGGTGTCTCTGGCATTCAGAAAAAGAGGCACGCCTCCAAGTTGGCTCATGGCCGCCTCAAAGGAGACCCGGGTCCTCGTCGAGGCCTTGTCAAAGATGAGGCCAAGGGTTTTCCCCGCAAGGGGTTGGTCCGGAATCTTTGCCTGATATCGGGTTTTCAACTCCATGGACCGTGCAAAAAGGGCCTCGAAATCACCGGCCTTTAGATCCCTGAGGGTGACAAGGTCTTTCTTCATGGTTTGTTGTCCGTCATTTCCGCAAAGAGTGCGTCCAGGCACGCAATGAGTGAATCTATCTCTTTTTCCTGAATAATCAGTGGGGGAACAAATCGCAGGACATGGTCCTGTGTGCAGTTGATCAAGAAACCACGCTTCAGGCACCCCTTTACCACAGGAACGCCATTGCACGTGAGGTCTAGGCCGATCATGAGCCCCTTACCTCTCACCTCACGGACAAAGTCGTATTTCTCTTCCAGGCCCCGAAGTCGCTCCCTGAAGTATCGCCCCACTTTCCTGCAGTTTTCAAGGACCCCTTCGTGCAGAAGGGTCTTGACGACCTTCACGGCTGCGGCGGAAACCAAGGGGGTCCCTCCAAAGGTGGAGGCATGAGACCCCGGCGTGAAGGCTCGGGCCACCTCCTCTTTGGCCAGCATGGCCCCCATGGGAAGCCCGTTAGCCAAAGCCTTTGCCAGGGTCATGATGTCAGGCTCCATGCCAAAGTGCTCGTGAGCAAAAAGCCTTCCTGTCCGACCCATCCCGGTTTGAACCTCATCAAAAATCAGAAGGAGCCCTTCACTATCACAAAGCTCCCGCAGACCCCCCAGGTATCCCTGGGCCGGACACTGGACGCCTCCTTCCCCCTGGATCGGTTCCAGCATGATCGCGCAGGTCTCTTTTGTAATAGCCTTACGGACCGCATCCAAATCATTGAAAGGCACGATGTCAAAACCATCCAGCAGGGGATCAAATCCCTTCCGGATCTTGGCCTGACCTGTGGCCGCCAGCGTCGCCATGGTTCGGCCGTGAAAAGAGTCTGCCATGGTAATGATCCGGAATTTTTCCGGGCTTTGGCGATCCTTGAAATACTTCCGTGCGAGTTTGATGGCCGCCTCATTTGCCTCGGCACCGCTGTTGCAGAAGAAAACCCTATCGGCAAAGCAATGCTCAATGAGCAACTGGGCCAATTCGATCTGAGGTTCGGTGTAATAAAGGTTTGACACATGCACCAAACGGCGTGCTTGATCTGCCACCGCCTCGGCAATTCCCTCATGGGCGTGCCCCAGGCCGCACACCGCAATGCCGGCAACAAAATCCGTATAGGTCCGGCCCTCTGCATCTTTGAGCATACAACCCTTGCCCTCTGTGAGCACGACGGGCACACGGCTATAGGTGGTAGCCATGAGGCGATCTGCCTTTTCCATGATCTGGTCACTTCTCATCGGTTGTCTCTTGTCGTCCATCATCTCTGATCTTTCATCAAGCCCGGTCTATCCCGTAGATTTCCGTAAAAGGTCAGGGTACTTTCTAAGGCTGACGCATTTGCTGACTGACCTCCGTTCCTATCCCCCTATCTGTAAAAAGCTCTAGGAGCACAGCATGGGGGTTGCGGCCATCAATGACGTGTACCCTTTCAACGCCCTTACTAATGGCCTCCAAGGCACATTCCATTTTGGGAATCATCCCCCCTGAAATGGCGCCGTTGCCGAGGAGTTTCTCCACGGCCCCCGCCGTGGCAGAAGAGATGAGTGTGCCGCTCTCGTCCATGACCCCCTCCACGTCTGTGAGCAAGATCAGCTTGATGGCATTAAGGGCCACGGCAATCCTACTGGCAACACAGTCCGCATTGATGTTATAGGTC
>Ga0180438_10008947_pt1 | contig 12599 bp, 13 predicted proteins | sample SS_ome_12_FD_132455 | JGI IMG/M metagenome (GOLD analysis project Ga0180438, IMG submission 132455) | Hypersaline lake sediment archaeal communities from the Salton Sea, California, USA - SS_3_D_2 metaG | ecosystem: Environmental > Aquatic > Non-marine Saline and Alkaline > Hypersaline >...
GCGAAAGAGATGGCCCCCTGGGAAGCCCGACTCGACCGGTCAGCAAAGCTTCCCAAATACGACATTACCATCAGGCCAAAGAGTCAACCAGCGGCGGTATTTTAGTTCCTGCCGCTCGCCATATCGAATGGCAGCGCGAATATGCTTGTTTGGATGCGCGGCCATGCCGGACCTTCCTTCATTATACGCTACCGCGCAATCAGCCGCTCCCGCACCCGCTCGACCGACTCCCTGAGAACGTTGTCGCTTTCGCAATGCTTGAGCAGTGATCGGTACGCGTTCATGGCGGTGGTGTGGTCGCGGCCGCCGAGGGCCTGGCCGATGGCGGTGAAGCTCGCGTCGGTCAGCTCGCGGGCGAGCAGCGTGACCGCCCCGCGGGCCAATGCCAGCGTGCGGCGGCGGCTCTTGCTCTTAACCTCCGCCGGCTTGAGCTTCAGTTCACGGCACACGGCCGTGATGATCTCCGAGAGCTCGGGCGGCTGCGTCTTTTGCGCGGCGAGAAATGCGTCGGCCAGCGCGGGCGTGATCTCCGCACACCCTCCCGCTTCGCAAAGCGACGTGAGCCACGGGGCGAGGCGGCCACACGTTTCGCCGGCCGTTAATGGCATAGCGGCGGCGAGCTTCGTGGCGACCTGGGGCGGCGTCGTCAATTGGTAGAAGGCGGCGAGCCGTTCGATGAGCAGGGCCCGCGCTTCGGGTCCGGGCCGCTGCACCGGCACGCACAGCCCGGCCGACCATCGGCTGGCGACGCGGTCATCGAGTGGCCATTGCGCCGGCGGCGTGCGGGCGGCGCCCAGCAGGATCACGCCCCGCTTGGCCGCATCCTCCGTCAAATGGGCGAACTCGGCCTGGGCGGAGGGATGCTGGCCCAGGTCCTCGATGGCGTCGAAGGCGATGGCCCGAAGCTGCGTCAGGGCCTTCCGCCAGGCGGAGAGTTGCTGCCGACTGCGGACTTCGCCGGCCTGCCGGGCGAAGTCGGGGGCCGCAATTTGCAGCACGCCCTGCCCGCGAGCGTCGGCCAGGCGGCGGATCAGCGTGGACATGAGCATCGTCTTGCCGACCAGCGGCGGGCCGTAGAAAAGCACCGGGGAGAGCGTTTTCAGGTGGACGGCGAGCGGTCCGTCCACCACGGCGGCCGGCAACCGGTTCTCGGGGCCCGCGACGAAGTCGCGGGGCAGCAGAGGAGCGGCCGGCGAGCGCCCCGAGGCGCCCCCACCCGGCGTCGCGGCCGCGCGGATGATCGTAATGGGCGGCGAATCGGCCATGAAAGACGATAAAGGAACCACGGATGGACCCAGTGCGGCCTACGGCCGCAACCAAAGAAAGAACCACAGATGGACGCGGATTTCTTCGGAGGACGTATCTCGCCTCCGACTATCTGAGTCCATCCGTGTTCATCCGTGGTTCAAAAACCTGCGCAGCGTGCGAAAACGTTGACCGTTAGTAGAACGCGGATTTTTTCAGTCCTCCTCCTCGAACTCCTCGTCCTCCTCCTCGTCGTCGTCCCAGTCCTCGTCATCGTCGTCGTCGAATTCTTCGTCGTCGAATTCGTCGTCTTCGAATTCCTCGTCATCGTCGTCGAAGTCGTCGTCATCTTCGTCGTCGTCATCGTCTTCGTCTGCGGCTTCGTCCTCTTCGCCGTCCACCTCCTCCCAATCGCCTTCCTCGAAATCGTCGTCGTCGTCATCGAGGTCTTCTTCGTCGTCGTCGTCGAACTCTTCGTCGTCTTCCTCTTCGTCGTCGAGGTCTTCATCGTCATCGAGGTCTTCATCGTCGTCGAAGTCGTCATCATCCTCGTCGTCGTCTTCGTCTTCGAACTCGTCGTCGTCGAATTCCTCCTCCTGAAGCGCGAGCAGCAGGTCGGCCACGTCCCGGTCGGCCTTGAGCAAACAGGCGGAGGGCCCGGCCATCACGCCGGCGCCGCTGACTTGACAGGTTGCCACGTTCTTGCGATTGATGATCGACACTTCCCCATCTCCTTACGCGGACGACGAAACGGCCGGAAACACGCTGTCTGAATGGTTTCGCTGTGACGATGATAATATTTCCCGCGGGATTCACCCAGCGGGGGTCGGCGGATCACCGCCGGTCGCTCCCGCCGTGGATCCCGCGGCAATTCCCGCCCCGCGGAGCCGCTGGGCGTGCGGCAACTGGTCGAGGTTCCTCAGGCCGAACACCTGCATGAACCTCCGGGTGGTCGCGTACAGGTACGGCCGGCCGAGGTCGTCGCCGCGGCCGGCGATCCGCACCAGGTCGCGCTCCATCAGTTGCCGAAGCACCTCCCCGCACGCAACCCCGCGGATGGCCTCGACGGCGGCCCGCACCACAGGCTGGCGATAGGCGACCACGGCCAGTGTTTCCAACGCCGGCGGCGAGAGCCGCACTTCCGCCGGGGCGACCTCCAGCCGTCGCAGCCAGGGGGCGTACGCGGGCCGCGTCAGCGCCTGATAGCCCCCCGCCACCCCCTCAACCCGAAACGCGTAACCGCGACCATCGTAACGCTCGTTCAGCCGTCGCAACAGGGTGCGGGCGGCCGTGCCGTCGGGAAGGTTGGCATGGAAGGCCAGTTTCCGCGGCGAGAGCGGTTCGCGGGCAATGAGCAAAATCGCCTCCAGCCGGGCCCGTTGGGCACGGGGGTCTTCGTCGGTCGGGTTTTCGTCATCATTCCCCTCTCCCTCTGGGAGAGGGGCTGGGGGTGAGGGGAGCGAAACCATGGGCGCCGCAGGCCAGCGCCGCGCCGGGCGACCGCCCCGCCGCATCAGCGGATGCTCGGCGACGCCGGCCCGCCAGGGGAGAAACGAGGAACGGTCGATGAGTGGCTTCATGGCGATCATGGCGAGCGCAATCTAAGGTATCCGCGTCGTGCGCTAAAGGCCGCTTTGGATCGCGGAAGGGGGTCGTGGACCACCGACACGATTTCGCGCTTTCGCGTTTTCGCGATTAACAAACGATTTCAACGGCAAGTCGCGACGGACAACCACGCCCGCGCGGTTGTCGCCGCCGGCCTTGCCAGCGAAAATGGGGCGCCGCCTCGACGTTTCTTTCCGGGAGAAAGGGGTCGGGAGTTCGGTCCCACCGGCGACCCCGTTGGGAAAACGTTGACCGAAAAAGACTCCCGACCCCCTCGCGGCGCCCCAACGAAGCCGGGGACCAACGTGTTGCCCGAGAGCCCACACGCGGACATCGCTCCATGTCGTCTCTTCCTTCTACGCTGCCGCCTGCCCGCCGCTCCGGCTTCCGCTGGGTGATACCGGTGTTGGTATCCCTCGGACTGGTTCTCGGCGGGATGCTGCTGCTGGCGATCGTCACGCTTTCGCAGGGGGCCGTCCACGGTATGGAATTCTGTCCGCAAACCTTTGAAACGCGGACGTTCCTCTTTCTCCGCATTCCGGGGCTGGGCCTGCAAGTGACGCCCACCGAGCGGATCGACTACGAAAGCTCGGTTCGCCCGGCGATCCAGAAACTCAAACCCGCGGTGTTCGCGGAAGAGGTCGCGGAGGATGACAAGCGGTGGGACATCCTGTTCGCCGACGTCGGCGCCGCCCGCTACGACGGGGAAGCCGCGACCATGGCGACCTACCTGGGAATTACCGGCGGATTCCTGGGGGACGACTATTTCGGCCGGTGGACCCGCGAGCATCCCGAGCCGGCCCAGGTCGTGTGGTCGGCCGCGGCCCAAGCCGCCCGGCGGGGCCGCTACTACGTCATTCCCTTCCTGTTCGACGCGGCATTCGAGGAAACGGACGTCGAAAAGCTCAAGGCCCGCACGCAACGCATTCTGGCCGCCGCAAAGGACTGAAACGCCGCCCCGAAAACGACGCGAATCACGGCGAGCGTTCGCGGGCGCCCGCCAATGGCGGGGCGTGCCGCACGATCGCGCCTTCCACCAGAAAAACCACGTCCTCGGCGATGTTCGTCGCGTGGTCGGCGATCCGCTCGATGTGCCGGGTCACCGAGAAACAGTGCAACGCGGCGTCCACCAGGTGGGTGTCGGACCGCATGACCGCCCGAAGTTCTTCGATGATTTCGCGATTGAGCTGATCGACGTCGTCGTCCAGCAGGCGGATGCGGCGGGCCGCCTCGGGGTCCTGGCTGACCAGGGCATCGACGGCTCCGCGGAGCATGTCGATGGCCATTTTCACCATGCGCCGCAATTTTTCTGGAATGCGGAAATCCTCGTGCTCGACCATTTCCTCGGAACGCTCCGCCACGTTCACCGCCAGGTCGGCGCAGCGTTCCAACTCGTTGTTCACCTTCAGGATCGCGAGGATTCGGCGCAAATCCCGAGCCACCGGGTGGTGCAGCACCAGCATCCGCAGACACGCGTTCTCGATCTCGACCTCCTGCCGGTCCACCTCGCCGTCCCGGTTCGTCACCCGCCGGGCGGCCTCGAGGGATGGGCCGAGCAGGGCCCGGGTGGCGTCGTCGATCATCTCCTCCACGAGGCCGGAGAGGGCAAGCACCTGCTGCTGTACGTGTTCAAGATCGCGCTGGAGATATCCGCTCATCCCCCCAGTATAGCAGATGGAGATTAAGAAACGGGGCTGGCGCAGCGCGGCCCTTCGGGCCTGGCGCAGCGTCTGGCCCCACTACGTGCGGTGAGCGCTGGCATACTTCCCCGGATACTGTTACAATAGCGGCGCTGGAAAATGCGTTCCTTCCCCGCTTCCCACCGGAGTCCTCTGATGAGCACACCCAAGTCTCCCTCCCGCCGGCGGTTTCTCAAGGCCGCGGCCGCGGGCGGCGCGGCGTTGGCCGTCCCCACCATTGTTCCCGGCACGGTATTCGGCAAAGAGGGCCAGGCGCCGCCCAGCGAGCGGATCACGCTCGGCGGCATCGGCATTGGCAACCGGGGCACGTATGACCTCTCCTGCTTTTTGCCGCAGCCCGACGTGCAGTTCCTCGCCGTGTGCGACGTGAAGGAGGTCCGCCGGCTGGCCGTCAAGAGCATGGCCGACAAAAAATACGGCAACAACGACTGCGACATGTACCGCGACTTCCGTGACCTGTTGGATCGGCAGGACATCGACGCGGTGCTCATCGCCACCGGCCCCAACTGGCACTGCGTGGCGGCCAACTACGCCGCTCGGGCCGGCAAGGACATGTACTGCGAGAAGCCCTGCACCAAGAACATCATGCAGAGCGTCGCCCTGGATGAGACGATGCGGCGGACCGGCCGCATCTTCCAGGCCGGCACGCAGCGGCGGAACCTGCCGCACTTTGCCTTTGCCTGCGAACTCGCCTACAGCGGGCGGCTGGGAAAGCTCCAGCGGGTGTACGCCCATCCCGCCGGGATGTCCGCCAAGATGAGCGGCTGGATGACGCCCGAGCCGGAGCCGCCCAAGGAGGTGATCGACTGGGACCTGTACCTCGGTCCGGCGGCCTGGCGGCCCTACAACAAAGGCATGATGAACGCCTTCCATTTCGAGAAGGGGGGCGGGCTGGTCGGCGGCGGCGTGCTCGAGTGGGGCAGCCACTGCGCCGATCTGTGCCAATGGGCGGCCGGCGCCGACAAGACCGCCCCGGTCGAATACCACCCTCCGCAGGACGGCCAGATCGTCTGCCGTTATGAGAACGGCGTGGAACTGATCTTCCGCGAAAAGGGTTGGCTGCCGCTCGGTTCCTGCCCCGTCCGCTTTGAAGGCGAAAACGGCTGGGTCGAGGCCGGCGACAGCGGCAAGATGGTGCTGTCTTCGCCGGAACTGCTGGCTGGCCGCGAGGTCGCCCAGATCGGCGGTTACCCCGCGACGTTCCACGTCCGCGATTTCCTCGACTGCGTGAAGACCCGCAGCGCCCCCAAGGCCAACGCCGAGGCGGCCTGCTGGACGCACATCGCCTGCCATGCGGCGAACATTGCGTTGTTCTTGAAGCGGCAGGTGAAACTCGACCTGGAAACACTCACCTTTCCCGGCGACGAGGAAGCCAACCGCCTCCGCGGCGAAGCCCAACGGGCCCCGTGGCGGGTGTAGTGGGAGATCGCCGACATCGCCCCGACCATTGGTCGGGGAGGGGCGTCGAACATCCTACCCCGCACTTTCCGCAAAACAACGTAAGAAGCGGCCATCAAGTTCATGCAAGATTGCTGAACATTTACGCGGTAACACACAACAAAGCCTTTCTCCCCGGCCAATGGCCGAGGTTATGACCACATCCAAGTCCCTCTCCCCGGCCAATGGCCGGGGCGATCACCACACCCAACACGGACCACGCCATGACCCACCCCACCACCCTCCGCCTTTGGGCGACGTGTATTGCCCTCGCCGTTTTGTGCGCCACCGCGCGAACGGCCGGCGCCGCCGATGAAGTCGACAAACAAGCCCGCGAGGCCGAACTGATCGCCGTCTTGCTGGCCGATTCGCCCAAGAGCGAGAAGGCGATTACCTGCAAAAAACTTGCCATCTACGGATCGGCCCAGGCCGTGCCCGCCTTGGCCGACCTCTTGACCGATGCAGAATTGATCTCCTGGGCCCGCATCGCCCTGGAGGCGATCCCCGGCCCGGAGGCCGACGCCGCGCTCCGGGATGCGCTCGGCAAGGTCGAGGGTCGTTCGCTTGTGGGCGTCGTCAATTCCTTGGGCGTGCGGGAGGACCCCGCCGCGGTCGAGTTGATCATTCCCCTGCTCAAGCGTGAAGACGAACACGTGGCCGAGGCCGCGGCGGTCGCGCTCGGCAAGATCGGCGGCGACGCCGCCGTCGCCGCGCTCAAAGAAGCCTTCCCCGCGGCCAAGGACGCCCGCAAGGACGCCCTCGCCGAGGGCCTGATCCTCGCGGCCGAAGGACTCGTGGCTGAAGGCGAATCCAAGGAAGCGGCGTCGCTGTACGATCTCGTTCGCCAGGCCGAAGACCTCCACCTGCAACGCCGGCTCACCGCCACCCGCGGCGCCGTGCGCTCCCGCGAAGACGGCCTCGAATTGCTCGTTACGCTGCTGCGATCGCAGGACAAGCCGTTCTTCTACATCGGCCTCTCGACCGCCCGAGAGCTGCAAGGCGAGGAGGTTTCGGGCGCCATCGCCGCGGAACTGACGACGGCGACGCCCGAGCGGGCCGCGCTGCTCTTGAAGGTGATCGAAGACCGCGGCGAGACGGTGTCGTCGCCCGTCATTTTAGAGGCCGTGGCCAAGGGTGAGCCCGCCGTGCGGATCGCGGCCATTGGCGTTCTGGGCAAATACGGCGACGCGGCGGCCATCGATCCGCTGATCGCGGCGGCCGCCGACCGAAATGACGACGTCGCCGCGGCGGCCCTCGACGCCCTGGCGAATCTTTCGGTCGAAGGCGTCGACGAGAAGCTGATCTCCCTGCTCAAGCAAGCGGAGGGCGCCCGGCGGATCGCCATCATGCGGGTCATCGGCAAGCGCCGCGTCGAGGCGACCGACGCCCTGGTCGATTCGCTCGACGCGGACGACGGCGCCGAGCGGGCCGCGGCCCTGGCGGCCCTGGGAGAAACGGTCGGCCCCGACAACCTGACGGTTCTCATCGAACGGGCGACCGCTTCGAAACACGCGGAGGACCGCGACGCCGCCCTGGCCGCCCTGAAAACCGCCTGCGTGCGGATGGGCGACCGTGAGGCCGCCGCCAAGAAGCTCGTCGCGGCGATGTCGGACGCTTCCCTCCAGACGCAGTGCGAGCTGCTCGATATCCTCGGCGCGATGGAAGGCGAGACGGCCCTGGCCACGCTCGCGCGGCTCGGCAAACAAGACCGCGATGAACTGCAGGACGCCGCCACGCAGGTCTTGGGCCGCTGGATGACCGCCGACGCCGCAAGCACGCTGCTCGATTTGGCCAAAAACGCCCCCGGCGAAAAATACCGCCTCCGCGCGCTGCGAGGTTATCTGCGGCTGGCCCGGCAGTTCACCATGTCCGACCCGCGGCGGGCAGAAATCTGCCTGACCGGCCTGGCCCTGGCCGACCGCGACGAAGAACGCAAGCTGGTGTTGGAGATCGTCGAGCGGTGGCCGAGCTACGAAATGATGCGGGTGGCGGCCCAGGTCGCCCGGCAGTCGCCGGCGCTTCGGCAAGACGCCGTCAAACTGCTGGCGGCGACGGCCCAACAGGTCGCCGGCGGGCCGGAGGGTGCCCGAGAGTTGCTCAAAGCCATGAGCGATGCGCCCGTGAAGATCGAGATTGTCAACGCGACCTACGGCGCCGCGGACCAGCGGAAGGACGTGACGGCGGCGCTCAAGAAATACGTCGCAGATATCCCGCTCCTCCCGCTGCCGGGCAAATACAATGAAGCGTTCGGCGGCGACCCGGCGCCCGGCGTGCCCAAGGACCTGGTGGTCGAATACTCCTTCGACGGCAAGGCCGGCAAGGCCACGTTCGCGGAGAACGCGCCCATCGTCCTGCCGAAACCTTAGGAAACCGCCGGGGTCGGTGGGTTGCTCGTCGGCGAATGGCGTTGTGTGCCGAGTGGACGCGACCAGAATCCGAAGCACGAATATCGAAATCCGAAACAAACCCCAAATACGAAATCCGAATGTTCAAAACATCCCCATGCGCTTCCATGCACGGGCGGCGGTTTTGAATTTCGGTCATTCGAGCTTCGAATTGGTTTCGGATTTCGAGATTCGGATTTCGGATTTCAACATGCGCGCACGGCGCGCGGAACCGACGCTGGAAGAATCTGCATCGCGAGAGTGGCGGAATTGGCAGACGCGCTGGACTTAGGATCAGCGGAACGCGAGTAGGTGACACCCGGGCTATTCGCATATTTCCCGTGATTCACCAACAAAACGGACCAAAGCATCCAGCGCTCGTATCCGTTTAGTTCCGTTTTGCGGGTGTCACTGACACCCCGTTTACCCGCGCTGGATACCCGTGAATTCTCGACCGTTCTTTGGTCGTCGTCGGCCGTCAGACTTAGGGTTGAAGGAGGCGAACGATAATGGGGGGCCACCGTGGTTCAAGTGACCCCTGCACCACACGGCGGATCGTTGGCAGTTAGCAGTGGCCGTTGACGCAACCCCGACTCCTCGTCGCTCCCATCGTTGCCGATTCTAAGCGGGTGGTTGGACAGATCCTGTCCAGGCTCGATGAGGATTCTCCGAGCCCACCGCTTGGACGACGCAACTTAGCAGTGATCAGCTTAAAAACGCTCGAAAACCCGGCATTTCAACACACTGCAGGCCGCTACCTCGTCGAATGGCCAATTTTGGCCTAATTCATCGCTTCGTCGGCTGATCTCGCCTTCGACCGAGGCCTCTGCCCCGCTCATCGCGCCCCAGCGGCACGCTCTGCGCGGTTCTCGCATCCAGGGCAGTTCACGAGTCCATTTTCGCCAACATCGCGTTAGGCGCGCGCCTAGCGCCCTCTGCGGCGATTCCACCGTTCCGCCGACATTGCAATCGCGATTCGCAGCCCACAGGCACAACCAACGCACCGGATGCCCGGCGCGGCGTGCGACGGGCGACCACTTACCTGGTCGCCCCGCATGGCGACCTCTACCCCAGGAGATCGCCATGACCAACGAATCAGCCACACGTGTGGCCAATCTCGACGCCAAAACCATCAGCCGCATGTTCGAAACGATGCTGCCACGGATTCAGCTGATGGCGGTCGGCGCCTTCCGCCACGAGCGGCGCGAATTGCGGGAAGACCTCGCCCAGGAAGTGATCGGCCGGGCGTTTGTCGCTTTCGTCAGGTTGGCCCAGCAAGGTAAGGCCGACCCGTGGTATGCGGCGGCTCTGGCCATGTATTCCGCCCGGCAAGTCCGTTCCGGCCGCCGGTTGGGCACGCAGCAAAACGCCAACGACATCAGCAGCGAGCACTGCGGTATCAAGAGAGGCGTGTCGTTGCGGCGGATCGACGGCCATGACCGCGACGGCGGCTGGAAGCAACTTGCCATCGAAGACAAACGCACGGGACCGGCCGAACTGGCCGCCTTCCGGCTCGACTTCGCTGCCTGGCTACAGACACTGCCCCCGCGGAAACGACGGATCGCTGGTGAGCTCGCATTCGGGGATAAGCCAGGCGAGGTTGCAGCAAAGCACCGGCTAAGCCCCAGTCGGATCTCCCAAATGCGACGGTGGCTGCGGGCGAGCTGGGAGGCGTTTGTTGGGGAGCCGGGTGAGGCGTGTGGGGCGGCGGCGTGAAGGTTCGTCCGGACACCAAAGCTGCGCCGTTGAAAACGTTTTCAAACCAGGAAGGAGGCCAAGTCATTTCACACATCGTTACGATTGAAACCCAAGTCCGCGACGCCATCGCCGTCGCGGCCGCCTGCGGGCGATTGGGCTTGACCGCCGCGGAATACAAGACGGTCAAGCTGTTCAGCGGCGAAGCCACCGGGCTGGCCATCGAGTTGCCAGGCTGGCGGTACCCGGTCGTCGCTAAGTGCGAAACCGGCGAACTCGCCTACGACAACTTCGAAGGCCGCTGGGGCGAGCAGAAAGAACTCGACCGCTTCATGCAGGCCTACGCCGTCGAGAAGTGCCGCCTGGAGGCGAGGCGTCGCGGCCACACCATCACGGAGCAGCCGCTCCAGGATGGCAGCATCAAGGTGACCGTGCAGGTCGCAGGGGGCGCCGCATGAACTCAGGCAAAACCATCGAGATCATCGTCACCCCCGCCGGCGAGACCCAAGTCGAAACCAAAGGCTTCGTCGGCGGTTCCTGCCAGCAGGCAAGCCGTTTCATCGAGGAAGCGCTCGGCAAGCGGCAGTGCGTAAGGCTTACCTATCGCTGAGCCCCACGATCTCGGCTTCCACCTTCTCAATCGCCGCGCGGCGCGAGCCGCCATCGGCATGGCCCTCGTCGCTCAGCAGGGACTCAAGAAGCTGGTTGAATTCGTCCCTCGCATGAAGGGCGGTCGGCGCGTGCCAACTGAAGACCGTGTGCCGCCACCCCTGGCCGGGAAGGCGAAAGCGCGACTCCGCGACGAACCAGTCGCCAACAATCGTGTGGTTGGCGTCACGGGCCCGCGGGGAACAGATGATGCGAATCTTGTCGTCCGGCATCGACTGCAAAAACGCGAACAACGACCGCAACCGGGCACCCCGGCTGCGTTGCCCGCCGGACGGTTCGGTGGTCGGGTCAATCAGCAGGTCGCAGCCGGCGTCGCGGGCGTGCCGTTCCAACGCCCGGCGTTCCTGCCGGAGCAGGTGATGATAGTAATCGCTGCGTGGATAGTCGCCGTCTCGTTCCTTCCAAAACGGGTCATCGATATCGGTGTCCGGTATTGAAAACGACGAAAGGCCGCCGCGCTGACAGACTCGGTTAGGTCCACCGATCTCCCATACGCGATCCGCGTAGCGAGCTATCAATTCCACTCGCTGCTCGGGCCAATCGGCCACCTCAACCATCGCGAGCGGCTTGTCGGGCGAAGGCGTCACCACGTGTTCAAAGTCGATCGCTCCCAAACGCTGCTCAAGGTCGCTCAGGTCCTTGTTGACGTGAATGGCCTGCAATTGGGCGATCATCTCGCCGCCCAGCGCGTTCCCCACGGCGATGGGCAGCACCGGTATATTCAGCGCCATGGCATAGCCCGTCTCCTGATGCACCCACGGCCGCTTCCGCGAACTCCCGGTGATCAGCGGCATGAAGACGTGGGCGTGCGCGATGAGCCCCTTGATCGCGTCAGTAAAAGCCGTGCCGGGGCGAATGTGCTTGTCCCAGATTGGCCTGAGCGAGAGCCCCTCCAACACGCCCGCTACCTTCTCTGCGATTTGAAGGTCTTCGTGTGAGTAGCTTAGAAAGATGCGGTAGGGTTCCATGATGCGTTCCTGCTCGTGAATGACAGAAAAAGCATTGCGGGAGCGCCGACGGCAAAGGTTCAATTGCCCTGGATCCCCTCCAGCTTCAGAAATGCCAAATGGTTGCCAATGGTTCCAGCCCAGATCACTCCCGTCGGGTGGGTCGTTATGTGCTCGATATTGACGTGGAAACCTGCAATCACCTTCCCCTGCCGCACATCTTCGACGTCCGTCTCAAGGCCGCGAACAAAAACCGCAAACGGGTGTTCCGCAGGTCCCTCTGCGACGGATAGCGCATCGGAGGTTCCAGGATGAATCGCGAGACATTCGCCCGTCTCGGCGTCCCACAACCGGACGGTGTCCTTGCACGCGCTAGCGACCCGCCTGCCGTCTGTCGAAAACGCCACGTGGTCGACGTAGTCCTCATGACCGTGGAGTACAAGCAGTTGTTGCCCGCTGGCGATATCCCAGAGCCGCACGGTCCTATCGCGAGAACCACTGACAATTCGCGTTCCCTCCGGACTGAAGTTGACGCAGGTGGACCAGTGTTCGTGACCATTGAACACCACATCGGGCGCCTGGTCAACAATGTCGATTAGTCGGACTTCCCGGTCACACGAGGCGGTAGCGATCTTCTTTCCATCGGGATGAAACGCCAGCGCCTCGACTCGGCGTTGAATTTGTACGAGGAGTTTTTGCGTTTTGACATCCCAGACGGCTATGCGGCCATCCTGCGACCCGCCGCTGGCCAAGCGTCGGCTATCCGGGCTGAAGGCGAGGGCCGTGACGAAGTCGGGCGCAACCGGCCACGCACGCTCTAAGTGCTAGCAGTAGATAGCGTTCTGACTTCGCAAGACGGTGGGATGGGGGGAGAAAGAACGACCTCCTTGAGCAAGAATGATGGGTGATGCAATTGA
>Ga0180438_10008949_pt1 | contig 12596 bp, 16 predicted proteins | sample SS_ome_12_FD_132455 | JGI IMG/M metagenome (GOLD analysis project Ga0180438, IMG submission 132455) | Hypersaline lake sediment archaeal communities from the Salton Sea, California, USA - SS_3_D_2 metaG | ecosystem: Environmental > Aquatic > Non-marine Saline and Alkaline > Hypersaline >...
AAGATGCTGTTTAATCCTTTCCCTCATCAGGACCGGCAAATCACCAGGAACATAACTATCCACATTTTGCCTAACGTATCGACATAGCATAGCATTCTGTGTGCCTTTAATATTTAAACGGATAAGATGGTAACTACCCCCGCAGAAAATATTTTTTAACAAAATTTTCAGCCAGTCTTCCAACCCGGCCAGTTTACGAAGACTGAATTCGAAACTACCTATTTTCATTCGTAACCGCCATTGCCTATGTGATCCACTTCCGTCGGATGTTCCGCAAACTTATAGTGAAGAGCCCTGCACAGAACGCCACCAGCAGGCTAAAATCCAAAGCCAACGGTATATTGTTCGCCTGGCCGATCGAGGCGTGGAGCACATCTGCCCCGTAGGTCAGAGGCAAAAAATACGACAGAGGGCGAAGCCAGATAGGCAATTGGCTTATGGGGAAAAACAACCCGCAGAGGAACAGCATCGGAAAGCGGAAGAAGTTCGAAAATGTCTGGGCCTCGAAGACCTCGCTGACCGAGACTGCTATAAACAGACCTAGAAACGTCGAGCTGATAGCGATAAGCACCACTCCCGAGATGAGCGATGCCCAGTCCACACCTGAAAGATCAGCCAGAAATGCCGCCATGACGACCGGCACGAAGGCATTGGCCACGCCGAAAAGGATTGCTCCACTGGTTTTGGCCAGCATCAACAGTTCAAGGGGGATAGGCGCGAGCAGCAGCCGCTCGAAAGATCGGCCTTTCTTCTCAAATGTCACTGTGACAGCCAACATACTGGTCGTGCCAAAAAGCACCGACACAGCCATCAGGCCCGGCAGCAGCGATGGGATGCTATCGAGACCTGAGCCGGACTTAATGAAAAACATCCCTGTCCAGGCAAGCGGAAATATCAGTCCCCAACTGATGTTCGGTGGCTTGAGGTAGTAAGCCCGCATGTCCTTGACCAGAATGTTCCAGAATGCAATCCATGCTTTCATACGCCGCCTCCTGCCCTGGCCTTCTCTTTCTCTAGCTTCATGGACATGGCCTCGATCCCCGTGATTTGGACGAAAACCTCCTCTAAGGACGGTCGCACCTTGCGGGCTTCGAACACTTCGGCACCTTGATCTTCTATGAGCCGTACCAGCGTACCAACGCGCACCGGCTCGGTCGACTCGACGCAAATATCCTTGTTGCTGACGAGATGACAATTCAAGCCAGCAAACTCGGACATGATGACCTTACTCAAGACAGCAGCTTTGGCCGATACGGCGAAATGAACGACATAGCGTCCTTGCGTTTGCCGCATGAGGGACTTGACGGTGCCGGTTTTCACAATCCGCCCGGCGACGATGAAGGCGATACGGCTGCAGAGACGTTCAGCTTCTTCAATGTAATGGGTGGTCAAAAAAATGGTGGTCCCCGCCCGGTTCAGATCGGAAATCATTTGGCGGATTTGCCGGGCGCCGGCCACGTCAATCCCTGTGGTGGGTTCGTCCAGAAAGAGGATATTCGGTTTGTGAATGATTGCAGAGGCGATAGTGAGCCTGCGCTTCATACCTCTGGAATAGCCAGCGAACTTCCGACCAGCCGCATCGGCCAGATCGAAGCGATCCAGCAGTTCTCGGGCGCGGATCTCGCGGTCGTGCCTGGTCACGCCATACAGCGAACCGCAGAAGCAGAGATTCTCAAAGCCCGTCAACTCGGGATAGAGATTGCTCTCATCCGGGACAACACCAATTAAGTGCTGAGCCCCCTTCGGATTGTTTATGCAGTCAATGTCCGCTATGCGTATGGCGCCTACGTCTGGCCGGACCAGTCCAATCAGGATATTGATTGTGGTGGTCTTACCCGCTCCGTTTGGTCCCAGAAAACCAAACAGCTCACCCCGGTGCACATTGAAAGTAACCGAATCGACGGCAATAATATCGCCAAAGCGTTTGGCGAGGTCCTCGGCAACGATAGCGTCACCTGCGGAGTTCTTCATCATCTGTTCCCCCGGCCTATTCCGTATTTCCTGGTGTGATTTGGATTCCCAATAGACGCACACCAGTATCTGCATTCATCGATATCGTCGCAGGCTCGGTAACCAAGCACTGACCTCTGGAAATTGTGGTTCTCTCGTTACCTATGACCACCTCGGCTTTGCCCTCAAAACACACAAACACGACGTGGGACATCATGTCGCAGCTCGGCATGCCCTCCCCTGGCGCAAGGTCGATGACCCGCATCTTGAATTCGCGACTCTCGTAAAAGACGTTCCTTTCCCTTTGATTGTATGGACTGACTTCCATACTGATCATGTCAAACTTTTTCATGAGTGTTTCCTTGTGTTGCTTTTTTCCGTAACACAGGGATGCTTCTTGGCATTGCCGTGGCACTCGCGGATCTGATGCGGCGTGCAATCTTTCGGTTTACCCTTGAGATTTTCAGGCTTGAGACATTTCGTTTTACGTTCACACATTGCCATTATCCTTTCAATTTGTGTTTGAGGAATTCGCAGCGGCCGGATGATTCACTTCGTCTGTGGCCAGCATATTCATTAGGTCCTTGCATCGGCTCATCTTCTTTTCATTCAGCTTGTAGTGGACGAAGTATCCTCGTTTTTCGGCGGTGACCAAGCCGGCATCACGGAGGATTCTAAGATGTTGGGATACTGCTCCTTGTGTTACATCCAGCCTGGCGGCAATCGCGCCCACGCAAAGAGCGCGATCCTTTACCAGCTCGAGTATCCGAACGCGTGTCTCGACGGACAGCACCTTACAAATATGCGCCAATTCCGAAGTCTTGCTCATATCGGTCCCTTTAATATATTTTAGTATCCGCTAATATACTAATATATTTCGGTCGTTGAATCAAGACAGATATTTTCAAAAAATCTTTACCACAAAAATACCCTGATGAGTGTATAAATGGGATATCCAATGCTCCCCATCAAAGGTGTTCTAAACCAGAAAATTATGGACAGTGGCTTCGCCATGGGCAGTGTTGCAGAACCTGATTCCGGTCTTGTAGAGGCCGAGATTGGCGCTATTTTGGGGTAAAAATCACCTCATATTTACTATTGGTTGTCCAGGGAGAACAAAGAAAATTTTGAGAAATCACTATTTTTAGAGCTTGACTCGTAGATTCTCATAAACTATAATTCGTTAAATGGCGAAGTATGAGGTATATGATAATGCTCGAATTTATTAACATAACGAAAGCTCTTTCGGACGAAAACAGGGTCCGGGCCTTGATGATGCTCCGTGAGGGTGAACTGTGCGTGTGCCAGTTGATAGAGATGTTGGGCCTAGCACCATCGACCGTCTCAAAACATATGTCGATTCTGCGGCAGGCCCGATTGGTTCAGGCCCGTAAGGAAGGCCGGTGGATGTATTATCGCTTGCCAGATGGAGATGCTTCCCCATGCGTTCTTGAGGCGATTCGGTGGATGAAGAACACCATCGCGGATGATAAGAAAATCGTCGCCGACGACAAGCAGCTAAAGCGTGTGTGCAAACTCGACAGAGATAAGCTGTGCGCCTGTTATAAGAAACAGTAAAAGCCGAGGATTAGACCTTTGCGGCCAGATATTGAAATGAACCGGATGTTCAAGATACCGATTCAAAAAGAGTTTTATAACGAATTACGAGGAACAAATTTGTTTAGGAGTTGCTGAGAAATGGAAACAGAAAAGAAAAAGAAAGGCCTGCTGGCAACAATCTGGGAATCCATGACCAAAACCGGCGGCTGTTGTGGTCCCGGAGAAAGCTGCTGCGGACCGGCAAACGAAGATGGCAGGAAAGCAGCGGACAATCGGAGAGAAGCTAAATCTGAAAGTTGATGGAAGTTCTCTTCAGTGATAGGCGGAAGTACGTCTAATCATGGATACTCCTCTTTCGTTTCAAAGTGTGCGTAAATCATGAAAACAAAGGAAAATGATAGGTCTGATAAGTACAGAGAAATAGCTGTATTAAGTATTGTTCCCTGCGCCGTGGGGGTTTTGATCATTATTAGCTGGGGTCTTGCTCATTGGAACATTGGCCCGTATGTACTGAATGCAGGTTTAGCACTTTTAGCCACTCTTTTCGGCGGCTATCTCCGGTTCATTTCGGGCTTAAAGGATATCTTTAAGCGAAAAATAACGGTCAATGTATTTGTTACCGTTGCTCTTGTTGCTACACTTGCTATTGGCGAGTTTCGACCTGCAGCGCTGATTGTGTTCATCATGGCGGTCGCCGGTGCACTGGAATCCTATACGCTTGATAAAACTCGTAGAAGTATCCGGAATCTGTTGGACCTTACTCCGAAAACTGCAACTGTTCGTCGGAACAATGAAGAGGTTGTTGTGCCGGTTGATGAGGTTCAGATCGGAGATACTGTGGTAGTCAGGCCCGGGGGACGAATACCCGTCGATGGGATTGTCTCAGCGGGACAAAGCAGCGTCAATCAGGCACCGATCACCGGAGAATCCATGCCGGTTGAGAAATTTAAGGGCAGCGATGTATTTGGAGGAACGCTGAACGAAACTGGTCGTCTTGAAATCAGGACGGCAAAGATTGGCGAGGATACTACGCTGGCCCAAATTGTTCACCTTGTCGAGCAAGCTCAGGGTACAAAGGCACCCATCCAAAATCTTGCCGACCGATTTACTGTATGGTTTTTGCCATCCGTTATAGTGCTGGCTATCATCGCCTTTTTAACCTCTGGTGATATCAAAGTCGCGGTCTCGGTTCTTTTGGTTGCCTGTCCATGCGCTTTCGCCATCGCCACACCGACAGCAGTAACGGCTGGCATCTCCAATATGGCGCGCCGTGGGGTCCTCATCAAAGGAGGAGTCTTTTTAGAACTTGCTAAAAAGATGGATATGCTTCTTGTGGACAAGACGGGTACATTCACCTTTGGAAAACCCAAGGTTGTCGATGTTGTGTCTTTGGACGGCGTATCTCAAGAAGACGTCCTGCGTTTAGCTGCTATAGCTGAAAAGTACTCTGAGCATCCATTGGCCAGATCGGTCATGAATCACGCAAGAGAGTGTGCTATTCAGGTTCCTGATCCTCATGAGTTCAATATCGAAGTGGGGATGGGTGTGGCCGCCCGGCTGGACGGCCAGAAGATATTCGTCGGTAAGAATGATTTTCTGCGCGACAGAGGAGTGCTTATCTCCAAAGACATTGAAGATGCGATCTCGCAACAGACCGAACAGGGCCGGACGACGATTCTTGTAGCGAATGATGTCAAGCCTGTTGGTTTGATTGCCATTGCGGATGAGGTTCGCCATGAGACTCCTCGTGCAATTGCATACTTGAAAGCGATGGGCATTAAGAATATTACGATGCTTACCGGAGACAATAAGACGGTGGCTAAAGCGGTCGCACAGGAAATTGGAGTTGATGATTTTCAGGCCGAACTGCTTCCGGAACAAAAATTGCGATATGTCGAGAACCTGCAAAAACAGGGCTACCTCGTGGGCATGATCGGGGATGGCATCAATGATGCTCCGGCATTAGCTTTGGCTGATGTGGGCATTGCCATGGGCGCAGCAGGAACGGATGTGGCCGTTGAAACGGCAGACGTAACCTTGATGAACGATGACTTATCCCAGGTCGTACACTTTATGGATATGTCGAGAAAGGTCCTGCTTCGTATCAAGCTCAATATTTTCTTTTCGATTATATACAATATTGTCGGATTTATCCTTGCCGGCTTCGGGATGCTTACGCCCGTATTAGCCGTTATTTTCCAGGAAGCCGGTTGTATTACAGTTGTCTTCAGTTCAACGTTGCTGTTGTGGTCCAAGACAGGATCATTCCTGAAGAACGACGATAATGTTTCTCTTCGTGTCGTGCCTCTTAACGTTGAGAATACTTTGAGAGAGAATGCCTCTCAAACTGTCTAAATGTTCTTTATCAAGTACGTATGCGAATTTAGTTTTGGGAAAGGATGTAAAAAATGAATGATGAAAAAGAAAAGGTCAGTAACCAGGAAGAATCGAGCAACTCTCAACCGTGTTGTGAGGGAGGCAGTTGCTGTCCGTCAGGTTCCAATGGAGCGGGCAATAAGTGGAAGATTGTGGTATCTGTCCTTATCGTTGTTGCTGCCGGGGCAGTTTTGGCACGATCCATCATCAGAAAGTCAGACGCCTCGGCAGAGCAGGGGCAAAATACATTCGCCGCAATCCAACCTATGGGCATACAGGATGTTTCTCCGCCTAAAACCGAAGCCAATCCCCAAGATGCCACGGCGGCAGAAGCTGACGCAGAGTCCCCTGAAGTAGCCAATGCAAAGATAAAGCAAGATGAAGATGTCCCTGTCAAGGCTTCACCTGCTTTATGGAGACCAGAACTGGATTCTATAGCTTCACTTGGTAAGGCGGCAGCTGATACTGACGCTGTTTTTATTCTTCTTACTGCCGACAATCAGCAAAGTAATCAGGCTGCTATCACACAAATTGAAACGGCGGCCAAAATTATTCAATCTGGTGGAACGCGGATCTCCGCTTTCAAACTAAATCAAGGCGCACCCAATTATGAGAATTTGAAGAAGCAATTGTCCGTCCCGTGTGTACTTGCAATGGTAAAAGGTGGCGGATTAAGCGGAGTTTCAGCCGATAAGATCAACGAGACGAACCTGGTCCAGGCATTCGTAGCCGCATCGAGGCCAAGTTCGGGCTGCTGTCCGGCGGGCAGCGGAGCGACGTGCCCGTAGTGGAGAGGAGCAGGACAAGTGGAATGGATTCAATCGATAATGCAATGGGCCAGGACTGCCCTTGAGCAGGTCGGATTCCGCCCCGTGGCTTTGCCGCTAGCCTTTGTTCTCGGACTGGTAAGTGCAGTCGCGAGCGCGTGCTGCACTCTACCTCTGCTGGGTGCGATAGTTGGCTATTCGGGCACGCGGGAGGACCGAGATCGACGGACACGATTGCTTGCCGCCCTTTTTTTCATGTTGGGGACAATTATCGCGCTGGTTCTTCTTGGTACAGTAGCGGGTTTCATAGGACAGGTCGCCCAGGACATAATGGGGAAATATTGGAGGGTGTTCGCAGGGCTAATTGCCATTCTTGTCGGACTAGCCGCACTCAAATTGTTACCCTTTAAGCTGCCCACGAAAACTACAGCCTCTAATTCCCGGCCAAAGGGGTTTCTAAGCGCTGCAGCGTTTGGACTGGTCATGGGAGGAGGAGTATGCGTGGCTTCTCTGGCCTGCAATCCGGGAATTTTTATCGTGCTGGGAGTAGCGGTTTTACAAGGTTACACATTGTGGGGGATGTGTATCATGGCGGCCTATGCAGTGGGATTCAGCCTGCCATTGGCTCTGATTATGCTCGGTGCATCCTTTGGCAAATCGGCAATACAAGCCAAAAAAACCGAGGGTGTCATAAGAATTATAGCCGGAGCATTACTCATTATCGCGGGTTTCTATTTTCTATGGACATTCTGATGTGTCGAAATCAAAAAAAACATACGTTTTTGGAGGCCAACACAGATACTCTCTGATGTGAATAATTAGAATGAATATAGAACCTAAAACGAAATTGCGAGTTTTATTTCTGTGTACGGGCAACTCGTGTAGGAGCCAAATGGCTGAGGGCTGGACGAGACACCTCAAGGGTGACATCATCGAGCCGTACTCGGCCGGGATCGAAACACACGGTTTGAATTCCGATGCCGTCAAGGTAATGGCCGAGGCTGGTGTGGACATTTCGAATCATCGATCAAAACACCTTGACGAAGTCAAAGACATTTCTTTCGACTATGTCGTGACTGTCTGTGACCACGCACATGAGTCCTGTCCACTTTTCCCCGGCAAGACCAAGATAGTACATGTAGGATTTGATGATCCACCAAAACTTGCCGAAAATGCTAAAACGGAAAATGAAGCGTTGGATTGCTATCGCTGTGTTCGTGATCAAATAAGAGATTTTATCGAAACGCTGCCCGAATCTCTTTTGAAAGGGAAAAAAGATGTTCGATGAGAAAATTGTAGAATTGGTTGCTATTGGGGCATCCATCTCTGCGAATTGTCATCCCTGCATAAAGTACCATACGGAAAAAGCCAGCGAGTTGAAAGTTGATGAAGCTGAAATCCGGCAGGCGATAGAAGTCGGCAAAATGGTGCGAAAGGGCGCCGCTGGCCAAATGGATAAACTTCTCGAAGAAATTTAATAACGAAATTCGAGGTATAATCAATGTCAGAATCGAATGAAAAAATCAGAGAGACTGTCCGTCAGGAATATACAAAAATTGCACAAGGCGGCTCAGGCTGCTGTGGTGCATCGGCGCCAGATAAGCTCGCCGAAGGAATCGGTTATACAGGCGAAGATCTCGAAGTCCTGCCGGAAGGTGCGAATATGGGCCTATCATGCGGCAATCCGACTGCTATTGCAAATCTAAAACCCGGGCAGGTAGTGCTGGACCTTGGCAGCGGAGGCGGATTCGATGTCTTTATCGCTGCGAAGAAAATCGGTCATGCGGGCCGAGCCATCGGCGTCGACATGACGGCAGAAATGGTCGGCAAGGCCAGAGCCGGGATTGCAAAATTTACCGAGAAAACGGGACTATCCAACGTCGAGTTTCGCTTAGGAGAAATTGAGCACCTTCCAGTCGCGGATAATAGCGTGGACGTGGTAATCTCGAATTGCGTAATAAATTTGTCGCCCGACAAGCAGCAGGTCTGGAACGAGATAGCCCGCGTGCTCAAACCGGACGGCAAGGCATGCATCTCCGACCTCGCCCTTAAAAAACCCATACCTGAAAGCGTATTAAAATCCGTCGCCGCGCTTGTCGGGTGCATCGCCGGGGCGGTTCTTTTAGACCGGACAAAAGAAATGATTCAAAAGGCTGGCCTGAAAATCGACAACATCACAGAAAAACCAACCAACATCGAATTGATGCTTGATTGCCAGGATCCGCTTTATGCGCAGATTAAAGAATTCCTGCCGGAAGGGGCAAAAATCGAAGATTATGTTGTGAGCGTTGATATAACAGCACTAAAGGAATAAGTATGACAAATGAAAACTCAAACCAAAATCAAGACAAAGGTCTGAATATATTCGAAAAGTATCTAACACTATGGGTCGTGTTATGTATTGCAGGCGGGATTGTTCTGGGCAAGCTGGCGCCGGGCGTCGCTACCTACCTCGACGGCTTGGCGATTTATGTGAACAAAGCACCGGTTGTATCTATCCCGATTGCGGTATGTCTGTTCTTCATGATGTACCCAATCATGGTGAAGATTGATTTTGCCGAGGTGCTCAAAGCAGGCAAAAGTATCAAGCCAGTGGGTTTAACGCTCTTTATTAACTGGGCGGTCAAACCTTTCACGATGTATGCGATATCGCTATTTTGTCTGGGCACTTTATTTTACGGCTTTATCGGTGCCGATGCGGTTGACCTGGTAAAGATGCCGTTCGGTCTTGATCTGCCTGTCGGGGCAACCTATGGAGCAGGAACGGTTATAGAATCCGGAGGCATCAAGATGCTCCAGGTGCCGCTTTGGAGAAGCTACCTTGCAGGCTGTATCCTACTCGGAATCGCACCCTGTACGGCAATGGTTCTTGTCTGGGGATATCTTTCCAAAGGCAACGATGGACATACGCTTGTAATGGTGGCGATTAATTCACTAACCATGCTGTTTCTTTACGGACTTCTCGGCGGCTTTCTGCTCGGCGTAGGCAAGCTGCCTGTTCCATGGCAGGCACTATTGCTTTCGATTTCGATATACGTAGCCCTGCCTTTGGTTGCTGGATACTTCTCACGAAGGTGGATAATAGCTAAGAAAGGACAGCTTTGGTTCAAGCAGAAATTCCTGCACATTCTCACGCCCGTTACCATTATCGCCTTGCTCGTGACACTCGTATTGCTGTTTTCATTCAAGGGCGAAGTAATTCTTTCGAATCCATTGACAATCATCTGGATAGCAATACCACTTTTCATTCAAACCAATCTTATCTTCTGGCTGGGTTATGGTCTGGCAAAGATTCTGAAACTCGAGTACCGCGACGCGGCACCATCGGCTATGATAGGGGCATCGAACCACTTCGAAGTCGCAATTGCCACGGCGACGATGCTCTTTGGTCTTTCCTCGGGCGCCGCTCTAGCAACTGTCGTTGGAGTCCTCATTGAGGTCCCCGTGATGCTAATGCTCGTAAAAATATGTCTCAAAACACAAAACTGGTTTGATGCTCATCAGTTAGAGAATGAAGGTTGAACCGTCTCAGATCGAAAAGAATACTGAACTCTTGCACACTATTCACGACCATGAGATCCGCTATATCGTCACGAATTGTGAGCCAACTAATACATACCTGCCTTTGGTCACATCAACCAATTCTGTTGACGCACTAACCTGGTCAAGGGCACAAAGAATAGATGAATTGTCAACCTGCGGTCTGTAAAAGGTAGCAGTAGTCCGAAATGCATGTCTCCATTTTGGTACTACCCTCAGATATTTTGGTTAGAATTGCTCCTGGTAATACCCCTGTCAAGAACAAAAAACGCATTTTTTACTATTTATCAGCCCGGAAATAGTCCTTGTTGGACTATGCCCCCGTGTGGCAGAAACGTCTTCATCTTGCCAAGGTATAGGATGGCACATAGAGGGGAGACCAGACCTTGTTTCATTTCATCTGTTCTGCGACAGTGGCTCAAACCGGCAACTGGAGGTGGGCAGAGACGGTAATGTTTGGGGCCGTTTCTGCCGATAATGCGAAGAGAGACTTCAATAACCGTTTTATCTATTTCTCAAAGGGTATGGGTTTATACCGCATTGGATCAAAAATCTGGTGTGACAATTGCTTGAGCCTCTCGTAGAGATTTTTATCCCAGTTCGGCTTATCCAAGTCTGGTGGACCGACCACAACAGCGGGAATCTGGTTGTACCGGTACAACTGTTCTCTTTGGAACAGATGTTGTTGTACGGCAGCGGCAACATAATCGATGACGGCGCCACCGTAGCTCAGCAGTGTAAACGATGGCTTGGCAATCCGATTCTGGCCTTGGTCATATACAATTGTCGGCTGCTTGTAAAAAAATGGTATACCATACTGATCCAGCAGATGGCCGATTTTCAGCTCTTCTTTTGATTCGTATGGTGGATCCAATTCGCCCAGCATTTCATCGAGCTTTTCGTCTTTGACTTCATTTTTCAATTTGCTTCACCTCATTTGCTACTTTTTGGGCAATGGCTGAGAGCTTCTGTTCTGTATGCTGTATGGATTTTAGAAGCTTGCTATTATGACTTTGAAGTTTTTCTGCTACATTGAGGGTCTGATCTAATTTTTTATAATTATAATTGGTAGCATATTGTTCCGCTTGCTTGGTTAAGTCCCGGACTCTCCGCTCTGTTTCTGCAACAGCACCATCTAATCTCTCCAAGCGAGTATCAATACCAGCAATTTGTTTGTACCGGGAAATAAGCTCAGCAGCAGCTTTTTTCTTTGCAGATACAGGAAGTTTTGTAAATACCTGACGTGTTTCCTCTAATCTGGCGATATGGCCATTTCGGATTTGATGTGCTTTTGTTCGCAGCTGTGCCATTTTTTCTGTTAAATAACCTTCGGCGGGTAGTATACGCTTCAGTTGTAATAGAATCTGGCTTTTCTGTTCCGGATGTTCGGAAAGATCTTTCGATTCATGACGGAGTTTACGGAATTGATCTTTTAGACGATTTGACAATCGCCTGCCCTGGTAGAGGTCACTCATATCGTGGCGGATTATTGGTACTTCATATACCCTGCGTTGAGAATAAGCTGAGTGACCATGAGTGTAATTTACCAAGGCTAGAATCCCCACTATGAGTGCTACAAGCATGACTGCCTGGATGACCTCAGGATCAATCGGTATTTTCAATTCTAGAAGCTTAGCGACCATAATGCTCGCTCCAAAGGCGATAGCTGCTCCAGCCCACGAACCACCAATCTGGTGTATTGCCTTGTACATAACGAAGGCCAAAATGATGATAGCGAATCCAACTGCAATCGGCCCTAAATCCCTTATCGATAATCCAGTTGCTTGTTCCCACCAGATAAGGCCGGTGGCAAGTGCAAAGCCAATAGCAGCGGACACACCAATAGCTGGTCTTCGCTGACCAAAATGCTTGTTGAGAACTGCGAAAACAGCAGAAGTGAAAAAGGTAAAAGCCAGAATAAAGTCAGGTAATGCGGTCTCCATAAATTCCATGATGATATCATTGTGATAAAAGTTAAATATTCTCATACGAGACCTTATGGTACCGCTACTATTTAATTGTTTCGGTTTTTGACAAGCCCAGCTATGGGCTGAGTTAAGGTTGTCTATGAGAGTTAAGTCTGGAAAACGTTACTTTGAAATGACATGATGTCGATTATGTGGTTATCTGAAGCCGGCATCAGATTCTGATGAGTCATATTATCCGATGCGTGATAAGATCACCGCTGATTCTATCACAATAGTGTGTGGTCGTCTTAGCGAAATAGGTTTATTTGTTACTTCGCAGGAGTACGAAAGCATTAAATAGACCGCAGTTTATTTGTACTGTGTAATTTCATTAAAGATATTTAAGTCATTTATACGACTAACTTTCCATGGGGATAGTCCCAATGGAAAGGAAATGTCATGGAGCGACGATTTGAAGTACGAAAACAAGAAATTC
>Ga0180438_10008951_pt1 | contig 12593 bp, 8 predicted proteins | sample SS_ome_12_FD_132455 | JGI IMG/M metagenome (GOLD analysis project Ga0180438, IMG submission 132455) | Hypersaline lake sediment archaeal communities from the Salton Sea, California, USA - SS_3_D_2 metaG | ecosystem: Environmental > Aquatic > Non-marine Saline and Alkaline > Hypersaline >...
AGCACCTACGCGGGTTGGGCGATCATGAAGAAGTTCGCCCGGACCATCCACGACGAGCTCCGCTACCGCGACCGCTTCCGCACCTGCCACGGCGAGTTATTCGCCACCACCGAGGACGACCGCAGCGACCAGTTCGAGCAGGAGACGGCTCAATTGCAGCGCGAGGCCCACGTCGAGCGGATCCTCGACCGGCTCGACGAACGGGAGCAAAAGATCATCGTGCGCCGCTTCGGGCTCCGCCGGGGCCAGGAGCCGCTGACGCTCAAACAGGTCGGTGCCGAGCTGGGCGTGACCAAGGAACGCATCCGCCAGATCGAGGCCCGCGCCCTGAGCAAGCTCCGCAAGGCGGCCGAAGAAGAGCGGATCGAGGTGCCGGGGTAAACCTTCCGTCCCACGCTTGACCGGGCTCCGCTGGGCGGAGAGCTGGTCCTGCCTGTGTGGCAATCTGCCACCCACCCAGTGGGGGAATCATTGGCAAAGCGGGGGTTCCGAGCGGATGTGCCGAGATCGAATCCCGGCCGGCGGTCTTGACGCTGGGGGGCCGTGGGCGGATAATCGGGCGTTTTGAGGGTTCCCGGGCGAGCCGGCAGGCGTTCTTGGCTGGGCGACCTTCGGGCCGATAGGTCGGACCCCCTCGGATTATGGGGTGAGGAGCGGAGAGAACCGACAATTTGAGGGGGATTCGGATAGCCCACTGGCCGTAGGCAGCGCGCGTTTCTGGGCGCGGTGCGGGCAGGAGGGATAGTTTCGCGCCCATCCCCCTTGCGTGGCGCGGGGGCTCGGGTATATTAAGAGGTTCGCGTTTGCGGCGGCCGAGGAGGCTAGCGTAGCTCAATTGGCAGAGCAGCGGATTTGTAATCCGCAGGTTGGGGGTTCAAATCCCTCCGCTAGCTCGTGACGGGAACCCCGAGTTTTGGACCGCAGGCGGCCTACGTGCCCGTCGGCTGGCCGGACAGCCAAGGGAGTCATGGGCGGCGGACCGATCGAGCGACGTGGATTGACGAAGGGGGGTTTCCCGAGCGGTCAAAGGGGTCAGACTGTAAATCTGATGGCGCAGCCTTCGCAGGTTCGAATCCTGCACCCCCCATTTGGAAACGACGAAGCCCTAATGACGAATGACGAAGAAGACGGGAAGAGGACAGGAGCGTGAACGGTTCGCCATACTGCTCGTCATTCGTCATTAGGGCATTCGTCATTGGAGGACGCGGGTGTAGCTCAACGGTAGAGCCATAGCCTTCCAAGCTATTGACGAGGGTTCGACTCCCTTCACCCGCTCTGCCGGGCGAGTCGGGAAAGACGGGCTCTCGTCGGGGGCGGAGAAGGCGGCGTATTGGCCGAGCCTTGCCCGCTTGGTGCAAGAGAGCGTCGGAAGAGGAGGCAACCGGGGAAGCGTTCCCACCAGGCCGCCGAGAGCGGCCCGCCGGAACTCGAACCATTACTCAGGGGCTGCTGTAGCTCAGCCGGTAGAGCGCGTCCTTGGTAAGGACGAGGTCATGGGTTCGAGTCCCATCAGCAGCTCTCGTGACGGCCGACCGCATACCGTACCAGGGTCCGGCCGGTCGGTCCAGGTTGGACCAAACGAACCCGCTTGACCACAACGCAGGGAGAAGGACCAAACGATGGCGAAGGAAGTATTCCAACGCACGAAGCCCCACGTCAACGTGGGAACCATCGGTCACATCGACCACGGCAAGACGACGCTGACCGGGGCCATCCTGGCCGTGCAGCAGGAGAAGGGGCTTGCCAAGTTCAAGTCGTACGCCGACATCGCCAAGGGCGGCACGGTCCGCGACGCCACGAAGACGCTCACCATCGCCGTGGCCCACGTCGAGTACGAAACCGACAACCGGCACTACGCCCACATCGACTGCCCGGGTCACGCCGACTTCATCAAGAACATGATCACCGGGGCCGCCCAGATGGACGGCGCCATCCTGGTGGTCTCGGCGGCCGACGGCCCCATGCCCCAGACCCGCGAGCACGTCCTGCTGGCCCGCCAGGTGAACGTCCCCGCCCTGGTCGTCTTCCTCAACAAGGTCGACCTGGTCGACGACGAGGAGCTGTTGGAGCTGGTCGAGTTGGAGTTGCGGGAGCTGCTCTCGGACTACGGGTTCCCGGGCGACGAAATCCCGATCATTCGGGGCGACTCGCTTACGGCCTACAACAAGCCGACCGACGCGGAGGCCACCAAGTGCATCCACGAGCTGATGGAGGCCATCGACAGCCACATCCCCCAGCCGGAACGGGACGTGGACAAGCCGTTCCTGATGGCCGTCGAGGACGTCTTCTCGATCGAGGGCCGCGGCACCGTGGCCACGGGGCGGATCGAGCAGGGCGTGATCAAGACGGGCGAGGAGGTGGAGATCGTCGGTATCAAGGAGTCGCGCAAGACGGTCTGCACCGGCGTGGAGATGTTCAACAAGACGCTCGATCAGGGCCAGGCCGGCGACAACGTGGGCTGCCTGTTGCGCGGCATCAAGCGGGACGAGGTCGAGCGCGGCCAGGTGCTGGCCAGGCCCGGCTCGATCACCCCCCACACCCAGTTCGAGTCGGAGGTCTACGTCCTCTCGAAGGACGAGGGCGGGCGCCACACGCCGTTCTTCAGCGGCTACCGTCCCCAGTTCTACTTCCGCACGACCGACGTGACCGGCACGGCCAACCTAGTGGGCGACGCCGAGATGTGCATGCCCGGCGACAACGTCAAGCTGAGCGTCGAGCTGATCTCCCCGATCGCCATGGACGCGAACGTGCGGTTCGCCATCCGCGAGGGTGGCCGCACCGTCGGTTCGGGCGTGGTCACCAAGATTATCAAATGACGAAATCCGAATGACGAAAACGGCATGGGCGAGCGGATTCGTCATTCGTGCTTCGTCATTCGACATTGGGGCACAGGGGTGTAGCTCAATTGGTAGAGCACCGGTCTCCAAAACCGGTGGTTGGGAGTTCGAGTCCCCCCGCCCCTGCTGTTGAACCCCCCGGGGAGCTCCGGCGAGAAACCTGAGGAAGACCGCCCGAGGGCCGGGCGGTGCCGGCCGCCGGAAAGGCAAACCGATTACGCGAAATGGGCTAAGCGGTGGGCGCGTTTGTTCAAGAACTGCTGCGGACCGGTATCTACAAACGGAACCAGGGCCGCATCACCCGACAGGTCACCTTCGCGGTGATCGCGATCACCGTGGCCCTGGGCCTCTGGCGCTTAAGCGAGACGCTCTTGGGGCAGCCGGCGGGGGTGCGGTACGGAATTCCCGGCTTGCTGCTGTTGGGAGGACTGTGGATGGCGTACCGGCTGGTCAACGTGCCGGGCTTCGCCGACTTCCTGATCGCCGTCGAGGCCGAGATGAATAAGGTGTCGTGGCCCACGCGGAGCGAGCTGATCCGCGCCGCGCTGGTCGTCCTGGTGACGATCTTCCTGTTGGCCGCGGTCCTGTTCGTGTTCGATTACTTTTGGATCTTTCTGTTCGACAAGCTGGGAGTCCGCTAGCCGGTGCTGCGAGGGCGGCGGCTCGATTAGGTCCTCTTGTGTGTGGTAACTGTGGCGTGAGCGAGGAAGCGAACCAACCGACCGAGACGCGGATCGAACCGCCCGAGCAGGCTGCCCCGGCGGCGGCCGAGCCGGAAGCGGCTGCGCCGGCGGCTCCCGACCCGCCCGAAGTCGCCCCGGGCCCCGCCGCGCCCGAGGTGAACCCGCCCGAGGTCGACACGGCCGCTGCGCCCGAACCGCCGAAGGAATTGGAGGGCACCCCGTCGCTCCAAATCCCGGGCCCGGTGGGTGAGACTGAAGAGCCGGCAGAAGCGCCCCCGGCAGAGGCGCCGCTGGCAGAAGCGCCCACGCCAGAAGCCCTGCCCGCCGAGCCGGAGCCGGAGGCCCCCACGCCCGAACCGGAGCCGGCCGCGGAGGAACCGGCGGCCGAGCCCGAGCCCGAAAAACCAGCCGAGCCGGAGGAACCGGCGACTGAGGAGGCCGAGCCGGAGGAGCCGAAGTCCGAGAACATGGACTGGTACATCCTCAAGGTGCAGAGCAACCGGGAGGACTCGATCCGCGAGGGGCTCTTGCGCCGCGTGAAGATTGCCGGGCTGGAGCATTACTTCGGCGACGTGATCGTGCCCACCGAGACGGTGACCGAGTTCAAGGGGGGCAAGAAGCGGGTCTCGAAGCGGAAGCTCTACCCGGGCTACCTGGTCGTCCACATGGAGATCACCGACGACACGTGGTTCCTGGTTCGGGAGACGCCGGGGATCGGCGATTTCACGGGTGCGGCGGGCCGGCCCAGCCCCATGCTCCCGCACGAGGTCGAGCGGATACTGGCCCGCAAGCACGAGGAAAAGGACGAGAAGGCGCCGAAGCTGAAGATCGGGTTCCGCCCCGGCGACCAGGTGAAGATCAACGACGGGACGTTCGAGAACTTCGAGGGGGAGGTCGACTCGATCGACGAGACGAACGGTCGGGTCACTGTGATGATCAATATCTTCGGGCGGAGCACGCCTGTGGAGTTGGAATACTGGCAGATCGAGTCGGTTTAGCAGGCGCCGGCACGGCGGCGGGTTGTTTAGCAGCCGCCGGCACGGCGGCCCCAGCGGATCAAGAACCATGGCAAAACAGCAAGTCGGCCAAGCGAAGTTTCAGATCCCCGGCGGCCAGGCCACGCCCGCCCCGCCGGTGGGCACCGCCCTGGGCAAATACGGCATCAACCTGGGTCAGTTCGTGCAGCAGTTCAACGACAAGACCAAGGACGCCGGGGGGATGCCGATCCCGGTGGTGGTCCGGGTCTATAGCGACCGCAGCTTCGATTTCATCACCAAGAGTCCCCCGGCCGCCGCGCTCTTGAAGAAAGCGGCCAACATCGCCAAGGGCTCGGGCGTGCCCAACAAAGAGAAAGTCGGCCAGGTCACCTCGGCCCAGATCGAGGAGATCGTCAACACGAAGATGAAGGACTTAAACGCCCGCGACATGGACCATGCCCGGCGCATGGTCGAGGGCACCGCCCGGAGCATGGGCCTGGAGGTCGTCGAGTGAGGGATTAGGGGCTAAGGGACAGGGATAGGGGGTAGGTGAAGGATTGAGCGCGTTTTGTGCAGAGATTGCTGGCCGCGGGCGGCAGCCCGCGGAGGAGTTGCGGCTCCAAGCCGCCCTGGGAATTTCGGGACTATGCCAAGACACTCAAAACGTTTACGGGCCTTAAGAGAAAAAACGCCCGGCAAGGAGCCCCAGCCGCTGGACAAGGCGGTGTCGCTCCTGAAACAGTTCGGCAACACGAAGTTCGACCAGTCGGTCGAAATCGCCATGCGCCTGGGGGTCGACCCGAAGCAGGCCGACCAGATCGTGCGCGGGTCGGTGGTGCTTCCGCACGGCATCGGCCGGACGCTGCGCGTGGTGGTCTTCGCCAAGGACGACAAGGCGGACGAGGCCCGAGAGGCCGGGGCCGACGAGGTGGGCGGGCCGGAGCTGGCCGAGCGGATCAAGGAGGGCTGGACCGACTTCGACGTGTGCATCGCGTCGCCCGACATGATGGGCGTGGTGGGGCCGCTGGGGCGAATTTTGGGGCCGCGGGGGCTGATGCCCTCGCCCCGCGCCGGAACCGTCACCCCCGACCTGGGGAAGGTTGTCCGAGAATACAAGGCCGGAAAGGTCGAGTTCCGCAACGACTCCGGGGGGATCGTCCACGCCGTGGTGGGCAAGCTGAGCTTCGAGGAGCCCAAGCTGGTCGAGAACATCCGCGCCTTTATGAACCACGTGATTGGGCTGAAGCCGGCCGCGGTGCGGGGACAGTACCTGCGAGGAGTCGCCATCAGCGCTACGATGAGCCCCAGTGTCCGGGTCCTGCCGGCCTGAGAGGGAACGATCGCATGAGCAAGTACGTCAAGAACCTGATTACCGAACACCTCCGCGAACGGCTGGGAGGCGTCCACGACGCCCTGCTGGTCAACATGGTCGGACTGGACGTGAACACCAACAACCGGCTGCGCGCGGCGTTGCAGTCGAAGGGCATCCGGGTGCTGGTGGTCAAGAACAGCCTGGCGGCCCGGGCATGCGAGGGGACCCCGCTGGGGCCGATGTTCCAGGGGCTCACCGGTTCGGCTGCGATCTGCTGGGGCGGCGAAGACATCGTCAGCCTGACCAAGGAGGTCGTGGCCTTGGCCAAGGAGGACGAGTACGAGCCGTTCGCGCCGCGTGGCGGGGTGATGGACGGCGAACGGCTCTCGCCCGAGCAGGTCGAGGAGGTCAGCAAGTGGCCCAGCCGGGCCGAGCAGATCAGCCTGCTGGTGGGCCAGATCCTCAGCCCCGGGGCGCAGTTGGCGTCCCAGCTTTCCGGCCCGGGCGGTGCCCTGGTCAGCCAGATCAAGCAGAAAGGCGAGGAGGAGGGCGAGGCTCCCTCGGGCGATTAGGCCGGACGGAGCACAGGAAATACGAGCACCGCGTGTGCGTGCACGAGACCGATCATAGCCGCGGGCGGCAGCCGCGGAGGAATCGAGTGCGACACGTGGTCTTGCCCGCGGGCTGCCGCCCGCGGCTACGAGTGACGAACCAACCCCTTAGTGACCGAGTGTGTGCCGGGCGGCGAGGTGTGAGCTCGCGGCGTCCGGCGAGAGTAGAAAGGACCTGTTTCCGATGGCGACTGACACAGCAGAACGTGAATTCTCTGCGCAGGCGAAGGAGTTCGGCGACAAGATCGCCGGGTTGACGCTCAAGGAGGCGAAGGAGCTTAGCGATTACCTCGAGGAGGTACACGGCATCAAGGCGGCCGCGGGCGGCGCCGTAGTGGTCGCGCCCACGGACGGCGGCGGGGGCGGCGAAGCGCCCGCCGAGCCGACCGAGTTCGACGTCGTGCTGGAGAGCTTCGGCGAGAAGAAGATCGGGGTGATCAAGGTGGTCCGGGCGAATACCGGGCTGGGCCTGAGGGAGGCCAAGGACCTCGTCGAGGGCGTCCCGGCCAAGGTCAAGGAAGGCATCCAGAAGGAAGATGCCGAGAAGCTGAAGACGGAAATCGAGGAGGCGGGCGGCACGGTGTCGATCAAGCCGGCCGGCTCCTAACCCTTTGGCACCTCGGGTACACCACGAGCGCTTGTCTTGCTCATGGCGTTGGCGTTGCGATCGCCGCCGGCCGTTGCGCAGCAGCCCGCCCTTGCGGGGCGCATCGGCGTGCGGACCCGGCGCGGTGGGGACCGACGCCGCTACCCAACCTCCCTCGCCGAGGGACGATTCGATTGTGCGCGGGCAGAACCGGCGTGACCTTACACTTTCCCCAGATTCCCCAAGGGTATCCGTGGGCGATTGTTGCTGCGCGCCGCCGCGGACCCGGACGGGCCAGGCCCTCTTTCCGATCCGTATCCCACCCGATGGCTTTGACTCGGCTTTTTCATCCCGCTTTGGAGGGTGATCTCTGATGGCGATTCCGGCTCAACGGCGCATTTTGCCGAAGGAAGTTCGCACGTTCGGGAGCCTTCGGCCCCCGCAACCCATCCCCGACCTGACGTCGATCCAAACCCGCAGCTACGAGGCCTTCCTCCAATACGAGGTCGCCGCCGCACAACGGCAGGACCAGGGGATCGAAGGCGTGCTGCGGGAGATCTTCCCGGTCGAGAGTTATGACAAGACCCTCCGCCTGGAGTACGTCAAGTACGAATTGGGCAAGCCCCGCTACGAGCCGGACGAGTGCCGCCAGCTCCGGCTGACCTACGGCCGGCCCTTCAGGGTCTGGCTGCGCCTGACCAAGGAGCAGCCGATCGAGGAGGAGGTCTACCTGGGCGACGTGCCGATCATGCTCGGCGGCGGGGAGTTCATCATCAACGGGGCCGAGCGCGTGGTGGTGAGCCAGTTGCACCGCAGCCCCGGCGTGGACTTCGTGATCGAGACCGAGGGGGGCGGCGAGCGAAAGCTCCACAGTTGCCGCGTGATCCCCGAGCGCGGAAGCTGGATCGAGGTGAACGTCTCCCGCAAGGAAAGCCTCCAGGTGCGCATCGACCAGAGCGGCAAGTTCTCGATCATGACGCTCTTAAGGGCCATGGACCCGAAGTACGGCGAGGACGCCGATCTCTTGAAGGTGTTTTACGGCACCGAGAAGATCGACATTGTCGACGGACGCAGCGCCGTGAAGATCGAGGGCAAGCTGACCGTCGGCGACGTGGTCTATCCGGCCGAGAGCGAGCGGGCCGGGGAAATCATCGTCGAGTGTGGACAGAAAATCACCAAGAACGCGGCCGAAACGATCTGCACCTCCGGCATCTCCGAGATCGAGGTGATGGAGGACCCCAAGACCCCCCTGCTGCTGACCTCGCTGGCCGAGGACGGCACCGCCAGCCACGAGGAGGCGCTGCTGAGAATCTATCAGCGGCTGCGCCCCGGCAATCCCCCGCAACTCGAAAAGGCCAAGGCGCTGTTCCACGAGAAGTTCTACGACACCAACCGCTACCGTCTGGGGCGGGTGGGGCGGTTCCGCATCAACCGCAAGCTCAAGCTCGACATCGATGAAGACGAAATGACGCTCCGGCCCGAGGACTTGATCGCCGCGATCAAATACCTCGTGCGCCTGCGCTCTAACGATCCGGAGGTCGAAGTCGACGACATCGACCACTTGGGCAACCGCCGGCTGCGCACCATCGACGAGCTGGCCTGCGACGAGCTGCGCAAGGGCTTCCTCAAGCTCCGGCGCACCGTCCAGGAACGGATGAGCCTCAAGGACATCGAGGATATGACCCCCCGCAGCCTGGTCAACCCCAAGAGCATCTCGGCGGCGATTGAGTACTTCTTCGGGCGCGGGGAGCTCAGCCAGGTGGTCGACCAGACCAACCCGCTCTCAATGCTCACCCACGAGCGGCGCCTAAGCGCCTTGGGCCCCGGGGGCTTAAACCGCAAGCGGGCGGGGTTCGAGGTCCGCGACGTGCACATCTCGCACTACGGGCGGATATGCCCCATCGAGACCCCGGAAGGAACCAACATCGGGCTGATCTCCAGCCTGGCGATCTACGCGGGGGTCGACGAGTACGGATTCCTGGTCACGCCCTACCAGAAGGTCAAGAACGGGAAGCTGCTGGACGAGATCGAGTGGCTCCGCGCCGACCAGGAGCACGAGGCATTCCTGGCCCCGGCCGACGCGGTGATCGAGAACGGCAAGATCACCGGCGACGCCCGACGCCTGACCGGCGACAACTCGATCATCGCCCGCCACTTCGGTGACTTCATGCTTTGCCCGATCGACCAGGTGCAGTACATCGACGTGGCCCCCTCGCAGATGGTGGGCGTCTCGGCCGGGCTGATCCCTTTCCTGGAGCACGACGACGCCAACCGGGCCCTGATGGGCTCGAACATGCAGCGCCAGGCCGTACCGCTGTTGATCAGCGAGCCGCCGCTGGTGGCCACCGGCATGGAGAAGGAGGCCGCCGAAAACTCGAGCATGTTGGTCCGGGCCCGCCGCAAAGGGACGGTCACCCACGTCGACGCCGACCGGATCGAGATCGGCAACAGCGACGTCTACCGCCTGCGCAAGTTCGTGGGCCTAAACGAGCGGACCTGCCTGAACCAGAAGCCGATCGTCGCGCTGGGCGAGAAGGTGGAAAGGGGACAGGTGATCGCCGATGGCCCCGCCACGGCCCACGGCGAGCTGGCCCTGGGCCGCAACGTGCTGGTGGCCTTCATGGCCTGGGACGGGTTCAACTTCGAGGACGCGATCATCATCAGCGAGGAGCTGGTCGAGAGCGATACGTACACGTCGTTGCACATCGAGGAGTTCGACATCGAGATCCGCGAGACCAAGCTGGGCCGCGAAGAGTTCACCCGCGACATCCCCAACGTCAGCGAGAAGCAGCTACGCAACCTCGACGAAGGGGGCATCGTGCGCGTGGGCACGTACGTCCGGCCCGGCGACATCCTGGTGGGCAAGGTCTCGCCCAAGTCGAAAACCGAGCTCACGCCCGAGGAAAAGCTGCTGCACGCCATCTTCGGCCGGGCCGGCGAGGACGTCAAGAACGACTCACTGGAAGTCCCCTCCGGCATCGAGGGCATCGTGATCCACACGCAGAAGTTCTCCCGCCGGATGAGCCTCTCGGAAGAGGAACGGAAGAAGTTCGAGGCGGAGCTAAAGCAGGCCGAGGCCGAAGGGAACGAGCGGATCGCCGCCGCCTTCGGCGACATGGTCCGGCAGATGGAAGGCGTGCTGGGACGGAAGCTCAAGGATGAGGACGGCGAGTCGCTGGTGCACGACAAGGAGCACCGTTACGTGGCCGACCAGGCCCAGCGCTTCAACATCGATGCCCTCGACATCCGCAGCCCCACGCGCAAAGCCGAGGTGGAGAAGCTCCACAAGAGCCTCTGGCCGGGCGTGGAAGAAACGCTCGACGCGCGCGACCGGGCGATCAACTCGCTCAAACGGGGCGACGAGCTCCGCAGCGGCGTGCTGCAAATGGTCAAGGTCTACATCGCGGCGAAGCGGGTCGTCTCCGTGGGCGACAAGATGGCCGGCCGGCACGGCAACAAGGGCGTGATCGCCAAGATCCTGCCCCGCGAGGACATGCCCTTCCTGGCCGACGGCACCCCGGTGCAAATCCTCCTGAACCCCCTGGGCGTGCCCAGCCGTATGAACGTGGGCCAGATTCTGGAGACGCACCTGGGTTGGGCCGGCGCCGTGCTGGGGTTCCAGGCGATCACCCCCATCTTCGACGGCGCCGGCGAAGAGGACATCCACGAGGTGCTCAAAGAGGCGGGGCTGCCGAAGAGCGGCAAGATCCAGCTCCACGACGGCCGCACCGGCGAGCCCTTCGAGCAGCTCTCCACCGTCGGCTACATCTACATGATGAAGCTGCACCACCTGGTCGACGACAAGGTCCACGCCCGCTCGACCGGCCCCTACTCGCTGATCACGCAGCAGCCCTTGGGCGGCAAGGCCCGCTTCGGCGGCCAGCGCTTCGGCGAAATGGAGGTCTGGGCCCTGGAGGCCTACGGCGCGGCCTACATCCTCCAGGAGCTGCTGACCGTCAAGAGCGACGACGTCGAAGGACGCACCAAGATCTACGAATCGATGGTTAAAGGAGAAAATACCCTCGAGGCCGGCACGCCGGCCAGCTTCGACGTGCTGACCAACGAGATCCGCGGGCTGGGGCTGAACATGCAGCTCGAAAAGGCCCGGATGTAACAAGGGACCAATCGCGATCATCCACTGACTCCAAAGCGCCGCCGTCCCTTTCGGCCGGCGGCCAAACCCCAGGAGTACCGCAGTGAGCATCATCGAAAGCAGTTACGACCGGATCAACGACTACGCCTCGGTCAAGATCAGCTTGGCCCGGCCGCACGACATCCGTAGCTGGTCGTTCGGCGAAGTCAAGAAGCCGGAAACGATCAACTACCGCACCTACCGCCCGGAAAAGGACGGCCTGTTCTGCGAGCGGATTTTCGGGCCGGAGAAGGACTGGGAGTGCTCCTGCGGCAAGTACCGCGGGATGAAGTACAAGGGGATGATCTGCGACCGCTGCGGCGTGAAGATCACGCACAGCCGCGTGCGCCGCAAGCGCATGGGCCACATCGAGCTGGCCGCCCCCGTGGTGCATATCTGGTTCTTCAAGGCCATGCCCAGCCGCCTGGGGGCCTTGCTGAACATGAAGACCACCAGCCTGGAGAAAGTGATCTATTTCCAGGACTACGTGGTGACCGTGCCGGGTGACACGCCGCTGAAGGCCCAGCAGCTCTTGACCGAGGAGGAGTACCGCGCCGCCCGGGCTCAGTACGGCACCGAGTTCGAGGCCGACATGGGGGCCGAGGCCATCCGCCGCCTGCTGGTCGACCTGGACCTGGCCCAGCTCTCCGCCGAGCTGCGCGTCGACCTGGCCGAGACCGGCTCGAAGCAGAAGCGCAAGGACCTGATCAACCGGCTGAAGATCGTCGAGTCGATCCGCGACAGCGACAACCGGCCCGAGTGGATGGTCCTCGACGTGATCCCGGTGATCCCTCCCGATCTCCGGCCGCTGGTGCTCTTGGACTCGGGCAACTTCGCCACCAGCGACCTGAACGATCTCTACCGCCGGATCATCAACCGCAACAACCGGCTCAAGAAGCTCGTTGACCTAAACGCCCCGGAAGTGATCATCCGCAACGAGAAGCGGATGCTCCAGCAGTCGGTCGACGCCCTGTTCGACAACAATCGCTGCAAGCGCCCCGTGCTGGGCTCGAGCAACCGGCCCCTGAAATCGCTTACCGACATGATCAAGGGCAAACAGGGCCGGTTCCGCGAAAACCTGCTGGGCAAGCGCGTCGACTATTCCGCCCGGAGCGTGATCGTCGTGGGCCCGGCCTTGCGGCTCTACCAGTGCGGGCTGCCGAAGAAGATCGCCCTGGAGCTCTACCAGCCGTTCATCATCCGGCGCCTCAAGGAGCTGGGCCACGCCGACACCATCAAGAGCGCCAAGAAGATGCTCGAGCGCAAGGACGAGGAGGTATGGGACATCCTCGAGGAGGTGATCCAGAACCACCCCGTGCTGTTGAACCGGGCACCGACGCTGCACCGCATGGGCATCCAGGCCTTCGAGCCGACGCTGGTCGAGGGCCACGCCATCAAGCTCCACCCGCTCGTGTGCAAGGGCTTCAACGCCGACTTCGACGGCGACCAGATGGC
>Ga0180438_10008952_pt1 | contig 12593 bp, 22 predicted proteins | sample SS_ome_12_FD_132455 | JGI IMG/M metagenome (GOLD analysis project Ga0180438, IMG submission 132455) | Hypersaline lake sediment archaeal communities from the Salton Sea, California, USA - SS_3_D_2 metaG | ecosystem: Environmental > Aquatic > Non-marine Saline and Alkaline > Hypersaline >...
AGTAGTAGGCCGCGCCCGAGATCGCCAGCCGCCCAAACTTGGCATGGATTTTGCTTTCCGAAATCGCTCCACGCCGGCGACCGGGACCCACTTGGCACGGTTTATGCTTGAAGATCTCTCATCTCCCCGGTCGGCCTCGATTACTCGGCCTGGTCAAAGTTCACACGAGGCGGGACCGGCTTGCGTTGAGCCGGCTTCCAGATCTCCTTTGCGTCCCAACCAGGGAGCCGCCGGCTCGGTCCGACCCGATTGCATTACTCGATTCACTTCGACTGCTCGGCCTCCACCCACACTTACTCCCTACCCTGGAGGGGTCGCGCGAGATCCAGGTGCTCCGCCGGCTCGGCGTTATTTGACAAAATTGCCAAATAGTCATACAATGAAACTGAGCGCCGGCTCCATAGCCACAGGCGTTTCTGGTGACTGGCGAGACCACATTGAGAGGAGACGAATATGCCAAAACTTTCACCACAGGAAGGCTATGCTAAGTGGTCGAATAGACTGACGAACGCGGTAACCGATGTCAAGGCCGGCATTGACCGCGTAACCGAGAGTCCGACCCAGAAAGCGGCCGCCAAAGAGGACAAGTGGTTTGCCGGGATCCAGCGGGCAAAAAGCTCGGGGAAGTTCAAGCGAGGACTGCTGAACGTATCGCTTGAGGAGTGGAAGGCCAAGGCTCGGGACGTGGGAGCGGACCGGATACCGGCCGGAGCGGCAGCCGCCGAAAAGAAACAAGTGGAGTTCTACGGGAAGCTCTTTCCCTTCCAGGAGAAACTCCAGAGCAAGGTCAAGAATATGCCGGACACTACGCTCCAGGACTCGATAGCCAGGGCTACGACTTGGATCCAGGGAATGGCAGAGTTTGACCGAACCAAGTAACCGGAGGAGGTGACACACTATGAATTACAGGGAAGTCGAACTCCTCTTCCGTGAGAGCATTGCCACAGCCGGCACGAAGACAATCGACCTGGGAGTACAAAATCCGGTGAGCCGCATTGACGTGATCTGGAAGAAAACCAACTCGAACCGGACACCGATAGCGCACCCAGGGAAGATCGTATCGAGTATCGAGGTCGTGGACGGGTCCGATGTGTTGTTCAGCATGAACGGCCAGGACGCCCAGGCGCTCGATTACTTTACCACGAGAATGCAGCCGGCCTCGATGATCAACTACGAGACCGGCCAGTGGTCAATGCAGATCGCCTCGATATACTTCGGGCGGTATCTCTGGGACAAGATCCTGGCGCTGGATCCGAAGCGCTTCAATAACATCCAGATCAAGGTCCAGCACAATCTCGACCTGGGTGGGGCCACGGGGACCGTGGCGGATCTGTCGATCTACGCTCACGTTTTCGATGACATGGTGATTGAGCCGAGAGGGTTCCTGCTGAGCAAAGAACAGTACAGCTTCCTTCCGGTTGCCAACTCCTGGTACTACATCGATCTCCCGACTGACTATCCCATTCGGGCGCTCATGTTCGGAGCGAACGAGTGCGAGGACGGGCCGGAGTACAACCTCGATGAGTTCAAGATCACCGAGAACGAGGGAAAGAGCGTAATCGTTGATAGCGAGATGGAGCGGTATCTCCTGGTGCAGAGCCAGCACTATGACCCGTGGATGGAGAAGGTGATCTTCAAGGTGGCGGGAGCTGACACCGACCTTGATTTCTACGCCTCGCCGCACTGGGAGCGGAGCTTTGTCGGGGTCTGCGCCGATGCATCGGGATACCTGGACTACCATAGCGCCGCCGGCTGTCTCTACGACGTGGCGTGCAACGCGGTCAACCTGGTAGAGGGATGGGCTCAGGGACATGCTCCCTTCGGTCAGATCTTTGTTCCCTTCGGGCCGCTTGACACCGTCGACGAGTATTGGGACATCCAGAGGTCCGCAAGTGGCAAGCTCTCGATCCAGGCCGGAGCCGGTCCGGATACGGACGAATATGTGAGAGCATACGTCCAGCAAGTAAGGAGCTACTAATGCCAGGCGAACATCGATACTTTGATCCGGCCGATCCTTCGAGCTGGATCAAGTGTCGGGTCGATTCAAGCGATGCTGACCGCCTGGTCGGGCGCGGCGGAGGGTTCATTCTCTCCGTCACACTCGTGTCATCGGGCGGGAACGCAGACGCGGTGATCCGGGATGGAACAAGCGGGGCCGGCACAGTGATACACTCGATGCTGGCGCTCCAGAACTACTCTCAACATGACACCTTCTATCCAGGGATCCGATTCAACCAGGGAGTGTATATCGACGTGGGAAGCAATGTCGGGCTGGTGCTGGTACAGTATGTACTCGACACCGATCTTGTCTATCCATGATCTACACGAAGACTGTCACCGAGGCGGCCGGCGGATCTGCGGCGTCCCCCACGCAGAGCAAGATGATCGTGCCGGCCGGCCTCATCTATCAATTCGAGCTGTATCTCCCGCCGGGATCAAGCGGGCTGTTGCATGTCTGGGTCAAGGATGGCGGATATCATCTCTACCCAGCCGAGCCAGGAGAAACTTTCTTCGGGGACAATACGCTGGTGACCTACAATGACCTCTACTATGTGGCGAGTCCTAACCACACACTTGACATCTACAGCTACAACCTGGACGAGGCGTTCGAGCATATTTTTCAGATCCGCCTGGGCGTGGTCCTGGATCCGGTTATGATGAGCCACTATTTGCCGGCGCTCACCATGGGCGGGTTCGAGGAGACAATCGCCGAGGTCCTGGCGAGCCAGGACTACAGCCGCGAGGCCCAGAGGGAGCGGTCGATAGCGAAGTATGTCGACCAGGGTCTCCCGCCGCCGCCGGAGTTCAATGGAGGGGATGTATAGTGGGCACGTATCACAGCGTACGCAATCAAGTACAATGGGCGGGAGTAGCGCCGGCGGTCGATGGCGACCAGGTCATCGAAAAAGGTGGAGCCGGGGATAGCGGAACGACTAACATCTATACCGTGCCGGCGGGTAAAATCTTCCTGCTGTTCGAGGGCTTTCTGGCAACACGGAATACTGGCGGTAACGGGCACTCATTTCTTGAGGTAGCCTGGAATGCCGGCGGCACCGATTATTTTCTCAGTAGCGGACAGAACGACCACGGGAACAATGCAACACAACATTGGTGGCCGCCGCTTGAGTTTACCGCCGGCGACGTGATACGGGTTAGAAACAATGCTGATATCTATACATTTGCCGGGATCCAGGGAGTCGTGATCGAGGCCCCAGAGCTTATATAGGTGAGATATGGCAAAGGGATATCCAGACTTTTTCGGCTTCTCAATTTTCCCCCAGTATGGGAGCTTTCAGTTTGACGTGATCAATGTCAATGTTCCTAACCTTGTCAATACTGAGCTTGTGGCGGTCGCGGGAAAGGGAGTTACCCACTCGGGAATAATCGAGGTCTCGGGGACCGACCTGTCACTGACCGATTATTTCACCGTGGTCGTGGACTCAACGCTCATCCAGTATGTTGATATCGAGGACATTTTCCCTGGCGGGTTCACCACGGTAAAGGACTATCCAATGACGTGCTCTTACTGGAGATACTCTGACGAGAAGTACAAGTTCAAGATCAACAGCGGTATCACTTTCCGCGATTCTTTTGCGATATGGATGGTCCAGGTGTCCGGCGCGGCGGCGACTGTCGCCGGCTGGCTTTCATGGTATAAACTGGTGTAGCGTATGATCATTGCAGGAATAATCGGCCAATGGTTGGCAAGTCTTCTCCTGGGGACCGGGATCGCAATTGAGATTATCGCCCAGGCGGATCTCGGGTTTCTGGCAATCACGATCGGGAGCGCGATCTTCGGGATCGCAAACAAGATCAAGCTCCTGGGATACGAGAACCAGGAGTGGCGGCGTTTCCGCCGGGGCCGAAGATGAGCACAGCGATGTCGATAGAGTGGATCCTGTTTATCGTGGGCCTCGCGCTCGGCGTGCTCCTCCAGGTCATTGTCTATTCGTTTCTCCTTGACAGCCGGCTTGACGACATGAGGCGGAATATGAACCGGATCAAGGGAGATGTGCGGAAACTGCTCGGGAAACTTGAGCATATAGAGCACGAGGAGAGCGAGATTCTTGATAACAGAAGCGGTCGTTGATCGCTTTCACAGCCGGAGCCGGCCGGCTCACTGCGCGGCGGCCGGCCGGTCTCCACTTTCGGAGGGTAGAGATATGAAGTTTACAGCGTTCGTGAGAATCGCGGCCCTGGTGCTGGCACCGGTGCTGCGAGCGTTGACGCCGGTCATCGAGGACGAGCTGGAGAAGTTCCTGCTCAAGCTCTATGATCGGGCCGAGAAAACAGACAATCCCCTGGACGATATGTTCGTAGGGATGCTGCTCGATATCCTGGACATCGAGCGGCCAGGCGATTGAGGAGGTTACGACATGAGTGACAAGAGTCCGGATCCGATGGCCGGTTTCAATACCAGGATGAGGGAGATGGGCGGACCGGTCAAGGAGCGGCTCGCCCAGGACCGGGAGCGGCTGAAGAAAATCAGGGACGTGGTCAAGATCTACCGCGAGCTGGGGATCGAGGATAGCGGCCTCGATGAGATAGCGGCGAAAATGCAAACCACACTTGACGTAATGGAGGACCAGGTCGACACCATTCTCAAGGATCTGCCGGAGTAGATCCGTGGGAGCGATTAGAGATTGGGTCAGGGAGAAGCTCCGGGATCTCCGGAAGTGGTTCGAGGAGCACATTATCGAGCCGCTTGTGGAGTGGATCCACGAGGCCCTGGAAGAGATTATGTACCGCTTTCGGCTCTGGCGGCACAAGCTCAATGAATTGATCGAGAAGTGGATCTCTACCGACCTGGGGTTTCTCCTGGCGCTCGATGCGGTCCTCATCGCGATACTCCTGGGGCCGCAGCTCATTGACCAGTTCAAATCGACTGCGGTCTACTCCATGATCAAGGACGTGGCGCAGAAAATCATCGATGGAGTGATCGACCTCTTTGATCCATTGAAGCTCATTAACTGGAAGCTCCTCCACGATATTCTCCAGCTATTCTGGGATGATTACGCCGAGGTCTCCGGCGCGTTCAACAACGCGGTGAGCCAGATCGCGGCGGAGCTGGGAGAGGGAAGCGCCTACATCCACGCCTATCTCGCGAGTGCGCGAGGGATCTACTATGGCACCGCTGTCTTTACCGGATCCACGCCGAACCAGGCCGAGATGGAATGGTATGCCGACAGCACCGAGTTTATCAAGGAAGCCAACAAAAACTTTGAGCGATACGCTCGGGATCCGGCGAACATCTATTATGACTTTATGACCCATGTCTTGATCCCCAGGGCCGACACCCAGAATGAACTCAGGAGAGAAGAGCTTGCCAGGATCGAGGAGAACTACCGCCGGCAACAGGAGATGAGCGCGGCGCTCGACCTGGTGCGGGACTCGGTGGAGACCTTTATCGAGAACATGCCGGCGGAGATCGAGGAGGAGTTTCGAAAGCGCTGGGATCCGGTCAGGAAGCGCCTCGACCGGACCGTTGACTACTGGGAAGGAACGATCCTTCCGTACATCGATGGTCTGTACCTGGCGGTCAACGAGTGGTACGACATGCAGGAGAAGGTAAACGCGGCGGCCCTGGATAAAGCGCTCACCGCCTCGCGCACCATGCAAGGTTTCTGGGAGATGCAGGTCGAAGAGCGGGGAGCGTTTGCCGGTTTCATCGAGGCGGCGCTCACACTGTCAATCGGCGATGAGGCCGCCGCATTGAGCACCGAGGCGAGCGAGGTCGCCGGCCGGATCCAGGCGGCGAGCGATGAGATCTTCGGATCCTTTACCGCCCAGCCGGCGCTTGCCATAGAGCGGGGAGAGATCCGCTTCCCACCGGAGCGGCGGGTCAATGTTCCCTCTCCGTTTGTCGGGGAGTATTAGATGGACGAAAGAGAGTTTTACAGTCAGGGAGTCGACATCCAGGAGGGCTTGAGGGAAGCGGAGCGCCGGCGCCAGGAAGCCGAGGCCGATGTCCTGGAGGAGGCCGAGGAACGCGGCGGGATCTGGAAAGCGCTCATCGAGCCGCTGCTCGCGTTTTTCCAGGCCGCGTTTACCAAGGTCTGGAGCGGGTTCAACGCATATAACGCATGGTGGATAGAGGCTATCCAAAAGCTCGCAACCGGGGAAGCGCTCACGATCTCGCGCGAGGCATGGGATCGCAACTGGGAAGGGTTTCGCGCTCAAGGTCTCCTCGACAGCGATGACGTGGCGGCGCTCAATTCACTGTATGACTCCTTTGCCGGCCTCCGAGGCCCGATCCTTCCAATAATCAGCATAGTGATAGTGCTCCGGCTGTTCAGCTCGATGATCGATGTTGTGGGCGGCACGGTCACCCAGCGTATGAATAAGAGCTTCTCACCGATGGTCCCGCCGCCGGAGTCCGTGGTCAGGACAAGTTTCATCGCGCCGGAGCTTCACGAAAAGGTCGTGGACGCACTGAAACGGACCGGCCTCTCGGAAGACGATATCAAGCTCTTGTTCGTGAGCCAGTATTCCCTCTACTCGCCGGCCGAGGTAGCGGAGCTGTACTGGAGAGGTGAGCTTGACGAGGAGGCCGCCAATAACCGGATGATGGAGATGGGCTTTACCAGGGAGCGGGTCGCGGAGCTGAAAAAGCTCTGGAACCGGATCCCGCCCATGCAGGACATCATACGATACCTGGGGAAGGAAGCGTTCGAGCCGGACATGATACGCAAGTTTGGACTGCTTGACGACTATCCACGGGGAGAAGCGGAGAAGTGGGCCACGGCCAACGGTTACGCTCCGGGGTGGGCCGAAAAGGAATGGATCGCTCACTGGCGGGATCTCGGGGTCCAGTTTATGCTTGAGGCGCTCCACCGGCGGGTAAAGCTCCGTAATGGTCAACTGGTAGACGCGGCGTTCGTCGATGACTACATGCGGCTCATTGAGATACCGCCCACGCTCCGGGAGATTGTCAGGGAGACAAGCTACAATCCATTTACCAGGGTAGACGCGCGGCGTATGCACGACCTGGGCGTCCTCGATGATGACGAGCTGGTCGGCGTATACATGGACCAGGGCTATGACGAGTGGCACGCCGAGAAAATGGCGCTCTTTACCATCGAGTACAATCAACGCAATGGCAGGGAGTTGACCAGGGCCGACATCCTGGCGGCCTACGAGGACGGGGACATATCGTTCAACCAGGGAGTGGGTCTACTCGTAGAGATCGATTACAAGGAAGAGTATGCCGGCTTTCTCCTCGGGCGGGTCGACCTGGAGAAGGAGCGGGCGCTCAGGGAGGAGGCTATCGAGGCGGTCAAGGCTCGATACCTGGCCAATCTCATTACCGACCCGGAAGCTCGTAACCAGCTCATGTCCGCCGGCCTCAACGTGACCAGGGCTAACGAGCTTGTGAATCGATGGTCGGTGAGCCGGATCCAGAACATGAAGCTCCCCAGCAAGACCGACCTGGACAAGATGTTCAAGCACGGTATCATTACCGAGGCGGAGTATCGGCGCGAGCTGGGCCGGCTCGGCTACAGAGAGGAATACGTGGCATGGTTCGTATCATTGAGTCAGGTCTGAGGAGAGTATACTCATGGCAACTTCGATTGCTGATAAGGTTCAGAAAGCGGTGGAGGCGTATCGCAGATCGCAGAAAAGCTCGAAAGCGGCTGACGCAGTTAGGCAACAAATTGAGGCAGTTAGAAAGCTCAAGAGTCAGGTCGAAAAACGGTAAGGCTCCACGCGGCCGCCGGCGGTAACGATCCCCTTGTCATACTCGCGCGCGAGATGCTTCTCCACGCGGCGGGTAATGAACACGCGGTCCTCGCCGGCGGTCAGGTGAGAGATCATCCCCAAAAACTGATCATAGCCAAAAGTCGCCGGACCCAGCTCCTCGGCTCCGGCCGGGATCCCCTTGGCATGGAGCACTCCGTCAAGCTCGTAATCCTTCGGGCCGTGGAGCGCGAGGCGCTCGGCTGTCTTGTCAACCGCGAGGCGGCCCAGGCGGGTCGAGCCGCCGGCCGGAGCGATACGCTCGGCGAGGTGAGCCGGCACAACCAGGGAGTCAGTGTCACAGTAAAGGACGTTCTCCGCTCCGGCGGACCGAATGTGATCCCAGAGCTGGAGCCGAGCATACTCGGTGACATGGGCCGGGATCGCCGCCAGGCTCATTGTCCCCTCGGTCCGGCCGGAGGAGATGATCCTGGTATTGAACAGGTACGTCTCAGTCCAGGAGACACCGCTTGCAGTGTCGATGTTGTGGATCCTCGCCGGCCCTGGGTGATCCGGAGCGCTCTCGTAGGTGTCCTCGGAGATCTGCTGACCAAACTTGCCATAGAGGGAGTTCAGGTACAGTTTCACCATGCGGGTGTAGATCGCGTTTCCCTCGGACTTGTAGGCACTTTTGAGCGGATAGAAATACTCCACGTAATCACTGAACAGGTCGCCGGCCTCGTAGACCGCCAACTCGTAGATCTTCACAAGCTCGCCTCGCCGGATCGCTCGCTCCAGGCCGCCGGTGCATACGTAGGTGTCAAACTCACCGACCGGAAAGAGGACCTTATTCTCGCCTCGAACCGCATAGGCTGGATCCTCGGTGCGGATCCGGACCCGTGCAATGTAGGCAGCTCGGCCAAGGACCTGGGAAAGAAAACCGTCGGTCGGATCGGTGACATGCATGAACAGCCGGCGCGGATAGCGGTATTCCCTCATAACGTGCGGGTACATCGAGTTGACATCGAGGAAGGTAAACGGTCCGCCGGCCGGCTCGCCGATAAAGAAACACTCGGTCCGGCCGCCGAAGTAAGCGGCACGCTCCAGGGCCGTGATCTCGGGCCGGTCGTGAAAGTACACGGCCTCGCTCATGAACCGATGACGATACGCCGAGAAGCTCTGCGAGGCCCTGGTCAGGGAAAACTTGCCGGTATCATGAAGCCGATTGAACTCCATGTATCGCTGGAGGCTCGCGGCGGTGATCTCCACGTCACGCTCACAATACGGGAAGAGATCCTCGACCGGAGCGGATCCGAAGGTGACATCGAGCTTCGGGAGTCCCACGTCCTCGCCCAGGATCCGGAGCGAAAAGTCGAAGTAGTTAGTCGTTGAAACCACCTTAATGGTCCGCTCGTCGCGGCGTATGACCAGGATGTGAGTCAGGCCGGCGTCATAGAAAAACTTGAGCGTCCATCCCCACCGGGGAAAATGATGGTAGAACTCGCTGACCTGGAGGTCGAAGAAAATGTTGTGACCGTAGATGTACAGCGCTTTCTTGGCAGTAACTTTCCCCTCGATGTAGCGGCACAGCGAGAGCGGATCCCGCCAGTGTCGCCGCTCGGTCGAGTGGATCCGGCCGGCTCCATCATAGCTTGCATAGTGAGTGACACCGATACCGAACCGATGGCGAGTCTCATCGCCGACCGGCTCGGCAATGGTCTCGGTGTCAAGGAAGAGCACACGGGCAGGGTATGCCCGTGAGTGGTTTGCCCGGAGCTTCCGTTGATTTGCGCGGATGATCATATTCTGTCTGTCACAGCTCCGCGATCTGGGAAATGACCTGGTGCGGCATGGTTGGATTGTGGGCGATACCGACCCGGAGAAAATAGTCGAGCCGGTATCCCTGTCGGCCGCTTTCAGGGTCGAAGTTCCATCGGAACTCACTTTCCATGTCCAGGTCCTCGCTCAAGGTGTCGGTGTAAAACGAGTGCCAGGTGTCATAGCGCCGGCCGGTCTCATCATTTATCCAGTAGGTTTTCACGTAGACGCGGTAGCGCCGGCCGGCCGGCATGCCAGGATCATCGAAGGTGTCGGAGATCCTGGGGACCGATGGCAGCAGGTCGTGAGCAAGCGCTTGCTGAGCACGCTCGAATCCCTCGGCGCGAGCTTGCCGGCTGAACTCTCCCTGGATCCGGGAGCTGAGTCCCTTGTGTTTCATCCCCAGGGCAAAGTTAACATCGCGGAACATGTCGGCCCGTCTGTAACTCAGTCCACGAGAGGCCATCTCTCGAACCAGGGCCGTGGGTCGGTCGAACACGTCGACCAGCTCGCCAAGGATCATCCTCGCGGCGATCCTCTGGAGGCTCATGTCTGAGACATCTCGACCAGGAGATCCCGATAGGATCCATGTACCACAGTGTACAGCTCCCAGATCCCGTCATAGAGCTGTTGATACTGGTCAATGATAGCGTTCTCCTCGGGGCTTGACATGGGCGAGTCCTGGCATATCTCCTTGAATCGCTCGCTGGCCTCGTATTGACTGACCAGCTCATCCTCGATGTCTGCGAGGCGTTCTACACATTCTTTCCGTGTCATAAGCGTTTCTCCTCTCTTACAATAATAGACCCGCCACGGCTATCTCGCAAGTCGCGGCGGGTCGGTAACTACAGCTCGCGGCGGAACGCTTCCCACAGCGTCCGAACGGCCTCGTGACCTTCCAGGAGCATCGCGGCCCACTGCTGTATTGCCGGCTGGCGGCCCTGGGCGAGGGAGTCCATTAGGAATAGGATCTCGTCCAGGCGGTGAGTCGCGCGTATCGCCTGGTCGGCCTTCTCAAGCAACTGCTTTCGGATAGTTTTTGGCATACCAGGCTCCCTGGGTTAAATAGGAATATCGTCACTCTCAGGCTCGGAGATCACCTCCACGTCAAACTGCTTGAAGTCGTTGCCATTGGCGAGCTTCCGCTTGCCGGCGTAGGTGATCGCATACACGCCGCCTGGAGTGAGCTTATCGGCGTGGTTTCGGTCGAAGGCATTGCTCAGGAGCAAGCTCACCGGACCGGAGTCAGTGTCAAACTCGTATGAATTGAAGTCTGGCATGCCACGCTTCCGGGACGTATGATCGGTGATACCGATAAACTGGCCCACGAGAGTCTCTCCCTCTTCCAGCTTCCGGAAGGTCGGGGTCAGTGAGCGGGTCTCTCCGCTCTCCTTTGCTTTCTTATAATCGTCAGTGTAACTCATTCGGTTACCTCCATATTCAATTCGAGCTGGGGATACACGAGAAACTCCTTGACCAGCTGGGTCGCCAGGTTCAAGGTCTGGATCTTCGCGTCCTCCAGCTCGCGGCACTGGTGGGACGAGCAATAGCCACGCCGGCCGTAGGCTTTTCGGCGTTGCACGTCAATCGCTTTCAACAGCTCATACACACGGGCCTTCTCCACGGTCTCGCTTCCGGTGTACATCTCAGACTTCCTTGGGTGTAACCAGGCGAACGCGGCGAGCTGACCAGTATGCTTTCAGCTCGGCCCCACACACGCGGCACCGGTGCGTGTCGGTCTCCAGCCGGTAATACAGCCAGCCGGACCCACACCGGGGACACCGGAGCCACTCGGGCCTCGATGGCGGCTCTCGTTTCTTTTTCATGGGCGTCTCCTTATACGCAGTAGCGTATATCAACGGCCCCAGGGCCAGCAATCCGATCCTGGGGCCTAAGATCTACGCTCTCCGCCAGGCGGTCAGGCCCTGGAGATGAGATCTCTCACCCACTTACAGCACAGCTCAAAAGCGAGCGCCTCGCCGGTATCCATCCCCTGGATCCAGTCGCTCACATCCTCAGTCGCTTCCCTGCGCTTCTCAGCAGCAGCATCTTCCAGGAACTCACCCAGAAACATGAGTCCATCCAGAAGAGCGCTTTCTTTCTTTTCCATCTCAGTCCCTCAGCCGGCGCTTGCCGGCGATCCTGGTAACGACCGGAAACGGCTTTCCATCGCTTCCGGCTTCGACCAGGATATAGCCTCGATACAATCCCTCGGCCAGGAGCCGGTCGATCCGGCCCCAGGTCCGATTACCATACTCGGCGCTCACCGCGACAATCAGCACCGGATCATCGCGGAGTGAGATCCCCTTCCTTCGGAGACCGGAGCGGACCTCCTCGATGGTCTCGGATCTCACCGCTTTCGGCCGGCTCATTGTACATCCCCGGACGCCTGGCCCATCCTCGCGGCGGCCCGATTCCAGGTTTGGTGAGAATCAACCATGTAGAGCTTGTCAATTATGATCGCTGTCTTTGGGAGACCCGGAAGCGGATCATAGATTAGCCGGCCCCAAGGATCGAGGAGCTGGGCATGTTCGGCTCCGGTGCTCAGTCTCCACTTGCGGATCCGGTAGCGGAACTCGGTCAACTCATACCAGGACCAAAAGGAAACTATTCCCCTCTTCTGGCTTCCCACCTGGTCGCCGGTCATATCCTCGCAACCGACCGATGCAAATAGCTCTTCAAGGACCCACTTGTAAGAGTCCCACTGGTCGAGGCCGGCCGTGGGGCTTATCACGCCACATTCGATCCCGTTGGCCCATACGTGATTGATCGCCAAAGTCGGAATTGACTCACCGGTGTAGTCTTCGACCATCGCCGCGCAGCATAGGTGCTCACAGCCGATGTCCTGGATCGCCTCGGTATACGAGTGCGACCTTTGCAGTCTCTCCATTGTCCTCTCCTTCCCGCCTCAATGGGCGGAGCTTCAATTACATTATAAACCCTCTTTGTGTGTGCGGTCAAGCGGTGTGTGCGGCGGACCGGCGGACCCGCAAATCTGATAGCACGAACCGTGCCAAGTATCGAGCAAGTGCCGGCGTGTGTAAGCAAAAAGCGTGCCAGGTCGACCAGATATGGTGATCCGGGCGCGGCCTACTACT
>Ga0180438_10008954_pt1 | contig 12593 bp, 19 predicted proteins | sample SS_ome_12_FD_132455 | JGI IMG/M metagenome (GOLD analysis project Ga0180438, IMG submission 132455) | Hypersaline lake sediment archaeal communities from the Salton Sea, California, USA - SS_3_D_2 metaG | ecosystem: Environmental > Aquatic > Non-marine Saline and Alkaline > Hypersaline >...
GGGGGGGGGGGGGGGGGGGGGGGGGGGGGGGGGGGGGGTTTGAAGGGGGGTGGGGCCGGGGGGGCGCGGGGCGGTTGGGGGTGGAAGGGAGCGGAGGGGTGATTTTTTTTGTTTGAAAATGGGTCGGAATAAATGTTGACATTAAATAGCAGGTGGGATATTGTTTTAGTAAGGTGGTCCGCCCGGGGGAGCGGTTCGTGGCGTGGACGAGTATTGCAGAAACAGGGTGTGTTTGAGGGTTTGTATAGAGGGTGTATAATTATTGTGAGAGGAAACACCACAGCCAAGCTAATCAGAAATCTGGACTATGAGTTTCGATATAATTTGAACCTTTATGATGGTTTTAAAAAGAAGTTTACGAAGGGCATGGAGGGAGTCTGAGCCGATAAGCAAAAAGTGTATGTGGACTTAGAGTATGAGTTGTAGGGAGTTAATTTTGCGAAGAGGTTTTATAACGAAGGTTATTTATCTGAGTACCTTCATCAGGAAGACATGAAGAGATGGAACCATTTTGTGTCAACACTATCACTGGTAGCGAGTAGCATGTTCGCGATATGGTAAAGGGTTGGAGAGAAGAAAAGGAGAAAAAGAAGCCGTCTTTGATGCATTGAAACATGAGACGAGTCAAGTCGAAGATGCGATTGAGATGATTGAGTATGTAAAGAATAAGATTAAGCTACAAAAAGTGGTGGGTGTGGACGATGCGCGCGCGGCGCTAGTGAGGTCGGCGTTAAAGACAGACAAGGAGATGATAATATGAGAGAGGGGATTCTTCAGATACTGGCACCAACAGCCATTGTTGGCGGTCTGATCAGCATACTTGTGTTCCTGACCAAGAACTGGGTGGTGGAAAAAATAAAGAACGCGGTCAAACATGACTATGAAAAACAACTGAAGGACTACGAGGCCAAGCTCAAACTCACCACCGACACAGAACTTGCCAAGGTGAACAATCGTTTGTCAATGGAGCTTGAACTCACCAAGCTTAAGCTGGGACCGTACTCCGAACGCCAATTCACCCTTTACAACGAGCTGTGGACTAGTCTGTGCGACCTCAAGCAGTCCATGGAGATCCTCTGGGTCTCCGCTTCCGGAGAGAACCTGACTGAGTTCGCACAACAACTCGCAGAGACGAGCGATATTCTTGAGAAGAGCGCCCTCCTTGTGGAACCAGGCCACTACGCGGAACTTAACGAGATACTTAACACGTTCGGTGCCTACAGACTGGGGAAGGAAACGCTAATCGACCTCCGGAAAGAGAGAATTGGGAGGAACCCAATTCATGACCATGAGATAAGGGAATTGATAGATGGCAACCGACAAACGAGAGAGAGTCTCCGTGAGTACTTGCCTCAGATGATGGAATGTCTTCGGAGCCAAATAGCAGGAATCAGGATAATAGAGAATGAGCATTCCGTGATGAGGAGCAATAACCGCGCGGATGCGGCTGCCGGAAGGGGCGAAGGGAGGTAATTCGTTAAAGCGCAAGAGATTGGACGAGAATTGAAAGCGATGGGAACTTCTTGTGCAGAAAGAATGCGTAAAGGGAAGGTAGAAAGTTTTGTTTAGTCACAGAACGTTCAGAAGAAGGATAGGCATAAATTTTTTGGGAGAGTTGCAAATAAGATGGGTATACGGAAAAGATTTAATAAGGTATTTGGACTAGGTGACAAAATCGAAGAGGAACGCAGAAGATATGTTAACAGGGTTAATCAGTCTATTTTTAGCGTAATTGATAGGAAGAAGGCTGATTATTTTGAATATGGTACATTGTTCAATCACATATGTTTTGAAATAGGTGTTGATGCTGATACATTTCCTTGGGAGAATGTAGGGGATTATTTGTATGAAAGCTATTTGCCCCCCAAGATAAATGTGTTGACACGAAACGGATTTGCTGAGAGCAATCTGGTACTGTGTTTCTTATATCAGCATTTTGAAGATGAGGCAAGAAGATGGTTAGCGCAAAAAATACAAGATATACTATTGCAGGCAACATGTGATATAGGAGTAAGATGGAAAGACGGTTTCTTCTATCCGAGTGGTGCTAAAGAACTTGATAGCGGTTTAATCGAAGAACCTTTGGATTGGTTAGATGGGTATCCGAGTGAAAAGAAGGATTTTTTGAAGGCCTTGAAATCTTTCGGGGAGGGAAGTTGGGGTGATGTCATAAAGAACTGTTATTCGGGTGTTGAGGGAATAAGTAGAAAGATTTTGAGCAACAGTAGGACTCTTGATAACAACAAAGAGGAATTATTGCGCACCATAGGCTTATCGGATGGTTGGAATGCAATTTTGAACAATTTTATTAATTATGCTCATGATTATAGACATGCATCGGAACAGAGGTATAGAAGCTCAAAAGAAGAAACGGAAGCTTATTTATATATGAGTGGTTTGATTATCCGCCTTGTTATAGAGAGAAAGCCAACGTAAGCAAAGCTGGAACCTCCTGGTGCTTTTGTTTGCGAGACAAAGCGGGGGTGATACATCCATGAGAGGGCGGAGGTGTCGGGGGATGTAATAGCCAAGACGTGCGCCCGGTCTTGAATAATTGTGAGGGATAGAGATTATGAGCAAGTACGACGCGATTAAATTTCTGAAGGAGACAAATGCGCGGATTGCGCACGCTTGCGAAAGCTGCAACCAGGAAATTAAGAAAGGCGAAGTATACTATCGAGAGAGTATTGGAAGGATCAACGCCCCTGGTGTTAGACTCAGGAAGTTCTGCAGGGAGTGTTATGAAAAACACGGGGAGAAACTACTACCGGGGAAAGGAAAAAAGTAGGGGCGTTCCCGAATGGCGCTTGGTTAAGCGGGATAAGATTCTCCACAACTGGCGCGTGGTTTTGAAGTTCGGGCGGATTCTGAGGAAGAAGGGGGGATGAATTGGGGTAAGGGGACGCCTCTATGAGTTGGTGATACCAATGAACCGTCAATAAATTGAGATACGAATGAACCCCCCAATAAATTGAGGGGCTAACTATAGGTGGGTGCAAGCGCGTGCCCCGGCGCGCTCCCGATAGATCGGGACTTCGCTCAAAAGAGTGAAGGGTGAAGCTTCCGCGGAATTCCGGCAAGGCCGGGATGGTGATTATTAAATAGATTTCTCCACTCGCTGCGCTCGGTCGAAATGACGGGGAATGGGCTTCGCTCGGTCGAAATGACGGTATGGTGGGCTTGGCTCGGTCGAAATGACGGGGAGTGGGGTTCGCTTGGTCGAAATGACGGTGGTGGGGTCCGCTCGGTCGAAATGACGAGGAGTGGTGGTATTTTTCGTTTGAGGTTGTAGAATGGTGATATGAAGACATTTTTCGTTTACATTATGGCGAGCGAGTCGGGGACGCTATACGTTGGGATTACGAGCGGGGTCAAGAGACGCGTTTATGAGCACAAGAATCATTTGATCTGCGGGTTTGCGGATAAGTATGGTGCGGGTCGGCTGGTATACTTTGAGAGGCTGGGGGATAGTGTTTCGGCAATAAGCCGGGAGAAACAAATCAAGCGGTGGAGACGTGAGAAGAAGGTGAAGCTGATCGATTCGGTGAATCCGGAGTGGCGGGACCTTAGCGAGGGGTGGTATGAATGAAAGGTAAGATGAGCCGCTTCGCGGCGGATTTTTAATAGATTTCTCCACTCGCTGCGCTCGGTCGAAATGACGGGGAGTGGGCTGCGCTCGGTCGAAATGACGGGGAGTGGGCTGCGCTCGGTCGAAATGACGGTATGGTGGGCTTGGCTCGGTCGAAATGACGGTATGGTGGGCTTGGCTCGGTCGAAATGACGGGGAGTGGGGTTCGCTCGGTCGAAATGACGGGGAGTGGGGTTCGCTCGGGCGGAATGACGTTGGAGTGGGGTTCGCTCGGTCGGGATGACACTGTTGTTGGGCGGCGTGTGAAGCGGGGGGTCGGGAGGCTCCCGATAGATCGGGACTTCGCTCAAAAGGGTGAAGGGTGAAGCCCGTTTTGGGGGTTATTTTAGAGGTGCGATTACTCGGAAGCCGACGTTGAAGACGGGCTGGTGTGGGAGGTATGGGAGGCGGAAGGAGGCTGTAGCCCGATGTGGGCGGTCTCGCCAGGAGCCGCCGCGGACGGTTCTTTTGGCGGTGGGGTCGGGGTCGTTTCGACCGTCAGCGTCGTCGTAGGGGTAGGGCTTATACGTCGAGCGGGTCCATTCGGAGACGTTTCCATGCATGTCTTTAAGGCCCCAGGGGTTGGGGAGGTATCGTCCGACGTCGGCGACGATAGCGGCGGAGTCGTCGAAGCGGGCATCCCTGGGGATGAAATCGCGGTGCTTGTCGGGATTGTGCAGTATTCGGGGCGGGAAACGGCCGAGTGTGAGGTTGCTGACGGAGCGGTCGGCAAGGTTGGCGTGGGGTGAGAAATCGGTGTCGAGGCGGCCGTAATTGAAGGGTGTGGCAGAGCCGGCCCTGCAGGCCCATTCCCACTGTGCTTCGGAGGGGAGGGAGAACCGGAGGCCGGTCCTTTCGGTGAGCCATTGGCAGAAGGCCGTGGCCTGGTTCCATGAGACCCTTACGACCGGCTGGTCGGGGTTGTTGAGGGGGTAGCCGCGGTCGGAATGGTCCTTGTGGAGCTTGTCGAGAAAGCCGCTGTCGTGGGCGGGGTCGAATTGGCGGAACTGGCGGTTTGTGACTTCGGTGACGCCCATGAGGAATGGGGTGTCGATATGGACGGGCGAGAGCGGTCTTTCGTCGGGCGGGCCGTCGAGACTTCCCATGATAAAGCGGCCTTCGGGGACGATTACCAATTCCATCGTGACGCCGTCGCCGAGGTCGATGGTTGTTGGGGAATTTGCAGCGGCGGCGGTTCGGGCCTGGCGGTCTTTCGCGGTGCGGCTGTCGAAGGGCCAGCCGGAGCAGGTGATTTTCCGGGGGGCGGGTTCGAGTCGCGGCTGGGGCATGATGGGGTCGACGGGCGGGGTGTAAACGGCGGGTATCGCTTCGGGGTCGTCGTGGCGGTTGGCGTAGGCGATGAGCATTTCGAGTCGCCGCTGTCGGAAGTTGCTGCGGATTTTGCGATGCTCGGACCATGTTCCGTGGTCGGGGACGTTGAGGTCGATCCATGTGATGATGCGGTCCCATGCTTCGGGATCGAGGCGGACGTTGTGATGGCCTTTTTTCAGCATCTGGACGAGTTCGCTGGTGTCGACGTGGTATTCGTAGGGGTTGGCGAGATGGTAGTCGCTTTCAAGGCCGGGGCGGCGGACGTATGGATGAAGCGCGATGTAGGAGGGGGTGAAGTTGTTCCAGCCGTTTTGCTGCGTGGCGGTGAAGTCGGGGATGTCCGCGGCGGGTGGCTTGGGGTTGTGGCAGGCGATGCAGTATTTGTCGAGGACTGGCTGGACTTCGCGTTTGAAGCTGAAGCCCCTTGCCGGGCCGCGCCATGGGGTGATTTCGACGGGTCTGCTGCGTGAGGCGATTGTGGGTTTCGGGGGGGGCGTGCTGTTTTGCTTTTCGTGGCAGCCGACGCAGGAGAGCCTCTCGCCGGGCATGGCGGTGAACCAGCTTCGCATGATTTGTACGGCCTTGCCTTCGGCGTCGAGCGGCTGGAGGGCGATAGGGGTGTTTGCGGGGACTTTGAAGATTGCGGAGCCGTCATCGAGGACGGGGACGGTTCCGAGGATTCTGTGGACGTCCCAGGTTGCTTCGATTCCGATGTTTATGTGGCCACCGGTTCTTGGATAAGCGAAGTGGAATTCGTAGAGGCGGAGGTTCTCTACGGTTCCGCGCGGTACGCCTCTGAGGCCGGGGCCGGTGTAGATATCGGCAAGGTAGATGGTGGCGTCGGTTCTTTCGAGGGCGACCTTGTCGGGAATAATCGGCGGGGTAGGTGTTTTTTTCAGCGGTATCGGTTCGAAGAGGACGTAGCCGGGGGACTCTTTTATGAGTGTTATGTTGTCGAAGATGTCAACGAGGTAGAGGCCCCAGAGGGACTGGGGGGTCGGTTTTGCGGAGACGAGGAAGTATTTGTCGCTGAGGGGGTAGGGGTGGAGGAACTTGGGCCATGAGTTGTCGGCGAGATGGTCGGTTATGACGGGTCGGACTTTTCGGCCTCGGCCGGGGATTTTCTGTACGGCGCCGTCGGCTTCGCGTCGACCTTTTGCGGGGTCGAAAATTACCAACTCGCCCATTCTTGGGACGCCGTGGTGGCCCGAGATAACGGCGAGGACGCTCGTGGGATGGTTGGGAAGGGGCCGGGCGTAAAAGGTGGAGTTCGGCCAGTATGAGTTGCTTCCGTAGTATTCGGCCTGGCCGGTGCCGTCGGGGTTCATGGCGAAGAGTAGTCGGGTGAAGTAATGCGGGGTGTCGGAGTATTCCCATCGTGTGTAGAGGACGCGGCCGTTGTTGAGGACGGTGGGACACCAGTTGTGGTCCTGGTCGAAGCAGAGCTGTCGAATGGCGGTACCGTCGGGATTCATTATGCAGAGATTTGCGACGGAGTTGCTTCCGCCGACACATGGTATGCCTGCGAAGCATCTTGTGGAGTCGAAGATTATTCGTCCGTCTGGTAGATAGCAGGCGTCGTAGTTGTCGACGTCGGGGTGAGGGCCGGGTGTGACCTGGCGGAGGCTGGTTCCGTCGGTTTTGATTTCCCAGATCTGCCAGCGTCCGCCGCGGCCGGGCATCGAGAAGAGGATCTTGCGTGCGTCGAAGTGGAGGTCGAGGTCGCCGACGAACTCGCCGGAGGGGGGGCTGAAGAGGGTGGTGAGGCGACCGTGGGGACTCGGCGGCGAGAGGACGGCTATTTCGTTGTCGTATCCGGTTGGGGCGAGTGCGCAGTTGCCCTGCCAGTTCTGAGGGAGGCCGAGTTTTTTGTCGCTGCGTTTTACGAGGAGGAGCTTTTCGAAATCGAGGAGCGGGTTTTCGAGAAGGACCTGCTGCTGGAAGGTGAGGAACTCGTTGACAAAGGGTTCGGAGCGGGCACGTGCGGTCTGGTCGGCGGCGGCGAGGCGGCGTTTAAGGTCGAGCAGACGGTCTTCGAGTTTATCGATGCGGTCGAGATATTCGCGGCCGTTCGGGTAGCGGTGGGGGAAAGTCTGCGTGAGGTCACTTACGGCGAGCCGGAGGGCCGTAACGTCGGCGGGCTTTAGTGCCGCAAGGTCGTCGCGGAGGCGGACGGCACGGCAGTAGAGGTCGAGCCAGCACTGGTCGTGCGGTGGGGCTGCGGTCTGGTGCATTGCCGCCAGCCGGCTGCGCAGCGGGGCGGCGACGGCGTCGAAATCTTGGAGGACGGTGCGGATCATTTTGTCTTCGAGTTCGACGGTTTCGGGTGAGTCGAACCATGCGGCGGGGTCGGTGTGGCCGAGGTGAAGTGTCATGGATTGCGCCCATTCGGGGAAGTCTTTCTCAATTTGGCGCCAGAGGAATTTTGCAGGGTCGTGGCGGAGGGAGAAATAGAACCTGGAGGCGCTTCGAATGTTGAAGACCCTGAGGAGCAGATGGTTTTGGCCGGGGCGAAGGTCGATTATTGCGTGGTCCTGATCGGGGGCGGCGTCGCGTGCGAGGTTTCGGGATATGAGCTTGTTTCCGTTGAGCCAGAGTTCGAGGCCGTCGTTGCTACCGAGGCCGGCGATGAATGTGAGGGGTTTTTCGGCGGTGATAGTGCGGAAGAGCCAGGTGGCGGCCTTTTCCATGTCGGGGAGGGAATGGACTTTTCCGTCGACCAGGTCTTCACGCTTTTTCCAGAGGCGGCTGCCGTCGGCGTTTTCGGCGCTCAGGCGGGCGCAGTTGACGGGGAACATTATGTCCGTGAATTGTCCGGTCTGGAACGGGCCGGCGAGGTACCAGGGGCTGAGCTTTATCAAGTGGAGGGCGGCTTGCCGGCCGCGGCGCCAAGCTTCGATGCGGCGGCGGGATTCGAGCATGGTCTGCGGCCAGGTGGGTTTGCGAACGTAGAGCTGCGGGACTTCGGATAGGTCCCGGCCGCGAGCAAAGCCGACGGCGCCGAGCGTCGTGATAAAAACTGCGAGAATGAGAACCGGGCATAGGCTGGACAATCTTTGGATCTGCCTGAAAACCAATGTTCAACTCCTTTCCTGTGAGTGTTACTCAGCGGCATCGGCCTGACTTTGCGGACTTTTTCGCGGGGCCGTGCAGCCAACCGGCTGGGCCAGCACGATACGCCGCAAGGATATTATGCCCGATTGACACACTCGGCGTCAAGCAGATTCCGCCAAATGCACAGGAATACATTAGCATCTATGGACGTGTTTTCTCGTCCGAGGCGGTTTGCGGGCGTTGATTGCTACGGGACTTTTCGGCGAGCTGCTCCAACGACTTGGGGTTGAATGACCGCTTGAGCAGGTCTATTTCGTCTTTGGTCCAATTCACAATGACATCAGTATATCCAAGATGTTTCGGGCGTCAAAGGAAAGCAAACAGAGGGTTGAGGGCTTTTTTGTCATTATCAGCGCACCCAGGCCGAGTTGCGGGAATTATCGGGGCGGGAGGAGAGTTCGACACAGCAGATATTGGATGCGATCAGGGGGCGGGGTTAGGAAGAAGGGGCGAAGTTAATCCGGTATCCATAAAGAGGTTGTCTTGCGGGGGTAGTCAATCTGGACAATGAAATTAGCAAGGAAGTCTTTATATCCAAGCAGTGGGGGGCATGGGCCATTGAGGAACTGAACGACCACAGGCTTGCCTTTGTAGAGAGTCTTTTGTGCAGGAGTGCCGTTACGTCTATTACTATCCAAAATATCGATAGTGCATTTGTGTTCATAGGCGAAACCAGCGGCGTGAGCACCCCAACTGGGGAGTTGTTTGCCCTCCTTTAAGTCGTGTCCAAGTCTGAGGGCCAACCTTCCATCAAAGGTACTGTTCTCAGCCCCCGTATCAACATAGGCCAATACTGTTACGTGCTTATCAGGTATGTGCGAATTGCTTAGCCTGATCCACAGAGCGGGCCATGGGTCGACGCTACGGCTGGGTTGTAAGAAAGGGTAATCCTTTACAACATATCGCGCCATCAGGCAGCAATCCAATCAAAGGATCATAACCGCTCCCGCGGGCGGGATGAAGGCGAGAGCGGGTTCGGAAACACCGCGGCTTCGCGCACGCTTTGCGACATCAGCCGGGTCCTTGCCCCAAGCAATGACACGTTTGCCCTGGCCGGGGGCAAAGGCAACGTACTTGCCATCATAGCGTTTTCCCGAAACCAGAGGTTCTCTGGAATTTCCTGATTTCTTGGCCATACCGCCTCCTAAAGAACCTGGCACAAACTATAATAATAGGACGTCCCTGCCAGCGTTCCAAGAACTTCAACAATAGTGCTAATGCTTGAACTTGTGAGTGTCTATCCGACGACCACTATTATATTATCGCAAATGGGAGCAGCGTGTTTCAAGTAAAAATTTGGGAAAAGGCAAAAAATTTTCAAGATGAGGAGTATTTTGGCCTCAGAGCATGCATATGAGTGGAAAGTTTGGTTTTTTGGGGTGCCAAGGATGCTTAGGAAGGGCACGCGACCCAATACGCATCGGGCGCTCCTGACTCAATTGTCAAGAAGAAATGTCTTTGAAGTAGTCAGGGCTTTCTTCTCACCATCACTGCACCGAGGGCGAGCAATAGAAACGTAGTTGGTTCGGGAATGGAGGCGACACGAAGCCCCATATCGAGGTGGTCAGCGGTCGGGATATTGCTGTAGGAGTAGGATGACCTGAGGAAGCCATCGTAGTGGAAGTACGACCCACCGCGGAGGGCACGATAGGAATTGCAACCGACCAGCGATTCATTCCACTCCCAAACGTTGCCCATCATATCAAACGTGCCGTTCTGCTCCATTGTTCCAGTACCGACATCCCAAGGAGAACTGTATGAACCACCAGTGTAATTCCAACCGTTGTCAGGGTTTGGAATTGTATTGAAGCCATTTGCATAAGTTGAATAACCGCTGCCGGTATAATACGCCGCCTTATACCATTCATCTTCTGTAGGAATAACATAAGCAATTCCATAAGCTGAAACAGCAGAGTCACGGTCTATGCCGAGAAAATCACTGGGATTGGTGTTGTTACCGGTGAACAAATACGCACCGAGGCTTTTATCACCACTTGTAAGGTAGTTGCAGAACTGTGCCGCTTCGTACCAACTCACACTATTGGCTGGAACGTTCGTGCCCGTCCAGTAGGCGCTTACATCATAAGCATCGCTCGGATTGCCGGTTGGCGCACCTGCCGCTAAAGTAAAAGCGTTCCATTGTGCGTTGGTTACTTCGTATTTGCCAATTTGGTACTCGTAACCGACCGCGCCGCAGCCGTACGGGTCCGCACTATCAGGATAATCAGTTCTGGTATCCCGCGGATTGCCCGCATTGCCAATGGTCACAAAGTCTATGTCAATACCGCGTATGATGGTAGCTGAAGCATTATTGGCTACAGGGATCGCACACGCAAGTACCGCCACAAAAATTGATTTGCTTTTCATTCGCGTTCTCCCGGAAAATGGTCAGCGTTTTCTTTTTGTTAAAACGAAACTACCCAAACCGAGCAGCAGGAGTGTGGTGGGTTCGGGGATATTAAAACTCATTGTGAATGCAAGGTCTCCTCCCGGATAATTTGTTACCCAAGGCGTCGTTGTTAATGCTGAAAAAGATGAACCGTTATCAATGTATACAAATGTACCATTAGCGTATGCTTCGCCTACGTAAGCGGCCCAGCCAGAGCTTAGCGGACCAGAGATGTAATCGGTCACACTAAAAAATGCAACATATCGACCGCCTACATCCAAATGCAAACCTCCTGTATCGACGTCAATCTGTTCAAATCCCCATTTCAGAAGATTACCGGTAGTTCTGATATGGCCACTTTCAAATAGAATTGGGCCAATTGCCTTAGAACCATCCCATTTCATGACGTATGCGCCGAAAACCAAGTGGTCAGTAAACTCATCGTTAATTGTAGAAGTCACATAGAAAGTGAAATTATCCAGCCGATTGTCACTGCCTACGGTGAACGTCTGGCCTATAGTCTCAGAACCTACTTCACCCCAGCGTCCCACCGAGGCCCAAGGTGAAGCATGGGAAGTAGTATCTATTGTCGTAGCAGCCAAAACATTTTTTGAACGAACAATAGAGACAGAAATAACTGCAAGCAAAATACAAATATTACATGTTTTCATAACCCGGTCTCCGTAAAGAAAATTGTTGTTGTTTACAGCGCGTCCGCACGGCGCAGACGCTTTTTCTTCGTACACTCAAACACGGGGCTGCCCTTTTCTCGTGGGTTTGCCCTGTCTTCTCCGGCTCTTTCCCCCAAATGTGGAATGGCACAAAACTGATTGGATTATATGGGTTGATGTGTGGTTGTCAAGAAAATTTTATTGTTTCGGCGAAAAATATTTATTGACGACAATAATTACAGGCATGCAGCCAAGGAAAGAGTATTCTCGGTGCAAAAGCGCCCGTCTCGGCGTTGGCGCCAGATATAACTGAGGGTAGCCGGCCCTTGTCGGGCAGTTGCAGCCTTGCAGGCTCACAACAACTGCATAATCGGTCAAATAGCCTTCGCTCTAAAATCACCTCTTAATAAGAGCCCTGTACACCATAACCCACTGGGCGATGAGAAACGGAACAGCCGCGACCCCAGCAGCAATAGTGCCCATTTCCTTCAGCGTTTGAAGCAGTTCGCCGGTTTTGCAGGCCTCTGGGGAGCGGCATGCAACAGGACTGTCCCAGTCGTCGAATGAATCTGAATCACCAGTTGCTCCCCTGATGAGGACTATGGCTGCTGCAACGCCAAGCCCGATACAAATGCATGCCGCGAGCGACTCCACGCCGTGTGACCACAGAGACTCCAGATAGCTGCTCAACCAAGACCTGTTCCTTTGTGATTTGCCACGCATTAAATCCGCTCCGCATCTATACAGCATACCGATTTAGTATGAAGGCTACAGCAGCAGCAAGAATTTCTCACAGAGCGTCGATTTAGGTTCGGCCTCGAATCTCACTGTCCTGTAATAGAAAAACCGCCTCGAAAGCTCAGACGCCGCACGACAGCTTCAGCCGCTTATGAAAAACAAGTCGTAGTATGACACCTGTGACTCCAAAATCAAGAAAAACAACCAGACAATCGAAAAATACGTAGTTTCCACAATGCCGAATACGCCGATATAAGAAGGGCCGAGCTTTGACAAATAACGGGTGAGTACCGGCCCGGCCCTTAAATGGCCGTGGCTGGGGGGGAACCACGGCGTAGGTGCTTGAAAAATCCTCTATAAACAGGCTACCAGAAGAGCGGGGAAAAGTCGAGAAAAATTACTGACCGGCAAACTTGACAAGGGTTTTTCTCGAGGGTGCGCCGTGAACGGAATACATGACCGGGGGTTATCAACGTAACTATAGCGGCGGTGGTCTGCTCTGACGGTTTTCGGTTGAATGACCGCTTGAGCAGGCTTATTTCGGGTTTGGTATATCTGACAATGACATCAGTTGGCTATTACGTCTCTCATACCATACTTCCGTGGGTTGGGGGCGTGCCGGTCGATAACCAGGTCCACCTTTCCGAAGAGTCGATACCAGAATTTGTTCAGACTCAGGAAAAAAACAGCAAAGCATACGGTATGGTCGCAATATTGCGAA
>Ga0180438_10008955_pt1 | contig 12593 bp, 13 predicted proteins | sample SS_ome_12_FD_132455 | JGI IMG/M metagenome (GOLD analysis project Ga0180438, IMG submission 132455) | Hypersaline lake sediment archaeal communities from the Salton Sea, California, USA - SS_3_D_2 metaG | ecosystem: Environmental > Aquatic > Non-marine Saline and Alkaline > Hypersaline >...
CAATCAGGACAGCAGGCTCATCGCCAGAGCAACGGGGACGACGATACCGCTCGGGCATTAAGATGGTGGCTATTACTGACAAATCGGAGGGTATTAAAATGGGTGAAGGCAACGACATTTATAAAGAAATGGATAGAATAAAGAAAAGAGTCAGTGAATTAATAGAGAAGACTGGAACCGGCTTCTATGGCGAAAAGGATGTTAAGCGTGAATCAAACTTAACACAGAAAGAGCGTCAAGAATTGAATCAGCTTTACGAAAGATTGAAAGAACTAGGCGTACAGGATTATACAGATATCCGAGTGGGTTAATATCAACCATGTTTGAACTCAACCCCAACGGTAGGTTTTATTTACATTTGTTTTGTCGCAGTTCTTGGCCTTTGCTATAATGCCTTTAACGGAACTTATGAAAATACTAAAATGGGTAGCTGGAATATCAGGTGCAATAATTCTTTTATTGGTTATAAGCCTGAAAGCATTTTTTAATGTACCTGATTGGGTGTTCATTTTTGCTATCTTACCTCTTGCCCTTTGGTTGGGACTTTTTCTTGGTGATATATTCACGTAAGGCTAAACTTATATTTTCAAACAACAATGTGTAACCAAGAAAAATCGTGATATAAAACCATATATCATTTAACACGCTTCGCTCCTCTTCTACCAAATGCGAATAAAACCCAACGGTATATTTGTTGACACCCTGTTTTCTCTTATGGTACACTGCGCCCATACTATGAGCCTGATTTACAGCTATTCGGGGAACACAAAATTCGTCTTTACCGGGCGCACCGGGGTGCGCTTGGGGGTAAGCGAAAATGCATAGTTAGTTCTGTTTAAATACAGTGTATAGAATTAGAGTACCTCCCAGGCGGGAGGTATTTTTATGGCGGAAAATCGGCCATTCTCAAGCGAAGAAAGAAGGGTAAAGGTTATTAAAGTGCTGGCGGAAGTCCCGGATACCATCCCCAAACTTATCAGGCGCAACTCTGAGCGCTGGCCCCATAAAACGGCCATGGCCATGAAAAACTTCGGCGTCTGGCAGCGTTACAGCTGGCGGGACTACTACGAAAAGGTCAAATACTTTTCACTGGGGCTCATCCGCCTCGGCCTGAGGCCGGGCGATGTGGTCTGCATCATCGGCGACAATGAGCCGGAATGGTTCTGGGGCGAGTTCGCTACGCAGGCAGCGGGGGGCATCGTCACCGGCATATTCGTCGATTCCATCCCGTCCGAAGTGAAATACATCGCCGAGCAGTCCGGGGCCAAGTTCGCCATAGTCAACGACCAGGAGCAGACCGACAAGTTCCTGGAGATAAAAGAGGAGCTGCCGGAACTGAAGAAGGTCATCTACTGGGACCCTAAAGGGTTGAGGAACTACGATGACCCGTTACTGATTCCCTTTGCCGAGGTCATCAAGCTTGGTCGTGAAGACGACCTGGAACATCAGGGACTGTTTGAGCAGAATGTGGAGCAAGGCAAGGACACCGATACTGCCTTCATCTACTACACCTCCGGCACCACCGGACTGCCCAAGGGGGCTGTGCTCACCCATCGGGCGCTCATCAATACCGCGCAATCGTTCGTCGACCGTTATCCGCTGACCGAGGACGACGACCTTATCTCCAATTTCCCCGCCGCCTGGGTGGGCGACAGCTTTTTCGCCACCATACCTCACCTGCTCAGCGGGGCCAGGCTCAACTTCCCCGAGGAACCGGAGACCATCGCCGAGGATACCCGCGAGGTGGGCCCCAACTTCGTCATCTATGGCCCCCGCCAGTGGGAAAGCCTGGTGCGCGACATTCAGGTAAAGATGATAGACGCTCACCCGCTGAAACGCTTTGTCTACCACCTGTTCATGCCAGTGGGCTACAAAATGGCCGATTTCCATTTTGCCAATAAAAAGCCGAACCTGTTCTGGCGCCTGCTCTATGGCATTGCCTATTTCATGCTTTTCCGTGCCCTCAAAGACCGCCTCGGTCTGAGCAATGTCCGCTTTGCTGTCACCGGCAGCTCGGTGCTCAGCCTGGACACCTTCCGCCTCATTCACGCCATCGGCATTGAGCTGCGCCAGAACTACGGCAGCACCGAGGCCGGCCTTATCTCATCGCACGGCAAGGGTGAAATCAAGTTTGAAAGCGTCGGACGTCCGGCCATCGGCACAGAGGTGCGCATTACCGATAAAGGCGAGCTGCTGGTCAGGAATAGCTGTCTGTTCCGGGGTTACCACCGGGATGACAAGAAAACCGCGGAAGCACTTATCGACGGCTGGTGCCGCACCGGGGATGCGGTAAACATCGATGATGACGGCCATCTGCTTTTTATAGACCGCATGGACCACCTAGGAGAACTGCGCTCCGGCATAAAGTACGCGCCTCAGTACGTCGAGGGCCGGCTCCGGTTCAGCCCCTACATCAAAGACGCCATGGTTATCGGCGGCAAGGACAAGGATTTTGTCTCCGCCATAATTAATATAGATTTCGGCATGGTGGGCAAATGGGCTGAGCGCCACCATATCCCCTACACCACCTTCGTCGACCTCTCGCAGAAAGAGGAAGTGGCCGACCTCATTCGGAAAGACCTGCTCCGGGTGAACGGCTACCTGCCGGAGCCAGCCAGGGTGCAGCGGTTCGTCCTCATGCACAAGGAGTTCGATGCCGATGAGGCGGAGCTGACCCGCACCCGTAAAATCAGGCGCGAGTTTATGGAGGAACGCTATAAAGAGCTTATCGATTCCATGTACAGCAACGGCAGCGAGATAAACGTAAAGGCTCCAGTGACCTACCGGGACGGCCGGAAAGGCTTTGTGAGTACCAGAATCAAGGTAAGGGATATCGCTTGAGGAGATTTATGTCAAATGGCTGAGCTTCTACAATACGTCATCACCGGCATCGCCGTGGGCATGGTCTACGCGCTCATCGCCCTTGGCTTCGCCCTCATCTGGAAGTCGAGCAGCGTGGCCAATCTGGCCCTGGGGCAGATAGTGCTCATATCTTCCTGGTTTACCTATGCCATGCTGGTGCAGGCCCAATTTCCAATCTGGCTGGCTTTTCCCCTGGTCGTCCTTTTTGCCCTGGGTCTGGGCTGGACCATCGAGCGCTTCGCGCTGCGCCCTCTCATCGCCCAGCCGATTCTGGCACTCATCACCGTGACGCTGGGCATAGGCTACTTCATCGAGGGTGTGGTAACTTTCATCTGGCCCTGGAGCGTCGATGCCCTCCCCCGCCTGTTCCCCAGAGAGGTGGTCAACGTCGGCCCGGCGGTTATCTCCCAGGAATATGTCTGGGTGGTTGGCATCTGCCTGATGGTGTTCGTCCTGCTAACTCTTTTCTTCCGCTACCACAAGATGGGCATTGCCATGCGGGCCACCGCCGATGACCAGATGGCAGTGCAGGCCTGCGGCATCCCGGTGACCACCGTTTTTTCCCGGTCGTGGATGTTCGCCTGCGTGGTGGCGGCGATTGGCGGCATACTGATTGCCAGCATCGGCGGCATCACGCACGGGCTGGTGCAGACCGGCCTCAAGGCATTTTCGGTGGTGATACTGGGCGGCCTTGACTCATTCCTGGGCGCCGTTGTTGCCGGACCGATTATCGGGCTCTGCGAGAGCCTGGGCGGCGGCTACCTCACCCCTTATCTCTGGGCGGGGGTTAAGGATATCATACCGTTCGTCATTATCATCATCGTCATGATTATCAAGCCCTACGGGCTGTTTGGAGAAGTACGCATCGAGAGGATTTAAATAAAAGATGAGCTTACCGAGCGGCACCAGAAACTATACTTACGCGCAGGACATGGCCATCCTGCGCACTAAAACGCACTGGACGTTGCTTATCGGTTTCCTGGTGCTCCTGCTTGCCGCGCCACTTTACCTGGGTAACTACTGGCTGGGTGTGGCCAACCTTATCGGCATCACCCTGATTGCCGCCACCGGACTCAATCTCCTCATCGGCTACTGCGGTCAGCTATCCATCGGCCATGCCGGTTTCATCGCCGTGGGTGCCTATACCTCTGCGGTGCTGACCAACCGGCTGGAATTGCCCTTCCTAGTGGGGCTTGTCTGTGCCGGACTTATGGCCGGAATCATCGGGCTTATCTTCGGTCTGCCCTCGGTGAGGGTAAAAGGTTTCTACCTGGCCATCACCACCATCGCCGCCCAGTTCATCATTATCTGGGTAATCAATCACTGGTCACTTACCGGCGGCTTCGTCGGTATCAAAGTGCCCTATGCCTCAATCGCCGGCTTTGAGTTCCGCAGCGAGACCAGCCAGTTCTACCTTATCATAGGCATCGCCGCCCTCTGTACTTTCTTCGCCAAAAACCTGGCCCGGACAAGGGTGGGCCGGGCGTTCATCGCCATCCGTGATAACGACCTGGCGGCGGAGGTGATGGGCATCAACCTGCTGTACTACAAGCTGCTCGCCTTCTTCATCGGCTGCTTTATGGCCGGAATTGCCGGCTCGCTGCTCGCCCACTGGATTGGCTTCCTCAATGCGGAGCAGTTCAGCCTGACGGAGTCAATTTTGTATGTCGGCATGATTATCATTGGCGGCCTGGGAACCACCATCGGCCCGATATTCGGCGTCGTTTTCATACGACTGCTACAGCAGATTCTGACGGTGGAAATCGTGCCTTTTCTGGAAAGGACATTCACCACGCTGCCCGCCGGCTTCGCCACCGGTTTAACCCCGATATTATTCGGCCTGGTTATCGTCCTTTTTCTAATACTTGAGCCGAGGGGCCTTGCCCACCGTTGGGCATTGCTTAAGTCGGCCTATCGGCTCTGGCCATTTTCGTACTAGTCTCAGGAAGGGGGTATTAATGCAATGTAACGACCTTTTCATCACGGCCTATCTAAATTGGCAAAAGGAGGGAAAGAAATGATAAAGAAAAAATGGTTGGTTGTTGCCAGTGCACTCTGCCTGGCCCTGATGCTAGCCATGCTGCCGGTGCTCGGGAGCGCTTGCGGCGGGCCGGAAGAGAAAACCATTAAAGTTGGTATCACCACGCCTTCCACCGGTCCGGCAGCAGAAAAGGGCGCGCCCATGGGACACGCCAACCTCGATGCCATCAAGTACGTCAACGAGGAACTGGGCGGCATAGATGGCCACCCCATCGAGGTGGTCTGGTTGGACAATGCCTACGATGCTTCCAAGGTGGTCACCAACGTAAAGCGGTTTATGGATGAGGGTTGCGTCCTGTTCGCCACCTCTTCATCCAAGATGATGTCAGCGGTTATGGAAATTGCCAACCGGGATGGGTTCCCCGGCGTCGTCGCTTTTAACGCCCCGGTGCTGCACCGTCCGCCACAGCATATTTACGGGCAGATGCCGGACTACGGTGATGACTGGACCGCCTTTGCCAGATACTACATGGAGAATATCTGGAAGGGGACGGGCAAGCCGAAGATGGCGCTGCACCTGCTCAATAACACTACCGGCTACGGCGCCCTGGATGCGGCCAAAGCCGCTGCCGATGAACTGGGCATCGAGATTCTGCCCCCGGAAGAACACGCCACCGATACCATCTCGGAGATTGAATCGCTGACCCGTATCAAAGGACAGAACCCCGATGTTCTCTACATCTCCAGCACACCGGCGCCAACGGCCGTTATCATCAAGAACGCTGTCGAGCTGGGACTGTATCCCGGCGTCACCATCGGCCTCGGGCACGCCGGCATTACCAAGGCGCTGGTGGATATCGCCGGAACTGACATCGTGGAAGGCGTGTACGGGGTATTCCCTACCGTTAACTGGGGCGACAATGTCCCCGGCATGGCCAAGATGACGGAATACTGTCAGAAGCTGCACCCCGACGACTACGGCAATATGGACTATATCACCTCCTGGGCACAGAGCCTTATTATCGCTGAAATTCTGAGAACGGCCGTGGCCAATGTCGGCTATGACGTCCTGGCCAAAGGCGGCAAGGAGGCCTGGCAGGCGGTGGAGACTCAGGGCATCCAGAAGCTGAACTACGATATCGGCGGTCTGCACGGGCCGGTCATCTACACTCCCGGCGATAACCGCCTCTCCAAATCGGTCAGGCTTTTCCAGATACAGGGAGGTGAAATCGTCCCCATTACCGACTGGATTGAAGCGCCGCTGGTGAAATACGAAGAGTTCGACTGGTTTGGTCAGTAGCTAGCCTAGACAGAGGGGCGCCGCTAAAGCGGCGCCCCCGCGGAGAATAAACTGAGATGCTCAAGCTGAACAACATTGAGGTCACCTATCTCAATGTCATCCGGGTGCTGCACGGCGTCTCATTGAGCGTGGATGATGGCGCCATCGTTACCCTGCTCGGCGCCAACGGTGCCGGCAAGAGCACCACCCTGAAGGCAATCTCCGGCCTGCTCCATATCGAGGAGGGAGAGGTGACCGACGGCAGCATCACGTGGAATGACGACCGGATAGACCGCAAAAGCGCGGAAGAGATAGGGAGGTTGGGTATAATTCAGGCCCTAGAAGGGCGCCGCGTCTTCGATCACCTGACCGCGGAAGAAAACCTGATGGTCGGTGCTTACCCGCGCCATGACCGCCACGCCGTGAAACAGGACCTGGAAATGGTCTATCACTATTTTCCCCGGCTCAAAGCCCTCCGCCGCAACGTCGCTGGCTATCTTTCCGGCGGCGAACAGCAGATGCTGGTCATCGGCCGGGCTATGATGGCTGCCCCCAGGCTGATGATGCTGGACGAGCCGTCGCTGGGCCTGGCACCGCTCCTAGTAGAGGAAATCTATGACATCATCAACCGCTTCAATATGGAGCAAAAGACCTCGGTGCTGCTCGTGGAACAGAACGTGAGGATAGCGTTAAGTATCGCCCACTACGGCTACGTTATGGAGAACGGCCGCATCGTCCTGGATGGCTCGGCGGACTTTCTCCGTAATAACGAGGACGTGAAGGAATTCTATATGGGGCTTTCCGCGATGGGAGCGAAGAAAAGCTACCGCGAGGTAAAACACTACAAGAGGCGCAAGCGATGGCTGTAAAAAAGAGACCGGATGAATTTTTCGATGACCTGGAAACGATGTCACCGCAGGCGCGGGAGAAGTATCAGAATGAGAAGCTGGCAGAGGCGGTGTCCTGTGCTTGCCGCCATGCTCCGGCGGTAAAGGAACTTTTCGACCGCGCTGGCCTCAGCCCGGCACAGATTCAGACGGTAAAAGATTTACCGAAACTGCCCATCACGCGCAAGACAGACGTCATAGAGCAGCAGAAGGCGAATCCCCCCTACGGCGGCTTCTGCGCCATTCCTCAGGAGGACATCGACCGTGTATTTATCTCCCCCGGCCCCGTCTACGAGCCGGTACAGCACGAGGGCATCCAATGGTTTGCCAGGGCTTTCTGGGCTGCCGGCTTCCGGAAAGGCGATGTGGTGGTGAACACCTTCACCTACCACCTGTCCCCGGCCGGCATTCTGTTTCACGAGGCCATCCGGGACTGCGGCGCCACCGCCGTGCCCACAGGAACCGGCAACACCGATATCCAGGTCCAGACCATACACCACCTGAAAGCGACCGGCTTTGTCGGCACGCCAAGCTTTCTGATGACCGTGCTCAAGCGGGCAGAGGAAATGGGCTATAATCCCAGAAAAGACCTCTGTCTGAAACGCGCCTGGTTCACCGGCGAGATGCTGGCACCGTCGCTGCGGGATACGCTTGAAAAAGGCTATAAGATAGACACCTATCAGGCCTACGCCGTCACCGAGTGCGGAGGTGCCCTCGCCTATGAGTGCCACCGGAAATCGGGAATGCATTTCATGGACGAGTATTTCATTGAAATCGTTGACCCGGAGACGGGCAGTCAGCTTGGACCGGGAGAAGTGGGCGAAATCGTGGTAACGCCGCTGCACAACCGTAACTGGGGCCTTGTCCGCTTTGGCACCGGCGACCTGTCATTATACACTGCGGAACCATGCCCCTGTGGCCGTACTGCCCATCGCCTGACCGGCATTCTCGGCCGTGCCGGGGATGCGGTGAAAGTGAGGGGCATGTTCGTGGTTGCCCGGCAGGTGGAGCAGGTCTGCCTCAGCTTTTCACCCGTGGCCCGATTTCAGGTCGTGGTGACCCGCCACGAGCAGCGCGACGAGATGAACCTCAGGGTTGAGCTCAAACAGGAGTTGAGCAACGAGGGAAAAAAGAAACTGACCGAAGAACTGGGCCAGAAGCTGCAGAATATCTGCCGTATCAAACCGGACGGGATCGATTTTGTCTCCGCGGGAACCATAGCCGAAGAGCAGCCGAAAATCATTGACCAAAGAACCTGGGAGTGAATCTATTTTCCGGTCAGTGCTTTTCCTCGCCGAGATAAGCGGCGATAACCTCAGGATTGACTTTTACCTCATCAGGAGTGCCTTCGGCGATTTTCCGCCCGAAATCGAGCACTACAATCCGATCCGCCAGGTCCATCACCACCCCCATATCATGCTCCACGAGTACGATGCAATTTACGCCGTCACGCAGGACCGGCGAATCGGGGTACGTTTCCCCCTGCCCTTCGAAGATGTCGATGATGAAGCGGGCGATGTCCTCTTTCTCCTCCAGGTTCATCCCGGCCATTGGCTCGTCAAGCAGCAGCACCTTCGGCTCTATGGCCAGCGCCCGCCCCAGCTCCACGCGTTTGCGCATGCCGTAAGGCAGCATGCCCACCACCTTCTTCCGGATGGGCTCGATTTCCAGAAAATCGATGATATCCTCCACGGTCTTGCGGTGCCTTATCTCTTCACCATGCGCCGGGCCGAAATAGAGGGCGCTGCTGAGAAAATTCTGCTTCATCAGAACGTGTCTGGCCGCCATGATATTGTCCAAGGTGCTCAGGCCAGTATAAAGCTCGATGTTCTGGAAAGTGCGCGCCAGGCCCAGCCTGGCCGCCCGGTCCGGCCGGGTGCGGGTTATCCTCTGCCCCTCGAAATATACCTCCCCCTTTTGCGGCTTGTAGAAGCCGTTGATGCAGTTCAGCAGGCAGGTCTTGCCGGCCCCGTTCGGCCCGATGATGGCCAGTATTTCACCCTCCCGTATATCAAGGCTCACATCAACCAGCGCTCTAACACCACCAAAGGAAAGAGAGAGGTTATCGATGCGTATCTTGACCTTATTCTGGTTGTTATTCTGAGCCATTTTCTTACGCGGAACCAGCCGTACCTGACTGATTTGCCTCTTCGGCAAATAACCGGTCGCGATAATTAGTAGCGTGACGGCACTCGGAGCTGGTGCACCCCAACCGTCTATTCAGCCGCCTGCTTTTTTGTCTCAACAGCGCCGCGGTATCCTTATCCGGAGCACCGTATCTGGAATATCCCACACAGCGCACCGAACCGTCCCTGTTGACGATTATGGTTACCTCGTCGTCCACGTCCTCACAGTAGATTGTCGTTGCGGTTATCTGCCAGTCCATCTCGGTTGAATCCTTTATTACCCGAATACTGCTACTAATATTACTATCATCCAGTCTCGAATTTCAAACCGCCCTCAATTTTACAACCGCAACCACCAGCCCTTGACAGACCGTTAAAGCATGCATACAATACAGGCAAACGGAAAGGAGATAAAAATATGCCGAAGTACAAGCATGACCACACCCACATTACCACTCCCGAACCCGATAAAATTATCGAATTCTATACCAAAGTGATTGGCGCCAAGGTCATCAAAGAGATTGAGAGTTCCGGTCGGCGACTGGTTGATGTAGACCTCGGCGGCATACCTTTGCGCATTTCCAGTGCCACCGGCGCGGACAAAGACTGGAAGGGCCTGCGGTACGGATTACACCATCTTGGCCTTGAAGTGGACAATATGGATGAATTTATCGCCAAAATGAGGGCCAACAAGGTCGAAATCGTCACCGAGCCGTTTCAGGCCGGGCCCGGGGTCAAAGCCGCCTTTATCAAATGCCCGGACGGCGCGCTCTACGAGATAATCGAAAAAAGCGGGGGCTAAACACAGCGCCAGCCCACCTATTGCGCCAGCTTCTGCCGGGCGAGAGATGCGGCCACTTCCACCGCCGCCATCAGGTTATCGGGGTTGGCGGTATCTTTGCCCGCCTTCCCATAGGCTGGGCCGTGGCTTGGCGTGGTGATAATGACCGGCGAACGGGCAAAAATTATCACAATCTCACCAAAACCGGCCATTTTCAGGGCGATATTGGCCTGGTCATGATACATGTTTACCACGCCATTGAACTGCCCCTGGAAGGCGCGCGTAGACGGTATCCGCGGGAATGGGGCCGTAGACATCGATGCCCTTTTTCTTTGCCTCTTCAATGGCCGGGGCAATATGGTCGATTTCCTCCCTGCCCACCATGCCCCCTTCCCCGGCGTGGGGGTTTAGTGCCGCCACAGCAATACGCGGCGATTTAACGCCGTACATGGTCAGGACTTCCTGCAAAATCTCTACCGCCTCCAGGACGTTTTCCCTGGTGATGAATTCGGGGATTTTCTTAATTGGCACATGTTCGGCGATGGTGATGCGGAAGATATCGCCGCTTTTGGCCCCCGCTTTTAGCAAAGGCGCCCCCAGCTTTTCCTGCATCATTTCTGTTTCGTCATTATATTTCTTCCCAGCCAGATTGAGCGTCTCCTTGACCAGCGGCCCAAAGACCACGCCGTCGATTTTGCCTTCTTTGGCCCACAGAACCGACTGAATCAGGGCTTCCGCGGCCATCCGGCCGGCTTCAGGATGAGGACGCGCCAGCGCCAGCAACTCCATTCCTCCCTGACCTAAATCCAGCACCATAGCCAGAGCATCGCTCGCTGCCGCCTCCTCGATACTGCGATAAACCGGCAGGTCGAATTTCATCCCCAGCGTAGCAAAACTGGCCTTCAGAACCCCCGCGTCTCCTACCGCCAGCAGGCGGCAGTCCTCTGGAGGCCCGGCCGCGATGACCTTGGCCAGTATCTCCGGGCCGATTCCGGTAATATCTCCAGGGGTTACCGCGATAAGCGGTTTGTTCTTAACTGCCATTGTACTGTCCGGGTAACGACTATCTGTTTCCGGCAAGCCGCTTTCGGTTTTCCACCATCACGCTGGCCAGCTTGATGGCTTCGATAAGGCTGGTCGGGTCGGCGGTGCCTTTCCCTGCCTTGCCGAAGTTGGTGCCGTGGTCTACTGATGTCCTGATGATGGGCAGCCCGAGGGTAACGTTCACCCCGAACGTGATGCCGAGCATCTTCACGGCGATATGCCCCTGGTCATGGTACATGGCGATGGCGGCGTCAAACTGCCCTTCATGGGCGCGCAGGAACGCTGAGTCTGGCGGCAGCGGTCCAACGACGTTCATCCCCTGGCTTTTTGCCTGCTCAATGGCCGGCGTTATGTACTTTATCTCCTCATCCCCGAAGAGGCCGCCTTCTCCGGAATGAGGGTTCAGTCCGGCAACGGCAATTCTGGGTTCGGCGATGCCCATCTGTTTCACCGCCTCATCGGTTAGTTTGAGCACGGTGATTATCCGCGGCGGCCGCGTTCGTTCTATCGCCTCGCGCAGCGAAACGTGCGTCGACACATGGCTGACGCGCAGGTTACCCGTGACCAGCATCATAGCCACGTCCCTGACACCACAGAGCTCGGCCAGCAGCTGGGTATGTCCGTCGTAATGATAACCGGCCTTGTTCAACGCCTCTTTGTTTATCGCCGAAGTTACGATGGCGTCAGCTTTCCCGGCCAGGGCCATCTCCGTCCCGAGCTTGATATACTCATAGGCCGCCTTGCCCGCCATCGGGTCCACTCTCCCTCTGGTCAGCTTATCGAGCACGATATTATGTAAATCAATGACCTCAACGATGCCATCCTGAAACCTGGCTTCAGCCAGTTCTTTGATGGCTTTTACCTCGCCGGGAGCCCGGGTAAAGGTGAATGCCTCTTTCATGGTCGCCGCATCCCCGATTACCACCGGCCGGCATAGTTTCCTCACCTCGGGCTCGGCCAGCGCCTTGGTAATAATCTCGGGCCCGGAGCCCGCCGCATCACCCATGGTGATGGCCAGTAACGCTTTATCTTGTCCGCTCATGATACTTTACCTCGCTCTAAATAGGCTATCGATTTCACCAGTGCCTCTTCCGTACCGAAGCCTCCCGCCTTGGTGACCACCCTCATCCCCTGATACTGTCCGCCGAGCAGTTCCCCGGCCGGCACACCGGCTTCAACCTCGTCGTGAACCCGAATGGCCGATACCTCTATCCGACGGCAGACCTCCACGGCAATATCTCCACCGGAAAGGAACAGGCCGGCGAATTTATGGGACGCCAGAACCCCGGCCACAATTTCGGCCATAACCACGGCCATAGATTGTTTCAGCTCCGGCACATAACGGGAAAAGGTCGATGATATAGCCACTCCCTTCCCTCTCTTTATTAATTTATCCGCCTCCTCCATTATGCCGCCAAGCCTGCCTGACCGGATATCCTCTTTATTCAGCTTTTCCGTTTCCAGGTTCAATACGGGAAGGCCCAGTTCATCCTGTGCTTTGAGCAACTGCTTGGCAGCCACCTGGTTGCGTGTGCCCACCACCACCAGCGCTGGCCCGACCGATTTGTCTACGGATGACACCTTCTCTGCTCTGGGTACACCGTCAAGCAGCAGATGAAGTTCTCTCGCCAGGC
>Ga0180438_10008956_pt1 | contig 12593 bp, 14 predicted proteins | sample SS_ome_12_FD_132455 | JGI IMG/M metagenome (GOLD analysis project Ga0180438, IMG submission 132455) | Hypersaline lake sediment archaeal communities from the Salton Sea, California, USA - SS_3_D_2 metaG | ecosystem: Environmental > Aquatic > Non-marine Saline and Alkaline > Hypersaline >...
AGTCGTGGTATAACGATCAAAGGATACAACGCGAAATTAATGAAACTAATAACTTTCAAGGACGTATTTGAAAATGTGTCTACTTGGTAAGTATGTATGTGATTTCTGGTATTACGAAAACAAATGTGCTCTTAAAAAGCATGAATTATGGCAGATTCTCAAAGAAAACTGTCCATTGCTAAATGAAACTAAGATTGTTGAGGAGAATATTATTCAAGTTGCTCCAGTACAAAGGACTATTTCTGAAGAGTCTGCGTAAAACTTCCTTTGTAAATCCTCTTTTTTCTAAACTCCCTCTAAGTTTACTAGTGCTCACACTATTTGACGCTGGCAATTTTTCTGAAAGAATTAAGTGATTTATTCTCTAATTCTTTTCCTATTTTTTAATTCTTTTAGTTGGGTTTATTTAGACTAATCTTTAGATATTTAAACTCTCAAAATTTCAATAACATCTAGAGTGATTCAGATGAAATTAATTGTAGATAATAGAGAATCTAATGCTATTATTAATTCGGCACGCGAAGTTGCACAAGAAGCAGGGTTAGCATTCAGAGTACAACAACTACCATTAGGTGATTTTCTAATAATTGATCAAAACGATCAAGTTATTATTATTGAGCGAAAGAGAGTTAATGATTTTATCCGCTCAATAAGGTCAAATAGACTCTGGCAACAGTTATTAAATTTTATGAAAGAAGAAAAGATACTCGGATTTCCCATAAAAAGACATATGCTTTTATTTCATGGTACTTGTGGTGAATATCTGTCTAGTTTACAAGAGATAAATACAAATGGTGATCTCTCATCCTTTTGGGGACAAATCGTTGGAGCACAACAGGAAATTCTTTTTGTTCCAAGCTCTCAGTTTTTGTGATATCCACTAATTGGTGATTCATTAGCAAAAATACTTCTTGAGCACTTTCGCACAATACGTGGAATAGCTACTGCCTCAATCAAGAGACTTCAACAAGTTCCAGGCATTGGAAAAAAGAAAGCAGAAAGCATTTATGCAATCTTCCATTAAAAATACTCTCAGAGTAATTAATTTTTTATGTGATATCCTCTTAGGTTAAGAACAGGAGATAAAAAATGCTAACGCATCAAAATATTCTAAAAAAAATCGAAGAAAACATACGAAAGATAAAAACATACGGTGTAAAAAAGATAGGGTTGTTTGGATCGTATATCAGGAATGAACAAAATGCCGAGAGTGATATAGATATTTTAGTAGAATTTGAGGAAGAAAAAAAAACATTTGATAATTATATGGATCTAAAATTCTTATTAGAAGATTTATTCAATCGTAAAGTTGATCTTGTGGTTACTGAGGCAATAAAACCTGACCTAAAGCCATATATTTTGGAGAAGGTAAAATATGCAACGGGCGTATAGAGCCTATCTCAAGGATATTCTTGATGCTATTAGAAAACTTGAAAAATATTCTAATAGTTTAACGTTTGATGATTTTGTTAAAGATGAATTAAGACAAGATGGTGTTGTCAGAAATCTGGAAATCATTGGAGAAGCCGTAAAGAGAATACCTGATGTTGTTAAAGAAAGAAAACCGGAGATAGAATGGAAGAAAATTGCTGGCTTAAGAGATATTCTTATCCATGCTTATTTTGGAGTAGATTTGAAAATTGTTTGGGACGTAATTAACAGCAAGATTCCTACGTTGAAACAGAAAGTTTTGGAAATGCTCTCTGAAACAGAAAGTTAATAAAAAATTAAGAGAGTCGGTATATGAGTAACGCGTCATTGTGCATGATAATAGTATTTTACTAATTGTTTTCTAAAATTCTCTAGTATAGCATCTTGAAAAGGTTTAATCTCAAAAATATCCTTCTCAGTTAAATTCTTCAAAAAGGCATATTCATTATCAAAGATATCAATTTGCGAGATTTGTTTGTCTCTTATAACAACATCTGCCTCGAATCCTTCTGTGAAGTGGATAATTCCAAGACCCCGTGCGACCTTAATGAATTCCCGTTCTTTTTTGCGATCTTTAAAATACTCTGGCATGAAAATCCATTCTTCAGTTAAATATTGCTCATTTAATTCAGTGAGTTTGTTGATTTCCCAATCTGTTAATTCGTCCTGCTTAAATTCAATACTTAATCCTTTTTCAAAGGCTGTAATTAGATCTTTAGCAATATCTTCACTACTCAATTCTTTGCGATTTAGTTCTCGCCTTAGCGTAGTGATATGAGCCGGCAGCAGCTCCGCAAAATGATGTTTGAAATTGGTTGTAGGAAACTTTAATGTCTCAACGCAGGTCTTATAATCGAAGTTAATGAGTATATTTCCACAAACTACGCCTGTAGATTCTATGGACCCCGCACCATTCCCGGAGATCTTGCGATCCCCAATAAAAATGTCATTCATATCTTGATTAGCATCAAGCCCAAGTGATCTTAAATACTGCAGCGGTCCTTTAAGTGCTTTATCGTAAAGAATTTTATTTTTCAAGGGAAAATGATAGCCTTTAAAGATGACATGGTAAAAAACCTGTCCTTCATCAAGCATGACCGTTCCTCCTCCTGTCATTCTTCTTGTAAAGAGGATATCATTCTCCTTACAATAGTCAATATTAACTTCTGCATACATATTTTGGCTTTGCCCACAACTCACAAGTTTCCTATCCGTAAATTCAATTAGAAGGGTGTTCATTGCAGTATCGAGGTTTTCTGAAACATATAATGCCGTTGCATGCCACACAGTTTGAGTCCAGAGTGGATCTACTCGATCTAGATAAAGTAATCTCCATTTTGCCATGAAAAACACATCAAATTCGAAAATTAGCTGCTCTTAATGAAGGTTTAAATCTCAATGATCTTTGGATTTATGTCTTGGGGCGTTATCTCAAGAATTCCAACAGTATTTCTTTCTGCCCAACGCTTATCTGTTGGAGAACCTGGATTTACAAAAAGCCTACCAAACCTTTTTTCCACAAATGCATTATGTAAATGGCCGCAAACAACTAGTTCGTAATCTTTTCCCTTTACCATAGATTCAACTCTTTCTAAGAAGCCATGAGGACCACCACTTCCATGGATAACACCAATTTTATGACCTAATATCTCAGTTTCATTGATCTCAGGCAGTTGAGTTGCTACTCCTAGAGAATCCATATTTCCATGCACTGCAAGAACTGGAGCAACTTTATTTAATTCGTCGTCTATCACTGTTAAAGAAACTAGGTCACCAGCGTGAATGATTAATGATACTTTGTTCTTCTTGAAAATATGAATAACTTTTTCTGGAATTGCTTTTGCAACAACAGGGATGTGAGTATCCGAAATTAAACCAACCTTTTGTGATTTCTCGGTCAATATTATACACCTTAAAGACTGCTTATCAGTAAAGACGTGCTGTAAGTATTGCTATAGCTGCTGAAGGAGCGCATAACGCAAGATCACCGGTCCATATTTCATCAAGGTCGTGAAATTGTTTGATACCACCTTTTTGCGCTGCTGGCTTCGCTAGAAAATCCTTTCCTAACCCTGTAAGAACACATTCTAATTTTTGATCAATTTTATTCATTTCATTAGTTATCACGCGATTAATTCCGTTGCTTATCTCTGTAACTTGCTTTAAATAAACATATTGAGCAATATTTTCAAGTTCTTCTTTTTCTAGAAGTTCAATATCAGCACAGATTGTGCGTGCCAATCTTTCAAGAGCATATTCTTTTGTTTTTCCTCGTCCATCTGGAGTTTCACATGAATAATCTTCTGGAGTTATATGTCCTAAGACCAAATGAACGTCTGCTGAAACAGCAAAATATTCGGGGCATATCCGCACTAGTCTATTTTTTACAGGAACATGCGTAACAACTGCTGCCACATTTGTTCGTAATGTACCTGTATAAACAAGTTCACCAGAAATAAGTCGATCTAAGTCGTTTTTTCCAAATGTAAGAACATTACCATCTTGAAAAGGGATAATATCAGTGGTAGTCGAGCCTGTATCAACAAATAAGCCTGTTGAAAAAGTTTCTGCAATTAGTTTTGCTGTTGCACACCAATTTGCGGCAGCAAAATTCAACGGCGATCGTTTTGCTTCCTCAATATCTCGCATCTTACCAAAAATATCGATAGTGTGAATTGAAATGTTTTCAAAGGCGGTCTCAGTGATTTTTAATATATCGAGAACACCTTCCCTTTTCGTCCTATATGCATCGGATAGTTCAGCTGTCATAACCAGTCCAACCGAATCAAGACTATTGTTACAAAACTCGACTTTTAATTGGTTTAAGAGAGATGAAAGTTCGTGATGTCTTTTCCAGATAGGAAAATATATTGCCTTTGTTCTAATGTTTTGAATTTCACCTTCAAAATATGTTATCAGTGCTGCTTTAATATTCGCGCCACCAATATCCAATCCAAGTATTCTTGTCAAAGGCTTGACAACTCCATTTATTTGTTAAGGGTATATCGGTGTTAAAACTATCTCTTAATTCTCAACTATTTTATTTTCATTCGCATTATATTTTGGTATTAAAAAAACAATTCTTAAAACCAAACTAAGCAAATGTTGACGTCTAAAAATCTATTTTGTGACAATAACTATATAAGACAAAAATGAAATATATTTACTCTAATTCTTGCATTAATAGTCAAAGGGAAATTCATGGGGGAGATCTCCGTTTCAACTGAATCAAAATTAAAGAAAATGGTTTCTGTGCGACGCTATTTTGATGGAATAAAATTCTTGTGGCAGATACCAGAAATTCGCTATCTATTGAAACTAATTGCTCTTCTATTTACTTCTATGACTGTCTTCTATACTTCACTAACTTTTTTAATTGTAAGGTTTGGAGAAACGAGGTTTTTACTACGTTTAAACCTGTATGTTTTGCCTTTTTTCTTGGCACTGTTTTTATTCATTTTTATAAAACTAGTACGTTTCTATCGGAATACAAAGGAGCATGCCTTATTTCCGGAAAGAAATCCACTCCTAAAAATGAAGTATTATTCTTCTCCTGAATTAAAGGATGAAAAAGAAAGCCGTTTGCCTAAAATAGTTGGAATTTTAATCGTCTTATCTCTTTTAGTATTTGTTGTTCTTACGGAAATCTTTTTTGTGCTAGAAATGCGCCTTGTGCTACTTAGTATATATGCTGCAGTTTTTCTTAGTTTTATGTGGATAGTTTATGGTCTTCTGTTCATAACAGCATTTATGTCGGCTAGAGGAACTATGCGATTATTTAATGCTAAATATTCAGAAAAAATTCGAAACAAGAGTTATTGGTTTTTTATTTTTCTCCCTTTGCCCTGGGTAGTACTCTTCATTCTTCTTTTTATTGCTGGCGAAGTCCTTTTCTTCTATAGAATTTTTGGCGGCTTGGTGATACTGTGGTTTATATCAGCCGAAGTTCTTTACGGATTCCTATGTCTAACCAGTATTTTCTCTGCTCTAAAGAAAAATTGGCGAATTGGTTATACTGTTAGTCAGGTTACAGCGTCTTTAACGTTTTTCACAGTTATTATCATTCCAGGCATTATAGGATATGCGCAAGATTCGCTGAGTTTTATACTTCCACTAATTGGGTTAGTCCAACTGGATACAAGTGGCGGGGCATCAAATTACTATCTAGGCCCAATTGTTTCACTGCTTGCAATGGGATTTCTCTATATTCAAGGAGCTTTAGATGAATATGGAGATAAATTGCGAAACTATTATGCTGCATGGGATAACAAACTAGAAACGTTCAACATTAAGTCTGAAGAGGATTTTCAGAATCAGACATATGATAAAGTTTTTGATGACACACCCCTCAGTACTGAAGTTCCAAATGCGTACCCCAATTTAATGTTTGGATTGATATTGCTCCTATTTACCTTTTTTGGAATCATTCTTGAAATAGGAGGAATGTTTTCAGTTTTAGGCATTTCAATTGGAACGGAACAGGTATCGGACTTTTTATTTATAAGTTCTTATTTAGGGTTTTGGGGAATTATATTAGGTCTCTTTGTATATACAGTAATTATTTCATTCCGTAAGCAAGAAAACCAGCAGTGAACTACCTCACGCGAAAAAGTTGGTGCGTTCTTGCTTAGTTACCTGTAATTGTTCCATCTGGCTTTCATCCCCCAGCTGGCGCAAGGGGACTTCCCGCCAATAAAGTTAAAGATGCCGAAAAAATTATTAACTAGTTTGCTAATGGCACCTTATAAAGAAAAAAGAGGAGAAGATCATGGCAGATGGAATTACAATCCTAGCGATAAGTGCACCGTTTGTTCTTTTAATAGCAGGAGCGCTAGCTACATCTTGGCTAACCCTAAAGGGAATAGACTGGGATGGTGTCAGTGAAGAAGAAAGATTTGGGTATAACGCGATTAAGTTTTTCTCTGCTTGCGGCCCAGCTATAGGCATTGCATGCGTCATAACAGCAGTAGCTACTTGGATAACACCTTTTACTGCATTTACACTCATTATTCCACCAATATGGCTCGGTGATGGCGCAACCATTGGTTTGCTTTTAGTAATCGGCATCGCACAAATATTAAAACCAATAACAAAGTTTCCGTGGGCCGCTTTAGTAGGACTGATAGGAGGGCTCATAGGTGTTGGTGCTGTCATATTGATATTCAACTATTTCAGCATTTCTTTGACGGGGTATTGGTGGGTTCTCGGCGTAGCCTTTGTTGTAGTTGGAGCGCTATTCTATTGGCCCTTTAAATGGTTTGAAGACACTTTAAAACTTATTAGCATGATATTAGGACATCCAGTTATTAGTACAATCCTTGGAATTCTTGCTATTGCGCAATTTATTCTTTTAGTGTTTGTCGGTATATCTCTTTCAATCATTCCAAGCCTAATCTAAAATACAGGATGGACTCAATACTACCTATCCACTTTCTTTCTTTCGTTTTTCTTTCAATCTTTGCTCTATGGTTAGTGGCTTAGTTATGTTCTTGCTTGCGGCTGTATGGAATCTCTTTATTGTCAGGAATTTTGTTGAAACAAATATTCCTATAATTCGAAGTGCTCCGATAATCCCATTAATCGTCTTAGGGTATTTCGTGCTTGCACTATTTATGTTGTACCTTTATCCTCGACTTGTTGAAGGCAATGGAAATATAATAGTTCAAGGATTCATTTTCGGAATATTTATGGGACTTCTGTGGATGTTGCCGTTCAATATCGTATTACATGGAAATTACGAATTTCCGTTTATTGCGTTGTTTTTGATACGGGCTGGGCGTTTGTTGAGCAAGGGATCGGAGGTATCGTTATAGCATTAACTTATTCGATCAAGAAATAATCCATATTGCTACAATCTCAATTTTTCTTTGTTACTCATTGAAATAGATGACTACTCATTTAGATTCATTTTTCAAAAGAGATGGCAGAATTAACCCTATTGTGAATATCACGCTCTAAAGCAAGTAAACGAGATTTACATGACTCTAAAGATCTCCCAGTCGTACATGCGAAGAAGGAAGCTTCTTCTTGACCGCTTACATCATAATAAGGCGGGGCTATAATTTCTGATTTTCGAAAGAACTCTAAGGGGAGTAAAGGACCAACATCTGAGCTTAATGAAATCCTCTTAAAATAAGCGAATTGTTCAGGAACGATCTCATTTGGGAGTTTCCCTTCAAACACAGCGTTTATCACTAGGTCCATTATGTTTTCTCGAATTGCTGCTTTTGCACCTATGTATGAAGTCGTAATACGTGGATTAATTTCAATAAAAACAACTTCATCCTCTCTAAATATTACATCTACACCAAAATACCCCAATAAACCAGGAAAATACTCTGGAAATTGCATAACAGTTTTCTTTGCCTTTTTCTCTAACTCATGCTGAAAAGGAGTGAAACCTCCTTCATATTCTGATTGTCCACCAATTGGAGAAGTAAAAGTAACAAATTGTGCATTGAAACTGACGGGTAATGCATACTTTCCATTAGAAATACAATTTATGCTTGCAGGCGTGCCTTCTATATATTTCTGCACAATGAATCGATTTAGTGTCGAATTTTGCTTTATATTAAGAATTGCTTCGGATATTTGTTTTTCTTGCGTTACTAGACTTAAACCACCGCATCCGACACCATCAATAGGCTTGAAGATCAGAGGATAGCCAATCTCTTCCACTTTCTCTTTGATGATTTCTAAATCTTCCGAAATCTCACAAATTACGGTATCTGGTACTGAAATTCCTCTTTTTTTCAGTATAGCTTCAGTTTGAACCTTATTTGATGCAATCTTAGTTACCTTTGAGGACGAATCTAATAAAGGTATTTCTAGTTGTTCAGCAAGTTTTCTCAAATGGTACAAAATACTGGAAAATTCAGGTGCAATAATCAATATTGCATCAAGTTGTTTCGATACACTTTCAATAGAATGTGTAAGAGGTCTTTCAGTGGTAACTAGATGGACCTCATCTACATAGAGAAACGATCGGTAATTATCTATTCTGAAATCCAATGGAACAATTACATTATGTCCACAATGCTTAAAATCGCGAGTTACAGAATTAAGCATTCCAAATCCTTCTGGAAAAAGTATGCTAGGTATCTCTGTGTTTACGAAACCACCTGATGAGATGTATTCAACAACTAGTATATCACTTTTTTCGTCCATGTACCTGTCATCCATCCCCTTCATCATAGGCGTGGGACCTCTCGGGTGTTGTCTTATACACAAGTGAACTACCTCACGCTAAAGCTGTGAGGCTTCCTGTTTCATAGACCGAACTTGCTTTAACATAGGAAATAGTGTTTAAGTATTCCAATGATGTTAAAGTAGAGGATTCAATCTCCACAGGCTTAACATCGGTATGCACCATACCTACTTGTTTTAAACCTTCGTCTTCTATATTAACGCTTGCATTAAAGTCTCTATCCATTACATTTCCACACACAGCACACACGTATATTCTTTCATCTAATCCTATTTCTCGGATATGACCGCATTGTGAACAGGTCTTAGTGGAAGGGAACCACCTATCGACTGCAATCGGAGTATGCACCTTGTCTTCAAGTGTGCTAATTATTCCTCCAATGGCGGTTGATACGATTTTACCCCCCCATAAGCGTTGCCAGGCTTTTATATTCTCAGCCTGATAACACACTATCCCATAGTTATTTTTTATATAATGAACTAACTTGTTCTTGATGTCCTTCTTGATATTGTTAACCTTGGTATAGGCTTTTTCCAGTTTAAGTCTGCTTTTATACCAATTCTTGCTGCGAAATTGACACTTGCTTAACTTCTGATGCCGTTTTCTGAGTTTCTTGCTGACGGGTATTGAATACTGAATGGTGATACCATCTGAAAGCGTTAATTGTGTTTTAATACCAACATCAATTCCTACTGTTTTTAAGGCTGGAATTGTTGTTGTCTGAGATTGATAGGTGGTTATGGCTAAGTAGTAGTCACCATGCCGCTGAATTAAGGTAGCATTTGCTATCTCACTCTCTATAGGAAGTTGAGATAAACCATTGACTCGTAGTTGTTGTTTAATTCTTTGGATTCGAATATACTTTTCATTCAGAATGTTGTAGGTGTTTCCGTATTGCTTCAAGGGGATTGCATTGACATAACTCTTGAATTTAAGTGCACCTATTTTGCGTCCCTTCTCTTTTAATCGCGCCAAACCTCTGATATTGTCCATAGTTCTACTAATTATACTTTGTTTCATTTGTGCTGATAAATGAGCCAGTTTACGAGTCTTAAAAACATCTTTAACTTTGACAGGAACTTCTGAGAGTTTATAATCCATATCAAACACTCTATTCTGTGAGAGAATATAGTTATACAGCCATTTGGCTTCCAGAAATAAACGTTTCAAATGTTCTTGAGAGTGAGTGTTAAGGTGCGACATATCTATTTTTACTTCAAATGTTTTACAGGTTTGACTCTTGCGTCTCTCTTTTGTAGCTTTCAAGGTTGCCTTTATAGTCTTGTTCTTTGTCAAGGGCGGCAATACCCTAATCTGTTGTTCTGTTGGTTGCATATTCTAATCCCTTTTTAATTAATATTGTATAAGCACGCTTAAGTTTCAAGCCCCTCTTATCAGCCCACTCTTTGACATTGATGCGATCATTTTCAGTCAAGTCAGTATCAATTCTCATACCTAATCATGTATTGGTTACTGTATAAAAAGATGTCTACTTTCATCAAAAAAAAACGCAATTCATCACCACGCTAAAGCTGTGGTGCTTTCTTGCTTTATGCTAGTAAATCGAAAACTCGACGAAAAAAATTATTCCTTCTTTACAATATTAAAAACTAATATACAAAAAATGCCACTTAAATTGTTGCTCATGACGACAACGTCGATGATTTTGTTAATACTAGGGGATCGATCTGTCGAATATAGTTGTTTAACACTCTAAAAAAATAGGCTTTCAATTACTTTATTTTTCAGCTGGATCATAACCAATAATTACAATGTAACTATCATTTCCTTTTTTAATCTCAATCTTGCCATTAAAAATAAATCCTTTAATCTCTTCTTTGATCTTTTCGTCTATTTTTTCATCTAACTCCTCTAGACTACAATCCTCTATTTTGTGTTCGATATCCAAGACTTTCCCTCTGACAACTTTTTCATCGAGACTGCTTATCTGGGTGAGTAACGTAACGCACTTATTTAAAATTTTTCGTCAATAAAAATCAAACAAGATTTTAGCTACGCAATCCATAAGTATTTAGACTAGAGTGTGCTTCAAATTTAATCAATTTGCCAGACTTATCTTTTGGAGGGACAAAATGCGAATAATTCCAGTAATTGATTTAATGAAGGGTATAGTGGTTCATGGACAAATGGGTGAACGGAAAAAGTATAAACCAATTCAGAGCGTCTTATGTCATTCCGCAGACCCTTTAACTGTAGCTTACGCATTTGAAGATAAACTTCAATTAAAAGAACTGTATATCGCTGATCTTGATGCCATTTCACATCACGATTACTCAAATCTTAACGAAATTCTCAAGATAAAGCAAAATACACACCTTAATCTTATGCTCGACTGTGGTATACGTTCAATTGATGATATCTTGAACTTCATATCTACAAGAATTGACCGTATTATTATTGCAACAGAGACACTGTCTGGACTTAACGAATTAAAAAGAATAGTAGACCAAGTTAACCAAAGCAAACTCATCTTGAGCATCGATACAATGTATAACAAAATTCTAGCTAATTCTAAAGAAATTATGGAGTTGAATCCAAGAGCAGTGGCAGAATATGGCTATGATTTGGGTATAAAAGAGTGTATTGTATTAGACTTGTCCAAAGTAGGGAGTGAGAGAGGACCAAATATTGCTATTGCAAAAGAAATTGTTGATAACGTAGATATTTCTGTTACTACGGGTGGTGGGATTCGTCGCATTAACGATATTCATTATTTAGAAGAAAATGGATTCGCAGGCGTCTTAATTGCAACAGCATTACATAATGGAAATATCAGCCAGAGCGATTTATTGTCAGTAATCAGTGACACGAAAAGTTAGATCATTCTTTCTTGATCCATATAATTCACCCTTATTACAATAGGGGTTCTTTGCTGATTTTCCTATACAAAAAATGTTTTAAACTGAAACCTTGATAAATGTAGTTTAATGGTTTTTGTGAGGGAGTTTTATGGAATATCAAATTCATAAATTTGAGGCAGCATTTTTTGAGGCTCTTGAGCAAGGAAATCCTCATATATATTTATTAAGCGGAAATTATGGGTCAGGAAGAACTCATTGGCTTAAAAATAGCCTTGAAGATTTCTATAAGAAGATATTATCTAAAATATACCCAGATTTAGTCTATGAAGAAATTATATTTCGTCCAGACAATGCACAAAGGATTTTAGATACAATAATTGCGGAAATCGATGCGATGGAAGACAAAAATCTTATTTATTGTATCGATGAATTTTCTGTTGCTCATTTAAGCGATGAAGTTAAGAGAACGGTTTCTAATTTTCTAATAAAAGCAAACCAACTCATCAATGAACATAAAAAACCTGTGTTTCTGTTTCTAGTAATCTCGAAGGAAGATTTGGCATTTGTTAAAGAAAGTTTGCCAGACTTTGAAGTACTACATTTCAATTTCGATAAGTTTCTAAGGAGAATAGCATATCCTGAAGAAATTTAACATTCTAAATTAACCATGTAAAAAATCGATCTTTTATAAAAATCTATAATTGTTTTTCATTTAGGGGGTTAGTCGTTGAGAAGAGAAGAGTTTGACGCGTTAGTTGTAGGGTCAGGGTTGAGCGGTCTAAGAGCGGGATTAGGACTCTCCGAAGAATGGAATGTCGCAGTTATTAGCAAAGTGTATCCAGTGAGAAGTCATTCAGGTGCAGCTCAAGGAGGAATCAACGCTGCTTTAAAAAATACTGAAGCGGGTAAAGAAGACACGCCGAAAAGACATGCATATGATACTGTTTATGGATCGGACTATATAGCAGATCAAGATGCGGCTATGCTACTTTGCGAGGAAGCACCTAAAGTAGTAATCGAATTAGAGAGCATGGGGGCTCCTTTTTCGCGTTTAGAGTCAGGTCTGATCGCACAAAGACCTTTTGGTGGTGCTGGATTTCCAAGAACATGTTATGCCGGAGATCGTACTGGTC
>Ga0180438_10008957_pt1 | contig 12591 bp, 14 predicted proteins | sample SS_ome_12_FD_132455 | JGI IMG/M metagenome (GOLD analysis project Ga0180438, IMG submission 132455) | Hypersaline lake sediment archaeal communities from the Salton Sea, California, USA - SS_3_D_2 metaG | ecosystem: Environmental > Aquatic > Non-marine Saline and Alkaline > Hypersaline >...
ACCCGAGCCCCAGTGCCCGCACCCGCGTCGTTCGCGTCGTCGGACGCGATGGACGCCCCTACATCGCCGCTGGGGTAGCTGTAGGTCCCACGCCAGTCACCGATGTCCGTCTCGGTCGTGGTGATCTCGTTGTTGTCGGCGGCACCACGAACGGCCCAGCCCTCGGCGAAGTTGTCGGCCTTGGCGCCAGCGCCGGCGGGGAGCGCCGCGGAGTACATGGGTGGGATGTTCTGCAGCTCGCTCATCACGACTCCCTGGGCAGCGGCAGGATTCGGTACTCGAGCACGACGCGCACCGAGCCGGTCCCGCTGTCCGCCGCGAGCTGCTGGAGCGAGATGTAGAAGTGCGACCCCGCGGCCACGTTGTACCCGCCGGCGACGTCGGACGTCTTCGGCAGCGCGGCGAGGTTCTGCCCCTCGCCCCACGAGTAGACCGTCGCGCCGTCGAGCCCGTACAGGTCGACCGCGTAGTTGTTGCGGGCCGTCGAGCTCGAAGGCGTCCACCGGATGACGTAGCTGTCGATCGTGCCAATGGTCGTCGCCGTGGCCACCGCGGCGCCGTTGACCAGGGTGTCCGTCGTGTCCGCGGTGCCTTGGAAGAGGCAGACCATCATCTGCGAGCCTGTGCGGGTGACCCCGGCGCCGTCCTTGTGCACAATGCAGATGTATGGATCTCCCGCCGTGTTGTCGTACCTGCTCGAGATGGTGATTCGGATCTCGAGGACGTTGGTGTTTTCACCCGCAGCGGCCCAGTCGGTGATCGGGTCGAACAGGTGCAGGTCGCCGTTGCTGGGGAAGGTCCGGTTCTGCGTGTAGTCGATGTCGAACGTGTAGTCACCCGAGCCGTTGTCGGTCACGCCGGTGACAAAGCCGTCCAGGATGTCCATCGTGCCGAAGGTGATCCCGGTCACTGGGCTCCACGGCACAGCAGCGGCAGCGCCGCCCCCGCCGCCCACGGACCAGCCAGGTACCGGCATGGCTACTTGCCCTGCCGCAAGAACGTGACCTCGATGGTCGGCGTGCCCGACGCAGCAGCGATGCCGATCTGATCGTCCTGCTCGAGGTTCTGGTCGACCGCGCGGTAGTGGTTCACGTCGGCCTCGTACGTCTCGTAGGCCCCCCCGATTGCCGCGCCGTCAGTGAAGCTGCCCAGCACCAGCCGCACGTCGGTGCCGATGCCCCGGATCCGAATGTACGCCGCCTCGGGCGGAACGCCGGTGATCTCGGTGATCGTCGTGGCGCCGGTGAACCGAACGGGGACCCCGATCCTGCCTGCTGCCTGCGCCATTGGTTCCGCTCCGTCGCCGACAGCCTAGCATTGGTGCCGCTGCGTCGCCAGTGCAGCGGCTATGCTGGTTTGGCAAGCCAGTCGATATGGTGCAGCCCGAAGCGCCAAGCGAAGCTGCTGGTCATAGCCCCCGGGGTCGGGATCCCCGCGGGGGCCCTCTAGCTCGTCTTCTTCGGCTCGTTGAACGGGTGGTCGAGCAACAGGTAGTCCACGGCCATCTCGTCCACGCTGACCACCGTGTCCAGCACGAGCGCGACCCGGTCGGCCAGGTGCATCTCGTCGTCGTTGACCAGCACCACGTCGCCGGGCCGCAGCTCGATGCCGTCCAGGCTGCCGATGCACCGGCCCTGCCGCTTCGGCCACGCGTTGCGCAACAGCACGTCGTGCGCGACCCGCAGCGCGGTGTTGTCGTCGAACGTCCACTTGAGCTCGCGGGTGTGGTCGTACACGCCAAACTGCGCCTGCGACTTCGCCGCCAACCCGTCGCCCAGGATCCGCGCGTCCGCGGTCGTGGCGTACCAGGGCAGCGCGGGCAGCTGGTTGCGGCCGAGCGCGTCTGTCCACAACTGCCCCTCGGCCGTCAGCGTGCGTGTGGACGCGAACCGCCGGTCTTCGGACCACCGGTAGTTCACAGTCACCGAGTTGCGGATCGGCTCGTCCCACTTCGACAAGCCGCCCTCACGGGCCCAGGCGCGGCCGGTGATGTCCAGCCGGGCCACGGCGTCCTTGCTGGTCGCGCCCCACCGCATGGGGGCGAAGTAGAACCCGTTGGGGCCCTGCACGCCGACGACGGGCAGGTCGACCAGAATGGACTCGCGCAGCCACTCGACCATGTTGACGCGGCTGTTGAACCACGTGTCAACGAGGTACCGGTCCAGGTACGACTGGGCGCCGATCATGCGGCCCTCGTCGATGTCGACGCGGCTGTGACGCGAGTACACCCACCGAATGACCTCGCCGGCGCCGCGCATGACGTGGTCGCCGTACTCGCTCTTCATCCCTCCGCCGTAGGTGCCGTCGTTCTGGAAGCCGACCCAGTAGCGGTCACCCTCGTCGGTCAGCACGCCCGTGCGGATCCCCGACACCGTGCGCCCGAGCTTGTCGGCGGCCTCGGTCACCGTGGACCCACCCGTGGCTGTGGCGCTCTCCTCCGGGGGCCACACGGACATGTTCCACAGGTTGACCTTCGTGGCCTCCACCGAGCCGATGGCGAACAGCCAGTAGTCGTTCCCGCTGATGTTCGGGTCTTCGCGCTCCACGTACAGTGCCGGCACCGCTGGGTCTGGGATGTCCGCAGCCGCACCAGGCGTCGGGTGGTGCCCGGGGTAGCCGATGACCACCGGGTAGGCGGCGCCGTCGACGTTGGGTGCGAAGTCGTAGTTGGGCGTCGACACCGGCCACGTGTCCGACGACACGGTCGCACCCGGAGGCGGCAGCACGGACGCGCCGTCGGTGTGGTCCGACACGATCGAGAAGCCCACCGGGTCCTCGACGAGCCCGTACGACGCGAGCTGCGTCTCTCCGCGGACCAGCACGCGCGCCTGCTCGAGCGTCTGACCCGGGAACCAGAGTCGCAGCGTGGCCGGTAGCCGGTCCAACATGCCGCCGCGGGCCTCGAACTCGGCCCAGTCCAGGTCATACCGGACCTCGACGTCGAAGACGCTGACGACGTCCTCGAGCACCGTATTCGCCGTGTCCACCTCGAGGCCCGGCGGGTAGGTGTACGTTCGGCCGGCGTCGTCGCTGACCTGCACGGGCAGCAGGCGGCCGTTGGCGTCGACCGCACCCGACGACACGCGGACGATCTGACCGCCGATGTCCCAGTCGAGCAGAAACACCGGGGCGCGGTCTTCGGTGCGCAGGCCGCTCACTCGATCCCCTCGACGACCACGCTGGCCACCCGGTCGACCTCGTCCTCGCCGCGGTTGCCCTGGACGTTGTCGACCCGGATGGACGACGCCACGCGGCCGTACAGGAAGCGCGTCGGGTCCGTCAGGGTGACGCCGCTGGTGGTGGGCAGCCCCTCGACGACGACCACGGGACGCTCGCCCGACTTGCTGACCTCCACCAGGCCCATCAGCAACTGGTGCACGTCCTGCGACGCGGTCAGGCCGAGCCCGCCGGAGATGGCGATGTAGTCCGGGTCCACGTTGGTGCGGATGTCCGTCAGGTCGACCGAGTTGGGCCACCCGAAGGTCCAGTTGCGCCGCGGTGGGCCGAGCTCGCGGACGCGGCTGGTGCCGTACTCGTCCCGGCTGCTCCGCACGCTGGTCTCCTGGGCCATGCTCGAGCCCCAGTCGATGCGGTCGCCGAAGGGCGCCATGCGCATCACGGCGATCACGCCAGCCTCGTAGTAGCTGGCGGGCGCGTCCTGGCCGGCGGTGCCTGCGGGGATCCGCACACGCACTCGGCTGCTGTACGAGTTGGGCACGCTGTTGTACACGACCAGCACACCCTCGGGACTGTGCAGTCGTGCGGTGCCGCTGCCCGGCTCGGTCCCGTCGATGTTGGACATCGTCACGTTCGGCACGACCGTCGTAGAGCCGGAAATCCAGCCCCCCGAGCTGTTCGCGGAGATCGTCCGCGCCTTGACCGTCCCACCACCGTTGTCGAGCCGAACCCAGCCGCCGGCCAGCTCGTTCTCCCACAGGTACCGGTCGCCCGCGGTACCGCTCGAGGGGATGATCGCCTGACCCAGCCGGGCGAAGTTGACGTCGATGAAGTCGGCGGCCAGGTCCAGCGTGCCCAGCGTGTCCCACGTGCTGCCGTTGTAGGCCTCGAGGATCGCCTGCCGGAAGTTCGCGCCGGCGACGTAGAGCAGCATCGCATAGCCATGCCAGTCCTGCTGGTTCGCGTCGGACAGCGACGTGTCCCCGAGCTCGAAGGCAATGACCTGCTCGCTGGTGTCCGTGCTGCGCCACTTGCGCGACTTGGACGGCGTCAGGTCGCACAGCACGTTCTCGATCGCGTGCTCGTAGAACGCGGGCACCGAGACGCCGTCGTCCTTGCGGCACGGGCCCGACACGAGCGCCAGCGCAGCCGCTAGCGAAGACGTGCCAATCTCCGGGATGGGGAAGGGCCGCGCGTTCATCGGCCGGCCGTAGTGCTCGCTGACGGACTGCGACACGTCGATTGTGTCGGCGCCGCCCTGGTACTGCACGTGCCTCCAGTAGTGGTCCACCGTCGCGGTGGCGATCGTGCCCCACGTGAACACGCCGGACGCCTGGGGGGTCGCCGCGTCGTTCGTGACGGTCGTGTCGATGTCGAGTGTCCAGACCGTGTCGCCGCGAGTCCGGCGCCACACGCGGGCCTCGCCCTCGTCGATGTAGACCAGGAACTCCTGGTAGGCCGTCATGGACGTCGAGATGTCCGTCGTCACTGGGCCGTTGATGTCGATGAACCGGTAGCCCGTGGCCGCGAAGGCCATCGTCAGTTCGTAGTCGAACGTCCCGTTGGCCACGCGCAGCCGGATGCCGCTGTCGAGCGAAGACAGCGAGCCCCCCGACGCGACGCGCATCTCGAAGTTGACCACCGCGCAGGTGTTGATGCCCAGCGACGCGGTGTAGTTGCCGGCCGCGGCGGCCAGATTCCATCGACCCTCCCCGCTGGCGAGCGTGATCGCCGTGCCGGTGAGCGTGTACGCGAACAGCGTGGGCAGGTCGGCGGGAATCCACGTGTCCTCGTACCCGTACCGGTCCGACAGCCGAGCCGTGGTCGTGTCCTGCGCGATGATCGGCGCGTTGGTCCACCCGCAGCAGCGCCACAGGCCGAGGGTGTTGTCGCTGGCGCCGTCGATGTACCCGAGCATATGGCACCAGCCGGCGCCCCACGCCAGGATCGGCCGCTCGATCTGCGGACCCGGGGCGTTGTCGGCGTTGTACGGCGTGCCGCGGTAGGTCCCAGTCCAGGTCAGGCCCAGGTCGTCGGACGACACCACCTCGACGTTGCTGACGCCGGTGGTCTCGTGGAACACGTACAGCGTGCCGCCGGGGTCGGCGACGATCGACGCCTCGTCGCAGCTGGCGACGGCCTGTACGGGGTCCTGGGCGTCCAACTCCTCCCAGGCCGATTGCAGCGCCCGAACCTGCACGTCGTTGGAGGTGTCGATGTAGCAGACGAACAGGGCGTCGCCGGTCGATGCAACGCTGACTTTGGACCCGAAACCCAGGTACTCCTTGACCAGCCGGAACGAGGCGCCCATGTCGGAGCTGGCCAGCTGCGTGACCTTGTTCACGACGGTGTCCTCGACGAGCATGATGATGCTGCCGCGGTACAGCGCCACCCGGGTCTCTTGGAACGTGGACGTGGCGACGGTTACGATCCGACTCGACCAGACGTTCCACGCTGTCGCCGCGTCGTCGTCGGTGTAGTAGGCGGTCCCGCCGTAGAACATCAGCACCCGCTCGGATTCGGGCAGCACGATCAGTGCCGGATGGTTCCAGTCGGTTCCGTCTGCCACGCTGTTCGCCGCTGCCGTCAGTGTCCCAGCCGCGCTGAGTGTGACGTACTGGGCGTCGGTGGACGCGGGCTCGCGGTAGGCGACGGAAACCGTCTGGCTCTTCGGCTTCGTCTTGGCGTCGTACCGGTCGACGTTGTTGATGTTGTTGCCCGCCACCGCGTACCAGCTGTGAGCCACGTTCGGCCCGTCCCAGCCCCGCCAGCTCGCCGCGGCCTCGCTGTTCTTCTTCCACGCGATCTGTGCCCCGTCGGTCTCGCGGCCCGGGTTGCCCGCGTTCACACACCGCACGTCGAGATCGGTCGTCTGCGCGCCGCTGACCTCCACCCGCATGCTGCTGAACGCGTCGTCGGGAATGGCCGAGCCCGGCCGCGGGGTGGCCTCGGTGTAGTCCGACGTGGTCGACGTTGCCGTGTTGGCCGCCAGCGTCGACGCGACGGCCTTGTCCAGCACCGCCATGCCGCCGGGGAACTTGGAGATCGGGACTGCGTCACCCATGTCGGGGCTCCAGGGGTTGAGCCATGATCGTCTCGAAGCGCGCTTGGCCGATGACGCAAACGCTATTCAGGGTCAGCGTGAGTGCGGGACCGGGCGGGATGTCCGCGCACGCCTGCACGACTGCGTGTGCTGTGTCGATGGCTGCCTCGGCCAGCGCTGCACGCTTCGAAGCCATGGTGTACCGCTGCGGCCAGCGCGCATCCCGAACCATGTGCGCCCACAGGCGGTCTCGGTACTCGTCGAACGTCTCGCGCGGCCCCTCGATCTGCGTGGGCAGCGTGCCCAGCGCTGCGGCAGCACCCGACGCGACCAGGGTTCGCAGGAAGTCCCGGCGCCTCATGGCTGCACCCTTGGCGCCTGCTCGGCCTCCGCTTCGAGGTCCTCGGCGCGGGCCTGCTCAGCCTCCAGGCACAGCTCGCACAGCGAACCGTAGTTGCGCGCCGGTCCGTCGCAGCCGTCGCACATGGGCCACGACGCTCGGCGCAGCTCTTCGGTGCTGGGGGCGCTCACGGCTTCACCCCGCGCGGGTTGTCGATGGCGTGTTCGATCTCGGCCTGCGTCATCGGCACAAGGCACGCGCCGCTACAGGCGCATGCCTGGCCTCGCGAGGCGGCACACACGCCCTTGCGAAGACCGCGGCTGCGCGGGTCCTTGCGCGGGAATGCAAGCCGAAGCGCGGTAGCTGCGGCGCCATCCAGGTCCCGGCGCCTCATGGCTGCACCTCGTTCAGCTCGCACCCGGCTTGCAGCCCGGCCAGCCACGCTCGGCCGAGGTCGTTGCTCGTGTCGAAGTTCAGGACGGTGTCGCTGTCGCCCACGGTGGGCGTCACCCACACGCACGCCTCGTCCTCCGGGCGCCGGTGCAGCAGGCACCACGTCCGGTCGTCCTGCGACACCGTCGACGCGTAGGGCCCGCGGCCCTCGATGAAGTCGCGGATCGTGCTCATGGCTGCACCTCCTGGACCTTGCGAATCCCGCCGAACCCGGCGCCTTCCCATCGCTGACCGCAAGTGCACGCCAGGTACGCGCCCGGCTGGATGTCCGCCGGTCCCTCGATGACCGAGCCACACGAACATCGCCACTGGCCCATGCCCTCGGCGGGCTGCGGCACGCCGGCCCACTTGCCCTTTGCGAAGTCCAGCCACGTCCGCGTGCCGCAGACGTTGCAGGTCCACGCCGTGGCGCCATCCACTCGAACGTCGGCCGAGCTGCAGTACAGACAGCGCGCGTCTGTCAGCTCTGCACGGTTGGCGTCCTGCCCGGCGGTGGCAGGTGTGCATTCCCGCTGCACGCCGGGCAGTCCGGCCTCGATGCGCGCGATCCGCTCGGCGATGTCGAGCATGCCGGCCAGGGCTTCGGCGCGCGCGTCGGCGTCCACTGCATCCCCCAGTAGGGCGACGCTCCTGTGACCCTCGAACAGGTAGTGCAGCAGGTCCAGCCCGGTCGGGCGGCTGTCCTGCGGGGCCTCGTCGGGCGTCGGGGGGGTGGGGTCGCCCGACAGTGAGTCGTACACGGTACCGGACACCTGGCGCGGAACGGGAGCGGACAGCTCGACGCAGTTCGCGCGAATGACCTTCGAGCCTCCGCATCCGTCAAGCCACGTGATGGTGATGTCGAACACATCAACGTCGTCGGCCTGCATATCCGACTTCTCCACCGACACCTCGAACGTGGGGTAGGTGCGTGGTGTGTAGCGCGTGCTATCTTCGTTCGGCATTGGTCACTCCCGTTGGCCGGTGTAGGGCGGGGGGCCAGCGCCCAACGCGGTCTCCCGTCCGACCCATCGTAGCACGTTCACCCGCCGTACACAGGCACCCGGCCGCGGACGATGCCCAGCGCCTGCCGCATGTCGGACTGGATGCCCTGCGACACACGCCGGTCCCCCATGACCCGGCCCACGACCCGACGGCCGAGCTGCAGGGTGATGCTCGGCTGCACCATGCCGCGCCCGTCGTTCAGCGCCTGGGCTGCGTCCACCCCGCCGATGGCCGCCGTCGCTGCGGGCGTGAGGATGGCTTCGTCTGCGCGCACACCGGCGAGCTGGTGGTCCGGGGTAGCCGTGCCCATCCCGAGCGGCAGGCGGCCCGTGGGGAACTCTGGAGGCGGGGTCGCGGCGATGGTCGCTGCAGCCGCCGCACCGCCGGCCACGATGCCCACGGCAGCGATGGCGCCCGCAATGGGGCCGAGCTGCGCGAGCGCGGTCATGGTGGCCACGGTGGTTGCGATTCCCACCTCGATGAGCCCGAGCGCCTTGCTCATACGCCAGGAGGTCAGCGCCGCCTGCTCTTCCGCCTTGCGCTGCTTGGCCAGCGCGTCCGCGCGTGCGGTCTGGCCCTTGTCGAGCGCGGCCTGCTCGGCGTCCTGCAGCGTCTCGATCGTGTTCAGGCGGCTCTCGTTGATGCCGTCGATCAGCGCGGCGACCTCGCCGAACGCGTCGCCGAACAGCCGCATGCCCTCGCGCATCTCGGCCTGGGCCTCCTCCCACGCGTCCGCGGACTCCTTCGCCGCCTTCTCGGCTGCGTCAGCGGCGGCCTTGTTCGCCTTGGTCGCCTCCTCCTCGATGAGCGCAAAGGTGTCGCGCAGGCGGCGCTGCTCGGCTTCGGCGCGTGCTTCGGCCGCCATGTCGGCGTCCCCCAGCACCTCCTCGAGTTCAGCGATCCTGGCGATGCGCTCGTCGAACGCGCGGTTGATCCGGTCAAAGCCGTCGAGTTGGTCGTCTGTGGATTCCCGGACCACAGCCTCGAGCTGCTCTTGCGCCCTGGTCAAGTCGCGGATCTGCGACTCATTGAAGCGAATCAGGTCTGACCGATCTTTGGCCGCCTCCCGCTCTGCCGCCTCTCGCTCCCTGGCTGCCCGTGCCGCATCGCGCTCAGCGTCCGCCGCCTCCTTGGCGGCGGCCTTTCGGCCGAAGTCCGCCCGGATCTGGTCTTTGATGGCCTCTGAACTGGCGATCACCGCTCGCTCGAAATCCTCACTCGCGGCACCGGCCTCACGTCGTGTCGCAATCAGATCGACGGCCTGTTGGTCCACTTCCTCCAGCGCCTTTGCTAGCCGGATTTCGGCCTCGCTCGCGCCGGTCGCCAAGAGTAGGGCCTGCTCTTGCAGGGCAATAAAGCTGGTTGCAGCCCGGTTCGACTCCTCAAATGCACCAGCAAGATCGCGTATGCTCTCCGCGGCGTTGGCCCCCTCCTCTGTGATGTCGGTGAGCAGGCCGTCAACGATCTCGGTGAGCCCCAGCGTCGCCACTGCCTCAAACACGCGACCCATGGTGCGCGCAACGGCGATGGTGTCCTGAAACTGCACGGACAGCCCTTTCGCGCCCTCGACAAGGCCCTCGACCCTACCCACCGCCCCGGCCGCAAAGTTCGCAAGGTCAACGAATGCCGCACCCAACTCGCCAGCCAGAATGACCCTGAGCCGAAGGCTGGCGGCCTCAGCGGCAAGCGCTCCCCGCTTCCAGTCGTCAATCCCGTCGATTGCCCGCTGTGGAATTGGCTCAACGCCAGACAGCTCTTCGAGCCGTGAGCGCGCAGCGTCGGACGACTCAACGAGCGAGTTGATCCCCAGCGTCAGCGCGCCAACGCCGGCCGCTGTAGCGGCAACGGCGGCCACCACTGCCCCCCCAGGGCCCAACGTGGTCACGAGGGCGCCAGCGCTGCGCGCCGCCGCTTCGACCTGTCCACCAATCCCACCGATGCTCCCGCCGATGGCCGTGGCCGCCTGCTTGGCCGACTCCGCGACGCCCTTCATCTCGTCGCCGATGTCGCGCTTCAGCGCCTTTCGCAGCTTGGCGGACTCCCGCGCAGACCGCTTGAACTCCCGCGTGAGGTTCTTGGTTATCTTCTTGGCCTCTTTCGCGGACTCCGGGTCAAGCCGTTTCAGCTCGTCCAGCACACCCTGGATCTTGGCGACGAAGTTGAGTTCGACAGTCTCAGCAGGCATCAGTCCGCCAGGATCTTTGCGAGGTCCACCGCCAAGCGCGCAGAGGCTTCGCGCGCCGGCTTTCGCAGCAGCTCGACGAAGAACGACTTGCCACCGATCTGCAGTGGCTTGACGAACCGCGCATAGGGCGTCTTGTCGTTGCGAACGAACCCAGTCACGAGCGAGAAGTCGGGCGCCACAACCACACCTCGTTCGACGTCGCCGCGAGTTGTCCCCGTGGCCCGGCCTCGGGAGCCCTTGCCCTTCTCGGGTAGGCCGGCCTGCGTGCCCTGGTAGATGGCCTCGACCTCCTCCTCGATGCGATCCACCACACCCGGGAAGTTCCGATCGATGACGTTGCGGATCACATTCTCCTGAATCGAGTCCATCTCGATGCGGACCTGCGGAGTGCCAAACACGAGCTTGCCCATCAGCCCCCCAGCGCTCGAGCGTGGACGCGATACCAGGCGAGCAGCCCAGCCCGGGACTCGCGGTCCTGGCTAGCCCACCAGCCTGGATGCTTGCCCCAGAGTCGCTCGATCTCCATCACACACCAGTCTATGCGGGGGCTTCCGTCCCCGCGGATGAGTTTCCCTCGGCCTCGTCGACCTCTGCGGCAGTCGGGTACCTGGCGACACACAGACCGTACGCGGTGGCACCGCCCTCCAGGAGGTCGGTCATGACCGCGCCGCGCGCGTACAGCGCGTTCGCGCAAGCCTCGGCCCACGTGACCACGTCCGCGACGCCGCCCCGGTGCTTGACCAGGTTGCCGGGCCCGTGCCAGCACGCCCCCAGCGCAGCCGCGTAGGCAAGCTGGATCGACTTGTTCCCCAGGTGCGCGATCTCGATGCACAGCGCGACAGACGCGGGCGCCTCGAGCTTGCTGACGCCGTTGCTGTGGGTGGGTCCGTCCGCGAACCCGGCGGGGTTGGTGTCCATGAGGCCTCCCTGACCTGCTTGGGTGGGTGTGCGCTAGCTGATCTCCGACGCCTCGAGGTCGCCGGTGATCGCGCCGTACACGGTGAAGTTCAGTGTGAACGCGTTCGAGTCGCCCTCGGCGAAGTCGATGGTCGCCTCGCAGTCCGCACACGTGAACGTGTGGTCGGCGGCGTCGCCAAGGGCGGCACCCGCGGACGTGAACGTGATGTCGATGGTGTACACGTCGGCGTTCGCGCCGCCAGTGCTGATGTTGCTGGCGTAGGCGCTCCCAGTCGTGCGCAGCAGGAAGTCGGTCATCGTGCCGTTCGCTGCGTCCGTGAACTGGGTCATCTTGCCGGTGAAGCTGATGGTCGGGTAGACGCGAGTGGTGTGTCGCGGAACGCCGCAGCGCTTGCCGCGACGCTCGTAGACCGTCGTCTCGTTCAGCGTTTCCTTGATCCCGGTGGACGAGAAATCGCCGTTGTCGTAGTCGAGCGTCTTGGTCACCGGCGTGCCGGTCCCGTCCGCGAAGGTGATGGATCCACCAGTGAAGTTCTTGACGATGGTGGAGACAGCCATGAGAGACCCCTACTGCAGGGCAGTGCGGAAGTGGATGGTGAACGTCATGTCGGCAAGCGCCAACAGCGGTGAGTTCGTGACGTTGGATGTGGTGAGCGAGCGAACGAAGTGCACGTCAAACCCAGAGGTCGTGTCGGCCCCAGCCAGCGCCTTGAGCACGTCCTCCTGGGCAGCCAGCGCAGCCCGGTAGTCGGCGGGGACCTGGCCGCTCCGCATGGCATAGGCGAACCGAACACCCAGCGTTGCGTGTGTATACATCCCGACAGCACGCCGCTGGCGGTCGGGGTTGCCGCCCGGGTCGAGGCTCGGCACGCCCAGCGCGTACGACAGGTGCCGCAGAGAACTAGGCTCACGGGTCAGGAACGAGCCCCACGGCCACTGCGACTCATTCCATTCAGGGCCGATAGCGCCGATGGCGGCGCTGCAGGTGCTGACGGCGGTGGAGAGTAGACTCATCGGTAGCCCCCCCACCTGCGTCCGCTGCCGAGCCAGATCCCCGCGCTTCCGACGCCCTCTCGACCGGTCGTGTCGGCGGCGCCGTCCTGGTCGCGGTCGGGCTCGACGGTCATCGATGCGTACGCTGCATCAAACCGCTCACGGTAGCGCCGCGCCATGTCGTGGTAGGTGTCGCCCTGCGACATGACGGCCTCGCCTTCCATGATCAGCGCGAGGGCCAGGAACTTGTGAGGCTCCCGCAGCGAGCTCGGCGAGCGCACCCACTCGGCGCGCCAGCCCTCGTTGATGAACCGCTGCATCAGCTGAACCCAGGCCTCGTCGAGCTGGTCCTGCAGCTGGTCGAGCGTGTACCGGGTAAACGGCTGGCCGGTGACCGAGGGATCGAGCTGCGGCAGCACGCGGAACAGGTCCTCGAGCGTGATGGTTGGCCACAACTGCTTGCGAGCCAACACGGCATCGTTCTCGGCTTCGACGGTC
>Ga0180438_10008960_pt1 | contig 12588 bp, 9 predicted proteins | sample SS_ome_12_FD_132455 | JGI IMG/M metagenome (GOLD analysis project Ga0180438, IMG submission 132455) | Hypersaline lake sediment archaeal communities from the Salton Sea, California, USA - SS_3_D_2 metaG | ecosystem: Environmental > Aquatic > Non-marine Saline and Alkaline > Hypersaline >...
GCAAAAGATGATGATGAGGGCTGGACTCCGTTGATCGAGGCATGTAGAAACGGCCACAAAGGAATAGTAGAGTTACTGCTTGAAAAGGGTGCAAATGTAGAAGCAAAAGATAAGTTGGGATGTACTCCGTTGATCGAGGCATGTAGAAACGGCCATAAAGGAATAGTAGAGTTGCTGCTTGAAAAGGGTGCAAATATAGAAGCAAAAAATGAGGATGGCGAAACTCCTTTGATATTTGCGTGTAGGGAGGGTCATGCAGAAATAGTAAAACTACTACTTGAAAAGGGTGCTAATATAGAAGTAAAAGGTGATTGGGGCGATACTCCTTTGATGTGGGCATGTGGGAAAGGTCATAAAGGGATCGTAGCGTTATTGCTTGCAAAGGGTGCAAATATAGAGGCAAAAAGTTTTTGTGGCTGTTCTCCTTTGATATGGGCGTGTGACAAGGGATATATAGAGGTAGTAAAACTACTGATTGAAAAGGGAGCAAACATAAAAGCAAAAGCCAGGCATGGCGATACTCCTTTGATGTTTACATGTGAGAAGGGGTATATAGAGATAGCAAAATTACTGATTGAAAAGGGGGCTGATATAAATGCTGAGAATAATAGCGGCGAAACTTCTTTGGCAATAGCACGCGAAAAAAATAATAAGGAGCTAATCAAGATTCTTATCGCGCAACAGAAAAAACCTAACAAAGAAAAATGCTCTATATGTTTAGATGAATTTGAAGACGAGGAAGAAGTATCTGTAACTCCATGTAACCACTGCTATTGCTCAGGCTGTATAAAAAATTGGATACAAAGAACTGCTAATTGTCCAATTTGTAGAAGGCCGATTGAAGAAAAAAGTTTGGGAGCACAACCGTTTTTGAAAAATAAAAAATAATTATAGATTTTTTAACGATGATAAGTTCAAACAGGTGATAGAGAGTTTGCAGTAAAAGAGAACGCAAAAGATACGTTTGGTAGATTGGTATTTCAATATTAGGGATTATAGAAAAGAGAAAAATGAAAAGCAAAAAAATTTTAAGAACGATAATCTTTTTATCAGTTTTTTTATTGTTTAGCTATGGCAACTTAACAATGGGTATGAAAGATAGGGGAAAGACTCAAAAACTAACAAAAAAATTGCGTGAAGAATCTGGTCGTGGAGATTTAAGTAAAGTTAAAGAGTTGATAATAAAGGGAGCTGATTTTAGGGACGAACATTATTTATGGGGTTCTTCAATTACAAATGCAACTTGTGGTGGACACTTGCCCATTGTAAAATATTTGATAGATCAAAAAGGCATCAAAGCAAATTATGTTAGCTTACGAAGCAGTTGGAATCTTCTTCACATGGCGTCACAAAAAGGACATCTGGATATAGTTGAATATCTAATTTTAAAAGGTGCAAAAGAAAGCATAAATAAAAAGAACTCAGATTGGGGTTGTACGGCATTGCACTATGCTGCACAACAAAAAAAATCAGATATCTTAAAAGTTCTCGTGGAAAATGGTGGAGATATAAACGCTGGAGACAAGGATGACTGGACTCCACTACACTATGCTGCAACAAAGGGGTCTTTGGAAAGTGTGGAATATTTGATTTCCAAGGGTGCAAAAGTTGATGCGAAAAATAAAAGTGGAAAAATTCCTTTTGATATTGCTGTAAAAGAACTAAATACTGGCCTTGTAGAATTTTTCTTAAAATCTGGTTTGCACAACCTTTCCTACGAAGACCAATACAAAGAACTTCTCTTTGAGTCGGTAAGAAAAGCCAATTTATTTGTAGTAAAAACTTTAGTTGAGGGTGGAGCAGATGTTAATGTAAGAGACTCTGGTTCAGATGAGGGATGGGAATATTCATATCCTCTCTTGTATAAAGCAGCTGATAGCAATAATTTAGAAATCGTAAAATATCTAGTCGAAAAAGGTGCAAATATTTACTCTAAAAATCATTGGGGAGATACCCCTATTTATGCGGCTGCTTCTGGAGGATATTTAGATATTGTTAAATATTTTGCTGAAGAATGCTGTGCAAAAATAGACCTGAGAACCAATTATGGTGGCACGCTACTTGGAGGAGCCTGTCATAGTGGGCACACAGATGTTGTCAGATATTTAATGGCCAAGGGCGCAAGCGTAGGTCCAGAAGAGCTTAATCGTGCGGTCTGGAAAAATCGGGTAGATGTTGTCAAATTATTAGTAGAAAATGGGGCAGACTACAACTCAAAAGGGGGCAGTGATTATACGCCAATGGAATATGCTGCAAGAAAGTCGCACTTGGAGATTCTAAACTATTTCATGGAAAATGAGAAAAACAAACGTAGCATTACTTACTATATCCCCAAAAAAATGAAAGATAGTGCTATAAAGATTAGCTCGCGCATATTTAGCTTTGCCAAACTTAGCTTTGCCAAACAAAGTAACATGACAGGGTTTCTCCACAATTTCCTTGATAATATGGATTGCAAGTATGATTTGGAAATTGTCAAATATTTTATTCAAAATGGTGCAGATATTAATTCTAAAGACAAAGATGGCAAAACCCCACTATATAAAGTTGCTTTGGGAAACTATTCAGAAGACTCTAAGTTAAATATTGTCAAATATTTGATTGAAAACGGAGCCAATATCAAAGTAAGAACAAGCAGCGGAAATACTCTTTTACACGGAGCTTGCAGCAGATTTAATTTGGAAGTTGCAAGGTATTTAATTGAAAATGGAGAGGATGTCAATGTTCCAAACAAAAATTTAAACACGCCCCTCCATAAGGCTGCAAAGTCTGGTAATTCAAAACTTGTGAAATGCTTAATTGAAAATGGTGCTAAGGTTAATGCAAAAAATAAGGATGGAAGAACTCCGATGCAACTGTATCTGCACAAAAATGAGGATGATACGAAAACCGGGGGGGTAAATTATAAATTATTGGAAATATTCTTTGACCACATGGCAAGTATAGATGTGAATGATATACTGGTTAAATATGTTTTTACGAGGGCTGCCCACCAAGCACAAGCAAAAGTATTTGATTATCTTTTAAAAAATAAAATCAATGTTAACTGGAAAGATGATGATGGTATGTCAGCTCTGCACTATGCTGCATCAAACTCAGATCTTGAACTAGTAAAGAAACTTGTTGAAAATGGAGCCGATATCAACGTTAAATCATCAGGCAATGTCACCCCCATATTTTACGCTGTACTCAATAAAAACTTTAAGATAATTAAGTATTTGGTAAAAAACGGAGCAGAAATAAATTCCAAAAATGAGCAGGGCTGTACCATGCTGTTTCACGCAATCTGGTGGGAAGATCTTGACCTTATCAAACTTCTCGTTGAGTGTGGTGCTGAAATTAACATAAAGGCTACTGATTCTAAAACTCCTCTGAGTAATGCTTGTAGGAAGAGTAATTTTGCCATTGTTAAATATCTAGTTGAGAATGGAGCAGATATTTGTCATAAACATAATGATGGCTCATTTTGGTTTGAAGCCGTTCGTCCTCATTCTTTCTCTACAGGTTTCCCCGAAATGGTAGAGAGTTATATTAGAGAAATACTTGTTAATGATTTAGAGCTTAAAAATCAAGTTGAAAAATTGAAAAAGTTTGACTTTGAAGGTAGAGAAAAGTTAAAAGAACTTTTTTTATCTGATAAAGTCAGCGGTATTTCGAAGTTAAAGTTTTTAGATCAATTAGTGGAGTTTGACAGCTCAACTAAAGTTTTTGGGGATGCTTTTTTGGTAGAATTTTACAAGGGTATACGATTTAATTTTGAAATATTTAAATATAAGAGTGCTTATAATCTTGCAATGAGCAACAAAAAAATTAAAGATGCTTCTAGTAGAACAATAGAGGATTTTATTTGTCAAGTTTCAAAGAATTACAAAAATCCTTTCAAAGAAAAAATCTGTTCCATATGCTGTGAGGATTTTAAAAATGGGGAAATAATAAGTGTGACTCCATGCAAACATCCCTATCACTCACATTGCATATTGGGCTGGATTGTACAAAACAACAAGGAGAGTTGTCCAATTTGCAAGGAAAAGGTACAGGAAAATAGTTTGGCAACAAATATATTTTTGAGCTTAAAAAAATAAGTTTGATTTTGCCTATAAAAGAACCTAGGGCCTTTATTATCACTGAAGTTTGAATGGGGGAATGTATCTTACTCTTATATACGATTAGGAGTTCACAAAAAGTATTCAGATTGCAAGAAATTGATTGATATTTTTGAGATATATGCTATAATTGGGCCATATTTTGTTTTCAAATTTTGGAGGAAAAAATGCCTTTTAAAAGGGTAATTCGCTTATGTAATCATATGATACTTTCAAGAATTTTTGGTAATTGATAAGTATGATTAATAAATCAAAGGGATTTACTATGAAAAAAATAAGAAAGAAGATTCTATTTTCGTTTCTAATAGCTTGTTTGTGTAGTTCCTATTTTTTGTATTCTACGAATTTGAATGATCATAGAGATACTCTTTTGCTAGAAGCTTGTGAAAAGGGCAATAAGGAGCAAGTGGAATTATTGCTTGAAAAGGGTGCTAATATAGAAGCAAAAGATGAGAATGGTGAAACTCCTTTGATGGTTGCATGTAGGGAGGCTTATAAGGAGATGGTAAAGTTACTTATTGAAAAAGGTGCAAATATAGAAATAAAAGATAAGGATGGTAATACTCCTTTGTTGTGGGCATGTGAAGAGGGGAATAAAGAGATTGTAGAGTTGCTGCTTGTAAATGGTGCTAATATAGAGGCAAAAGATAATTTTGGCTGGACTCCTTTAATGTGTGCGTGTTTGGGGGCTTATAAAGAGATAGTAAAGTTACTGCTCGAAAATGGTGCCGATATAGAAGCAAAAAATGATAATGGTAAGATTTCTTTGAGGTTTGCGTGTGAGCTGGGGAATAAGGAGATCGTAGAGTTGCTGCTTGAAAAGGGTGCAAATATAGAAGTAAAAGATGAGTATGGCAGAACTCCTTTGTTGTGGGCATGTAAAGAGGGGAATAAAGAGATCGTAGAACTATTGCTTGTAAATGGCGCAAACATAGAAGTAAAAGATGATAATGAGGGTTGGACTCCTTTGCTGTGGATATGTTACAAGGGGAATAAAGAGATAGTGAAATTATTGCTGGAAAAGGGCGCAAATATAGAAGTAAAAGATGAGTATGGCAGGACCGCTTTGGACTATATGTTAGAGGATAATAACACCAAGTTCGCAAGGATTTTAATAGAACATGGTGCGGACATTTGCAATTTATACAAATCAAAGAATGCTGAACAATTTGAAACTGCATGTAAGCAATATGCACAATTGAATGCTGAAATTGAAGAATTGAAAAAGAATATAAGTGTTAATAAAATTAATAATCTGATGTTAGATCCTCAAACCCCCCTTTTTGCAAAACAGTCAGCGTTAGCATATCTATCGAAAACTCCCAAATCTCTTTCAGATAAGATGACAAAATCAATGTTATTATCGTATTACAAAAAAATAAGTTTTAATTATAGATTTTTTAACGATAAAGAGTTTAAACAAGCAATAGAGTTTGCAATAAAAGAGAATGCAAAAGATAGGTTTGGTAGATCGGTTTTTGCAGTAGCACTACTTGATAGGCGCAATAAATACAGAGATAGATTAATATCGAAATTGGCTGAAACTACCTATTCTGGTGAAAGCTTGCAGGGATATTTGGCTCAAGAAAGTGATAAAAAAGAAAAGCAAACACCAGAATTTTTGATGGAGTTTGCCAGATGTGTTGATACGCTACAATATTTAGAGTATGGATCTAAAGGAGATAAAAGAACGTTGCCGCCTGAAATAGCTGCAAGAATAATGAGCTATATGAAACTTTGATTCTTCTCTGTTTTTGGTATAATAATTTCATCTATTAATAACCAACCAATTAAAGGGAGATAATTATGATTAAGAATGCTGTAAAAATAGTTGTAATTGGCTTAGTTGTATTAGGAGTCTCTTACTTTTGCCTTTGTCGTAAATGTTGCAAATGTTGTAAATGTACAGATGTGGCAGTGGTAAGTGGTAAAAAAGAGGCTGCACCGACATCGGAAAGGAAGATTATGCGCCAAAAATCACCGACAGGGTTAGAGTGGGAAATAGAAACGAAAACGGATGGTCAAAAGCCAGAAAAAGGTCAGACGGTTGTCGTCGATTATACCGGATGGTTGAATGACGATGGAAAACCTGGAGCAAAGTTTGATAGTAGTGTAGATAGAGGCCAAAAGTTTTCTTTCATCATAGGAGTTGGTCAAGTTATTAAAGGTTGGGATGAAGGTGTTTTGAATATGAGAAAAGGTGAAAAACATCGTCTTTATATTCCAGCTGAACTTGCATATGGCTCACGTGGTGCTGGTGGGGTTATACCTCCAAATTCAGATTTAATATTTGATGTAGAGCTATTTGAAATTCGCTAATGGTACTGATTTTCCTACACGGGTTTTAATCATACCGTTAACTCTTTCAGATAATCTACTATTTTTTGTATTTTCTCGTTGTTAGGATTTCTTTTTAAAAGATAATAAATGGGGGTTTTTTCATATCTATTTTTTATCTTTATGTCTGCGCCGCTTTCTATAAAGCATTTTATGATATCTAAACTGATTTCTTTTCTTCTACAGGCGCAATGGAGGGGCGTCTCATTGTTATAATTTTGGATATTTATATCAAGTTCTTTCTCTACTAAATATTGGATTATTTCTTTTTTTAAAGCGTAATGAAGAGGCGTATTTCCGTTTGCATCTTTTTCATTGATAGGTGCTCCATTTTCAACCAAGAGTTTGATCATTTCCAATGAGGCATCCGGTGATTGACATGCATAGCAAAGGCTATATATCCCGGGTTTTGCTCCCTTATTAATAAGATAAGCAACTATTTCTAAATGGCAGCTATATTTTATTGCGATATCTAATGGTTTTTCATACAGAAAGCCCTCTTCATTTATTATTTCATGATTTGCATGTTCTACTAGTGTCTTTATTGCATCTAATCCAAGTTGCTTATTCTTTAATGCGTAAATTAACGGTGTATTTTTATTTGCCGATTTTATATTAGTATCAGCTCCACTTTTTATGAGATAAGTAATGATATTCACGTTGGTATTGAGATTTTGGCAGCTATAAATCAATGGCGTCTTTTTATTTTCATCTATAGCATTTACGATGTCGGAGTATCCTTGGTTTATAGCTTGTTTAATAATGTAGTCTATGAGCTCAATACATATATCCTCTCTTTTACAAATATTGATCAAACAGTAGGAATTTACTTCTGCACTACTTTCTATGAGAAACGTGATTATAGGTAACTGTTTATATTTGCAGGCTAACGCCAATGGAGTTGATTTTTCATGTTTTGATTTTTTATTTATGGTTGCTCCACTATTTACCAAGAGCTGAATGCTTTCGAGGTTTGAATTTGCATTTTTGCATAGGGTCTGTAAGGGTGTGTGCCTATTTTTATCTTCCATTCCAATGTGGGCTCCAGATTGAATAAGATGCTTTATGATTGTGGTATCTACCTGCTTATTGTTGCACGCTACATGCAAGACAGAGTGACCTTTGCTATTTTGTTTATTGATTGATTCACCAGCGCCATTATTAATGAGAAATTCTACTAATTCTCTATTTGCCTTCTTGACAGCCTTATGAAGAAGCGTTTCCCCATGCTCTCCTTGTGCGTTTATATCGGCTTCGTTTTTTAGTAAAAATTTTAAAACTTTTAGCTTTTTTTTGGAACATAAACAGTAGTGGATGGGCGTATTGCCGTATTGATCAGGTTTATTGATATCGATTTCCTCAAATTCCATCAGTTGTTTTGCCCTTTTAATATCACCTTTCTTAATAGCGTTATGAAATAGGGGTAAATCTGTGTATTTGGTTGTTGTTGCTCCATCTAAAAGAGTTCCCAAAAGTTGCCAGATAAATGCCTTGGATTGACAGCTGGCAAGACCTGTAGCTATTAATAAAATAAAGAATACGGTTTTTTTTAGCATTTTTTCTCCTCTAGGTTTTAATTCTTTATAGGGTAGAAAAATTAGAAGAATTTGTAAATGATATGAGCAATTAGTGGCTCCCCGTTTCATATGTATTGAACCAGCATAACCTTTTGATAAGCTAAAATGAATCATATATAATGGTATAAAATCGAATAAATTTGAAAAAATCTATTTGATTAATAGTAAATTGTAAAAGGGTTAAACTAAATTAATTTGGTAATTTATGACTATTATAAAGAAAAAGAGTTTAAAAATAATAATTATAGCAAGTTTTATTTTCAATATTGCAAATATAAATACGTTTACAGCAAAAGAAGTTCTTAAAGCCCCCACAAAAATCATCCAAAAATCGATTGATTGGATTAAAAAAAACAAAGAAATCTTTATGGGTGGATCTATGGGGACGTTTACTATTTCGGCCTTTATTACATTAACAGCAATGGTGCTTGTAGGAAGACAAAAAGCCTTTCGTGATAAAATATTACGCGATACCTGTATTTATTGCAATAAACTAAATAACTATTGTGAGTGTCAGTTATCAGAAAAAATAGAATATGTTTTTAAAAAGTATAATATTACAGAAACTACAAAATACGTTAATAACGTTTACAGTGGTACATATTATTCATGGAAACCAAAAAAAATAAAGTCGGTGCTATCAAAAATAAATGATATAAATGCTAAATTGACTCAAGGCCACACTCTTAATGGCCTTACTCCGTTATATATAGCTTGCTCTTTTGGTAATATGCCAATTATAAAATGGTTGGTAGAAGATATGTTTGCCGATATTAATATTAAATCTGCTAACGGAATATATCCTAGTGAGATACTTAAGGGTCTCGTCTCTTATTGTCGTTCTAAATCGTTTAGTATTGATAAACATGCCAACTCTATAGAGGATTTTTTAGCATCCGAAATTGATTTGCTTTTTTTAGAAAAAAAAGCATTACTTCAACAAGAGCTTTTAGATCACTTAGAGGGAGCAAAAAACATAGTAATAGATCGTAAATCAAGGCAATATGAAGAATTAATTTCTTATAACGTTGGGGAAAAATTATATAAAGCTAAAAAATTGATTTATAGCAAAAAGACTCCTGGGTTTGCCAAGCAATTATCAATGCCCATCTTAGTTTTTATTCATGAAACTTATCCAGAATGTATTACTGAAAAGGAGATTAAAACCTTATATAAGTATATAGCATTTAACTATACTTTTTTGAATGATGCCAGGTTTGAAAAGGCAGTTGAATTTGCAAAGGACAAAAAATTGCAGGATATTTATGGAAGAACTGTTTCACAAGCCTATAAAATTTACGATGAAACAAATAAAAATAGTAAATGTTAATAGACAGCTTAATAGTCAAATATTTTTTTTACTTTTAGGAAGAAATGTTTTTCCAGGAAATTTGCTTTCAATTTGTTCGTATTCAGCTTTAAGTTGCTTGACAAAATCAAAGATATCATCTTTTTTTACATGCATTTTTATTCCTAGATATGACTTATAATCCCATTTATAGTTTTCAAGAATAGTAAAATCGTCAGAATAAATATTTATGAATAGTTCATTTTTGCTTTTTTCTATCTTGAATTGAAAATCTTTCTCATCTGCAGGCTCAAAGAAAAAATGGAGTTTTTCTCCATTTACAACGTCTACTATTCCCGAACAAAGTTTAGGGATTTCTGGTTCGTAATAAGCATCGAAGTATAGTGTATCATCAGGACTTGTTAAGCTTAATAATATTTTCCCATCTTCCGAGGCTGATCTAATTATTATTTCATAGGTTATCCAATCATAGCTATCAGGATCTGGATATAAAATTAATTCTAGTAATAACTTGTTCTCTATATTTTTTAATCTTGCCATAACCCTTGTCTCGCAACTATTTTACCGATTACAAGAAAACTATTATAAAAATCGACTATTTTACATCAAGTTGATTTTTGAGATCTCAATGCTTGCCACTCATCAATTTCTTTTTTGCGTTTTTGAAAAACTGCTAAAGCTTCTGGTTCACGTTCAAATAGGGCATCATGATGTTCGAAATTAAAAATCACCTCTTTATAGCCCCAAATAGCAGTTTGAAAGGACTCGTCTTCATTTGTTGAAAACTCAAAAAACCATATGGGAGGTAAAAAATTATCAAGAATTTCGAATAGCTCAGCTGGATACCAATGAGCAATATTTGATAGAAGATAATTAAGATGTCCTCGCCACATCAACATGCTATAGACTACATACTTCTCCCCGATATCAATAGGAAATTTTTCAGGCGTTTTTATCATTAAATCTTTACCTGTGTTTGCAATACATCTAATTTTCATTTTAACTTTTTGTATTTTTTTTGAAAGCTTAAGTTTTCTTAGATTTTAATTCTCTAAATTTGAAAAATAATTATTACCACGAAATGCCAATTTTAAAGGATTCTATTTCCTGATTCGGCAATTTGTAAAATTTACAATCCTCTCTTTTTCCACCATTTATCACTTTCAAATTCTTCTGGCAGCTCTACTTCTATACTTTCTTTAGTTGCATCTTCTGAAGCTTTTACATGTTTACCATCTATATACCAGATTTTATACTCTTTATCCAAAGTATCAAAATAATCCTTGATCAAGCTTTGAGGAAATTCGTAACCACACCAAGGGCAATAATAAACAGCATGTTTACCTTCTGGATATGACCAAAGCTTAATATAGTATTCTCTGTATATGGGATTGTAATAAATTGCGACCCTTTTCTCTTCGAGAAAGAATCTCATAGATTTACAACAATGATTTGTTGTTTTTTTTTTGCTTCTCTTCAATTTTAGTCCTTACTCTTATAAGCCTCGTTTTTTCCACCATTCATCGCTTTTAAATTCTTCTGGTATAAGCTTTGTTTGCCCTTCATCCCAATGATCATATATATTGTATTCTTTTTTTAAAATGTCTACATATTGATCTCCTAATTCAGAAGGTAGCTTATTTCCACAGAATGGACAGTAAAAAGCCTGTTGCTGGGCGTGTCCTCCCATCAAATCAATACTATATCTTCTAAATCTTTTATAGTAATTAATACCAATTCTCGGATCATTAATAGCTTTGGCCATCGACAGACAACAGTATTCGGATTTTTTTGCTCTTTTTTTCATACTTAATCCTTAGTTTTATAATCCTTACCAATAAACATCCCTCGCAGGAACGGGAGGTTTATACATACAATTGTTCACAGGATCATAAGAACCTAAATGCCGCATCCCATTTCTGAATTTTTTATATACTTCTACGTCATTGTGAGTATGATCCCAGGATATAAAGTCAGCTTTCTTAAGCAAACCCTTTGAAGCCTTTTTTCTTCTATAGTATACCCTTTTTCCAATTTTTTTGAAAAATTCATAATCTCTTTTAATATCAGCTCTCTGAAAAAAATCTGCTTTAGTTATTGTATTAAATATTCTTTTTCCAGCTTCTTTGGTTTTTTTAGCCCCCTTAAGAACAAGATTCCCGGGCTTGGTTGTTTCAATGGCTTTTATGACTTTTTTAGTCTTCTGAACAACATTTGTAGCTACTTGTGATCGCTTGGCAAGTTTAAATAATCTACCAAAAAGTTTATACTTAGCGCTGGAACTAAACCATTTCAAGCAAAACTTAGTAATAGCCTTGGTTTTTTCTGGACCTGTCAATTGATCCCATTGCCTGCCAAGCGCTTCATCTAGCTCAGATATTTTTGCTTGCCAGTTTTGCATTTTTTCTGCTGCTGCTTTTGGATTTGTAGGAAGTAAAATAATATATTCTACAATTTCCCCTGTAAGTGATACTCCAATATCATTGAACTTTTTTCCATAACCCAAAAGAGTTTTTCCTGTTTCGATTGGATGCCGCACTATGTAATAAAGACCACTAAAAACACGAGTAATATTTTGCGAGATGCTTTTTATCTCTTCTATAGGCGTTTCTTTTACTGCTTCAGTGATAGCTGTAAGATGCTCAAGCAAAATCCAGCTAACATCTGCAAAATGAGATGCTTTTGTTATATCATTAGCTTTATTATACGCAATACCTTGTTTTATGCTTTCAACGTTGTATTCTATAAATTGCTTGGCTTCTTTGTTATTAGCATTTTTCTCATAGATATCTGCAGTTTCTCTCAAGGTATACTTAAAATCACAAAGAAGTTGGTTCTGTAATTCTGTTGCATCTTCAAGAATTATGAGATCCTTTTTGTTAATTTCAAATGTATTTATGAAATCTGAATTTATATTGGGCATATCATATTTGTATGTCTTACATTGTTTTTGCAAATTTTGATTACAGACTTTTTCGGCTGCTGCAACACGTTCATGTAATGCTTGTTCATGGAGTATGTCGACTTCAGATAGATTGTCTGCTTTTAGATTCTCTTGAACTTTGTCGTCATATGCTGCAAGTAAGCGATTGAGATTGTTTTCCTGAACTTTTCTGAGTTGTTCCTCTCTTTCTAATTCTTTTTGTTTTGTTATTTTTCTTAGTTTCTCTGCTTTATCAAAAAGTTTCTCAAATAATTTACGTTCCTTCTCTTTAACATTTAGCTTTGCTTGAATCTTTGCAAAATTATCTTCTGCCGATAC
>Ga0180438_10008962_pt1 | contig 12586 bp, 8 predicted proteins | sample SS_ome_12_FD_132455 | JGI IMG/M metagenome (GOLD analysis project Ga0180438, IMG submission 132455) | Hypersaline lake sediment archaeal communities from the Salton Sea, California, USA - SS_3_D_2 metaG | ecosystem: Environmental > Aquatic > Non-marine Saline and Alkaline > Hypersaline >...
CCCATCTGCATGCGTTCTTTGGCGTAGTCAATCGCATACTCCATGGCTGCCCGGGCGATGCCGACGGCGGCTGCGCCGATAGCGGGCCGCGTTATCTCGAGCATGGTCAGGGCGCCGAACGCCCCCGGGCCCGCCCCATCGGTTCCCGGCTCGCCGCCCAGCCGGTTCTCGACCGGTATGCGACAGTCCTCGAGGATCACCTCGGCGGTGTGCGAAGCCCTTACGCCGAGCTTCTTCTCTTTCTTACCCATCGATAGGCCGGGCGTGTCCTTGTCTATTACGAACGCCGCCAGGCCCATCAGGCCGAGGCTCTTGTCGGTCGTCGCGAACACAACGTGGACGTCGGCAATTCCGCCGTTCGTTATGAAACATTTTCGCCCGTTCAAGACGTATTCGTCGCCGTCCCGGACGGCGGTAGCGGCTATGGCCTTGAGATCAGAACCGGCTTGCGGCTCCGTGAGTGCCATCGCTCCTATCCGCAGCTGCTTCGGGTCGGTGAACATCGGAACGTACTTCTTCTTCTGCTCATCAGTGCCCATGCCCAGGATCGCCGCAGCGGCAAGCCCGGTACCGACTATGCAGGTACATATGCCTGCGCAACCCCACGCCAGCTCCTCAGAAACAATATGGGTTGTCAAATGGCTTGAAACACCGCCGCCACCATATTGCTCGGGGAAATAGAACGAGGTCAGTCCGATCTCGTGAGCCTTCTTCATGACATCCCACGGCATCTCCTCGCTCTCGTCAAACTCGGCGGCGACAGGCCGGATCTCTTTCTCGGCGAACTTGTGCGCCGTGTCGCGCATCATTCTTTGTTCTTCAGTCAGTTCGAAATCTATCATTTTCACATCCCCCCAATGTTAACCGCTTGCATTCCCCCTCTCGACCAAAGGTCCGTAAACGCCGTCTTGGCGCAGAACGACAACTTCACGCCGCCGGTTCAAGCACTACGATCTTCGTCTGCTGTGGCAGAGAGTCTTTCTCGACGTCGAACTCCGTCGAGCCGGTACGTTCGACGTTAGGTTTGCCCTTGATGAACGGGTCAACCGTGTCGATCGGGAAACCGCACTTGTCGGTCTTGTAGTGCATTGGCACAACGACGCGCGGGTTGAGGGTCTCAACGACACTTGTCGCCGTGGCGGCGTCAATGGTGAAGAAGCCGCCGACCGGCACCAGCAAGACGTCCACATCGCCGATCGCGTCGGCGGTTGCGGCGTCAAGCTCGTGTCCCAGGTCGCCCAGATGGCACACGCGTACACCGTCAACGGTAAAACAGATGATACTGTTTGAACCGCGCTCGGCGCCACGGCCGGTATCGTGAAACGACTTGTGCAGGTCGAATTGTATCCCTTTCGCCTGGGATGCGCCGCCCTCCTTCACGATGATGGGCTTTCCCCGCAGCCCTTGCACGTACCCGTGGTCCTCATGTCCGTGGCTCACGGTCACGATGTCCGGCTGGACCGGCACGGGCCCGTACCCCACAGCGCCGCCGAATCCTCCCGGCTCGTATGGGTCGGTGACCACAACCGTGCCGTCACTGCCGGTGATAGCAAAACAGGCGTGCCCAATCCACTTGACTTTCATGTCGAATCCCCCCTTGAGGCGTCCACACTGACCGCCACCAGTCCACAGAAACAACAATCGGACAAGAACGAGAGATGTGTGGAATCCCGCACTGGAACCGACGTTCAGCTTTCAGCTTGGTCGCGCCTGCTCAGGAACTTGTTCAAGGCATTCAGATAGGCTATCACGCTCGCCTCGATGACATCGGTGCTGCTGCCGTGGGCGACGATAACCGCACCGTCGAACTCGACGGTGACGAACACCTCGCCGAGCGCGTCCTTGCCCTTTGTAACTGATCGAATAGAGTAATCGAGCAGACGCCCGCTCACACCCGTGATCCGCTCGACGGTTCTGTAGGCGGCATCCACGGGTCCGTCACCGACGGCGCTGTCGAGCCAGCTCTCCTCGCCTTTCGCCAACCTCACGGTAGCGGTCGGCACGGTCGCGCTGCCGGCGGTGGTCTGAAGATACTCCAGCCGGTACACCTCCGGGGCGCTCTCGATCTCCTCTTCAAGCAGCACGAGCAAGTCTTCGTCGTAAACCTCTTTCTTCTTGTCCGTAAGGACGATAAACTTCTGATATACGTCATCGAGTGCCTCGTCCGGTAGCCGGTAACCGAGCTCCTCGCATCTCTTTCTCAGCCCATGCCTGCCCGAATGACGGCCGAGTACCAACTCGGAGCTCGTTCTTCCGATGTCTTCCGGTGTCATGATCTCGTACGTCTCGCTCTTCCTTATTACGCCGTGTTGGTGGATTCCGGACTCATGAGCGAACGCGTTCCGACCCACTACCGGTTTGTTGTACGGAACTTGCAGCCCTGTCAAGCTGCTTAGCAGCTTGCTCGTCTTGTAGATCTCCTGCGTGCGGATACCGGTCTCGAACGGCATGAGGTCGCCACGCGTGCGAAGCGCCATCACGAGTTCTTCAAGCGACGCGTTGCCCGCTCTCTCGCCGATCCCGTTCACCGTACACTCGAGCTGCCTGACGCCGGCCTCGACCGCAGCAAGCGAGTTAGCAACCGCCAGACCCAGGTCGTTGTGACAATGCGTGCTGAGCGTTATTCCCTCGATGCCCGGGACGTTTTCCACCAGGTACTCTATGAGCGTCCTCATTTCCTGCGGCAGAGTGTATCCCACGGTATCGGGAATATTTATGACGCTCGCCCCGGCCTTTATAGCTTCCTCCACCACCCGGGCAAGATACCCCCGGTCCGACCGAGTGGCATCCATCGCCGAAAACTCAACATCGTCCACGAGGCTGCGGGCGTGTTCCACACTTTCTCGAGTTTGTCCCAGCACCTGTTCACGCGAAATGCGAAGCATATGTTCCAGGTGGATGTCAGACGTCGATACAAACACGTGAATCCGAGGTGAGACCGCCTCCCGCACAGCTTCGTATGCGGAGTCTATGTCCTCCCGCTTCGTCCTCGCCAGGCCGGCGACGGTCGCCTTGGTCACGGCGCTGGCCACATTCCTGACAGCGTCCAGTTCGCTCTTGGACGCTATGGGAAATCCGGCCTCTATCACGTCAACACCGAGCGCCTCCAGCTGCAAGGCGATTTGCACCTTTTCGTGCGCGTTCATGGTTGCGCCGGGAGACTGTTCGCCGTCCCTTAACGTTGTGTCGAATATCAGTATTCTTTCAGCCATTTGACCTCGACGACTCAGCGATGTGTTGCGGTTAGATAGGTATCACCCCTCCGTTAGGCAGGAGTCTACCAGATTCGTTTGCGCGGTGTCAATATGGGGATGGGTATGAACAATGATCTCGCCTGCTGGCACCGCCAGTGGAAGAAAGAGGTTTTGATGGAGTTCTATCGGTTTTCCTGCTTCATCCTCTTGAGTTCTGCGACGATTGCCGGCAAAACCAGGCTGGCTGATTGGCCGATGTAGTGGTCCGTGACGTCCGTTGTCAGGTCGGTTTTTTCCGTGTTGATCTCGACGATCCGCGCGTTGTGCGCGCTTGCCACACGGGGGATCTCCGATGCCGGCCACATCTGCACGGACGTCCCGACGACCAGCATGACCGAGCATTTCTGTGCCGCCTCCTCGGCGCGCAGGCTCGCACCGAATGGAATGATCTCGCCGATGAACACGACGTCGGGCTTGAGGACCATGGAACATTTGCACAACGGTGGGATTTGGTCGAACCCCACCTCCTCGACCTCGTACCTCCTACCGCAGGTCAAACAGAGCAAGGTGTTGCTGTTACCGTGGAACTCGACGACGTTCCGGCTGCCGGCACGCTGATGCAGATTGTCCACGTTCTGCGTGATCACCGCCATGAGGTGTCCCATCCGCTCGAGCTCGGCCAAACCTTGATGGGCGGGATTCGGTTGAGCCGTCATGACGATTTGCGCCATCTCTTCGAGCATGGTCCACACCTTGGCCGGATCGGCGAGGAACGCGTCAATATGGGCGTACTCGCCCGGATCGTATTTTTCCCACAGCCCCTGGGCGCCCCTGAACGCCGGCACACCGCTGTCAACGGAAATGCCTGCGCCGGTAAGCGCCACGACCTTATCCGTGGCGCTAATTAATGCAGCCACTTCGTGTATCTCGTTGCGCCACTCGTGAAGACCAGGCGCGAGTTCGGTCAGCTCGCTGCTCATCGAAAATTCAACCCGCGTTCGTTACGCTTTGTCAGACTTCTCTTCAGCCTCGGTTTCAGGGTGTTCCGCAATGAACTGTTCGACTATACGGTTCTTCTGTATCTTTCCCGTAGCTGTTTTCGGCAGCTGCTCGACAAAAAACACTTTCCGGGGGCACTTATAGCTCGCCACGTTCTGCTTACAGTAGACGACGAGATCCCGCTGTTTCAGCGTCTGGCCCGGTCTCAGTACTACAAACGCGGCTATCTCCTCGCCCCACATCTTGTCCGGCAGTCCGACGATGGCCGCTTCGAGCACGGCGGGGTGGCGGTACAGCACTTCCTCGATCTCTTTCGGATACACGTTCATCCCGCCGCGTATGATCATATCTTTCTTCCTGTCGACGATATACAAATACCCCTCCTCGTCGAGGTAGCCCAAATCGCCGGTGTGCAGCCAACCGTCCCGGATGGTCTCGGCGGTCGCCTCCGGGTTCTTGTAGTACTCCTTCATCACGTTCGGTCCCTTGACGGTGATCTCGCCGACCGTCCTCGGCGGCAGCTCATTGCCATCGTCGTCGACGATCCTGGCCGGTTGACCCTCGAGCGGAAGACCTATAGAACCGAGCTTCCTATCGCCCGTGAGTCGCGTGACCGAACTCGCGCACGTTCCCTCCGTCAGGCCGTAGCCTTCAACGATGAACGCGTTGTATTTTCTCTCGAACTCCTGCACCACTTCGACCGGCAGGGGTGCAGCGCCCGAAATGCAGAACCGGAGATGGCTCAGATCGTACTGTTCGGCGTCCGGGAAGCTGTTCAGCACCGCGTACACGGTAGGTACCGCGCTGAAAGTCGTGGCCTTGTACTTCGCGAGCGCCGGCAGAAAACTTCTCGGCACAAACCCTTCCAGCAGGATCATGCTCGACCCGGCGTGCAGCGGGCACAACACTGTGACAACCTGCGCGTTCACGTGGAACAACGGCAAGATGCACAAGAACCTGTCTTCCGGGAATATCTCGACCGCCTTCAACAGCATTTCCGCGTCGGCCACATAGTTTCCGTGTGTCAGGACGGCGCCTTTCGGTCTGCCGGTGGTACCGGACGTGTACATTATCGCCGCAACGTCGTCCTCGCCGACTGACGGCAGGTCGCCGCCGCCAACTTCAAGCAGCGTCCGGAACGATACCGTACCCTCGGCGTCACCGTCCGAGATAATTGTCTTGAGCTGAGGACATTCCGGTCTGGCCGCCAGAACCCGCTGGAGAAACCGCTCGCACGTGACGATCGCCTTCGCATCGCTGTTGTTGATGATGTAGGAGACTTCCGCCTCCTTAAGCAGCGGGTTGACCGGCACCACCACCGCGCCCAGCTTCATCGCACCGAAAAAGCTGTAAAGAAACTCCAGACAGTTTGGCAGCAGAAACGCGATCTTGTCACCCTTACCCAGACCCAGTTTCGCCAATCCGCCGGCAACCCGGTGCATACGCTCCGCTAACTCGCTGAACGAGACTTCATCCTCCTTGAACAGCACGAACGTCTTGTCGCCCAACTCAGCCGCACGCGCTTCAACCAGTTCGTGTACCGTCATGGCCCGTTCCCTCCCTGTTTCGCGGTACGAAGATAGACCGCCTATGTTTCACCGCCATGTTCCGCGACAAACTGCTCGACCACCTTACGTTTCTGTATCTTACCGGTTGCCGTTTTCGGCAGATCTTTCACGAAGAAAACCTTGCGCGGACACTTGTAGTCCGCAAGGTGTTCCTTGCAGTAGTCTATCATATCCTCCTCGTTAAGCGCACCTTCGTCCTTGAGCACGATGAACGCAGCTACCTCCTCGCCCCAAACCTTGTCCGGCAGCCCGACGATCGCCGCCTCCAGGACAGCGGGATGGCGATATACGGCTTCCTCGACCTCCTTGGGGTATATGTTCTCCCCGCCGCGTATGATCATCTCCTTTTTGCGCCCAACGATATAGAAATATCCCTCCTCGTCGACGTAACCGAGGTCGCCGGTGTGCAGCCAGCCGTTCTTCAACGTGGCCTCCGTCGCCTCGGGGTTGTTGTAATAACCTCTCATCACGTTGGGACCTTTGACGACGATCTCCCCGACGGTTCCCTGAGGCGCTTCGTTATCGTTATCGTCGAAGATCTTCATGGGCTGCCCTTCGAGAGGCAACCCGATGGAACCGACCTTCCTCTTTCCGCCCAGCGGGTTGACCGAACTGGCACACGTTCCTTCGCTCAGCCCGTACCCTTCGAGTATGAACGCCTTGTACTTCTTCTCAAACTCGTTGAACACCTCGACCGGCATAGGTGCTGCACCGCACACACAGAATCGGAGCCTGCTCAGGTCGTACTGTTCCGCGTCCGGCTGGTTGTTCAGTATCGCATAGACGGTCGGCACGCCGCTGAATGCGGTTGCCTTGTACCGCGCGAGCGCCGGCAGAAACTTCTTCGGCGAGAAACCCTCCAGCAACACCATACTTGCGCCAGCGTAAAGCGGACCCAACGTGGTCACCACCTGGGCGTTAACATGAAACAGGGGCAGAATACACAGGAACCGGTCGTCTTTGCTCATCCCAACCGACTCAGTCATCATCCTGGTGTCGGCAATGTAGTTCCCGTGAGTGAGGATGACTCCTTTCGGTCGGCCGGTTGTGCCGGAGGTGTAGATAATCGATGCGTCCTCATCTTCCGTAACGGCGGGAGGGTTCTCGTCAACCGGTGTCTTCAACAACTGTTCGAACGGGATCACGTCATCGCCGGCCGCCGTCGAGATGACATGTTTCAACCGGGTACAGTCCGGCTTGATAGTGCGAACCAGCTCGATGTGTTCGTCGGTTACGATGATCACCTCGGCCTCGCAATTGTTGATAATGTAGGTGATCTCCTCGCCTTTGAGCAGCGTGTTTATGGGAACTGCGACGGCGCCCGCTTTCATTACGCCGAAAAAAGCGTACATGAACTCCAGGCGATTGGGAATCAGCAGGCATACGTTGCGGCCCTTCTCGACCCCCCTCGCCACAAGACCGCTAGCCACAGCGAGGGCGCGGTCGTTAAGTTGGCGGTAACCGATCTCTTCATCCCTGAAGAAAATCGCAGTCTTGTCACCAAGCTCCGCCGCGCGTTCGTCAAGCAGTTGGTTTACGGTCATTTCTCGCCTCCTTACCCCGCTTCTATTCCAAGAGATTCCAGACACTCCTGCGAAGGCACGCCGGTCCTTGCGTCCCACCCGAGAGCGGTGTAAAAGTCGCCTTTCAAGGTTTCGAGATCAAGGGTCACGCCGGCAAGGGGTCCCTTGTCCTGGGGCGGTCTACCGAGCATGCGGTCGGGAAGTGTTATGCTGGCGGGCGATATGCCCTCACGCACGTTGTAACACTGGCGCAACGTCAATATGCGATGCCCGATAGTCAAACAGTCTCTCAACGTGACCTCCCAGCCGGCTACCGCGTGCAGCAACTCATCCAGCGGTATCCCGCCCGTGATAAGGCTGAACATACAAAGCCCGGCGCTGCTCGCCGCCTGGAAATACTCGCTGACGGCGGCTTGCGGAGCCCCCTTGCCTGAGTACTTATACTTGCTCTTTTTCAGCGTCAGCTGCCCCGCCTTTCCCAGCTCCGGGAACCTCTTGTCGAACCGCATCATCTCGAAATAGGTGCGCGAACTCGTCGTGTGCCTTGCGGGCGTCGGCTCGGCGGTGTATGCTGTACCGAACGTCGGGTCGAACCGCGGATCGTGCATCGGCGCCTCCTGTCCGGCAACGTGCATGGCAAACTGCTCGGACCCACGCCCTATTTTCTCGCTCGCCACCTTAACACCATCGGCAAGCAGATCGCCGACACCCTCTCTGGCAACCATCTTTTTCACGAGCTCGATGATGACGTCCGCATCGCCCCACTTAAGCTCCAGACCGTCCGTCTCGCTGGAACTGAGCATCCCCTTCTCAAAACACTCTATCGCGAACGCCACGGTGACCCCCGCCGATATCGTGTCGAGTCCCGCGGTGTTGCAGATATGGTTTAGCATGATTATGGACTCGAGATCGTCGTTCAGACAAAGCGAGCCGAACGCCGCGAGCGTCTCGTACTCCGGTTTGTGCTCTTTGTCGATCTTGTACTTACCGTCCGGGACCGAGACTATCCCGCCGCACCCGAGAGGACAGCTGTGACAGAAAAACTTCTTTTTCTGATACTTGATCACGCTCTCGTCGCTCAACCGCCAGGACTTGGAGTCCATATCGAAGTCGGTAAACCCGACACCGTCGAAGTTCTTCACCGGTGCGTCGCCAACCTCGACGGAATAAGCCATCGCGCCCGATGTGCCGTACCTGCGGAGCAACTCCGCATACGTACCGCCTTCGGTTCGCATCGCGACGGGAAGTTTTCGCAGCATCTTGGCGGCCCTGTGCGTATCGCCGGCGGCCATCCTGTCCATGAAAGAGGCACCGGCTTTGAGGCGGGTTAAGTAAGCGTCATTGATCTCCTTCAACCGGGATTCGTCGTGAACGGTGACGCGGCGGTCGCCGCGCACCGCGATAGCTTTGACCAGTTTTGCCCCCATCACGGCTCCCAGCCCGCTCCTTGCGGCGGCCCGACCGCCGTCGTTGACTATGCACGATATGAGCGAGAGCCTCTCACCGGCGGGACCTATCGCGGCGACCTTTATCTTGTTATCCTGCAGCTCGCGCCGTATAGCCGATTCGGTATCCTCCGGGCTGAGGCCGGCGAGATGTGCGGCGTCCTTGATCTCGCAGCCGTCCTCGCCCACAAGAACGTAAACGAGCTGCGACGCCTTGCCCCGCAAGAAAACGCCGTCGTAACCGGTGCGTTTGAGCGCGGGTGAGAAATACCCGCCCGATTTGGCGTCTCCCCACATACCTGTCAGGGGCGATTTCCCGACCACCATGTACCGCCCTGAATAGAGCGCCCCGGTATCGGTCAGCAGACCCGGCACGAACCCGAGCACGTTATCTGGGCCAAGCGGATCGGTCCCGGCCCGTTGATTGTCCCAGAGAACCTTGGCGCCCAGACCGTGGCCGCCGAGATAATCCCGATAGAAGGTTTCTGAAAGGTCGCGCGCTTCGAACGTCCTCTCTGTGAGGTCCACCCACAAGATCTTGCCGTGACAGCCGTTTGACATGGTTTCAGCTCCAGACGTAGCGGTTCCCCAACCCAACCAGATGCACCCGAACAACCCTTCTTATACTAGAACAGGCCAGCGGTGTCAAGCAGGCATGCCGAGAGAAAAGGTCGTCACCGAGCCTTCTCGCCCCCGGCAAGCTCTTTATCTGGTGGTAGCGTCTGAAGCTTCGGGTGCTGATCTTGACCGTCGGAATCAACTCATGAGATTAGGGTGCTGTTGTGGTAGGAGGGCTGTTCAAGTTTCCCCAACTCCTGGCTGAACTATCACTTAGAAGACCGTCGTGTCAACGTGGTAGGTGGACGCTAAAACTTGTCCCCTTACCCTTTTCACTATGCGCCTGGATCGACCCTTCATGAACCTCGACGATCTTTTGACAGATGCTTAGCCCGAGGCCAGTACCTCCTTTTCCCCACGTTCGGGCTCCATCGGCCCTGTAGAAGCGCTGGAAAACCTTGGCGAGATGACCCGAATCCAAACCGCTGCCGGTGTCCGTGACGGAGATACTGCACCCTCCGTCGGCGCACGAGGTCTGCACCCGGACCGCTCCCCCGGCGGGCGTGTGGCGGATAGCGTTCTCAATCAGATTGCTGAACAACCGGCGCAGCAGCGCAGGATTACCTGTGACGTCGCAGTGCTCCGCACAATCCATCCTGAACTCTACTCCTTTCTGCTCGGCCGCTATCTCGAAAAACCCGCTGATGTCGGCGAGTAGAGCCTGGATGTTCACCTGTTCACGCTTATGATCGTCCGGGCGGGCATCGAGACTTGCCAGAAGCAAAAGCTGGTCGACAAGGTTCTCCAGTCCCGTCAACCTGTCCAGGACATCGCGAAAGGCCTCCTCATATTCCTCGTTTTCGCGCTGCCGTTCGAGAGCGACATCCACTCGACATTTCGCTGCGGTGAGCGGAGTGCGCAGTTCATGGGCTGCATCGGCAGTGAACTCCCTCAAGTGTTGGAAAGCCGTCTCCAGTCGATGCAACATCGAGTTGACGGACAGAATTATTCTCCCAATCTCGTCGTTCGCCTCAGGCTCAGGGAGCCGATACGAAAGGTTGCTGGCGCCTACGTCCTCCAGAGAGTTCGCTATGCTGTGTATCGGTTTGAGGCCACGAGATGCCAGTAGGTGACCGCCAAGACTGGCAAGCACTGTTGTGATAATGAAGGCCAAGAACAGATTATCGCGCAACGAACCCAGACGATGCCACACACGGTCATAGCATAGACCAACACTGAGAAGGAGGTTCGGGTGCTTCTCCCTGTCCGGCCATCCGGTAAGAAAGTGTATCTCATTTCTGTTCACTCTGCGCTGTCCCTCTTCCCCCAGCAGCAGGACTGAGCGCTCCAACTCATTACGTGGCGTTCGCACAGCAGGCAAAGACTCGAGCCACTCCTCTTTTGATGACAGATCCAGGAGGAACTTCGCTTTGTCCACGTCGTACAGGCGATAGACAAAGTAAAAGTACCGTACCCCCCCCACCTCCAGTTTGACCGCCTGTTTGAGATCATTCAGCTCGCCTATATGCCTGTTGGTAATCTGCACGGCTTCCCAGTATTCGTCGCTAAGAAATTGGCCGAACTCCACTCTCAGCTTGTGCGCCACGACTAAGTACACCGCCACCACAAGCACAGCGCCCATTACGAAGAGTACGCCGCCATACCACAGGAAAAGCCTCTGTCGCAGTTTCATATGGATTATTCTCTCTGTTTCATTCGGTAGCCGACCCCGCGAACGGTTTCGATAAGCTGCTCGGAGAATGGATAATCCACCTTCTTGCGCAGCCGGTTGACAAGGACATCAACCACGTTTGTCAACGTGTCGTAATTCATATCCCATACGTTGTCGAGGATCGATGTGCGCGTCACGGTTCTTCCCGCACGACGCATCAGGAACTCGAGTAGCCCGAACTCTTTCGCGGTGAGCTCGATCAGGCGACCGCCGCGGCGCACCTGCCGCGTCACAGGATCCAGCTCCAGGTCCTGGCAGCGCAACTTCGTCGGAACCATGCCCCCCGAACGCCTGGCCAGCGCCCTGATTCTTGCAAGTAGCTCCGCGAACTCAAACGGTTTCGAAAGGTAGTCATCTGCCCCCAGATTGAGCCCTGTCACCCTGTCTTCCAGCCGGTCGCGCGCCGTGAGACATATTATGGGAGTCTCGACCTTCTCAGCCCGCAATTCACGAATAACGTCGAACCCGCTGCGTTCCGGCAGCATAATGTCGAGCACGATCACGTCATAAATGTCCGTCCGGGCCATGTCGATCGCTTCTTGCCCGTCATAAGCGAGGTCCACCGTAAGAGCGTTCTCTCGCAAGCCCTTGGCGACGAAGGTCGCCAACTGTCTGTCGTCTTCCACGATCAAGGTTCGCATCCCGGTTCGCCTTCATTGCTCGTGAGGCCAAACGCAACACCTCGATTATACGCATATCCACGGCACGAGGCAATCCCGTTGGTGGTCGCTGACAAGTGTGAGAGATTAAGACAGTCGGCAGTACAAAGTCGCGCCATGGGCAGTTCGGAGCGGAAAGCTCCAATTCCGCCCGCGAACGAAACCGAAAGATTACAGCATTGTAATCTCCTGCTGAGAAAGTTGTAACGATGGGAGAATAGAATAATCCTCGTGACGGACACAAGATCGAAGAATCGTCGGTTGAAATCCCCAGACGCTTCGGCGAAGGCCAGGGTTGAAAAGTTCGTCCTTGAGCACCGGAGCTTCAAACGTAGGATGAAGAACTAACATGAGTCACATCGGCGCGTGGTTGTTCAAACATAGGAGCTACACGGGAATTCCGGTATTTGCCGTCCTCCTGTGCGTCTTCTGGAAAGAATGGGAGAAGGATGTCGCAGTCTGGTCCGCAGGCCCCATACTGGTGCTTTGCGGTTCGGCACTTCGTTTCTGGGCGGTACGTCATATCGGCAGGCAGGCGCGTACCCGCCGCGCCAAGGTCGACCGCCTGGTGACCACCGGCCCCTATGTCCTTATGCGCAACCCGCTGTATTTCGGCAACCTGATGATTGGGCTTGGGGCGTGCGTTTTGTCTGAACTGCTATGGATGATCCCGGTATTCCTGGTTCTGTTCGTTTTCCAGTACGGCTGCATCATCGCGTGGGAGCAGGACGTGCTCAGACAGCGGTTTGGCGTGACATATGGCGAATACCTGATCCGTACACCCGCGCTGATCCCGCGACTGAGTGATCTCAGGCGCGCACTGGCAAAACCTGCGCTGAACATGCGGGAGGCTTTGCATCGCGAACGCGACACAGTAATCGGCGTTGCGGTAATGTTGATGGCCTTCC
>Ga0180438_10008963_pt1 | contig 12585 bp, 9 predicted proteins | sample SS_ome_12_FD_132455 | JGI IMG/M metagenome (GOLD analysis project Ga0180438, IMG submission 132455) | Hypersaline lake sediment archaeal communities from the Salton Sea, California, USA - SS_3_D_2 metaG | ecosystem: Environmental > Aquatic > Non-marine Saline and Alkaline > Hypersaline >...
GGGAGGCATCTCTGCCCCGGATTGCGGATCCAGATATGCGCTGTTCTGAAGGAAGTCGAGCAGGTGATAATGAGCGTCCGCAATGGGGAGTCCCTCAGATGATCCGGATTCCTGGGCAGCTCCAATGCTTACCCGAAGAAGCACGGCAATCAGCACTATTGCCGGGAAAAGCAGAGATGCCTTCGGCTGCAATAGGCGGTAGCGAGACGATTCGTTTCTCATAACAACCTCCCATTTGTGCAAAGAAGCCAAGGTTGGCTTTCTCGCACATGCTCCACCGTACCAGTTTTCCTCATTGTTGTGCGCCTCTGCTCTCACGTCAAAACGCGTTGGATTTTCGACGCGCTAGCGGCCTGAAAAGCGGCCTGCCCTACGGTTCCGGCCAGTAGCGTTCCGTGACGATCTTCGCCTCGGTGTAGAAATCGATCACGGCCCGGCCTTGGGCCTTGGTGTCGGCAAACAGCGAGGCCTTCAGCCCGCCGAAGGGGAGCGGGGCGACAGGCGCCGGGATGCCCACGTTGATGCCGATCATTCCGGCCTCGGTTTCCAGCTTGAACTTGCGGGCGTAGTGGCCGTTTTGCGTGTAGATCGAGGCCCCGTTTCCGTACTGGTGGCCGTTGATGATCTGGATCGCCTCGTCGAGCGAGTCGGCCTTGAGGATCGCCACGACCGGCCCGAAGATCTCGGTCTGGTGGATTTTCATTCCGGGCTTCACGTCGGTGAACACGGTGGGGCCGAGGAAATGACCATTTTCGCGGCCCGGGATGGTCAGGTCCCGGCCGTCCAGCGCCAGGGTAGCCCCTTCGTCGATGCCGGCCCGGATCATGTCGAGGATGAACGCCCGGGCCTTCGCCGAGATCACCGGGCCCATCACCATCGGCTCGTCGGCAACCTTCGGGTCGAGCGGATCGGCGACCAGCACCTCCCTGGACGCCTCGACGAACCGCCGGCAGACCTCGCGGTAGACCGCCTCGCCCACGCCGATGATGGCCGAGGAAGCCATGCAGCGTTGGCCGGCGCAGCCGTAGCAGGAGGTGATCATGTTGCGGATCATGTCGTCTATCTTGGCGTCGGGCATGGCCACGAGGTGGTTTTTCGCGCTGCCCAGGGCTTGAAAGCGCTTGTTCGTTTCCGCGCAGCGGGTGGCGATGATGCGAGCCACGCCGGACGTGCCCACGAACGAGATGCCCCGCACGTCGCCGCTTTCGACCAACGCCTCGGCCGCCCGACGGTCGCCGTGCACGACGTTGAACACGCCCGGCGGGAACCCGGCCCGATCGATCATCTCGGCCACTCGTGTTGCGCTCAACGGCACCTGCTCCGACGGCTTGAGAACGTACGTATTGCCCGTCGCCAGTGCGTAAGGAAAGAACCAGAAAGGGACCATCAGCGGGAAGTTGAAGGGGGCGATCATCCCAAAGGGGCCTATCGGCACGCGGAGCACCTCGCCGTCGATGTCGAACGACGCGCCAACGAGCTTGTCGCCCTGTTGGAGAACCGGCATGCCGCAGGCGACCTCGGTATTCTCCAGGGCCCGCTTGACCTCCGCCCGGGAGTCGGGGAGCGACTTGCCGTTTTCGCGGGTAATCAGCCGGGCGAGGTCCTCTGTGTTCGCGCGGATCTGGTTGGCCAGCTCCCAGAGGAACTCGCAGCGGCGGGCCACGGGCGTGGCGCTCCAGCCCTGGTAAGCCGCCTTCGCTGCGGCGACGGCGCGATCGGTCTCCGCCTTCTTGGAGAGAGGGACGCGGGCGATCACCTCCGCGGTGCTCGGCTGCTCGATGTCCAAGAGGCCGTGATGCTCGGGGGTGACCCACTGTCCGGCTACGTAGTTTTTTAGTTCTATAACTTCCATCAATCTCTCACCAGATCACCAGGGACTCTTCGAACAGCCGCGTCAGCTCCTCTCTGCCCACCGGCCGGGGCGAGAGCTTGATCACGCGGTGCTGGGGCAGCGTGCCTTCGACGAGGGCGGGGATGTCGTCGCGGGTGTATCCGACCGCGCTTAGGCCGTTGGGAACATTCAGCCGCTGCATGAACCCGACGACCTCGTCGGCGAGGATCCAGCCGGCGTCGGCCGGCTTGGCCCCGGAGACGTCGACCCCCAGAAACGTGGCTGCCTGAAGGTGCCGCTCGGGGCAGGCCGGGCCGGTGAATCGAAACGCCGCCGGCGCGCCCAGCACGACGGAGATCCCGTGCGGCACCAGCGGCTCGTCGACGGCGTAGCCGGGCGGCCGGTAGTCGCGGACCATCCCGGAGATCGGGTACGACATCCCGTGCGGCAGGTGCAAGCCCGCGTTGCCGAAGCCGATCCCCGCGTACGAGGCGGCCAGGAGCATCTCGGAGCGGGCCTCCTCGTCCTCCGGGTTTTCGACGGCGCGGAGCAAGTACCGGGCCGCCAGGCGCACCGCCTCGGCCGACCAGAGATCGGCGATCGGGTTGTGGCCCTGGTAAGCCGGTCGCAAGAGCGGCCGCTCGGGCCGCGGCCGCTGGTTGAAGGGCATCGTGGTGTACGACTCCAGCGCGTGCACGAAGACGTCCAGGCCGGTCGACGCCGCCACCATCGGCGGCATGGTCTTCGTGTTCTCGGGATCAATGAGCCCCAAGGTCGGCTTCAGATGGCGATGCGCGATGCCCGTCTTGGCGTGCATCTCGACCAGGTCGAAAATCGCCACGCCGGTGGTTTCGCTCCCCGTTCCCGCCGTGGTGGGCACGGCGATCAACGGCTTGAGCGGCCCCGGCACCGGCTTGCCCTTGCCGACGGGCGCGTTCACGTAGTCGAGAAAGTCGGCCGGATAGGTCGAGTAGAGATTGGCCGCCTTGGCCGTGTCCATCGACGACCCGCCGCCGACGGCCACGAACGCGTCGAAGGAGCCCTGCCGGGCGAAGGCGATCGCCTCTTGCATGGACGCGTCGGTCGGCTCCACGTGCACCCGGTCGAACAGCGAATACGGCACTCTTTCGCTTTCCAGCGATTCCAGCACCGTGGCCACGGGCGGGAGGCCGGCGAGGTTCCGATCGGTGACCACCATCACCCGCTTCGCGCCCAGATCGGCCAGGTCCATTCCGATCTCCCGAGTGACCCCTGCGCCGAACCGGATGCTGGAGGCGGCCACTTCGAAGGCGTTTTCGCGCGTAGTGTCGGATTGCTTCATTCATGCCTCCCATGATTCGCGGAACTTTCCGTCGCCGCCCCACCTGCTAAACTGCGGCATTGTTCAATCGTCGAGGTCGTAGACGCGGTAGGTCTTGATTCGCTTGGCGCCCAGTTTTTCGATCAGCCCGCGCGAGAAGGTGTTCGACTCGGCCACCCAGGAGAATTCGGCCTCTTTCATGCCCCACTCGAGGGCCTTGGGCACGAGGCTGTCGGCGAGCACGATCCCGATTCCGTACAACTGGTACTCTGGCAAAACGTTGGCGCTGAGCAGGCGGGCTTTCTTGATCGCCGTCTTGTTGCGGAGCAATCGCAGGAAGCCGAGGGGAAACAGCCGGCCGTCGATCTTCTTGATGCGGGGGTTGTAGTCGGGCAGGGCGAAGACCGCCCCCACCAGCTTGCCGTCGATCTCCGCTCCGAGGGCCAACTCGGGGACGATCAGCCAGCGGAGCCCCCTGGCCCCGTGGCGGATCTCGGCCGGCGTCATCGGCACGAATCCCCAATGGTGCTTCAGCGAGCGGTTGAAAACGTGCAAAAAGGCCTCGACGTCTTCGAGGAACCGCGACTTGTCCAACTCGCGGATGCGGACGTCGCAGTACTCCTTGATCCGCTCGATGTGCCCGCGCCATTTCTTTTCCAGCGCCGCGTGCTGGCTGACGTGGCCCCAGTAGGCGTAGAGGTCCTGCGTCTTGCGGAAGCCGTGGCCCTCGATCAGCCGGGGGTAGTAAGGCGGGTTATAGGTCATCATGAAGGTGGGCGGCGAGTCGAAGCCCTCGACGAGCGTGCCCAGCTCGTAGTTGACCGACGGATTGGCCGGCCCGCGGACCTTGTGGACGTCCCGCTTGGCCAGCCACGCCCTGGCCGCGTCGAACAGCGCGTCGGCCGCCTGCCGGCTGTCGGCGCACTCGAAAAAGCCGAAAAACCCCCGCCGTTCGGAGAACTCTTCGATATGCCCCTGGTTGAGGATCGCCGCGATGCGGCCGACCACCTCGCCGTTGCGATAGGCCAGGAACGTCCGGGCTTGATTGACCTCGTAGAAGGGATGCCGGCGATAGCCGACCAGTTCGGCCTGCTGCCTCCGCAAGGGAGGAACCCAGTTGGGGTCGTCCCGGTAGAGTTTCCAGGGGAACTCGAGAAACTCCTTTTTCTGGCGGCGAGTCTGGACGGGGCGGACGACGAATTCAGACATGATTCCCTTCACCTTGCTGCTTCAAGTGGCATCCCGGCTGCTGCCGACATTCTGGCGGCGGCACCCGCGCCCGTCAAGGCGAAAACGAGGATGCACGCGCAGTCGACGCGGCAGGCGGCTTTCGCCCTTCGGTCGCCCGATCGCTTGCCCTTCGCTTTGCCGCCTGATAGGCTGAGGCCGTCGCGTGCGGCGGAAAGCGAAACGATTGCAGACAACGAGGACGAAGCGATGCACGACCACAAAGACCTCTCCCCTGCGGCGGTGGATCGGCGCGGGTTTCTCCGGCATTTGGCGGGTGCGGCCGCCGGCGGCATGGTCGCCTTCAGCCGCACGGCGGGCGGCGGCGAGCCGCAAGCCGCCTGGAAGATGCGGCTGGCGGGCTCGTCGATCAACTTCACGTCGTTGCCGATCGAGGCGGCCGTGGCGCGAATCGCCGCGCTGGGCTTCGACGCAATCGACGTCTGGTCGGCCCACGCCGGCTGCCCCCACCTCGACGACGTGCTCGAGCGGCTCGGCCCCGCGGGGCTCAAAGAGTTGCTGGCGAAGCACAACTTGGATCTTTACTCGTTTTCCGTATACAAGGGCGGATACCCCAAGTACGCGGAGCTGCTCGGCAAGGCCGGAGGCGGCGTGGCCGTTCGCAACAGCCGCGGCGGCAACCCGGCCGAACTGGTCGCCGAGATGAAGGCCTTCCTCGAAGGGCTCAAGCCCGAGCTGGAACTGGCCGAGAAGCACGGTTCTTATCTGGCGATCGAGAACCACGGCAACGCCCTGTTGAGCACGCTCGATTCGCTGAAGGCGTTTGTGGACCTGAACACCCATAGCCGCCTGGGGATCGCCTTGGCCCCCTTCCACGTCCAGCGGCAAAACGAATCGGTGGTCGATGCGATTCGCGTCTGCGGCGGGCAGCTCTTTTTCTTCTACGCCTGGCAGAACGCGGGCGAGACGGGACAATTGCCGGGCGTCGGCCCGACCGACTTCACGCCGTGGCTTGCCGAGCTGGCGGCAATCGGTTTCCGCTGGCCGGTCACGCCTTTCATGCACCACGAGCCGGAGCCGGACGAAATGTCTCAGGCGCTGGCCAAGTCGCGGGACTACCTGCGGGATTGCTGCCGGCGGGCGGTGCTCCGCGAGTAGAGCCTCTTGGCCGGTGACGCTCGCGTCTAGCGCTTCATGTGCCGGAAGTGCCCCGGATGCTGTGAGCGTCCGGGGCACTGCTTAATTGGCTGTGGCCGAAGAGAGCGGCTGACTATAATGGGGGCAAGCCCTGGAACTTGAAGCTACTGCCGCCGCACTTCCGCCTCTATCCTTCGGCCGGAGCGAATTCTCATGAACGCTGAGAGCGTGCCGCAGGATGACCCGGCGGCCGTCGAAAGCTGCCGGCAAGCCTGCTTGCGGATCAACGGCGAGATCGGCAAGGCGATCGTCGGGCAGGAGAAGGTGATTGAGCAAGTGTTGGTGGCGATGCTCGCCGGCGGCCACGCGCTGTTGGAGGGCGTGCCGGGATTGGGCAAGACCCTGCTGGGCCGCTCGCTGGCCGAGGCCGGCGGGCTGAGCTTCCACCGCATCCAGCTCACGCCCGACCTGTTGCCCAGCGACCTCACCGGAGCCGAGATCATCCAGGAAGACGTCGAGACCGGCAGGCGGAGGCTCCAGTTCGCGTCCGGGCCGGTGTTTGCCAACGTGATCCTGGCAGATGAGTTCGACCGCACGCCGCCGAAGACCCGGGCGGCGATGCTGGAAGCAATGTACCAGCGACAGGTGAGCGCCGGCGGCACGCCGCACCGGCTCCCAGAACCGTTTTTCGTGCTGGCCGCGCAGAACCGCTTGGAGCAGGAAGACGCGCCTGGGTTGTCCCAAGCCCAGCTCGACCGCTTTCTCCTCTACATCCGCCTGGACTACCCGAGCGACGCCGAAGAGTGGCAAATCGCCCGGCGCGGGTCGGGCGGCCGGCGGGAGCGGATCGAGGCGGTCGCCTCCGGCGACCAGATGCGGGCGTTCCAGGAGCTTGTCCAACGGGCGCCGGTGAGCGATCCAGTGTTGGGATACGCCTGGGCGTTGGTGCGGGCATCCCGGCCCGGGAAAGCCGAGGCGGCCGAGTTCGTCGATCGCTGGGTCCAGTGGGGCGCCGGCCCGCGCGGGCTGCTGGCCCTGGTGATGGCCGCCAAGGCCAGGGCGATCGTGCACGGCCGCCTCCAGGCAGCCATCGCCGACGTGCAGGCGGTGGCCAAGCCCGTCTTGCGGCACCGCATCGCCGGCAACCACGCCGCGGAGGCCAACGCCGTCTCCAGCGACGCGCTGGTCGACATGCTCATGGAGGCCGTCCCGCCCGACGGCACCTACCAGAAGCCGTCCGGCGTGGACGAGAACGGGTGAACGGCCTTCCATTCGGTCCAAAAGGCAGAGTCGACGCAACCGGCCCCGGCCAGCCGTCCCCCTGGGCTTGCGGCGCAAGTTAGCTAAGATTTAACTGTCCGGCGGATCGATGAGTCCTCGGTAGAAGGGCGGAAAGCTTGCGCTCACGCACCCCCCGCATGGGTGTCTAATGTTTGGTTCAGAGGTGGTAATCACCGGGATCGGCGTGGTTTGCCCGATCGGGATCGGCAAGGATTCCGTGTGGGATGCTTATTGCGCGGGCCGCAACGGCGTCGGGAGGATCGGGCTGTTCGATCCGGCCGGCCTGCCGATTCAGATTGCCGGCGAGGTGAAAGACTTCGACCCCGCGCAATTCGTCAAGCCGCGGAAAAACCTGAAAGTGATGTTGCGCGATGCGCAGTTGGGGGTGGCCGCTTCGAGCCTGGCTTGCCAGGACGCCGGGATCGCGGCGGGCAAGGTTGACCCGGAGCGCTTCGGCGTGGTGCTCGGGGCCGACCGGATCTGCGGGCCGATCGACGATTCGGAGCCGGCCTATCGCCGCTGCATCGCAGAGCGGGAGTTTCATTTTGAGCGCTGGGGCTCGGAAGGGATGCCGGAGATCTTCCCGCTGACGTTCCTCCGCGTGCTCCCGAACATGATCGCCTCGCACATCTCGATCGTCCACGATGCGCAGGGGCCCAACAACACGATCCACCAGGCCGAGGCATCGAGCCTGCTGGCGCTTGCCGAAGCGGCCCGCGTCATCCAGCGGGGAGCGGCCGACGTGATGCTTGCCGGTGCCGCCAGCTCGGCGGTGGCGCCCTACGACTGGGTCATCTACTGCAGCGGGGGACGGCTCTCGCCCCGCCAGGATGAGCCGGCGGCCGTCATGCGCCCCTTCGACGCCGGCCGCGACGGCGAAGTCCGCGGCGAAGGCGCGGCCATCTTCGTGCTGGAAAACCGCCGCCACGCGGAAGCCCGCGGCGCGGTGATCCTCGCTCGCGTGCTCGGCTGCTCGTCGGGGAGCGAGATGACCAACGGCCGGGCGGAGATACGCGGGACGGGCCTGCGGCGGGCGATTCACGTGGCGCTGGAAGAGGCCGGGCTCGCTGCGAGCAACGTCGGTCATGTCAACGCCAATGGGCTGAGCACCGTGGCGGACGACGCGGCCGAAGGGCGAGTCCTCCGCGACACCGTCCCCGGTGTGCCCGTCACCGCGCCGAAAAGCTTTTTCGGCAACCTTGGGGCGGCGGGCGGGGCGGTCGAGATGGTTGCCAGCGTGATGGCCCTGGTGGAGGGAACGGTGCCAGCCACGCGGAACTACCAACGGCCCGATCCTAACTGCCCGCTGCCGATCGTCCGCGGCGAGCCGCAGCAGGTAGGCGGGCAAACGGCGCTGTCGGTCAACTTCACGCGGATCGGTCAGGCGGCGGCCGTCGTGCTGGGCAAAGCCGACTGAACGGCCGGCGCCGCTCCCACCCGCTGCTCGGCCTCCTTGGCCTTGAGGTCGAACTTGTAGTCCTGCAACTCCATGAAGAGCAGGAGAATCGACAGCAGGATCGCCGTCAAAGAGACGGCCAACATGACGGTGAAGGGGCTGGCAGCGGCCAGGTTTTCGAGGAAGCTCTCCTTCCGACCCTTCTCTTTCTTCTCCTCGGCTTCCTCTTCCTCCGCCTCGGGCGGCTCCTCCTCCGTTTCTTCGGAGGGCATTGCAGCAAGGCCGCCGGGCAGAGGCCCGGCAAACTCTTCGGTGGGGGCATCGCCGGGGACGACCGAGCCCGGCATCGTGCCCTCGAGCGGTTGTGCGGTATCCTCACCCGATCCGGGCATCGGCTCGGGCAGGTCGTCTGTGCGATCCGTGCTCTCGCCTTCCGGCTGGGGCAGCCCCTCGGGCAGATCGAAATCGTCGAATTCGGGGACGTCGCGATCGTCGCTGGACACGGTTCTGTACCCTCGCACAACAAACGTCAAGCTGCAGAGCGACGGCTCCACTTCCCTAATTGTAATTTCCCCCGCATCGGTTAGCCAGGAAAACCTTGCCTAACAACAAGACGGCCGCTGAGCAGCCGGCGGCCGGGCGAGGGGCGCAAGCCCCCTTTTGAGGGGATAAGGCTTTTGGTTTGTCTGTTTTTCTGCGAGAATTTTTCCAATAACTCGCCGGCTGCGGCGAACTGCTCGGCAGAGCTGGAAGGCCCCCGGGCCCCGGCGGCCAGCTTGCGGTTGCCCCACCGGGCGAACGCTCGGCTTGCGGTGTAACTGTTTCCCGCCTGCTCGCCACCGGCGCTCTCGGTGCCGTGGCAGAACGCGCCCCGGGTTGGCGGGACTGAGGAACCAAGAAGGAGAGCCTCTATGTTGCCCAGACACTATCGGGTTGTCGCCGTGGCCTGCCTTGTCTTGGCGGGCGGTGCCGTTTCCCACGCCCAAGAGAACCCTCCGGCCGGAGAGTGGATCGCGCCGGAGGCCATCGCCGTGCTGGAAATATCCCAGCCAAAGGCCTTGTTGGACGCGGCCCTCGATTCCACAATCAGCCAGGCCGTCAAGGCGTCACCTGCCTACCGGGACTGGATTTCCCAGCCGGACTTTCAGCAACTGTTTGCCGCGGTCGATTTCTTCGAGGCCAGCCTTGACACCGACTGGCGGACCGGGCTCGGCAAGCTGCTCGGCGGCGGCGTCACGCTGGCGATCTGCCCCGATGAGACCGCTCTGATGCTCGTCGATTCCGAAGACGAGAAGATGCTCTCCCAAATGCACGAGATGACCTTGGGCATCGCTCGCGGCCAGGCCGCCAAGCGAGGAGAGCCGGAGCGGGTCGCTTCCGGGGACCATCGCGGCGTTCAAGCCTGGACCTTCGCGAAGAACGAAGCGCACGCGATTCTCGGCAACCGGCTGGTGATCGCCAACAATCCCGAGGCGCTTAAAGCCGTGATCGACCTTCGCGACGCCGGCGCCAAGCGGAGTCTGGCGTCGCTTGCTTCCTACCAGGCGGCCGGGCAAGCCGTCGGCGAGGGCGCGGCAGCCAGGCTGTTCGTCAACCTCGACGCCGTCAAGCGGCACCTGCCCTTCGAGAAGGCTCTGGCAGAGAACACCAATCTGGGCGCCGCGTTTCTCTTCGGCGGCATGGCTGAGGCGGCCCGCGGCTCGAGCTGGATGGCGATGGGGCTGCGCGTCGATCAGGGGCGGCTTGCGCTGGAAGTGGTGCTCGACGGCGGCACGCCCGAGGCCGCCTCGCCGCTGGCCTTTGCCGTCCCTGCCACGGAAGGCGAAGGCGCCCTGCCGGTGCTGACCGTTCCCCGCCGGATCGCCGGCCTTTCGCTCTATCGCGATCTCTACGCTTTCTACGCTGCCAAAGACGAGCTGTTCCCGGAGCGGACCTCGGGATTGATCTTCTTCGAGAACATGATGGGCATTTTCTTCACCGGGCGGGAGCTGACCGAGGAGGTCCTCGCCGAGACCCATCCTGAAATCCGCGTCGTCGTCGCCGGCCAGCAGTACGATCCCGAGATCGGCACGCCCGCCGTTCAACTACCCGCCTTCGCGGCCGTCTTTCGCCTCCGCGACGCGGCGAAATTCAGCGGGGTCGTGGAGGAGGCCTGGCAGAAGGCCGTGGGGCTGATCAACTTCACGCGGGGCCAGGAGGCGCTGCCGGGCCTGATCATCGACCGCCCGGTGCACGCCGACGTGAAATTCACCACGGCCTATTTTGCACCTCCGGAAGAAGAGGGAGGCCGGGACATCCACCAGCGCTTCAACTTCCGGCCCTCGCTGGCGGTGGTCGACGACTCGTTGATCCTCAGCTCGACCGAGGGTCTGACCATCGACCTGATCGACGCGCTGAAGGCCGAGAAGGACCGTGCCGCCCAGTCGATGGGCGGAACGCACAGTGTCCTGGCCGTGGACGCCCCCCGGCTGGCGGCGCTGTTGCGTGCCAACCAAGAGGGCCTGATCAGCGGCAACATGATCAAAAAGGGACAGACCCGCCAGCAGGCCGAAAACGAGCTGCAAGTGTTGCTGACGCTTCTGGAAACACTGCCGGAGGCGCGATTGGAGATGGGTACCCGCGGCGGGCACCCGCAGGCGACGCTGGAACTCGGCGGCCGCTAGCGACGCGCGACCCCGGAGGAGAACATTCAATGCCGTCTGACAAGCCGCGGGAGGCAATCGACCCCGCCTGGGCTTGGGCCCGCTATGAGCCCGACGCCCGGCGGCCGTGGAACCTGGCCCTGGTCGGACACCTTCATCGCCGCGCCGGCTTCGGCGGAAGCTGGCCGGAGCTCGAGCAGGCGCTCGGCGACAGGCCGCAGCGGGCGGTCGACCGCCTGCTTCAGCCCGACGCCGGCGCGGCCGAATTCAACCGCACGTACGACGGCTACGAGGCCGCGGCGGGCGACGTCCGCAACCTGAGGGCGTGGTGGCTGAGGCGGATGATCCTCACGCCGCAGCCGCTTTTGGAGAAGATGACGCTCTTCTGGCACGGCCACTTCGGCGCGAGCAACCGCAGGGTGAACGACCCGCCGCTGATGCTCCGGCACGTCGAGCTGCTGCGGAGCGAGGCGCTGGGGTCGTACGCTTCGATGCTCAGGGGCGTCGCGCAAGATCCGGCCGCACTCTTGACGCTCGGCGCCGACGCCAACCGCAAGGCCCAGCCCAGCGAAGGTTTTGCCCGGGAGCTGTTCCGCCGCTACAGCCTCGGCGACGGCAACTTCACCGAGGCGGACGTCCGCGACGCCGCCCGCGCGATGACCGGATGGTTCGTTTTTCGCGGCCAACTCCGCTACATCGAGCGCGAGCATGACGCCGCCGCGAAGAAGATCCTCGGCAACGAAGGCCCTTGGGATCGCGACGACGTCGTGCGGATCGCGCTGGCGCAACCGGCCACGCCGCGGCTGGTCGTCGGCAAGCTTTATCGCCGGCTGATCTCCGAGATCGACGAGCCGAGTGAGGAGCTGATCGCCCCGCTGGCCGAGAGCTTCGGCCGGGACTACGACGTCGCCGCCCTCGTGGGGACCATGCTCGGCTCGAACCTGTTCTTCTCGCCGCATTCGTACCGGCGGCGAATCAAGTGCCCCGTGGAGTTTGCCGTGGGGATCGTGCGGGGTTTGGAAGGCCTTGTCTCCACGTCGCAGCTTGGCGACGATCTGGCCGGACTGGGCCAAGACCTTTACCACCCGCCCACCGTTAAGGGCTGGGAAGGCGGACACGCCTGGATCACGGCGGCTACGCTGCTGGGGCGAAGCAATCTGGCGGCTTCGCTTCTCGGCGGCGGCGCGCCGTACGGCGACAAGCTCGACCCCCGGCAGCTTGCCGAAAAACACGGCCGCCAGACGCCCGAAGCCGCCGCGCGCTTTTTTGTCGACCTGTTCTTGCAGGGCGACGTTGCCAGCGGCGCAAGCGAGACACTGCTGGAAACCGCCCCGCCGCCGGACCCACCGTCGGGCGGAGAGTCGGCGAAATGGCTTCGCCGAGTCGTTCACGGGCTGATCACTTTGCCGGAGTTTCAGTTGGCCTGAGTGGAGGAGATTTCGATGTCGACCACGCGCCGTGAGTTTTTGAGTCTGTCCCTGGGAGGCGCGGCCGTGGCCGCGCTCGGGCCCGTGATTCCGGCTTTCCGGGCTCGTACCGCCGCGGCAGCCCTGCGGGCCGACGGCGGCGACACCGCGCTGATTGTCGTGCAGCTTGCCGGCGGCAACGACGGCCTGAACACCGTGGTCCCTTACGCCGACGACGAGTACGCCAAGAACCGCACGACGTTGCGGCTCACCGGCGACCAGGTACACAAGATCGACGATCAACTGGGGTTTCACCCCAAGATGGCGGCGCTGAAACGGCTCTACGACGAGGGCCTCTTGACCGTGGTCCAGGGCGTGGCCTACCCCAACCAGAGTGATTCGCA
>Ga0180438_10008965_pt1 | contig 12583 bp, 8 predicted proteins | sample SS_ome_12_FD_132455 | JGI IMG/M metagenome (GOLD analysis project Ga0180438, IMG submission 132455) | Hypersaline lake sediment archaeal communities from the Salton Sea, California, USA - SS_3_D_2 metaG | ecosystem: Environmental > Aquatic > Non-marine Saline and Alkaline > Hypersaline >...
CTCAGGAACGTCTACGCGGCGATCGGTCTCCGGGCGCCCGGCGAGCTGTGGTCGCCCATCGTGATGCCGGCGGCCGCCCTGCCGACCCGGAGAGTCGGCGGCCCCTTCACCCCGACGATCGACGGTCGGATGTCGCCCGGCGAGTGGGCCAAGGCCGGGATGCTGGAAGACCGGGAAGGCGGCGCCATGCAGCGGGCGGGCGGCGACGCCGTCGCCGAGCTCGCCTACGGGTACGACCCGGACAACCTCTACCTGGGGGTGCAGCTGGGAGCCGGGGGCGACGACGCCCGCCTGCGGGTCTACTTCTCGCTGCCGAAGGGCGGAGAGGCCAACGTCTTCTCCCGGGCTCGGCGGGCCACGGGTGAGGACCGGTCCTTCGGGTTCAGTCTGGGGAGCGAGGCGACCGTTCGGGTGAAGGCGGGTGCCTCCGGGCCGGTGGACCTGGCGCTGGCCCGCGGGGAGAACCGCTGGTCGGAACCGACCCCGGTGGGCCGGTTCGCCGCCGGAGAGGCGACGGTGGAGATGGCCGTGCCCTTCGACGCCATCGGGGCCGCCTCCATGGAGCCGGTGCGGGTGGTCGTGGTCTACGAGGAGGGCGGGGTGGAAGAGGACGCGGCGCCGGACCGCGGGGGAATCGAACTGGTGGTCCCGGAGCGGGGCGATGTGGAGACGCTCCTGGACATCGACGACCCCAGGGGCGATGATCACGGCCCCGGGACGTACACGTACCCGACCAATCCCGTGTTCGAACCCGGCGTGTTCGACGTGAAGAACTTGACCGTGATCGAGGACCCCGGCGGGTGGCTCATCTTCCGGGTGACGTTCTTCGGTCCGGTGACGAACCCCTGGGGCGGGCGCGACGGCTTTTCCGTCCAGGGGATCGACATCTACCTGGATACGGATGGACGGGCGGGTTCGGGAAGCCGCGACCTGTTCGAGAATCGCCTGGCCCGGACCACGCCCGAGGGCGCGTGGGAGTACTTCGTGCGGGTGTGCATGGATGAGGTGGCCGTCTACGGGGATCCGGCGACGCTCATCACCGATTCGGAGGTTCTTGTCCGCGCCGATCCGGCGACCTCGGCGATCACGGTCCGAATCCCGGTGTCGGTGGTGGGGGAGCCCACAGCGGACTGGAACGTGATCGTAGCCGTGGTCAGTCACGAGGGCCTGTTCTCGCCCGGAAGGGTGCGGGCGGTGCTTCCGGCGGCCACCGAGTGGGAGTTCGGGGGTGGGGACGGGAAGGGTCCGAACATCATCGACCTCGTCGTGCCCGAGGGCGCGTCACAGGAGACGATTCTCTCGACGTACCGGAAGACCGGGGGACCGGCGGAAATCCCGGGTGTCCGACTTGCGAAGTAGACGGCTGGGTGCAGAGCAGATCGAGATCGCCTTCAGTCCCGGGGACGAGGAGGTCGGGCGGACCGGTGCGGCCCAGGCCCCCGACACCGTCCTCGGGCGTCTGGGTGTGGACATCCCCCCGGGAGAGAGCCGCGAGTTCGTCTACACCGACAAGGGCCGGGCGCGTTGGTCCGGCGAGGCCCGGGGGCGCAACTCCAGCGCGTACCACGGATTTGCGGCGGGGATGTGGAAGTACGTGGAGGACTGGGTCCTGGGGCTGGACGAGGACCTGCTCACCCCCGAGAAGATCGAGCGCGTCGTCGTCTACCCGCACAAGCGGGTCCGCCACTACGCCGGCGGTACCGTCGAGGAGGTCTTCCTCTGCGAGCGGATGGACGCTCTGGTCGCCGTCTTCACCACGGAGTTTCGCGGGCCCTTCCGCTTTGCCCCCCGATTCGACATCCGCCACATCTGGCGAACCGGACGCGTTTCCTACCGGGTCTCCTGGCAGCCGAAGGAGAACGTGCTTCTGGTTTCGAACGCGGCGGCCGATGCTCAGGGCGACGCGCCGCGGTGGGTGGGCGTGGGTTCCTCCGAGGCCCTCTCCTTCGTCGAGAAGGCGGCCTACGTGGCGACGACCTACCCGAAGGACGCGCGGCGCGGCGTCCTGGGAGAGGGCGGCCCGTACCAGGCCGGGGTCCTCAAGGGTACGTGCACGGGGGGGCGGCTGGTCTTCGTCTTCGCGCTCGGCGAGGAGGACGGCGTCGCGGACACCGCCCGCCAGGTCCTCACCCGCTGGCGGGAACACGCCCTCAACCGTGCGGCCCGCATCGCCGAGGTGGTCCGCGCCGCCCCGGCCGGAATCCAGGACTCGGATCTGGGCACGGCCGTGCGGTGGGCGGCCGCGTCCCTCGACAGCCTGGCCATGAACCAGCAGGGTCCGGGTCTCTATGCGGGCCTGCACTGGTTTCCCAACTACTGGAGCCGGGACACCTTCATCTCGCTTCCGGCTCTCCTCTGCCTGGGCCGGTTCGAGACTTCGAGGGACATCTTGCTCGCGGCCCTGAAAGGTCAGGTGGAGGACTTCCGGTCAAACGTCTACGGTCGGCTGCCCAACCTCGTCAGCCCCGGCGAGGTCCACTACAACACGGCCGACGGCACCTGGTGGTTCCTGAGGGCCGCGCACCAGTACGTGGAGTACACGGGGGAGACCCGCTTCGCCCGGGAGATCCTGCCGGGGGCGATTCGCGCGATCGAGGGGGAGGTGAAAAAGCGAACCGACGCCGATGGATTCTCGGTCCACGGCGATGCGGAGACCTGGATGGACGCGGCGAAGGACGGCCGGGCGTGGTCGCCGAGGGCGGATCGCGCGGTCGAGGTCCAGGCGCTCTGGTACGGGGCCCTTCTCTCGGGAGCGGACATAGCGGAGTGGGCGGGTGAGGGGGCGCTGGGCTCCGAGTGGCGCCGGAGGGCCGGGCAGGTCAAGGAACGGTTTCTCGAGAAATTCTGGGATCCGCAGGGCGGGTGCCTGTTCGACCATCTGGATCCCGACGGACGGGGGGACCGAAAGCCCCGTCCCAACCAGGTCTTCGCGCTGGTCGTGCCACCGGAGCCCCTCCTTCCCGACGAGAAGGCCCGGGCGGTCCTGGATTTCGTCGTCCGGCATCTGGTCTACCCCCACGGGGTCGGCACGCTCTCTGAGGAGGATCCGGACTTCAAACCTCGGCACATCGATCTGGCCCGGTACCCGTTCGACGCCGCCTACCACAACGGCGACGTCTGGGTCTGGCTCTCGGGCATCGTGATGACGGCCCTTGTCCGGCAGGGGAGGGCGGAGACCGCCTGGCGGCTGATGCGAGCGCTGGTGGCCCTGATGAAGGGCGAGGGAGCGGTGGGGACACTCCCCGAGCTGAGGAACGCGGTGCCCCCGGCGGACGGAGGCCCGAACGTCGAGGGCACGGTCACACAGGCGTGGAGTCTGGCCGAGCTCATCCGGCCTCTCTACCAGGACTTCCTGGGGCTCAGGCCCCGGATGGTCGAGCGGCGGCTGGAAATCGAGCCCGCGCTGCCGGAGGCGCTCGGGTCGGTCGGCCTTTCACTCCGCGTGGGGGAAGCGATCGTTCGCGCGGATTGCCAGATCGGAGCGGCCGAGAAGAGAATCCGCCTGGAGCTCAAGGGTCTGGCGGAGCGGCTGACGGTCGCCCTGCGCCTGCGCGTTCCGGGGGGGCGTCGTCTTCATGCCGAGGGGAAGATCTCGGCCCCCGGCGTGCTGGAGTTCGCGGCGAAACAGGGTCGAAAGGCCAAATGGCGCGTGAACCTCAACGGAAAACCGGTGTCCTTCGAGACCGAGGACACGCCCTTCGACATCGCCGCCGAGCGTGTGCCGGAGTTCCGTACGCCGGCCGGCCCCGGTGCGGGGGCTCCGAAGTCCGGCTGACGCCGCCGCTTGGTGCGCGGGACGTTCGTGCGCCCGGGGCCGATGGGGGGAGAGGCATGAGACTGGAAGTCGTGGATGCGGAGCGCTGCGTGGGCTGCCAGAGCTGCATGTTCGCCTGCAGCCGGAGGGTGGGGGTGGCGGGCCTGACGGAGTCCTGCATCGGAGTGAGATCGGCCGGGGGCATGAGCCGGGGGTTCAAGGTCATCGTCTGCCGGGCGTGCGAGGACCCTCCGTGCGCCAGGGTCTGCCCGACCGACGCGCTCGGGCCGAGGAAGGGCGGAGGCGTGCGGCTCGAGCCGGCCAAGTGTATCGGCTGCGGCAACTGCCGGGAGGCGTGCATCATCGGCGCCGTGTTCTGGAACGAGGAGACCCGGAAGCCCACGATCTGCGTCCACTGCGGATTCTGCGTCCCGTTCTGCCCGTACGGCGTGCTGGCCCTGGAAAAGGGGGTGACGGTCGATGCTTCCCGATGACACGCTGGGCCGAGTCCTCTACGTGGACCTGACGGAGAAACGCGCCTGGGTGGAACACCGGCCGGATCTCTTCGACAGGTGGGTGGGCGGGACGGGCGCTGCGATCCAACTCCTCGAGGAGGCGTGCCCCGAGGGGTGCGATCCGCTGGGCCCGGACAACGCGATCGTCCTGGCCGTGGGACCGTCCACGGGTCTGTTTCCGATGGCTTCGAAGACGGTCGCGATGTTCAAGTCGCCCCACACGGGAAACCTGGGCGAGAGCCACTGCGGGGGACGAAGCGCCGTCTCGATCCGGATGGCGGGCTACGGGGCCATGGTCGTCCGGGGCGCGAGCGACGTGCCGGTCTACCTGGCCGTCCACGGGGACGAAGTGCACTTCCGGAACGCGTCGACGCTCTGGGGGATGTCGAACGCCTTCACGGTGGCCCGGGTCATCCGGGAGAACGAGCCGGGGGCCGGCCTTCGGAGCATCATGCGGATCGGCCGGGCGGGGGAGACGGGAGTCTCCTACGCCTCGGTGACCACCGAGACCTACCGGCATTTCGGCAGGCTGGGCCTGGGGGCCGTCTTCGGGAGCAAGAAGCTCAAGGCCATCACGGTTTCGGGCCGCAGTTCGATCCCGGTCACGGACAAGAAGCGCTACCGGACGCTCTACGACGAGATCTTCAAGAGGGCCGTGGATTCTCCGGCGATGAAGAAGTACCACGAGCTGGGGACTCCCCAGAACGTCCTGCCGCTCAACAAGATCGGGGCGCTCCCCACGCGCAACCTCAGGGAAACGGCCTTCGACGGGGCCGGGGCCGTCTCGGGAGAAGCCCTGGCCGAGCACTACCTCGGGCGCCGGATTGCGTGCGCGCACTGCCCCGTGGCGTGCATCCACATCGCGGCGCTCCGGGAGCCCTACCCGGAGGAACCGTACTTCTACAAGACCTCGATGATCTCCTACGACTACGAGCTCATCTACGCCCTCGGATCCATGCTGGGGGTCTCGGACCCCGGAGGACTCTTGAGGCTCCTCGACCGGGTGGAGAAGCTGGCTCTCGACGCCATGAGCACCGGGGTCGTCCTGGCCTGGGCCACCGAAGCGTTCGAACGGGGCCTGGTGTCCGAAGAGGAGACCCTCGGGGTTCGCCTCGGATGGGGAGATGCGTCGTCCTACATGCGGGCGGCCGGCAACATCGCCGAGCAACCCAACGATTTCTACAGGGCCCTGGCGCGGGGAGTGGATCGGGCGGCCTCGGTCTACGGGGGCGAGGAGTTCGCTCTGGCCTACGGCGGAAACGAGATGCCCGGCTATCACACCGGACCCGCCGCGCACCTGGGATTCCTGGTGGGCGCCCGACACAGTCACCTGGACAACGCCGGCTACAGCATCGACCAGAAGGTCCTGGTGGATCAGAAGATGTCGCCGGACGACCTGGCGGATGCTCTCCTGACCGAGGAACGCTGGCGGCAGGTGCTCTCGAGCCTGGCGATCTGCTTCTTCGCCCGCGAGATCTACGACACCGAGACCGTCTCGAGAGTCCTCGGCCTATCCGGCATCGAGTTCGGTCCCGACGATCTCCTTCCCATCGGAGAAGCCATTCACCGCGCGAAATATCGTTTCAAACTCCGCGAGGGGTTTTCGTTCGAGAATCTCCGCCTCCCCCAGAGGGTCCTCGACACGCCTTCGTCCATCGGTTCGATCGACGGCGCCTTCGTTCAGGAGACGCTCCGCTGTGTCGAGCGGATGATGGCGGATCGCTAGCGCCGCCTGGCGCCAGGCGGGCACGCCGGGCATCCTCCTTCTCCACAGGAACCTCAGTTATTGCAAGATGTTATGTGTATTTTGATAAAATTGGAACTTTGTTCTTGTCTTCGCGTCACCTCGATGCTATAATCCCCGCATTCAGTCAAGAAGATGCAGTTCCCCGTGCTTCTGATCTTTGGCCGGCAAGTTTGTATCTTCCGCGCGTGGGCCCCGGTGCGGGTTCGCGCAACCGAGGCCCGGACTGTGATGTGCGGACCTAGGCGTCGAGCACAGCGTCCGTTTCGGCGAACCCGCGCAATCCCCCTCCTCCTGCTTCTCGCGGCGCTGATCGCTAGCGCCTACCTCCTCGCCGTCACTCTGGCCTCCGCCAGGTATCCCTGGGTCGCCTGGATCGCACTCCTGCCCATCTTCGGCGCCGTCCGGGCGTTAAAGCCCGTTGCGGCGATGGCTTCCGGCGGAGTGTGGGGAGTCGGGTTCTTCCTGTTCTCCACAGGCGTGGTACCCGCCGGGATCCCGGCGACCGCCGAGTCCCTGCTCCTCCTGACTACGGTCCCGGCGCTCTACGCGCTTGTGGCCGCGGCGTTCACCCGACGGCTCGGATTCAACGTCCTGTTCCTGGCGGCTGGCTGGGTGGGCGTGGAGGTCGCCCTGCGTCCTCTGAACCTCCCCAACGGACTCCTGGCGCGTGCCCAGGGCAGCGAGACCCTGGTCCGCATCGTCGGGGGGCTGTTGGGCTACGGGTTTGTGGCCTTCCTCGTGGCGCTGGCCAACGCCGTGCTGCTCTCGGTGGTGAGGGCGGTCGGCTTCTCGATCTCCCGAGCGCGCCCGCGGGACAGTGCAACCGGCGCCCTACAGTGGCTGAGGGTGCGGTCGTCTTCGATGCCCCTGGATCGCACCGTCCGCCTGTCCAGGGCCAGGGGCCCCCCGATCTCGGCCACAGGATCGCCGACCGGGAGTGTGGTCGGCTTCGTGTTTGGGACCCGCACATCGGCAGGGTAGCGCGGCGGTTTGGCGGCCGGGCTACCGGCGAGTCTGGTGCACCGGCACCATTCGGAAAGGAGAACCCCACCATGCGAAAGCCCCTGGGTATCTTAGCGGTGTGTGCTTTGGCGCTGATGTTGTCCGCGTCTGTGGCGTCTGCGGCGCAGTTCGACGGTTTCCAGAATGCAACCTCGGAAGGCGACAGTACGACCTTCAGTTTGAATATCAAGGGTGACGCCTTCGAGATCGTCTACGTCCGGTGGGAACAGCCGCCGGGAGTGCTGGTGGCGAGCATCGCCGTCCAGCTGGATGCGACCGGCAGGTACATGGGATCCTGGGTCGTCCAGACGGCCGCGGAAGCCGGAATAAAGGACATCCTCAAGCTCGAGAACGCAAGTAGCGTCGTCGTGGACAACGATCCCGGATACTGGCCGAGCGTGAAGGCCCTCACGCGCGAGCCACGCCGGATGGGACCGACACTCTCCGAGTGGGGGATCATAGCGCTCGCAACCTTGCTCGTGGCGGTTGGGACGATTGCCATCGTCCGCCGCCGCCAGCAGATGATTGCCTAGCAGCAGGCTGGCGGTTGGCGATGGATTGGACGCGCGCCGGGGCGGTCGCCCGCCCCGGCGCCGCGCGTGAGCGGCCCACGTGGCGGATCTAAACGGCCCGCGAGGTTGAGCGGATTCGGGGCGTGCCCCGGCGGGACGATCGTGGTAGAATCCGTCTGGATGTGGGCCAGGATCATCTCGGGCGAGCGTAGAGCCGCCGGAGGCGTTTTCGGGGACCCCGGAGGAGGTCGTCGGGCGACGTGAACCCTGCCGCTGTTGCCGGATGGTTGGTTCCGCCAAGCACATCGAAGGAACCGGCGTGGCGGTTCGTCGTCCGCGTCTTCACCTACATCGCCCTGTTCTTCCTCGCGTTTCTCTCTCTCATCCACGCGGTGCCCGAGGCGGCCGGACCCGCGGCCACCGGCACGGCCTGGTTGAGCACGCAGTTGCTCCGTCTGTTCGGGACCGGCGCCACGTGCGACGGGATCACGATCGAGCTCGAGCACTTCCAGTTCACGATCATCTACGAGTGCACGGGCATCTACTCCAGCCTCATCTTCCTCTCGTGCGTCCTGGCCTACCCCGCGACGCTCCGGAGAAAGGCGATCGGCATCGCCTGGGGAATCCCCGCCATCGTGGGCATCAACATCGCGAGGGTCGCCGTCCTGGCCGCCGTGGGAAACCGATTCCCGGACCAGTTCGACTTCATCCACGGGTACCTGTGGCAGGTCACGATCATCCTGATCGTCGGGATTCTGTGGCTCGTGTGGCTTTCGGGGGCGGCCAAAGATGGGTAGGAGGCTCACGTTTCTCCTCGGCGTCCTGGCGCTCTCGGTCGGCCTCTTCTTCGCGTGGGAGCTGTGGGTGAAGAAGCCCTACATCTCCTTCCTGGGCGCGGTCGCCGGTTTCTTCCTGCGCGGAGGGAGCGCGGGGAGTCCAGTCGTGCCGGTGAGCGTGAGCAACGTCGTACCGTTTTTGGCCCTGATGCTGGCCACCCCGGGGATGAGCGCGGCGAGGCGGCTCAAGTCGACGCTCGTCGGGATGGCCATCTTCCTTGTGCTGCATCTTGGAGCGGTGTTCTTCTACACCTACTGGATGACCCACCCCTACCCCTCCGCAGCGGCGATGCTGGGTTCTCTCCTCATGAGCGCCGTCCAGGTGGCGCTCCCGTTCGTGGTCTGGTTCGTGTTCGCGCGCACGGAGATCCGAACGCTTGCGTTCGGGGGCAAATCCCGGGAGTGATGGGACCCGTTCGCAGAGCGACCTGTTGCCCGGCGGTTGTCTCGGGCGGGCCGTCGAGGTGCGCCGTCAGCGGATCCGGATGAGACGACCTCTCACCGGTGCGCCTCGAATGGTGGTGCGGGCGAAATAGACCCCCGGCGAAACCTCCTGGCCGGAGCGATCCATGCCGTCCCAGCGGTATTCGAGTCGATCTGCGGACGGCCGCGTGCCGACGAGGGTCCTCACCAGGCGGCCGCGAACGTCGAAGATGGTCAGGGCGGCCGGACCGACCGCGTGCTCGGGCACGAGAAGGGACAGAACCGTCCGGTTCGAGAACGGGTTGGGACAGCTCGTGAGCGCCCGAGGCGCCCACGCCCCGGGGGTGCGGCCGTCGGCGACGCCGGTGGGAACGTAGGCGTTGGCGGCCACCGCCTGGACGAGTCCCCAGCCGTAGAGGGTGTCGGGGGAGACGGCGTGGGTGGCCGTCATCTTGAGCGCCTCGGCCAGTTCCATGGGTTTCCAGTCGGGGTGGGATTCGAGGAGGAGGGCGCACACTCCGGCCACGAGGGGACAAGAGCACGAGGTGCCGCTGTCCCGGACATACCCGGAGGTCGCGAAGGCCTTGGCCACCCAGTTGCCCTCCCCCACGGCCACCAGGTCGGGCTTGATTCTCCCGTCGTAGGAGGGGCCTCGCGAGCTAAAATCGGTGATCACGCCGAAGGTGTCCACGGCCCCGATCCCCAGCACGCTGTCGCCGTCGGCGGCGGGCATGATGTAGTGCCACCAGGAGGCGCCCGCGTTGCCGGCGGCGTTGAGGACCACCATGCCGTTGGCGACGGCCAGATCGCCGGCAATCGTGGTCACCGCCGTGTTGCCGTCCATGTCCGCATACGTGTACCACAGGTAATAGCAGAGGGACGAGGTCACGACATCGGCGCCCAGGCTGTCGGCCCACTCGATGGCCTCGACCCAGCGGTCCTCGTCGGCCGGGGTCTCGCCCGAGATATCCTCGGTCTTGGCCAGCGCGTAGGAGGCTCCGTAGGCCACGCCGATACAGTGGCCCGGCTCGTAGCCGGCGATGAGGGAGAGAATCCGGGTGCCGTGACCGTGCTGGGTGTCCGGATCGCCCGGCTCGTTGGCCGTGACCGAGTCGTCGTTGATGAAGTCCCACTCCGCCGCCACGTCGACGCCCACGAGGCAGTCGTGCGCCCGCCAGAACCCGGTGTCCAGGACGCAGACGAGGACGCCCGCCCCGGTGAACCCCTGGTCGTGCAGCTCGGGCACCTGCATGGGCTCGACCTGGCAGAGGCTCTCCCCGTAGTCCAGGAGGTAGCGCGAGGCACCGGTCGCCTTCGGCATGGGCGCGGGCTCAACAGACGGCTCATCCCGCCACCTGCCGGCCAGGGGCTGGACCTTGCGGACGAAAGGCAGGGCCTCGATCCGGGCGATCTGGACGGGATCGGCCTCCACGCTGACCGCATTGAGCCAGCCGGTCGTCGATCGGTGACGCGCTCCGGTGGCGAGGACCGCCTGCATGTAGGCCCTGCACACCGGCGCGTCGCGAACATCCGTGAGAGGGCCCGAGCGGACCTTGGCCCGCCGGCGGAGCGCACGCGGAGAGAGACGACGCTCGGCCTCCAGGATGGCGGCGTCAAGCTCGGTCCCGGGTTCCAGTCCTTTGTCTTCGAAGAAGACCCAGACGGGGCGTGGCTCGGGGCGAGCGGTGTCGTAAGGTCCGTGGAGTGCGGACGAGACGGGACTCGCGGCCAGCACCTGAGGAGCGATCGCCAACGTCCAGAGTGCAAGCAGACCGAGGAAGTCTCGTCGACCTCTCAAGTGAGTCTCCTGCGTTGGGTCCGGACCATTCTGACCGAACCGCAGGGGGCCACCCATTCCCACGGAAAGCTTATCATATCCACTGCACATGTCAAGGCGGGGGCTTGACCGGCCCGAGAGCCCTCGCCGTCTCCCGGGATCCTCGAAGGCCTTGGCTCTTCGATAGATCGGAAGCCTGCGGGGTCGTGGCCGAGAGTCGGTCCGGTGAGATTCTCCTTTGTGGTGGGGCGGCTTCGTGTGGCTCCCGGGGTGGTCGCGGGGCAGCTTGAAAAAGAGCGCGAAATTCGTTATAATATGTTCGCGTAGTGGGCAGCGGCGGCGCCTGGGAGCCGATTCAACGGGCGCCCTTCTTTAGTGTAGACGTCCCTCGAGGACGACTGAGGAGGTCGAGGAATGAACGGGAGAATCCCTCCACAGATGCGGGGCGGGATCCGCGGGTCCCTGGTGACCGCGATCGCCGGTCTGGCGGTGATTGCGTGGTCGGCCGCCGCAACGGCCACCCCGTGGAATACGATCTCGGTCGACGGTTCGATGACCGACTGGCAGTTCGACGAAAAGCAGTGGGACGATCCGGTGGGAGACGTCCGCTGGGCCGGGAACAGCGACTCGGACGATCTCTACTGCACATGGGACTCGACCACCCTGTACCTCGGGTTCACCGACGACGCGGCCGGGTCGAACAGCGCCATGATCTTCGTCGACGTGGATAGCAACTCGACCACCGGCTGGACGGACTTCGAGAGCGGGCCCACCTGGACGCGCCGGATCACGTTCACCGGCGTGGGCATCGACCTCTACTTCGGCGAGTACGGAAACCACGCCGGGCGCGAGGTCCATCGCAAGGACGGCGGGACGGACACCGACATCACGGCCCTCTGTTCGACCGCCTATTCGGCCGGCAAACACGAGATCGGGATTCCCTGGACTCAGGTCTACCCCGGAGGGTTCCCGCTGGGGGCCCGGATTTGCATTCTGGCGGCCAACCCCGGCGCCTGCGACATCTGCGGAGCCTACGACGCCTGCCCCAACAGCACGCACGACGCCGACACCGACGGCACCCCGGACGAGTCCGACCCGGACACGCCCTACGACCAGGTGACGGACCTCGACCAGTACGTGGTGGTCGTGATCGACGCCGACCTGGACGGGATCCCCGACGACCTGACGTCGGGCGTGCCCGGCGTGGACGCCAACGGCAACCCGTTCGAGTGGGAGTACGGGATGGTGAAGACGGTCGACCCGAGGGGCGACGACGGCGATCCCGCCTACGGGACGCGCGACCTTATCGCCTTCTACTTCACCGAAGTGGCGGACCGCATCGTAGTCCGGGCCGATCTTCTGAGCCTCAGCGACGCCGGCGGCGATGAGGGCTACCTGGACGTCTACGTGTGCATCGACTACACCTCCGGCGGCTCCACCGGGCTTCCGAACGGCGTCGGGGGGTCGTCCCCGTACTCGTGGGACCGGTGCCTGGTGGTTGACACCGGGGATCCGGCCGACGCCCAGCTCTTCAGCGACCCGTCGACCCAGCGGCCCAACGCCGAGATCAAGGCCGTCAGCTTCAGCGGCGAGCACGACATGATCGAGGGCTCGCTCTGGAAGAGCGATCTGGGGACGCTGAGCTACCCGATCTACTTCTACGTCTTCAGCGTGCAGGACGGCAACACGTCGATCTCGGACGATCTGGCGACCGACACCGGGCAGTTCTCCAAGACGGCCAAGGTGGCCTACATGCACCACGGAAACCAGTCGATGACCGGGACCTCGGTCCTGCGCGGCTGGGACGGGCCCAACTCGGGGTTCGACGAAATCCTCTACGCCCACGACGAGTACAACGTGAAGGGCAACTTCCACCTCTCGGGCACGCTGCAGACGGTGGCCGAGTGGTTCGACCCGACCTTCAACGACTGGCTTGAACAGGGCGGGCTCTCGGGCCAGTACGATCTCCACTCCTCGGCCTACGCCCAGCACATCATGCCCTTCGTGTGGGACTCGA